>SAMEA3663026__coassemble_380_pt1 | contig 27697 bp, 32 predicted proteins | sample SAMEA3663026__metabat2_low_PE_012 | metagenome-assembled genome bin SAMEA3663026 (sample SAMEA3663026) | pig gut metagenome | biome: pig gut; feature: pig-associated habitat; material: faeces | place: France | collected 2012
GAACCAAAAACGAAACTGAACCAAAAACGAAACTGAACCAAAAACGAAACTGAACAAACAACGAAACTGAACAAACAACGAAACTGAGCCAACAACGAAACTGATCAAACAACGAAACTGAGCCAACAACGAAACTGATCAAACAACAAAACTGATCAAACAACAAAACTGATCAAACAACAAAACTGATCAAACAACGAAACTGAACCAACAACGAAACTGAGCAAACAACAAAACTGTGCATAAAAACAGAAACATCGATTTTGGGTAAAGAAAAATGAAAGACAGAAAGGAAGCATCACTATGACAGAAAAAGAAAAAATGCTTGCAGGAAAAATCTATGATCCAAGCGACAAGGAATTGGCGGAACTCCGAGCGAAGGCACATGATTTGTCTTATCGTTACAATAATACTTCTGAGACTGATGAAGAAACACGAAAAGAAATCATGGATAAATTAATGCCGATGCTTGGAACGGGCAGTTATCTTCAGGGACCGATCTATTTTGATTATGGTATATTCACAACAATGGGAAATTATTGTTATGCCAATTTTAATCTGACAGTTTTGGATACTTGTCCGGTACGGATTGGAGATAATGTATTTTTTGGTCCGAATTGTACAATTGCAACACCGATGCATCCGTTTCGCTGGCAGGAGCGAAATATGAAACGCAAAGCGGACGGAACAATATACGATGATGAATATGGAAAACCGATTACAATCGGTTCCAACTGTTGGATAGCAAGTAATGTAGTTATTACCGGTGGAGTTACGATTGGCGATGGTTGCGTGATTGGTGCCGGAAGTGTTGTTACGAAGGATATTCCGCCGAACTGTTTGGCAGCAGGAAATCCATGCAGGGTGATCCGAGAAATCACAGAGCAGGATTCCACTCAAAATCTTGCAAATCTTTTCTAAAGAGTGACGAAGAACACCAAAATTGACAAGAAAAGCTTATGTCTGAGCCGGCATATGAATAAGAACAAGTAAAAAATAATTACAGCTTTGAACAGGAGATCGTATGTATTCAGGATTAATTATTAAAGAGAGTTTATCAGACGAAATGATATTAGATTACATACATATCAAAAATGTTGAAATATGGAGCACGGACCATATTCCGAAGTATTGGACGGCAATCACATTTCAAAGTGAATATGAATTGTTTCCGCAAAAATTGGCCCAATCATTGAAAGAAAACAAAGAAATGCCATGGTATGTAGATATATCGAAGGATGGTATAAAGTATATAATTTTGAAGGATTGTGTGTTACATTACACGATAGGAAATGCGAAAGAAAAAGAGGCTGTAATTTCTAAATGTCTTAAACTTGGATTGGACAAAAATCAGCTTGATTGGTCCGAATAAAAGAAATTATCATATGCAATTTTGGAAAAACGAGGTGATTGGATGAGTGTATTAGAAATTCAAAACTATACAAAAAGCTATGGAGAAGGAAAAATAGCTGCAGACCATGTTTCCTTTGTCGTTGAGGCAGGAGATATATTTGGATTTATCGGTCATAACGGTGCCGGTAAGTCAACAACGATTCGGGCGATTGTCGGTGTATTGGATTTTTCTGAGGGAGAAATCTATATCGATGGACATTCCGTGAAAAAGGACGGGGTAGAATGCAAAAAAATCACTGCCTATATTCCGGATAATCCGGATCTTTATGATAATCTTACAGGAATTCAATACCTTAATTTTGTTGCGGACGTTTTTGGTATTGGTGCAAAAGAGAGAGAAGAGAAGATTCGCAAATATGCAGATTTGTTTGAAATAACAAAGGATTTGGGAGACCTGATCGGTTCGTATTCACACGGAATGAAACAAAAGGTTGCCATTATTTCCGCGCTCATTCATACACCTAAGCTTCTTGTGTTAGATGAACCATTTGTAGGTCTTGACCCGAAAGCTACATTTACGTTAAAAGAGATTATGCATGAGCTATGCGAGCAGGGAACGGCAGTATTTTTCTCAACGCATGTACTGGATGTTGCAGAAAAACTTTGTAACAAGATTGCTATTATCAAAAATGGAAAAATTATCGCTTCAGGAACAACAGAAAAATTGACAAACGGGAATTCTCTGGAATCTGTTTTTATGGAGGTTGTAAATGAAGTATAGAAATATGACACTGCTTAAGATATTACTGAAGTCAAGTAGCCAATGGAATATATATAAATATAGCAAAGATAAGAAGAAGAGAGGTCGAGTAGTCGGGAATGCAATTGGATTTAGCATGTTGCATTTGCTTTTAATCGGCTTTTGTGTGACTACTACGATTGGATACGGCAGGATGGGGGTCATCGATGCGGCACCGATTTTGTGTGCACTTGTTTTATCGCTCCTTTCGTTTGTTTTCACACTTTTTAAATCAAATGGATACCTTTTTAATTTCAAAGAATATGACATGCTTATGTCACTTCCGTATGAACCAAAGGAGATTGCTTCCGCAAAGTTTTTGTATATGTATTGTCACAGTATACCAATGTATACGGAAATTTCCCTATCTATTATGATTGTGTACGGGGCATACAGACATCCGGCAATCATCGTGTATCCGATTTGGATACTTTTGTCTTTGTTTGTACCTGTAATACCTATGGTTATTGCAGCATTTCTCGGATTTCTTGTTGCAAAAATCAGTTCCGGATTTCGAATGAAAAATATTATCCAGACAATTTTGTTGTTAGTACTTGTGATTGCTGCATTTGCTTTGCAAATATTGTCTCAAACGATGATTAATCAGGAGAATGTGGATATTCTTATGGATAATATCGTCGAAAAAACGCAGACAATCGGTGATGTATATTTTCCTGCCGGATGGTTCTCAAATGCCATTGTCAGGAAAAGTATTCTCGATATCCTACTGTTGCTTTTTGTTACCGTAGATGTGTATGTATTATTCATAATGATTGTCGGTGCTTCTTACAGAGCACTTAATTCCGCATTACAGTCGCATGCAAGGGTAAAAAAATACGAAATGACATCCATGAAAAGGAATAGTGTATACAAAGCCATTGTATTCAAGGAATACAAACGATTTACCGGTTCCTCCATTTATATGGTCAATGCAGGTCTTGGAGAAATTCTTTCGATTCTATTTGGTATTGCTACACTCATATTTGGTTTTGATGACATTGTTTCCGTTGTAACGAAGGGGGCGCCGATAAATACATCTATTTTGTATCCGGCGATTCCATTGATTGTTTATTTTTTCATTGGGATGGTTGCAACGACAGCGATTTCGCCATCTTTGGAAGGCAAAAATTATTGGATTGTACAGAGCCTTCCGATTGAAAAAAAGGCTCTGTATCAGGGAAAAATGTTGTTTAACATGTGTCTTACTGTGCCACCTGCGTTATTTGCGATATTGTGTATTTGCATATCAGCACATGTGCCGATTGCAAGTGTAATTTTGTATATCATACTTGGCGTTGTTTTATGTGCATTTTCGACTACTTGGGGATGTGTGTGTGGCTTAAAGCATATGCGCCTGGACTGGGAGAATGAAATCGAAATTGTAAAGCAGAGTGCAGCGGTCACTACATATTTATTGCCAAATATGTTTGCTACAATGGGACTTATTGGTTTGGTTGTTTTCCTTGGAAATATTATGAATGCAAATTTAATTATGGTAGTGCTTACAGTTGTTGTGTCAGCACTTACTTTATTAAGCTATCGTAAGGTTCTTTCGCTTGCTGCGGAATAAAACAGTACGATTGAGAAAATAGGAATAAGGAGATGAAAGATGGTTTTATTAGTAGTTGATACGCAGAGAGGGTGCTTTAATGATTCTTTATATGCGTTTGAAACGGTGAAAGAAAACATAAAAAAGCTTATTGCGAAGGCGAGAACGAACAACATAGAAGTTCTTTACGTACAGCATGATGATGGACCGGGAACGGACCTTGACAAACAAACAGACAAGTATGAAGTGTTTGATGAGTTTGCACCTATGGAAGGAGAAAAACGATTTGAAAAGAACGTAAACAGTGCGTTCCATCCAATGACAGGTTTAACAGACTACTTAAAATCAAAAAACGAAACAGACATTATTGCGGTTGGTGTATCAACAGATTATTGTTTTGATGCAACCGTAAAAAGCGGGTTTGAGAAGGGATTTCATATTATTATACCGGCATATGCGAATTCTACATATGATAATCCATATTTTGATGGTGAGACTGCGTATAAATATTATAATGAATTTATGTGGCCTGTTCGATATGCACAAGCGGTGACGGTTGACGAAGCGATTGCAATGATGGAGTAAATACAAAATTATAATAATATTTTTCACATATTAGAAGATACTATTTGAAAAAGACAAAAAGCAGTGGAAAAAAGGCTACAGCTTAAAGCTTATTACGGAGGTATCGCATGTGAAAGAGAAAGTGTTTGGAATATTGCAGAGAGTAGGACGTTCCTTTATGCTTCCTATCGCGCTTTTGCCGATTGCAGGATTGATGCTCGGAATCGGAAGTTCATTTACAAATCCTACGATGCTTGAAACATACAGACTGACAGCAGTCATAAAAGAGGGCGGCATTCTGTATACGCTTCTTGATATTATGAGTAAAACGGGCGGTGTTGTATTTGACAATCTTGCACTGTTGTTTGCTATAGGAGTTTCCATAGGCATGGCAAAGAAGGAGAAAGAGGTTGCGGCATTGTCGGGTGTCATAGGATATCTGATAATGAATGCAGCCATAAGTGCGCTGATTTCGGCAAAGGGCGGCGTAGAAGCCATGACGGCAAATTCAACTACAACAACGATGGGAATTACAACACTTCAAATGGGTGTATTCGGAGGCATAATTGTCGGACTTGGCGCTGCAGCTCTTCATAACAGATTTTATAAAATAAAATTGCCACAGGTATTATCCTTTTTTGGAGGAACAAGGTTTGTGCCTATAATTGTGAGTGTTGTATATTTAATGGTAGGAATCATCATGTTCTATATTTGGCCCGTAATTCAAATCGGCATTGCCGGACTTGGACAGTTGGTTCTTGATTCGGGCTATGTGGGAACCTGGATATACGGAATTATAGAAAGAGCACTGATTCCCTTTGGATTACATCATGTGTTTTATATGCCTTTCTGGCAGACGGAGCTTGGCGGTGCGGCACTTGTCGATGGAGTGATGGTGCAGGGTGCACAAAATATTTTCTTTGCAGAACTTGCATCAAAGACAACCGAACAGTTCTCGGTTTCAGCAACAAGATTTATGACCGGAAAGTTTCCGTTTATGATTTTTGGTCTTCCGGCGGCTGCATATGCCATGTACAAAACAGCGCGTCCTGAAAAGAAAAAGGTTACCTACGGACTTCTTCTATCTGCAGCATTAACTTCCATGCTGACAGGTATTACGGAACCTTTGGAATTTACTTTTTTATTCGTGGCTCCGATTATGTATGCGGTTCACTGTGTGCTTGCAGGTCTTGCTTATATGCTTATGCATATCCTGAATGTAGGGGTGGGAATGACCTTTTCGGGCGGTATTATTGATTTGGTATTGTTTGGAGTGCTGCAGGGAAATACAAAGACAGGCTGGATATGGATTGTGATAATAGGACTGCTATATGCAATTATCTATTATGTTGTGTTTTATTATATGATTAAGAAATTTAATCTGAAGACTCCGGGAAGAGAGATGGACCATGAGGAGACGAAGCTGTATACACGAAAGGATATGAAACGTCCGGGTAGTTTAAATAATGTAAATGAGAATGGCGAAGAAGACGCGGTTAGCGCGATGATCGTGAATGGTCTTGGCGGTATCGATAATCTTTCTGATATTGACTGCTGTGCAACGCGACTTCGGGTAACCGTTTTGGATTCGAATTTGGTTTTCGACCGTGTATTAAAAGAAAGCGGAGCGTCAGGTGTCATTCATAAGGGAAATGGTGTCCAAATAATATATGGTCCACAGGTTTCTGTTATAAAATCCAAGCTTGAGGATTATATAGAGGGGATTACTTCGAATAAGACAGACAATATTGAGCAGGAACAACAAAGTGACAGTGAAAATGGCAAGACAATCCATATTTATTCGTGTATAAAGGGGAAGGTTATTCCACTGAAAGAGGTAAGTGATGAAGCATTTTCTTCGGGTATGCTTGGAGAAGGCGCTGCCATAGAACCTTCAGAGGGCAGGTTGTATGCACCTTGCGATGGAAGAATCGACATGGTATTTGACACAAAGCATGCGATAACTATGGTTTCAGAAGAGGGTTGCGAATTGCTTCTTCATATTGGTATTGACACGGTGAGACTCGAAGGAAAATATTATGAGACATATGTTGCAAACGGACAGGAGGTTCAAAGGGGAGATTTATTGATAACCTTTGATATGGAGAAAATCAAGGCTGCCGGATACAAAATAACAACGCCGGTGATTGTGTGTAACACGGATGTGTATTCGCGTGTTGCACTTGTCCGTACCGGAGAGGTAACTGTTGGGGAAGATATGATCAACGTAATGTAAATATAGCTTTTTCGAATAGAATGTAAGATACCATTGACAGATTCGAAAGAAACAAAAGGAGGTAGTATTGTGAACAAGGAACAAGTATTAAATGAAGCAGAAAAGCAGAAACAGCAGATTATAGCAAATCGAAGATATTTGCATTCTCACCCGGGAACAGGATTTGACATAAACGAAACCTTCGAGTATGTCAAATCGGAATTGGAAAACATGGGATACAAGCCCAAAGTATGCGGCAAGTCGGGACTTGTTGCGTTGGCGGGCGGTAAGAAGTCGGGTAAGGTATTTCTTATCCGGGGAGATATGGATGCTTTACCAATCAAGGAGGAGGCAGATGTTTCCTTTGCATCGTCAAACGGATGCATGCATGCCTGTGGACATGATATGCATACCGCTATGCTGCTTGGTGCGGCTCGTATATTAAAAAAGCATGAGGATGAGATTGAGGGAACGGTAAAACTGATGTTCCAGCCTGCAGAAGAAATATTTGAGGGCTCACAGGATATGATAAAAGACGGATTGCTTGAAAATCCTAAGGTTGATGGGGCATTAATGATACATGTTATGGCTGGGATGCCTTTTCCGGCAGGTACGGTTGTCGTATCTGCTCCGGGGGTTAGTGCTCCGGCAGCAGATTATTTTGAAATCAAGGTAAAGGGTAAGGGATGTCATGGTTCTATGCCAAATACGGGCATTGACCCACTGACTGCTGCTGCCCATATTTTGATAGCATTACAGGAACTTCATGCAAGAGAACTATCCATGCAAGATCAGGTAGTGCTCACAATCGGAACGATGAATGCCGGAACTGCTGCAAATGTCATACCGGATACGGTTACAATGGGTGGAAGTATCCGTACCTTTGACGAGGCTACGAGAGAATATATAAAACAACGCATGAACGATATCGCCTGTGCAATCGCAGGAGCCTTCAGGGCAGAAGCAGAGGTGTGTTTTGGAAGCGGCTGTCCGACGCTTGTAAACGACAAGGAGCTTTCTGAGTGTGTGTATGGTTATGTAAAAGAGCTGCTTGGAGAAAGCTGCGCATTTTCTGTTGCAAAGCTTCATGCGTTAGGCGGCGGAAGTAGTTCTTCAAAGTCGGCCGGTTCCGAGGATTTTGCTTATGTAAGTCAAAAGGTGCCTTCTATTATGCTGGCTCTTGCTGCGGGGCAACCGGAAAAGGGATATAAATATCCACAGCACCATCCTATGGTGAAATTTGATGAGGATGCATTGGACAAAGGTAGTGCTGTATACGCGTACACGGCACTTCGCTGGTTAGAGGAACATAAATAAGCTAAAATATGTAAAGCGAAGTATAGATGCAAGCTTCTTGTCGTATATCTTAATGAAAATGTTTCGCAAAGAAGCTATAATCGGTAAGAAGAAATAAATCCGGTGTAATATTGCGAAACGCATAGAATCAAGGAAAGGGGAACAGATGAATAATATGAAAGAATTCCGAATATCAAATATATTGATGCTTACTTTGGCTGGCATCGTAAATGCTTTTGGCATAACTATTTTTCTAACTCCTGTTAAGTTATATGATAGCGGTATATCAGGAACCTCCATGTTGCTTGATCAGATAACGCCTGCCTGCTTAACATTATCGGTATTTCTGTTAGTATTAAATATTCCATTGTTTTTGTTTGGCTTAAAAAAGCAAGGAGTGAAGTTTACAATTTATGCAATTTATTCAGTAACGATTTATTCACTTTTTGCATGGCTGATAACTAATGTTTTTCCAATTGATGTAAGTATAGCTTCCCCTCTTGCGGGTACGGATTTGTTGTTGTGTGCGCTGTTTGGAGGTGTGATATCCGGTATTGGAAGCGGACTTGCGATTCGATATGGCGGAGCGATGGACGGTATTGAAGTTATGGCAGTTATCTTTGCCAAAAGAATTGGAATTACTGTTGGTACCTTTGTTATGATCTATAATATTATTTTATATATTATATGTGGAATTGTACTTAAAAGCTGGATACTACCGCTTTATTCCATTGTTACATATGCGGCAGCCTTGAAAACGATTGATTTTATTGTGGAAGGTATTGACAGAGCAAAATGTGCCATTATCATAACTGAAAAACCGGATGAAATATGCAAGGCATTGAGTGAAACTTTTGGAAGTGGCGTTACACATCTTGATGCAAAGGGCGTTTATTCAAACCGAGAAAAAGCAATGATATACTTTGTTGTAAACAGGTATCAGGTTATACGCATGCGAGATATTGTCCATAATATTGATAAATTGGCATATATAACGATCAGTGAGGTTGCTGATATCTTTTCGAATAATAATAAAAATGAAAAAAGAACGGATTCATAATGGATTCAGTTGATTTTGGTTCAGTGATACGTAAAAAAGGGACTGTTTTTTGCAGCCCCTTTTTGATTGGAATTGTTAAATTTGTTCCAGCTTGATGAGATTCGTATTACCTGTGTGACCATCTAACTGCCCTCCGGTAAGTACGAGTGTATCACCTTTTTCGAGACGAAACACGTCTTGAACCTTTGCTAAATCGTGATGAAACATGTCTTCCATAGAACTAAATTTCTTGCATAGGATAGGAGTCACTCCCCAACTCAGATTTAGCTTTCGCCATCCTTTTTTAGAATATGTCATACCGATAATGTCTATCGGACAACGGAATCTGCTGACCATACGCGCAGTATAGCCGGAAAGAGAATTTACAATGATATATTTGGCATTTAGATCGGTTGCCATAGCACAAGCAGAATGAGAAACGGCATCCAGATTATTTTTTATTGTAAATTCCGAGTTCTTGAATCGCTTGTCATAATGGATATTCTTTTCGGTAAAAGTAACCGTTTCTGCCATGATTTTTACGGCTTCAACCGGATATTTTCCGGAGGCTGTTTCTCCCGAGAGCATTACTGCGGATGTACCATCGTAAACAGCATTTGCAATGTCGGATAACTCTGCTCTGGTAGGTCTTGGATTGTAAATCATAGATTCAAGCATTTCTGTGGCAGTTATGACTCTTTTTCCGAACATTCTACACTTTTGAATCAGAATCTTTTGGATATACGGAACTTCGATTGCAGGGATTTCAACTCCTAAATCACCTCGGGCAATCATAATACCATCTGCAACATCACAGATTTCATCAATATTGTCCACACCGGAACGATTCTCTATTTTGGCAATAATATCGATATCCGTTCCGCCATTCTCGTCTAAAAATGAACGAATATCCAGCATATCCTGCTTGCATGAAACAAAAGATGCGGCTACAAAATCAACTTCGTTTTGAATACCGAACAGCAAGTCCTCCTTGTCCTGGTCGCTTAAATATCTGTGATTCATTACCCTGTTTGGGAAATTCATGCTCTTGCAGTCAGAGAGTTCGCCTCCAATTAGGACACGACATTTTGCACAGGTTTCGGTTAAATCAGTAACTTCAAATATAACCAAACCGTTATTTAATAGAATTGTGTCCCCAATTTTTAAGTTTTCCATAAGCTGTTTGTAATTTACGGATACAATGTGTTCATCGCCGATTACTTCTTCTGTCGTAAAGGTAAATTCGTCCCCGTCATTCAGGTGGATTTTTTTGTTTTTAAATGTTTTGATTCGATATTCCGGTCCTTTTGTATCCAGCATAATAGGAATGGGAAGACTAAGCTTTTCCCTTACTTTTTTGATTAAATCGATTTTTTTCTTATGCTCCGCATGGGTTCCGTGTGAAAAATTCAAACGCGCAACATTCATACCTGCCATACACATTTGTTCCAGTACCTGCTCGCTTTCACAAGCCGGTCCAATCGTACATATTAATTTAGTTTTTCTCATCATTTATGACCTCACTTTCTTTCTCTTGTTTGTTTTCATTTGCATCTTCATGTTCTATTTTCCATGCCCAAATTCCGGCGGCAAAGGCTATTACGCCCATAATTCCTGCCCCAATGTTCAAAACCATTCTTTCCTCCATTCTTCAGGTATATTGCCATAGGATAATGCAATACCTGATATACAAAAACAATGTTACAGCATATGAACTATGCTACATTTTTGCACCAAAATAAGCCCGTTTATTCACGGGTACCAATATGGAGATTAGATTCGTTTTTTTCCATCGGATTTATGGAGATAGTTTATGACACCATCATCCGTTTTTTGTGTATAGAAAAAATTAACGGAATAATCAGAAAAATAATCCTTTTTGGAAGGAAGAATAAGACTAGGACATAACCAATAGAATGATTTGGCAGTATTGTTCCTACGAATAATGTATCTTGAAATTAAATTTTCCGGCGTATTCTTTCCGGAATTGTTTAGAGCTTCAGGGGTACAGAGGGTTAATTCTGTTCGTGTATTATTGTATAGTATGTCGGAGTCAGAATGCTCTGAATGAGGGACAACACAAAAGTAGGAATCTGTTTTGGAAGTATCCGAACACATCCCGAAAATAAGCATAAGACCCAATATGAAGATACAGATTTTTTGAGTTTTACATAATCTGATCATGAAATATTCCTCATAAATAGTTAGTGATGATTTAGTTTTTAATATAGCATAAACGAATATGTGTGGCAATAGAACAAATTCGTGAAATAAAATTGTGAGAAAAATGTGAATATGATATAATCGTATCAAAGTGATTTGAGAAGCGATAAAATAAAAATTTTTAATTTGTTTGGGAAAGGAGAGGGGATTTTGACCGCTATGCGTCTTGCATGTTCGGTTAGATTTCGCGTTGTGGGGAAACATCCATGGTATACATTATAACTTATGTATCGGGAAAGAACGGAGGAGAAATATGAAAAAAACATTTAAAGCTAGTGTTGTGGTCGCATTTATCATTACAATAGGACTATTTTTGATTGAAACAGTGGCGGTAGTTGCATTTAAAAAGCTACCAATTTCACTACGCTTATCTGGTGGAGATAGCGTTACGATTTTCGGCATAGGCTGGAAAAGTGAAAAAATTTATCCGGAAGTTAATATTTTGGAACCAACTATAACGAAAACAATGGATATAAGCTTTCACCCGATGTCATTGCTTCTTTTTTTGGGTGTTGTATGGATTGTATTGTTTGTTTTTTTTGCCATCAGAGCACGAATGAAGAAAGATGTCGAGTAAAGCATATTTCATGATTCATTCTTAAAATAAGAGATAGAAAATGAAGGAATTACGCATGGAGTTACGAAAAATAACATTTGATAATTTATATAATATTGCATCTCTTTCTGTAGCAGAAGACCAAAAAAGTTTTGTGGCGAGCAATTGCGAAAGTCTTATGGAAGCATATGTTGCAGTGTCAAATGATGAAGTTGCTTTACCGTTTGGTATTTTTGATGGAGATACTCCGGTAGGGTTTATTATGTTCGGATATGGGGCGGCAGATTATGATGATGAACCGGAAGTGGCAGATGGAAATTATTGTATTTGGCGATTAATGATTGACCAAAAATATCAGAATAAAGGATATGGAAGAGAAGCAATGAAGCTTGCTTTGGCATACTTAGAAACCGAGCCATGCGGGAAAGCTTCCGCGTGTTGGCTTTCCTATGAGCCGGAAAATACAAAAGCAAAGGCGTTATATAAATCATTTGGATTTGTTGAAAACGGCGAAATGTCCGGCAACGAAATTGTTGCGGTGAGGTATTATAGGAGGACTTAAGGGATGATTCAGACAGAACGTTTGATTCTGAGAGAAATGAATATGGATGATTATGAGGCTCTTTCACTTGTTTTGTGTGACGCCGAAATTATGCAGCATTATCCGTATACGTTTGATGAGAAAAGAGTGCGAGACTGGATTGAGAGGAATATACAGAGATATCAGATGTTTGGATTCGGTTTATGGGCAGTCTGTCTGAAAGAAACAGGGGAGATGATTGGCGACTGTGGACTTACGATGCAAAATATTGGTAGTGTGATCAAGCCTGAGATTGGCTATCACATTCGAAAGGATATGCAGCATAAAGGTTATGCCAAAGAAGCAGCGATTGCAGTAAGAGACTGGACGTTTGAAAATACCCCGTTTCGCATGATTTTTTCCTATATGAAATATACAAATTTGCCATCAGCAAATTGCGCAGTATCCTGGGGATGCACTCATGTTGATGAATTTCCGGACGAGGAAAACGGGATAACAAAGGTGTTTGCAATTACAAGAGAAGCGTGGCTTAAACGATGCGGCAGCAGTCGGTATTGTAGAAAAAATAATTAGCTTTTTGTTCTTGGTGCCGTCATCGATGTTGTCTGCGGTTTCGACTTTGGCCGCTCAAAATATCGGTGCAGGCAGGCATGACCGTGCGGCGCAAACATTGCGATATGCGATTATACTTGCTGTTTCGTTCGGAGCGGTTTCCGTCCTTGTGATGCAGTTTGCGGCCGGTTGTTTTGTCGGACTTTTTACATCTGAGACGGAAGTTATCCGTTTGGGTGGCGGTTATATGCGTGGTTATATATGGGATTGTATTTTAGCAGGAATTCACTTCTGTTTCAGCGGTTATTTTTGCGCGTACGGATTGTCCGGATTTTCTTTCCTGCATAACGCAATTTCAATTATCTGTGCCCGAATACCACTGGCATATTTTGCTTCAAAATACTTCGTGGACACATTGTTTCCTATGGGACTTGCGACTGCGACCGGTTCCTGTGTGTCTGTAGTAATTTGTATTTGCGTATTTTTTTGGATGCAGAGAAAGACAAGAAATGAACAAATTTAGATAAATTAAAATGCCCGTTTCACGGTGAAAGGAGTATGATATATGGAATACATGAATCTGATATGTCTTCTTGTTTCTTTAGGGATGTTATTTTGGTTGTACATATTTGATGTAAAAAACAGCGTAACACAGTTTATTACGTTTGTGATTATGCTTATATCAAATTTTGGATACTTTTTTCTGGCAATATCATCCAACGTGGAAGAGGCTATACTTGCGCAAAAAATTGCTTATGTCGGAGGCATTTTCTTACCGGTATTTTATTTCTTTCTGGTATTGGAAATCTGTCATGTCAAACTGAACAGATTTGCAGGTTCTGTTCTTTTGCTAATACAATGCGTGATATTTGGCATTGTATGTACCATCGGAAGAAGTGGGTTATACTACAAATTCACAAGTATTCATACGATAGATGGAATTACATTTATTGATAGAGAATATGGTCCTCTTCATTTTTTGTGTCCGTTGACACTTGTAATTTATCTGTTATTATCATTTGCTGTTGCAATTTATTCATTAGCGAAAAAGAAATCCGTGCATAGAAGCGGCGTGTTGGCAATGCTTATTTTTGCATCAATTGCTGTTTGCACATATGTTGTAGAAAAGGCTATGCAGCTGGAGTATGAAATTATACCGATTTCGTTTGTGGTATTGACATTTGGCACATTAATTCCGGTATATGATTCCAATATATTTACCGTATATGAAAACACAGATATTATTAAGGAACAACTCAATAAAATCGGATTTTTAACGTTTGATAAAAAAAGAGCCTACAGAGGCTGTAATGATTTCATGGCGAATATTTATCCGGAGCTTTTAGACTATCGTTTGGGACAGACGATTGCAGGCTGTAGCGAAAGTTTACAGAGTGTCATTGAACAAATTGAGGAACTTGAGCGATTTTATAATGATAATTTCAGAAGAAGACATACGCAAATACAATTAAAAACCTTTGTACTCAATGGTAAGTGCTATGCAGGAACAATTCATGTTGTGACGAATATCTTTGGGGTTTTAAAGGGATATACGATAGAGCTTCGAGATGATACAGAGCATTATCTGGCTTTGGAATTGAAGGAGCGTTACAACGAACAGTTGACGAATGAAGTCGATGCGAAAACGAAACGAATCAGATTCATCCAGCAAAAAACCATAATGGGAATCGCACAGATGGTAGAATCAAGAGATCTTAGTACGGGAGACCATATTAAGAGAACAAGTGATGTTGTAAGGATATTTGTCAAAAAGCTGATGGATGAGGATTTTGGCTTTGAAGAACGTTTCCTGGAGCTTGTTATTCGAAGTGCACCTATGCATGATTTAGGAAAAATAGGAGTAGACGATGCTGTGCTCCGTAAACAAGGACGTTTTACGGATGAAGAATACAGTATCATGAAGAAACACTCGGAAATAGGATATCATATGGTAAGTGAAATATTATCGGATGTAGAAGAAGAGGATTTCGTACGCGTAGCAGAAAATGTAGCACATTACCACCATGAAAAAATTGATGGTACGGGATATCCAATAGGGCTTAAGGGCGAAGAGATTCCGATAGAAGCAAGAATCATGGCGCTTGCCGATGTGTTTGATGCGCTTGTTTCAAAGAGATGTTATAAGGAAGCATTTTCCTATGATAAAGCATTTGAAATCATAGAAAATGAAGCAGGAACCCATTTCGATGTTCAGCTTGCAGGGGTATTCCTGACATGCAGACCGCAGCTTGAGGAATATTATAATAAGTGCGAAAAATAAAGCGGATTGTTGCGATGAGGGCTGAAAATGCTGCCATACGAAACAGAAAAGATGTATCGGTTAGGAGAATAAAAAATGGCGATAGAGTATAAAAGATTATCTGAAAAAGAAATTGACACTTTTATTGAAATGAGAATCAATCAATTGCGAGAAGAAGGTGCAAAGGAAGATATTGATTTAAAGCCTGCATTGAAGGATTATTATTTACGACATATGTCTGATGGTACATTTGTGTCTTGGCTTGCTATGGATGGAGAAACAATCGTTGGTACAAGCGGAATGTCCTTTGTAGAAAAACCGCCATATTTTGGATGTGCAAGTGGAAAGATGGGACTTTTGTCGAGTATGTTCACGAATCCTGATTATAGACGAATGGGAATTGCAAAAGAGCTTCTGGATAGAGTTGTTAATGAAGCAAGGCTCTATGGATGCGGAACAATTCAGATTACGGCTTCTGATATGGGAGTAAAACTATATACCGCTTATGGTTTCGTTCACAATGATAATTTTATGCAGTACAAATTATAATAAAGCCTACAATATGGAAGGATAAATCATGAATATAGTACCATACTCAAAAGAACCAGATGAATATTTAGTAGCGATGGATATTATGTCGTTAGCGGACCAAGAACAACCGGAGACGGGTATTACGAAAGCTGCATAATCGGAATTGAAGATAACCAAATTGAAATTACAGAATGATAGAATAACAGGGGCTGTAAAAACAGCCCCTTTTTTGGTTACCGTTGTCCTGTTGAAAAATAGAAAAGCTTCCCGTATTTTGGAAAGCTGTCTAGATGTAAAGAAATATTTAAATTTAGCGGATAGTTGTGTATAATAAAATTAAACATGACACACAGATGTCGTGTTACAAGTGATATGATAAATCAGGAAGTGAAAGCGATATGAAAATAGACAGACTTATTGGTATTCTTTCCGTACTTTTACAGGAGGAGAAAGTAACAGCACCGGAATTGGCAAAAACGTTCGAGGTTTCAAGAAGAACAATAAACAGAGACATTGAAGATTTATGCAGGGCCGGTATTCCTATTTATACAGCGCAGGGGGCAGGCGGTGGTATTAGTATAATGGAGGGTTATAAGATGGATCGGACGATTCTGTCATCGAAGGATATGCAGATGATTATGGCAGGTCTCCGAAGTCTTGACAGTGTAAGTGGCAGTCATTATTATGTACAGCTTATGGAAAAACTCAAGTCCGGTTCATCAGATTTTGTCAGCGGAAATGAGTCTATACTTATCGACCTGTCATCATGGAATAAGGATTCTTTGTCATCAAAGATTGAACTGATTCAGGATGCTATCGAGCTGGGAAAGAGTTTAAGGTTTCAGTATTATGCTCCAAGTGGAAATACCGAGAGAGAAATTGAACCATATTTTCTGATTTTTAAGTGGTCAAGCTGGTATGTGTACGGATACTGTTTGCTCAGAAATGATTTCAGAATGTTCAAGCTTCATCGTATGACGGATATTGCACATGTGAGAAATTTTGAAAAGAAAAGAGATGTGCCTATGCCGGACTTATCAAATGATAAGGTTTTTCCTCAAAAAGCGAAAGTAAAGGCAGTGTTTGATCCTTCGATGAAATGGCATCTGATCGAGGAGTACGGGGCGGAGTCATTTATAGAACTTTCGGACGGGAAACTGTTGTTTGAGCACACATATGCTGATGATGAAGGATTGTTGTCATGGTTACTATCATTGAGAGATAAGGTCACTGTTATTGAGCCGGAGTCAATAAGGAAACAATTATTGCGTATCGCGACAGAACTTACAGAAAAATATAAGGAGGCTTAAGTAATGAAGAAATGGTATGACGAAGAATACAAATTTTCTATAGAAGTAACAGGTTTTTTACGAGGCGACCATACTGAACACCTGTGCAGAAATGGTGAAGAAATAGGAGATAAATACACCTGTACATACGGTTGTCCTGTAAATGAACAGGGGTATGGAATATGTTCCAAAATGATGCAGATTCTTTATGGTGATATGCAGGCTATAAGAAGTGGGGGAGATTTAACACTTGTAGGAGGAACTGAGGCAAATGTGAAGGATTATGTTTGTCCGGATGGATGTGTATGTTTTCGAATGACAGTTGAAAAGACAGGCACAGAGAATTTTTATAAAGAAAAATATTACAAGGAGTAAAAAATGGCGTTTGATTTTAAGAAAGAATTTAAAGAATTTTACATGCCAAAGAACAAGCCGGAAATAGTGACTGTTCCAAAGGCAAATTACATAGCTGTAAGAGGAAAAGGTAATCCGAACGAAGAAGGCGGCGAATACAAGCAGGCGGTTGGCATTTTATATGCTATCGCCTATACATTAAAAATGAGTTACAAGTCGGATTATAAAATAGAAGGATTCTTTGAGTATGTTGTTCCGCCGCTGGTAGACTTCACCACATAATTTATATGTCCGATGCAAGAAAGGTAGATCCTTGCAAATGGAAGACAGTAATCAGACATCCAATATGTAAAAAGGAGGGTAAAGACAATGAGTAAGGCCTTAGTCGTTATAGATATTCAGAATGATATTACAAAGAATTACCGGAGTATTACCGATAAAATTAATAAAGCAGTAGAATGGGCGCAAGGCAAAGAACTGCATATTGTTTATATTAAGCACAATAATATGACAGCCGGTACCAGAACCTTCAAGCCGGATACGAGAGGGGAGCAGCTTGTACCGGAACTTTCAGTGGTGTCAAATCATATTTTTGTGAAGACGAAGGCAAATGCATTAACCAGTGAAAGCTTTTCTAAATATATTGCCGATAATGGAATTGATGAATTTTATGTATGCGGAGCCGATGCAACCGCTTGCGTAAAGTCTACCTGCTATAACATGGTGAAAGCAAATTACAAGGTGCATGTGCTTTCGGACTGTGTTACAAGTTATGATTTAAAAAAGATTGATGAAATGTTGGAATATTATGAAAAGAAGGGATGTGAAGTGAAGCCACTTGGTGAATATGTCAACGCTTAGTAAGTTTATTATTTGTAATGCAAGATGGACATTTGAAGGATACTGAGAGGGCCTGTATACATATAATTATAGATTTTGAAAAGATGCACCAGCATTGCAAATGTAATGTTGGTGTTTTTTGCTTTGAGGAGTATGCTTGTTGCTTGTAATTAAAATGATATAGATTATTTAATAAAATAGGGATTGAAGTATAAATAATACATTGTAAAATGTAGATATCGGGCACTCGCCAAGAAAAGAATCTCTCATTATTTGGTCTGAAAATGAGAGGAAATGTTTGAGAAAAATAGTATGATGGGGATATCATAAAAAGAAAGGAGCGGTCATATGGAATGGATTCAAGGAATGAACGAAGCTAAAAACTACATAGAGGAACATATTTTAGAGGAGCCTGACTTAAATGAACTTGGGAAGCTGGCAGGATGTTCTGCAAATCAAATACCTTACTTCAAGAGGGAGCAAGAGAGATGTTACTGGTAGATGAAGTAGATGATAAAAATTTTCTGGCGGGCCTGTTTAATACCATGTACGAGGAATTGCCGGAACCAAAGAAAAAAAATAAACATTTTTATATACAAAGATAAATCATTTTATCCGTTTGAAGGAGGCGCGTGCTGTGGATTTTGTTTTTACAGAAGCAACAAAAGAAGATATAGCAGAACTGATTCGGCTTAGAATCGCATATATGATAGACGATTTTGGAACTGTGAGTGACTACGAAAAAGACTGTATGGAAAAGCAGCTATTGGATTATTTCAATCGAAAACTTGGTGATGAATTAATTGCATTTGTTGCAAAGAATGATGATAGGATTGTTTCTGTTGCGTATCTTCATATCATAGAGATGCCGGCGAATTCTATTTTGCTTAATGGTGTTTATGGGGACGTTCTCAGCGTTTTTACGGAACCGGAATACAGAGGGCATGGATTGTGTACTCAGTTGATGAAAAATTTGTTGGAATATGGTAGAAAAAAAGGACTGGGCAGAGTTGATTTAAGTGCAACAAAAGAAGGACATCCCATATATGAAAAGGTTGGATTTGTTGATAAGGAGCATCGTTATACTGAAATGCGATACATGTATTAATGGACTGCCTTCATGAAAAATATGGTTGTGAACGATTGATATTTTAAATTATATATTTTCCGGGGGGGACAACAATATGGATTACAAATTAGCGTTTAAAGTATTGAGAATTGATGTAACACAGAATCAGAAAGAAATCATTGCTGCATACAGGAAATTACTTCCGGGATGTAATCCGGAGGATAATGCCGATGAATTTATGAAGTTAAGAGAAGCTTTTGAAGTGGCGACGGAATATGCAAAGAATGCAGATTATGAAGAAAAAATGGAGTCTGATGAAGCCGGTGAATTCTTGAATTCTGTGGAAAATCTTTATTCCGATTATGCTAGAAGAATAAATGAGGAAGAATGGAGAAGCGTATTATACTGCCCATTTTGCGTATCCCTGGAAACATCAGATATTGCAAGAGAAAAGCTGCTGGTGTATCTTATGCAGAATTATAGAATGCCGCATAAGGTATGGAAATGTATTGATGATTGCTTTGGAATTATCGAGGAACAGAAGAAATTATGTGAAATATTTCCTGGTGAATTCATAGATTATGTTGTCAATCAAATTCAAACAGACGACAAATTTCCATATGAAGAAATGGAGATATCGGATGTACATAATACACATATCGATGAATATTTGACGGTACTTTTCCGTCTTGAAGGAATTACAAATGATATTGAATGGGGATTTGATTACGACTCTGTCGAATTAAAAAATGATATAGAAAAGCTTAACGAATATGACATCCACCATCCATATCAGGATGTGGTAACATTAAATGCTTTGTTGCTCGAAAAACAATACGAACAAGCTTCACATATTGTGGAAACGTTGTCAAAGCAGGATTTTAAAGATGACTGTATCTGCTATGCAATCGGAAAATATTATTGGGAAACAGAAAACCACTCCTTAGCCTGTGAATATTTCAGGGAAGCGGTAACGATAAATCCAAAGCATTATACAGCACGTTTGTATCTTGCGAAGAATGAATTTAATAACAAAAGATACTATGAGTGCAGAGAAATAGCAGAGGAATTGCTATCGATTAATAACAATAATGCTATGGCAGAACAATTGCTGGATGCTGCAAATGAAGAATATGTAAAAATCCTATCCTATGAATACGAAAATGGAATCGAGGATGAGCATTTTAAGAAAGGAATGCTTCCTATTGAGTTGGGATGGTGTCTGTTTCAGCTGGATGAGACAGAAAAGTGTATTGAGATACTTAGCAGTTTGGAGCCGGAAGAGGATGAGAAATATGCTTATCATAACCTGTATGGGCGAGTGCTTTGTTCCATGGAAAGATTTGAGGAAGGACTTGAACATCTGATAGAGTGGAATAAGCTCCTTGACAGTATAAAGGAAGACGGAACAGAAGAGACGGCCAAACGTATATCCAGAAAATGCATGGCAGCCTGCATGTTGGGTAATTGTTATTACAATTTGGGAAAAGTAGATGCGGCAATCGATAATTATGAAAAAGGAATCGTGTTCGCTCAAAATCAAAATGAAAAGATTGGTGCAATCTATCAGTTGGCAAATATGTTATTCGAAATCGGAGAATTTCACAAGTGCCTTGAAAAGTGTGATGAATTACTGGAGTTGAACAGGAGATATTATGCCGGATATATTTTACGGCAGAAAGCTTTTTTTGAATTACGGATAGCACAAGGTGTCGTTGATGATTACTATAATGCTACGAGTATTTATGATGCACACTTTGCTCCGTATTATTGCGCGGCTTTAATGTTCTATGAGTTAGGTCGGGATGAAGATTGTAAGGCTGTGCTGGATAGGGCTTTAGAAAACGAAGTAGAGTTTCCGCCAAAAATGAAGCTTCTTAATATCAAGCTTAAACGAGTGCTGGCAGAAAATGAAACGAACGAGACAGCATATAAAAAGCTGCTTAAGGAGCTTGATGAATTGGAAAATATGCGTGATGATGAGGATTTTGATATTGAGGATATCTCGGATATTAATTTTGAGAGAGGGTTGGTATATTGGAATCTGTGTGCGCTCGATAATTCAAAGAAAAACCAATCCATGGTAAAGCAATATCTTTTGTTGACTATCAATGAAAATCCCAAAGCCTTGAGAGGATATACTGCTTACTGTGACTTCATTATGCATCCAAGCAGAAGAGATAATGGCAATAAATACTTGGATGAAGCGGAGAATTATTACAACAGGGCCTTGGAGAATGTCGGACGTGAGATACCGGTTATTTACGGTCTTGGCATCGTTTGTTATTTGCGTGATCAACAGCAGCAGGGAATTCAATATTTTGAAGAAGTATTAGAACGGACAAATACCTATCGAAGTGCCTGTACAATAGTCAAAGACTATTATTTGGAATTATATACACGTGAATATAATCCGGAATATTTCGATAAGGCTGTTGCTGCAATATCAAGAGAGATTGACAGAAATCCGGATTGTGATTTTTATATTGATCGTGGTCTGGTGTATTTGAGAGCCTACAAAATGAATTTAGCGATTGCAGATTTTGAGTCAGCAATTTCTTGTAATCCGGACCATTGGTCATCCTATAATAATCTTGAATGCTGTTACAAGTATTTGGGTGAGTATGAAAAAGCGATCGAGTACGGACAGAAGGCTTTGGAATGTCTAAGAGATGCCGGATTGAAGGCAACAAATCCATACAGGAATATGGCAGATTGTTATAGCTCGATGGGACAATATGAAAAGGCAATTGAGTGCTATTTAAAAGCTATAGAGGAAATGGACTATGATGAAAAGGCGGCATATGATAATATAGTAGACTTGTATATGTCTTTAGGTGATTACGAGAATGCCAAGCTTGCGGCCCAAAAGGCAAAATCAGAGTATGATTATCAGCAGGTACTTGTAGAGATAGAGTTGCGAAAAGGAAATGTTGAAAAAGCGTTTCAGATAGCAAAAGATAGCCTTAGATTATGCGAAGATACAAAGTCCTATGCGAAGGGATTGCATGATTTGGCTGAATGGTATGGCAATATGTTCGACAGCATGGAAAAGGCGATAGAGTATAATATCAAGAGCCTTGAGGTTGCAGAGGGTTGTTTGAGCTATCAATATGAAAGAGATGTATACAGCAGAATTGTTATGGACAGTTTGTACATTGGCAAAGAAGTTGATAACAAGTATAAAAAGAAGATTGAAGAATATATAAAAGATTTTGAAACCAATCTGGAGGATACATTAAACTTTCTCAGACTTCGTCCAAGCAAGCTTGCAAGATATGCAATGCTACAGATATGTGTCGGAAACTATGATTTTGCGAAGGAAATTCTTGCAAAAATAGATGGATGTAAGAAATGCTATTTTTGTACATATAAAGGATGCTGGGAACAAAGCATGTACATGGGCGACATATATTTAATCCACAAGGATTATGCAAATGCAAAACGAATGTACGAGGAGGCTATGGAACGCTCAGGGGACTATGCGAGTTTAGGTGGTTTAATAAAATATCTTGACAGGATGCTCAACCTTTGATGCGCAAAAAATGGTTCAAAGTTTATCTGCACAATTGCTACTTTGGCTGCTATACAGGAAGGGCATTTGATAAGAACTGAAAATCGAAAATAAAATGTCAAATTGTAATTTGGAAATTATGGAGGTGTTCGGATAAATGGTAAAGAAGATTGCAATTGTAAGCTTGTCCGCAGGTATTCTTGGAGAAGAATTTGTCAAGCATGAAGTTGAAATAGGAGTAAAAAGATTAGAAGAATACGGGCTTGATATTAAAATAATGCCACATGCCAAAAGGGGTATAGAATATGTGAAAAATCGTCCGGAAGAGAGAGCAGATGACTTGTTGGCAGCTTTTGCTGATGATTCCATAGATATGATTCTGAATGCTATAGGTGGGGATGATACATATCGCCTGCTTCCGTTTCTGTTTGACAATGACGCGCTGAAGAAGGTTGTAAATAATAAGATATTCCTTGGATTTTCGGACACAACGGTAAATCATTTGATGTTGCATAAAGTAGGATTAAACACATTTTATGGACAAGCATTTTTACCGGATGTATGCGAACTTGAATCGAATATGCTACCTTATTCGGCAAAGTTTTTCGAGGAACTGATTCATACAGGCAGGATAAGTGAAATAAGACCGAGTGATGTTTGGTACGAGGAGCGAAAGGACTGGTCACCGGCAGCTATTGGAACACTTAAGGTAAGACATGAAAACCAAGGCTTTCAGTTGCTTCAGGGGAATAGTGTTTTTGAAGGCGAAATTTTGGGAGGATGTTTAGAGTCTTTGTATGATCTTTTTGATGCATCAAGATACCCGGATTCTGTAGCGTTGTGTGAAAAGTACGAATTGTTTCCGTCCATCAGTGATTGGAAAAGAAAAATACTTTTGTTGGAAACAAGTGAGGAACAACCCGAACCTGCACTTTTTAGAAAGATGCTGATTGTATTAAAGAAGACAGGCGTATTTGATGTTGTTTCCGGAGTGTTATTTGGAAAGCCAATGGATGAATTATATTTTGAGGAATATAAGGAAATCATGGTGGAAGTAATAGATAATCCGGAACTGCCTATTGTAGCAAATATAAATATCGGACATGCCACACCTAGATGCATTATTCCATTTGGTGTAAATGCAATCGTTGATGCTAATGAGCAGGTTATCCAATTTGTTTATGAAGATTAGAGGTGTGTTTTATGAAGGAATTAATTGCGAAATTAACAGCAAAAGATGATAAATATAGAACAGATAGGAGAATGATTCAGTTTGTCGATCTGATGCATTAAGACAAGGGAAATTAAATTTACAGAACTAAAAAAGGATATATATTATGGAAGAAAGAATAATCGGATTTGTTATTTGGGCAATAATCGGCGTGTTTTTTATTGTAATGGGAATTTACGAATTGAATTCAAAGAAAGCAAAACCTTTCGGCTTTTGGGCAAATGCTGAGGTAGCACCCATAGAAGATGTGAAAGGATACAATCGTGCTTTGGGTATATTATGGTGCGTGTATGGTGTTTTGTTTACGTTAATCGGATTGCCTTTATTATATGGGCAGAATTCGGGTTTGATTATTATATCTATATTGGGTGCGATGCTTATTAGTATTGCGGCTATGGTAGTGTATGTAGTAGGTATCGAACCCAAATATCGCAAAAAGAAATAATAAGAACAATACGGTTCAGGTTCATTATGTAATTGAATATACTATATCGATATGAGCAGTTGATTTATATAATCAGCTGCTTTTCTGATTGACAAAAATACGAAACCGTATTATTATAAAATACGATATCGTATTATAAAAAGGAGCAGAGTATGAATTCGAGAAGTTTTTTCTATGATTTTGGGAGAGCACTTTATCATGTGGATTCATTTTATGATGAATTTGCAAAGCAAAGCAATGTTTCTTCTGCATTATTATGGGTTTTGTATGCATTGAATGATGGAAATTCACACACACAGATTGAAATCAGTAATGACTGGGAATTGCCAAAAACAACTGTTAATACGGTGATTAAGGAAATTCAGAAGGAGGGATTTGTTGAACTTATTCCTATCAAAGGAAAAAGAAGAGAGATGGCGATTGTGCTTACAGAGAGCGGGAAGAAATATTCAGATAGGGTTCTTGCTGATCTTTATAAAAAAGAGGCGGAGGTATATAAAGCTCTTAGCAAAGAAGAATATGAAATAGTGGCTGTTTTGGAAAAGATAGCGAAAAAATTGAAGGGAGTTGAATAAGAATGGAATATGTGAATTTAGGAAAATCTGATTTAAAGGTTTCGCGCATATGTATGGGTTGTATGGGCTTTGGAAAGGCGGAAACAGGTCAGCATAGCTGGACAGTTGATGAAGAAACATCCAAATCTATTATTAAAAGAGGCCTGGAGCTGGGAATCAATTTTTATGATACTGCAATTGCATATCAGGCTGGTACGAGTGAGGAATATCTTGGAAAGGCGATTAAAGAATATGCAAAAAGAGATGAAGTGGTAATTGCTACAAAGTTTCTTCCAAGATCACAGGAGGAAATTGCAGATGGTATTTCCGGAAAGGAACATGTAATAAGCAGTTTAGATGCAAGTCTTTCTCACTTGGGTATGGATTATGTGGATTTGTATATTTATCACATGTGGGATTGGAATACTCCTGTAGAGGAATATCTTGATGGTATGGCAGAAGGTGTAAAGGCAGGAAAAATCAGACAGATTGGAATAGCAAACTGTTTTGCGTGGCAGCTTGCAGAGGCTAATGCGATTGCAAAAGCAAATGGATGGCCGGAATTTGTATCTGTTCAGAATCACTACAATCTTATTATGCGCGAAGAAGAACGCGAAATGAAAGTATATGCAGATGAAAGAAATATTGCACTTACGCCATACAGTGCCCTTGCGGCAGGCCGCTTATCAAAAAGACCGGGTGAGACATCAAAGCGCTTAGAGCAGGATGCATATGCAAAGTTAAAATATGATGCATCTGCTGATAAAGATGCAATGGTAATAGCAAAAGTTTGTGAAATTGCTGATGCACACAGTGTTTCCATGACGGAGGTTTCTTTGGCATGGCTTCTTACAAAGGTTACATCTCCTATCGTAGGAGCAACAAAACTCCGTCATGTGGAAGGCGCGGTAAAGGCTGTAAATCTGAAACTGTCTTCAGAAGAAATAAAAGCATTGGAAGAATTCTATGAACCGCATTTTCTGTCAGGTGTTATGGCACAGAATACTCCGGCGTCAAGAACCATCGAACAAGTATGGATTAAAAATGGAAAATACAGAAAGTAATGAGGTGAGAAAATGGAAAAGATATTAGTAGCTTTTTTTAGTGCAAGTGGAGTAACGAAGAAAGTAGCAGAGAAATTGGCAAATATTGCAAAAACAGATATTTACGAGATTAAGCCGGCAGTTCCATATACAAAAGATGATCTTAACTGGATGGATAAAAAATCTAGAAGCAGTGTTGAAATGAATGATAAAGCATTTCGTCCTGAGATTGTAAAAGTAGATTTGGATATATCTTCCTATGATACTATTTTGCTTGGTTTTCTAATCTGGTGGTATGTAGCACCAACAATTATCAACACATTTCTCGAAAACAATGATTTTACAGGTAAGAAGATTGTATTATTTGCGACATCAGGTGGTAGTGGTTTTGGAAATACCCTTAGGGAGCTTCAACCATCGGCAGCAGGTGCAATTATCACTGAGGGAAAACTTTTGAATAAAGCAACTGACAAGGAACTTCAAGCGTTTGTCAAAAGTATTTAGAAGGCAGAATGAAAAAAATAACGGTTCTTATAATAATAGGTTTCGTTTTGGCAATGTTAACTGCTTGTAGTTCTTCAGTCAATGATTCACATAAAAAAGAGACTGGCACTGATCAGTCTGAAACAACAAGTTCACCTTTTGAACCAGAGGAGATTACTTCAGAGGAAAAGAACACAGAGATAATGGACGAGGAACCAGAAGACATAAAGATCGCAGTTGTATATTTTTCTGGTACAGGAAACACAAAAGCTATCGCAGAGATGATAGCTGACGAAGCTGGTGCGGATATATATGAAATAGTTCCGGCTCAGACATATACAGATGAAGATTTGAATTATAATGATGATAGACTATTAAGCAATCTGAAAGTAATCGACCGTGATGTAATAAAATACATCATGGAATTTTGTCTACAGATATGGAAAGGCAAGTGTGAGCAACAACCAGTTGCTTTTCACAGATGTGTAATGTAGGTATAATGGAAAAAAAGGAGGAATGAGTCATGGAGACAAAGGATGTTATCGTAGAATTAAGAAAGAAAAATGGTTTGTCACAGGATGAGCTGGCAGAAAAAGTTTTGGTTACCAGACAGGCAGTATCTCGTTGGGAAACAGGTGAGACTATACCAAACACTGAAACATTGAAGCTTTTATCAAAGCTATTTAATGTTACTATTAATACATTGTTGGGGTCTCCACAGCAGTTGATTTGCCAGTGTTGAGGTATGCCGCTTGGAAATGATACGACCAGTAAGGAGCCGGATGGCAATTTCAATGAAGACTATTGTAAATGGTGTTATGCAGATGGTGAATTCAAATACTCCAGTAAGGAACAGTTGATAGATTTTTGTGTTGAACACATGGCTACTGAGGAATGGCCGGCAGAACAGGTACGTGCACACATGGAGTCAGTGGTTCCTGGATTAAAGCACTGGAAATAATCTAGGTTTACTTAAAGAGATTATTTTTTGAGGCATCAGTCATTAAGTTGGCTGGTGTCTAATTTTTTAGGAGGTATCAGCACAATAGAAGACTATGGAATATCGGCACTCTTTCCACATTCTTTTCTTGGTTGGAGGATGAAGATTATATAATAAAAAGTCCGATGAAAAGAATTCATTATTTGTTTCTCTGAATAAACCACACAATAGACTTACTGAAAGTGGTGTAGAATTACGCTTGCGAGAAATGGGTAAGAAGTTAGGTGTAGAAAAGGTGCATCCACATAAGTTCAGAAGGACTATGGAAACCAGAGCGATTGAAAAGGGCGCATGACGTCCGGGGGACGTCAGCTTTGCGCGGACCGGAGCGAAGCGTAGACAGCCGATAGAACAAGTACAGAAGATACTTGGATATGAACAGATAGATACAACGCTT
>SAMEA3663026__coassemble_396_pt1 | contig 26411 bp, 21 predicted proteins | sample SAMEA3663026__metabat2_low_PE_012 | metagenome-assembled genome bin SAMEA3663026 (sample SAMEA3663026) | pig gut metagenome | biome: pig gut; feature: pig-associated habitat; material: faeces | place: France | collected 2012
CATGTATTCACAGACACCTTTCACACAGACTCCTGCCGGCGACATGTATTCACAGACACCTTTCACACAGACTCCTGCCGGCAACATGTACGCACAGGCTCCTGCCGGCGATATGTACTCGCAGTATGGTTATGCACAAACGCCTGCTCAAGCAGCAGTTATGCCTGCGGAAACACCAAAGAAAAAGAAGTCAAAGAAACCATTGATTATCACGCTTTCTATTATTGCAGTCCTCGCAATCGGTTTTTGTGTTTGGTTCTTTGTCTTCCGCAAATCGAGTGGCAACGCAGAAAAAAACATAAAAAAACAGACAAAAGAATATGTGAATGCGATTGAAGATTTAGACGTAGAAAAGCTTGTCGAACTTACGGTTCCGAAAGATGTGCTTAAGAATCTTGTTATATTATTAGTAGAATCCGGAGAAATCGACACATCTATGTTTGGTATTACAGACCCAGAAGATCTCGAAGACAATTTCGACGAAGTATACGATTCTTTCATGTCTCTTGCATCGGTTTATATTAACCAAGCCATTAAAGAATACGAAATCGAAGCAGATATCAAGGAATATGAAATTACATCGGTTGAAAAATTAGATATCGATGAACTGTTGCAAACAACTTATGAAGCAGGAAATATCGATGAAGATGAACTCCTGGAAGCGAAAGAGCTTATTCATACAAAGCTTAAGGAATTCGGCATCGATCCGGACGAAATTTACAATGTGTATGCTACCTTTGATGCGAGCATTTCAGCAAGCGGACAAACAGAAGATGTCAGTTCAGATATGCTCAAAGAATTATTGGAAGATGGATTAGATGACATTGATATCCCATTACGGTTTATTGACCAAAATGGCGGTATTGCATTATTTATGGCGTACAAATATGACGGAGAATACTACATGCTTCCAAGCCTCGGAATATTTGCCCCTTCATTAATCAGATACGTCGAAAAGTCAAAAAAATCAAACGATATAACAACTGCAAAATCAATTAAAACTGCGGTCGAAACAATGCTCGGTAACGAAAATGCATATGATTACTTTACAACAACAGGCTCTTATATTTGTTACCCGGTTACCGCAGACGGTCTTGCACAGATGCCGGACGAATACGCCACGGAACTCAAGCAAAACCTTGGCATAACCAATGACTATCCAGAGGTACGCTATACCAGAGACGGACAGACATATTTTACGTTTATGGTAGATGATTACGGAATCGTTTACGTATATATCGCTGATGACTATTCCGACTCTGCCTGGGAGATTTGTCCTGACCCGGATTACTTATATTACTAGGCATAATGGCATCTGCAAAAACTGTCAATAATTACACTTGACATTTCATATCCGAAAAACTAAAATCAAATATAGTTTATAATAAGCTAGTAAGCGTTGATGAGACGAGTAAGATAAATACGCTATACAGAGAGAATTCCACTACCCGCTGAGAGAGAATTCATAAAACGGTTATCTGAAGACTACCTCGGAGCTGCTTGTCAGTAGTAATTCGAAGCAATTACAAAATCAAGCCGGTGATTCCGTTATCATCATTTTAAGGTGTCATTCGTTATCTCCCGATACGGATGGAACCAGGGTGGAACCGCGATAATTCGTCCCTGGCGTAGCAATACGCCGGGGATTTTTTATTGCAAAAATTTATCAATTAAAAAAAATTCAAAGAAAGGAAAAAAAGGACATGGTAATTACATTAAAAGACGGCTCTTCAAAAGAGTACGCACAGGCAATGAGTGTTATTGACATTGCAAACGACATCAGTGAAGGCTTGGCCCGTATGGCTTGTGCCGGCGAAATAGACGGCAAGGTTGTAGACCTTCGCACAATGGTTGACAAAGATTGCAACTTAAACATTTTGACATTTAATGATGAGGCAGGACAAAAGACATTTTGGCACACAGCAAGCCACGTTCTTGCACAGGCAGTAAAGCACCTTTACCCTGACGCAAAGTGCACAATCGGTCCTGCAATTGACAACGGATTTTATTACGATTTTGATATGCCATCCCTTACAAGAGAGGATCTTGACAAGATAGAGGCAGAGATGAAAAAGATCGTAAAAAACGGGGATGATATCACATCCTTTACCCTTCCGAGAGCAGAAGCAATCAAGCTTATGGAAGAAAAGGGCGAGCCATACAAGGTTGAGCTTATCAATGATCTTCCTGAAGATTCCATCATAAGCTTCTATACACAGGGTGACTTCACAGACCTTTGCGCAGGCCCGCACCTTATGAATACAAAGGCTGTAAAATTCTTCAAGCTGACATCCTCTTCCGGCGCATACTGGAGAGGTGATTCCAACAAAAAAATGCTCACACGTATTTACGGTACTGCATATACAAAGAAAGCAGATCTTGAAGAGAGACTTTTATTCCTCGAAAATATCAAGAACCGTGACCACAACAAATTAGGTCGTGAACTTGAATTTTTCACAACAGTCGATGTCATCGGTCAGGGACTTCCGCTTTTCATGCCAAAGGGTACAAAGATTATCCAGAAAATGCAAAGATGGATTGAGGATCTTGAGGATTACGAGTGGGGCTATGTCCGTACACGTACACCACTTATAGCAAAAGCTCAGCTTTACAAGATTTCAGACCACTGGTACCACTACAAGGATGGTATGTTTGTATTAAATGATACAGAGGATCCGGAGGCAGACGTTGACGACAAGGGTCGTGAGGTAATGGCACTCCGTCCTATGACATGCCCATTCCAATATTATGTATATAAAGCTACACAGCACAGTTACCGCGACCTTCCTTACAGAATGGGTGAGACTTCAACCTTGTTCCGTAACGAGGATTCCGGAGAAATGCATGGTCTTACACGTGTCAGACAGTTTACTATCTCAGAAGGCCATTTGATTTGTACGCCGGAACAGATTGCTGACGAGTTCAAAAACTGTGTAAACTTGATGAAGCATGTTTTGACAACCTTAGGTCTTCAGGACGATGTAACCTACCGTATGAGCAAATGGGATCCAAACAATACAGAAAAATACCTTGGTACTGCTGAGGATTGGAACCGCGTTCAGGATGCCATGCGTGTAATATTAGACGATATCGGACTTGAATATACAGAAGAAGAAGGCGAAGCGGCTTTCTACGGTCCTAAGCTTGATGTTCAGGCAAAGAACGTATACGGCAAAGAAGATACGATGATTACAATTCAGCTCGATATGTTCCTTGCAGAACGTTTTGACATGTACTACATCGATGCAAACGGCGAGAAGAAGCGCCCATACATCATCCATAGAACATCTATGGGTTGCTACGAGAGAACACTTGCCTGGTTAATTGAAAAATATGCCGGTGCACTGCCAACATGGTTGTGTCCGGAGCAGGTTCGTATTCTTCCGATTTCTGACAAATTTGCGGATTACGCAGATGAAGTATACAAAAAACTTCGAAAGGCAAAGGTCGATGTAACCGTTGACAACCGCTCAGAGAAGATCGGCTACAAGATTCGCGAAGCAAGACTTCAGAAGATCCCATACATGTTAATCGTTGGTGCGAACGAAGCAGAATCCGGTACAGTATCGGTTCGTAAGCGTGGTGTTGAAGAACCTCTTGGCTCAATGCCAACAGAAAAATTCATCGCAGATCTTGTAGAAGAGATTGAAGAAAAAAGAATTTAGTTAAAATTAAATCAATATTTACATCAAATATTGTAGATTATTTTAACATTTTATGTTATCCTATTTTATGAAATAATTTTTAAGGGGGAAAATTCATGAATTGTCCAAGTTGTGGAGCAGAAGTTCCAGCTGGTAGCGTTATGTGTCCTGTTTGTGGCAACCCTGTTGCCGCTCAGCCTACTATGAACTATGATGCACCTGCACAGCCTTCCTATGTAGAACCTTCACCGGTACCTGCAAAGAAATCACCACTTGTTGGTATTATCATTGCTGTTGTAGCTCTCGTTGCTGTATTTCTCGTAGGTTTCTTCTTATTAGGAGGAAAATACACCGGCACATACAAGCTTTACGAAGTTTCAGTTTCAGCTTACGGCGCGACAGAAACCGTCACAGAAGCAGATTTAGCCGCTTATGGTATGGGTGATGTTTCATTAAAAGTAACATTTAACCGTTGTAAGTTCAAAGGCTTAGAGACATACTCGCTTACAGGACCTTACAAGTTTAAGATTTCCGGCGAGAAGGTTACAATTACCGGTAGCGATGGTTCTGTTTATGGAACATATGACAAGAGTGAAAAGTCCATCACACTTACAGAAGAAGAGGATGGCATGGAAGTTAGTTTCGTATTTAAAAAGTAAATGATTTCCTACAAAAAACGGTAGTTCTTGCAACTACCGTTTTTTATCTATTAACATTTCAAATTTTTTACTCTTTTCCCGGGCAAAAGCAGCTGACGATTCCTGTTACAATTCCGGCTATCATAAAATATACACCAAGAGATATACTCTTTAGAACATTTTCATTTTCCAATTCAACAACGCCCTCACCCAAAAAACGACGAACCAGTTCCTTCGCCAAATTAATTATGTTTCCCATATCAACAAACATAATAATAAACATGGCAAGCATAATCATGATTGGAATCAATTTGAGCACCGGAATATCCACAAAGGAAAGCACGACCATCACAATCACACCAATCAACATACCATAAGGAATGCCTTTCCATGTGGACGATATCATTCCTACGTTTTCGCACACCTTGAATATATTATATTTAATCTGAATCTTTTCGTGAAATGCCGACATGTCAATCATCGGAATCATCATTCCGATAAAAACAAGCACCGCCGAAAGCAGTCCGACAAGCATGCTTGCACTAATCAAACGTCTTGATGTTTGCTCCATAAAAGTAAGCTCCCTTCAAAAATAATTACTTTTCTGCTTTTTCTTCCACAACAATCGAAATTGAATATAGTATCAATCCCAAAATACAAAGAACTATTCCGTACGACGGCTTTGCAGAAGCTTTCCACGCACTCCTGACACTCTTCGTCAGAAAGAATTTCACAATTGCAAACACTGTAAGCACAGCCGGAAGATACTTCATAATACGTCCCTCAAAAACATCCGCAAGCGGCGTGTATCCTTTTGTCGAGCAAATCAGCATGAAGATGCCGGCAAGCATCAGAATTAATGCAACGACTGTAACAGCACTACTGTTTAATGCCATTCCATCACGCTTACCACCCAAATCAAACAGTGATGCAAAATGCATTTTTTTCTGTTCATTTACGTCCGCATAGCTTTTGCTCATCCATGCAAAAAATGGTGCAATATAAGTTAAAACAGCCCCCAGCAGCATAATCAATCGCAAGTTTTTCTTTGGTAATGCTTTCACATATCCAACCAGATCCCACTTTGTTCGCATTTTCTTTTCTGCTTTCATTACTTGCGCTCTCGAGATTGTGATAACCTCCGGTTCCTGTGCTTCCATATCCCCAAGGCAGGCATCGCAATACATACGGCCCTCCGGAATTTCTTTTCCACACTCTTTACATACCATTTTACTTTCCCCCATTTTTGTTTTTCTTCCCATATGCAATAATCGAAGTAACAGTTATTCCAACGATTCCTATCCACGCTATACAGCAGCCTGCGCTCCTTCGTACAGTTCCGCCAATCCATGCAATGTAATATTCAAATTCATCCGTTAATGTCTTTACCGTTGCAAGGTACACAATCATAAGCAATGCACCGGATATTAATATCTCAATTAACGGGTCGTAAAACCATTTATTCTTTATTCTGCCAAATGCATCAACATACTCTGCCATATCCAGCACGATAACTATGCATGCAAGCACCATTATAAGTATCGCAAACAACGTCTCCACACCATGCAACGCAAACAAATTATCTTTATAGCTATGTAATTCCGGCTGCGTTGTCTTGTTTATGCTCACCTTAAGCCATGGCATTAACGGAGCGAATATCGTGATTACACAGGATATGAACTTTATTAATCGCAATATATTGTTCTGAAAGCTTTTGAAATAATCAACAAGTGCTTTTTTGTCCGAATGTACCATTCCTTTTCTCCTGTCTCTCTTTCTCCTGTCTCTCTTTCTCGTCTCTCGTGAGTTTACTGACATTCTCCGGGATGGTATACAAATCATTTCAAAAAAATCACGTTACATTTTTTTGAAATGATTGTATACCATTCCGGAGACATCTACTTTGTGAAATATTATCATGTTTCATTTCTGCAATTGACTGTATACCATTCCGGAGACATCTACTTTGTGAAATATTATCATGTTTCATTTCTGCAATTGACTGTATACCATTCCGGAGACATTTACTTTGGGAAATAATATCATGTTTCATTTCTGCAATTGACTGTATACCATTCCGGAGACATTTACTTTGGGAAATAATATCATGTTTCATTTTCGCAATTGATTGTATAATGTTCCGGAGACATTTACTTTGGGCAATGCTATCGCGCACCATACAATCAAAAATAAGGGCGGAGCAAACGCTCCGCCCTTATAATATCACATTTCGATGGAATTGTAATTACTTTTTCTTGATGAAACGTGGAACTGCACAAAGTACAACTGAAATCCATGTGAAGAAATAGCCAAAGCCATATGAAACCTTATAGCCATAATCTCTGATTTCGGACATACTAATCTTCTCACCTGACTCTGAAAGCTTGAAGATGAATGTGTTAAGAAGCACAAGTACAAGCACTACACCAAGTGCAATCAACTCTGCATATGGGATTGAGAGTTTAACTTTTGAAAGAGCCGGTACATAATCAGCTAATTCAACGCAGATAAGCCATGCTGCTACTGCTGTAATAAGAAGTGCTGAAATAAGAGCAAGTACTCCACCACCCCATAAGTTTGTAGAACCTGCTTTGATACCGAATATCTTAGCTGCTGCCCATGGGAAAAGTGGTGCAATCAATAAGAATACAGCACCTACAATACGTAAAATATTCATTGGATCCTTTGGAAGGTTGCTAAAATAAGCACCTATTCCACCTGTCTGCTGTGGCTGACCGTACATTGGCTGCTGATACATCGGCTGCTGTGGCTGACCATACATTGGCTGCTGTGGCTGACCATACATCGGCTGCTGTGGCTGACCGTACATCGGCTGCTGTGGTTGCTGTGGCTGACCATACATTGGCTGTACAGCGGTTCCACAATTTGGACATACTGCCTGTCCGTCCGGAATCATTGCTCCGCATACTGAACAATTCATAATAAATCCTCCTCATTTATCAAAATCTCTGTTTGCACATAAATGTACATGTTAATTTCAGTTTAACACATGATGAACCGTCTTTTCAAGGATTTTATAACAATTCACAGATTTTCTAACGAATTATTCAGCAATTTTTTATAATCGAAAAATAACAAAACAACATAATGAAATGCTTCTGAGCGGCAAATGGCCACACCAGTGTTTCAAAACTATCTGCAGTTATATTTCCTTCCTTTATGTTCTCGCAAATCCATTCGCTTAAAATATCATTTCCGCTTATGTCAGATATAAGAGAATGTGGCGGCCACTCCTTTTTTTGCTCCCATTCCTCCGGCTCATAGGTTAATAAATCTGCAAGCATTGCTTCTGTATTCTTTAGCGTTGTCACTTCATATCCAAACATAACGGTATTTTTTGTTATGTTATAAATGAAATCCGCAAGTTTGTTTACTGCTATATCATTCAATTCCAGTAAATAATCCGAAAACTCCGTTCCTCTTCCGTGAAGCGTAAAAAGCATTGCAAGCCGTGCATTAAGCTGACTGGCAAGTCCGACACAAATACTAAAGTCATACTTCGGAAGCTTCGCGTATTCGTACAAAGGCATTCTCATAATTATCTCATTGATTGTCCGAATGATAATCTCATCCGACGAACCTTCAACAAGCATCGCCTCAATCCTTTTATAATCGGCAATGGATATATGCCAAAATTGCAGATCAACACATGAACACTGCTGTTCTGTAAGCCCAAAGCGCTCGCATGTATTCTGAAGCTGTTCTAAATTATGATCAATTAAAACAAGATGAAAATACTTCGCCAAACGCGGCAAATCAATATCATTTCCGCCGCCTGCACCCCAAATGGCAACCGTTGGTTTATTCTTCTGTTCTGACAATAACGATTCAAGTCCGATTTCCGCCGAAAGCCTTCGAACACCCATGCTTTTAATTTTTTTCTTCCTATAATAATGTTCTATTCCATCCAGAATAAAATCGGTGAGCGAATCACGATATTTCTCCCACGCTTCATACCTTTCATCTGTACATTCTGTTTTAATCATTTCTTCAAATATCATACAATCCCCCTTTTTAAAGAAACCCCCGTTGCCATCCATGCGCACGAGGGGAATTGTCAAATCGAAAAAAAATGGGCCAACCACATAAAATGCAATCAGTCCACCTTCAAGTGGGCCGCCGGGGGCTCGAACCCCGCACACCCTGATTAAGAGTCAGGTGCTCTACCAAATGAGCTAGCGGCCCGTATCAAATTGTCATTCACAACAAAACAGATTATAATACATGCATTCCCTAATTGCAAGTGTTTTTTTGTCTTTTTTTAAGATTTTTTGAAAAATCTATTTAAATCCGCTGAAATGCATGTATTTTCGTCGTTTCTTTGAAGTCAAGAAATCTGCTTTTTATTATTGTATCGCAAAACAGGATAAATTATACATCTGTTTTACGACGTGCAATGCATTTATTTTGCCGGCTTATATACAAGTCTGCAAATCGGATTACCAAGTTCTGAGAACTTTTGCTCGTACTCCGTCATTACATTTCCTTCTGCGTATTCAGAATTATGTAAATCGTATGTAATATTTTCAATTTTCCAATTTGCCTCATTCGCCTGTTCAACCGAAAAGTCAAACAATGGTCTGTTGTCTGTTTTAAAGGTGATTCCGGCTTTGTCAGCTAACACATTCATATAGCGTGCTAAAAATTGCGTAGATGTCAACCGACGCTTAGCATGACGATCCTTTGGCCATGGATCCGAAAAGTTCAGGTAAATATAATTCACCTCTCCCTTTTGAAACACCTTTTCAACGAGCTCCGCATCCATACGGATAAATCGAAGATTCGGAAGCTCCTGCTCACTCTGCTTCTCAAGTGCACGAACGAGGACACTTGAAAACTTTTCTATTCCAATATAATTTATCTCCGGATGCAATCTTGCCATATCCATAATAAATCGTCCTTTCCCCATACCGATCTCTATATGAATTGGGTGATCGTTTCCGAATACTTCATGCCACTTCCCCTTATATTCTTCGATTTGTTCTTCTAATATTACATATTTACTAGCTGCAATCGTTTCTCTCGATCCCTTAACATTTCTAAGTCTCATAGCAAATTCCGCCTTCTTTTTGATATGTTTGTATGATACCACCTTATTCTTCCCATTTCCATAAGAAATTTTGTCAAAATGTTGCTTGTGTTTTAACCTGTTTTATAGCATAATTATTTTGTATTCGTATGTTTTCCTATATTTTATAGGATTTTACATATACCATTGAGTCGCAAATGATCTCAATGATTATGCATACTAATTATTAGGGGGCTTACTATGGAGAAACAAGCAATGACATATATTGAATCCATCCGCGTTGCCAACAAAGAAATGTTGGATTATTTTAACGACTCCTTTTTGAACGCTTTGGAGGATATACAAGATCTCAAAACACAGGCATTCGAAATCGACATCAAAATTGACGAGCTCGAAAAAACAAAGGATTTGTACGCATTTAAATCCTCTTCCAAAAAAAGCGTGTTCTCTCCATCAGCCAATGACGGTATCGACAATGAACGAGGCAGGATTATTGATACACAGATTCAGGATTTATTAGGAATTAAAGAAACCTTAGGGCTCAAAATCCGAAGCACTGAGCGTTCCTTGGAAAGTCTCAAGAAAAGACTTCAGGTTCTTTCTGACGCTGAGGCAGCAATCAAAGAGATTTTTCATAATTATCCTGCACATACCGCAGAAGTCACAAATAAAGAAGACGATTTTGAGTTTATAGAACTCGACCCGACGGTCGACCCGGTTGCACACGGATATAATATTCTTATGCAAAATGCATTTGATAATACATATGTTTCGACCATGCTCGACAAAGACATCAAGGTTGGTATTGATAATTTAACACATAAACTCGAAATGCTCTCTTATCTGCTAGGAACAGATGTTGCAAGAGCAAAACTTACATTACAGGAAATCATTCTTGCATCAACCAAGATTTCCGGCAACGTCACCGACATTTGCGATCATATTAACTGCCATGTAGATTCAACAAAGCCGATATGGAGTTGTCTGGACGAATTTATTATGGAACAGCGGGAGCTTCATCCGGAATGCCTAATCGATGCGGATGTCACTTGCGCAAGCTACGAGACAAGCCTGCATCCTGTTTTTACTATTAATATGATCAAGTTGCTAACAATTTTCTTTGATAACATTTTCAAGCATGCACAGGCGAACAGTGTAAGCCTGAAAATCGAAATCGCAAATGACAATGTCGCCGTCTCTATCAAAGACAACGGAATCGGTATTCCACGCGACTATTTGACGAAAAGTCCTTGGTACAGCAGCTTGCACAAGGCACACGAAATTATTTACCTGCTGTCAGGCTCTCTCCAGATTTCCGGCGACCGTCAGACAGGAACACAAATTACGTTTCATTTCCCTGTAAAGGGTTAACATATCGGAGGTTTATATGAAAAACAAAATAATCGATTTAATTGAACCAAATGTTGAAGGTCTTTCAAGAGAAGATATTGCATCTCTCATCGAAATTCCTCCAAAGCCTGAACTTGGAGATTTTGCATTTCCTTGCTTCCGTCTCGCAAAAACAATGCGCAAAGCCCCACAGGTGATTGCACAGGATATTTGTGATGCCATTGGTTCTGTAGATTTTCTTGAAGAAATTAAGGTTCAGGGTGCATACTTAAACTTCTATATTAATAAGGATATATTTGTTAAGTCCATGGTAGAGTCTGCAAAAGCCGAGAATTTTGGCGGTTCCGATATCGGTAACGGTCAGACGATTTGTATTGACTACTCTTCTCCGAACGTTGCCAAAAATTTCCATGTCGGACATCTGCGTACGACGATTATCGGTAATTCGCTTTACAAAATTTACTCAAAGCTTGGATATAATGTCGTTCGTATTAATCACCTCGGCGACTGGGGAACACAATTCGGTAAATTAATCGTTGCGTACAAAGCCTGGGGCAACGAAGATGCAGTCAAAAAAGACGGTGTTGCTGAGCTTATGCGTCTTTATGTTCGTTTCCATGATGAGGCCGAAAAAAATCCGGAATTAAATGATGAGGCTCGTGCCTGGTTCACAAAGATGGAACATGGCGATGAGGAAGCACTAAAGATTTGGCAATGGTTTAAAGACATCAGCCTTATCGAGTACAAACGTACTTATGAATTACTTGGTGTAGATTTTGACTATTATCTTGGCGAAAGCTTTTACCGTGACAAAACAGAGGATGTTGTTACACGTCTTACAAACGCTAATCTTTTGTCCGAAAGCGAAGGTGCAAAGATTGTTAATCTAGAGGATTACGATATGGCTCCTTGTTTAATCTTAAAGAACGATGGCAGCTCCATTTATGCGACCCGTGATCTTGCAGCCATCTTCTATCGTAAGGAGACCTACAAGTTTTCAAAATGTTTATATGTAACCGGACAGGAGCAAAAGCTCCATTTTGCGCAGGTTTTCAAGGTTGTAGAATTACTCGGAAATGATTGGGCAAGGGATCAGCTTGTTCACATCCCATATGGTCTTGTCAGTTTAGAGGGTGCGAAGCTCTCTACCAGAAGCGGAAATGTCATTTATGCTGAAGATATTTTATTAGAAGCGATTACAAAGATTCGTGCAATCATCGAAGAAAAGAATCCGAATATTCCCGACAAAGATGAAACAGCGAAGAAAATTGGTGTTGGTGCCGTAATCTTTAATGATCTCTACAATCAGAGAATCAAAGATGTTTCCTTCAAATGGGAGAAACTTCTGAATTTTGATGGTGAAACAGGACCATATGTTCAATACACATATGCACGTTGTGCAAGTATTTTGAGAAAGGTTGAAGATTTTGCTCCGGACGCCGCAATCGATTATTCACAGATTACGGATCCGGAAGCGATCGACTTATTAAAAGAAATTTCAAGATTCCCTAAAGTTGTTATTGATGCAGCCGAAAAATATGAGCCATCTGTCGTTGCACGTTTTGCAGTCGATGTAGCCCAGTCATTCAACAAATTTTACAATGCTTGCCGCATCAATGTCGAAGATAAAACCACACGTAATGCACGTGTAATGCTTGTTCATCTTACAAAAAAGACAATCAAGGATGCTTTAGCGCTTCTTGGAATCGATTGTCCGGAACAGATGTAAATATTTATTCACTATTTTGTATTACTTATCCACAAAACCGTAGAATCATTCATTTGAATATTCTACGGTTTTCTTTCTCCTTGATTATTTATTTATATTGTGGCCTGATATTTCCTAATACAATATATAGTATTTTTATGCTTGTTGATAACTACCGCTTTGGAACCACACAAATACGTGCCTTTAAAAGTTATTCACAAAGTTATCCACAATTTTTGATATTCCCTTACATAGTTATTCACAATTGTTAATTGCTTTGTTGACAAGTAAATTGTTTCACGTGAAACAATAATCCTGAAATGTTAAATATTTATTTTATTATTAATACTATATTATGATTATCACTGTATTATAATTATAATGTATTATGATTATTGCAGATTTAACTATTCGATGATACCTTGTGTTTCACGTGAAACAATTGTGGCATATAGCTTTCACGTGTTATTGTTATTCTTTATGAATATTTCACTCTAATATTTCACCAAAAGAAAAAACATTACTGAGTCAGAAACTGTACACGTGAATCATGTCTTATCATAATTCTCATTATTATGGATATTGTATTTATATTTAGCTCTTATTTATATTGTTAAGCAAAACAAATTTTTAACCATTAACAATATGTCATATAATATTTTTTCATGATATATTCCAAAATATTAATTGCTGCCCTATCGTTAGATATCATTTAGTATCATAAAATCATTGTTTCACGTGAAACACATTGCACAGCGGTTCATATGCATAATCAGATATAATCACCGTGATCACACGGGATAATTCTGCTAATATTATTGCAATTGTTTCACGTGAAACAAATTATACTAAAATCTAATACAACAACATTGTGTTATTAAATAAAATCCTACATGAATCGATCATACAAATGGCGAATTTATATAAGCAACCGCTAATCCCTATAATTAGCATTATTCTAACATCATTCATAAATTCATTCATAATATTTTTTCACAATCAAATCTGACGACTTATTTCTCACAACAACCAATATATGTTTATTTCCAACAAAACAATTACCGGATTATACAAACGGAAATTATGTTTTAAAAATTATAATCAATGAAACATTAAATACCATGTTTCACGTGAAACAAATATAGCAAACCGATCAACATCCAAGAAACTAAATCAGTATACAAACAAACCAATCTTTGCATTGTTAGAAGCAGCAGCTAAGAACCGTATGTTTCACGTGAAACATTCAAGAGAAAGGGAGATTACATAATCGAACTAACAAATCAAAAAAATCAAATCCATGCAAACATCATCAATCCGCAAGTACAAAAACCAGAAATAAAAATTTCAGAAACGCATGTTTCAAATACACAAATTCCAAAAGCACATAATGTAGAAACACAAAATCAAGGAACACATATTTCAAATACAAAAATTCCAAAAGCACATAATGCAGAACACAAAATCAAGGAACACATATTTCAAATACAAAAATTCCAAAAGCACATAATGCAGAACACAAAATCAAGGAACACAAGGTCAAGGAACACAAGGTCAAGTGACAAAATTATCTAATGTTGAAAAATTTCTTCATTAAACTCAAAAGTCTATGTTCCCGTGCAAAAATCTATATATTGTACCCTCTGATTACAATCCGCTATATTTAGATATAGCACTAAAACACGAAAAGTGCTATAATACTGAATACATATGGAGGTTTTGCTATGGGAAGAATTATTGCCATCGCCAATCAGAAGGGCGGTGTCGGAAAAACAACTACATCAATTAATCTTGCAGCATGTTTAGCTGAGCGAAACAAAAAGGTTTTGGCTGTTGATATGGATCCGCAGGGAAACCTTACAAGTGGGCTTGGCATCGACAAAAATTCACTTTCACGAACAATCTATGATGCAATGTGTGGTGAATGTAATATCGGAGAATGCATGGTTGTTCGACCACTCGGCAGCAAACTGGATATTAGCGTTCTTCCGGCAAGCCGTGAATTAGCAGGTGCAGAGGTCGATTTCATGGAATATGAACGTCCTCAATACATTCTGAAAGAATTACTTGCAAAGATTAAGGACAAGTATGATTTTATCATCATCGATTGTCCACCCGCACTTGGTATGCTGACTGTCAATTCCATGACAGCTGCAAATACGGTATTAGTGCCAATCCAATGTGAATTCTTTGCATTAGATGGTCTTACGCAGTTGATTTACACAATCAACCTAATCAAAAAGAAACTCAATAAGCAACTTGAAATCGAAGGTGTTGTGTTCACGATGTATGATTCACGAACAAACCTTTCTCTTGAAGTCGTAGAAAACGTTAAGGAAAACCTTGACCAGTTTATTTACAAAACAATTATCCCGAGAAATGTTCGTTTAGCAGAAGCACCTAGTTTTGGATTACCAATCAACCTTTATGACACGCGTTCGGCAGGAGCCCAAGGGTACAGAGATCTTGCTGCAGAGGTAATCAAAAACAAGTTGTATGCTGATTTGTAAAACATTTTCCAATATTAACTTATTGGTATAGTTGTTTATATTAATTTTATTGAAGGGGAGAACAACAAATGGCAACACAAAAGAAATTAGGTAGAGGGCTTGCCAATTTAATACCGACGGACGGAGATGTGACAAACAATGATTCCTTGAAGCCTGCCAAAAAAACTGCTGTAAAAACAGAAGTGAAGGAAGTAATCAAAAAAGTCGAACAAACTTTAAGCATAAATCGAATTGAGCCAAACAAGAATCAGCCTCGTAAACATTTTGATGAGGATGCTTTAGCAGAGCTTGCTGACTCCATCAAGCAATTTGGCGTAATAGAACCATTAGTCGTCGTTAAACGCAAAGGTTTCTATGAGCTGATTGCCGGTGAGCGTCGTTGGAGAGCAGCCAGACTGGCAGGGCTCAAAGAAGTTCCTGTTGTAATAAAAGATTACACGGATCAGGAAATTGTCGAGATTGCTCTCATTGAAAACATCCAGCGTGAAGACTTAAATCCGATTGAAGAGGCGCATGCATACGAAAGACTCATTGAAGAGTTTCACATGACACAGGACAAAGTTGCAGAGCGTGTATCAAAAAGCCGTACAGCAATTACAAATGCACTCCGCTTATTAAAACTTTCCGAACCGGTTCAGCAAATGCTTATCGACGAGATGCTCACAACCGGACACGTCCGTGCTTTAATCAGCATTGAAAATGCGGACCTTCAGTACGAAACCGCAATGTACATTTTTGATAAGAAGCTTTCTGTTCGTGAAACAGAAAAATACGTCAAGAAAGTTCTATCCGCAAAGCCATCGAAGGATAAGGAGACTCCTGCAATTGACTATGCCTTTTTATATAAAGAAATCGAAGAAAACCTTAAGAATGTTCTTGGAACAAAGGCCGCCATCAAGTCGAAGGCAAACGGCAAAGGAAAAATCGAAATCGAATATTATTCCGAAGCTGATTTAGAGCGTATCACTCAGCTTTTATACAACGCAAAATAGAAAAGAGGACCCTGTAATGACAATTAAAGTATTGGGTATGAAAATACAAACTGTAACGACTGTTTTAGTTATTCTCGTGCTTATTTTACTCATCTTTATTTTATTCATGATTCGGCAAATGAATATTATGAGCCGCAAATATCACGCTCTTATGAGCGGGAAAAAAGGTGCCGATCTTGAACGAATCATTCGAATTCGCTTTAAAGAGATGGACAAAGTTAAGGCAAACGCAAAGCGTGTTACAAAAGAGCACAAAGAGATCAAACGAAACATGGCAGCATGTATTAATAAATATGGTCTGGTAAAATACGATGCATTTAATGAGATGGCAGGCAAATTGAGCTTTGTTATTGCACTTCTCAACAACGACAATTCCGGTATTGTTCTCAATGCCATGCATTCAAGAGAGGGCTGCTTTACTTACGCCAAAGAAATTATCAAGGGCGAATCCTTTATCCCTCTTTCAGAGGAAGAGAAGCAGGCACTGGAACAGGCCAAAACTGTCGAAGAGGAAATTAACGATTTAACACAAGAAGCAGACGTCGAGGATGATATCAACTTCGACTTATATGATGAGAATTAATCAGAAAGGACAACCACAATGTTAGACATCAAATTTGTAAGAGAAAACCCGGATGTAGTAAAAGAGAACATCAAAAAGAAATTCCAGGACAGCAAGCTTCCGCTTGTTGATGAAGCAATCGAATTAGATAAGCAGGCAAGAGCCCTGCAGCAGGAAGCCGACGAGCTCCGTGCAAAGAAAAATACAATCGCAAAGCAGATTGGTGCACTTATGGCACAGGGCAAAAAAGAAGAGGCTGAAGAAGCAAAGAAGGAAGTTGCAGCAAATTCTGCACGTCTTGCGGAGCTTGAGTCACAGGAGCCTGAGGTTCGCGAGAAATTAAACAAGATTATGATGGTAATTCCAAACATCATTGATCCAACCGTTCCAATCGGAAAGGATGATACAGAAAATGTTGAACTAGAGAAATTTGGCGAGCCGGTTACCCCTGATTTTGAGATTCCATATCACACAGAGATTATGGAGAAGTTAAATGGTATCGATCTTGACAGTGCCAGAAAAGTAGCCGGTAATGGTTTCTACTATCTCATGGGTGATATTGCCAGACTGCATTCTGCAATCATTTCTTATGCAAGAGACTTTATGATTGATCGCGGTTTTACTTACTGTATCCCACCTTTTATGATTCGCAGCAACGTTGTTACCGGAGTTATGAGTTTTGCAGAGATGGATGCAATGATGTATAAAATCGAAGGTGAGGATTTATACTTGATCGGTACAAGTGAGCATTCCATGATCGGTAAGTTTATCGATACTATGGTGCCTGAAGAATCTTTGCCTCAGACACTTACAAGCTACTCACCATGTTTCCGTAAAGAAAAGGGCGCTCATGGTATTGAAGAGCGTGGTGTTTATCGTATCCACCAGTTTGAGAAGCAGGAGATGATTGTTGTTTGTAAGCCGGAAGAAAGCCCAATGTGGTTTGATAAGCTTTGGAAAAACACTGTAGATTTATTCCGCTCTATGGATATTCCTGTTCGTACAATTGAGTGCTGCTCCGGCGATTTGGCAGACCTTAAGGTTAAGTCTTATGATGTTGAAGCCTGGTCTCCGCGTCAGCAAAAATATTTCGAAGTTGGCAGCTGTTCAAACCTTGGTGATGCGCAGGCACGCAGACTTAAGATTCGTGTAAAAGGCAAAGACAGCAAGTACTTTGCGCATACTTTAAATAATACCGTTGTTGCTCCGCCTCGTATGTTGATTGCATTTCTTGAGAACAACTTAAACGAAGATGGCAGCATTAATATTCCAAAGGTTCTTCAGCCATACATGGGTGGCAAGGAGAAGATTTGTTAATTTGTTAGGAGGCTTCCATGCATTCATATTTGAGAGCCATTGGTTTTAGCAAAATTAAATCTCGCAAGCAGTTGGAAACGATTTACAGTCGTACCTTGCGCGAACCAAATCGCAAAATTGCTACGACGATTAGCGTAGACACCTCTCTCATTCAATACGAGAAAGATTTCGGACCGTCCATCGGACTTGCTCTGATTGGCGAATACGATGTAAATGGTTCCCTTTCCATTGAACACTATTATCCTTATCTCAAGGGAGAGCAGTTTATGGAATACGAGAACATTACCATCGAAAAGCAGACCGACAAAGAATCTTATGCCGGGGTTTGCGATGATTACCGACTTGGTATGACACTCATTTTCTACGTCCAAAATATTGCAGACTACGCCAAATCAAAATGGTTCAACTACTCCAACCGTCACCTGTCTTCCGTTAAATTTTCTGCGTTGTCCATTGCCGGTACAATTTTACTTGGTACCCTTCAGACAAAAAGCAATGCACGCTATAAAGACTGGAAGCGCAACAACCGTAATAATTTACTTGCGGCTGCAAGAAATGGTGATTCAGAAGCAATCGAGAATTTGACCATCGAAGAAATGGATACTTACACAACACTTGCAGGACGTATCCAAAAAGAAGATATTCTTTCCATCGTTGAAACGAGCTTCATGCCGTGTGGCGTTGAGTGCGATCACTACATGGTTGTCGGTAACATTCTTAAGGTAGATATGATTACGAATACAATGACGGCTGAAAAGGTATACAACCTTCTGATCGATACAAATGACATCCTCATAAATGTCGGCATTAATGAAACAGATTTACAGGGTGAGCCAAAGGAAGGACGCAGATTTCGCGGTGAAATCTGGCTGCAGGGAACTGTAAGAATATAGAACGAAAGCAACAAAAAACAAGCCCCGCGTTATCGCAGGGCTTGTTTTACCTTAAGCTTCTTTGTATTTTTGTTTAAAGTTGTATAACGCTCCAAACAAGTTGGAATCATTTCGATATTTGCAAACATCAAGACGAATCTCATTTAATATCGGATCTGTCTGTTTTATTTCATTCACATATCGCATAATACCTTCGAAAAATGCAGGTTCCGCACTGATACCGCCTCCGATTAATATGACATCCGGATCTAAAATGGCATAAAGTGTACAACAGCCTTTGGCAATGGAAAAATAAAAATCCTCCAACAGCTCCTGCATATCCTTGTTCCCTTCTTTTGCAAGCTTGTAAATAAGCTCGCCGGTTACTTCGGCCGGATTCTTTTGAAGCTTTTTTGCCGCCAGCACACAATTCGCAGCTGTCGACGCGGTTGCAGATAAAAAGAAGGAACAATCATATGCCTCATACAAGTTTGTACATTTCGGCAGCTGTTTCATTTTGTACATATCCTTGCGGTCCATATTTCCCATCATATAAGAAAGCTCACCGGCAATCATACGATTTCCGCGATATACCTTCCTGTCTATGATAACACCACCGCCGATACCTGTTCCAAAAACCATAACGACTGCATTTTGCACGTCCTTGGCATTTCCAAGCCATACCTCTGCCAAAGCAGCACACTTTCCGTCGTTTTCCAAGGCTACACGAATACCGTCGCAACGCTTCGAAAGCAAATCACCAACCGGAACCTTATCCAGATAGGTTAGTGCACCGCCGCCGTAGACAATTCCGTTCTCCACATCTACACGTCCGGGCAAATCCATAGCGATACCTTCGATTGTTTCTTTCTCTTTGTATTCGTCATAAACCTTCCCAATTGCTTCGATAAATTCTTCCGGTTTTGTTTCCTTCGCGCGTTTTGTCTCGAATTTGCCTTTCTCGCGAATCTCACCTTCTCCGGTCATGCACGCATATTTCACAAATGTTCCGCCGACATCAAATACCAGATACATGCTACGCCCTCCTATAATATGATTGAAATCTCCGTAATAACCATCTTTTTGTTAATTTTACTATGTATTCTCCGGTTGCGCAACGACTTCTGCCCAAATCCGTTTTACATTACCAGAATCCGTTTTGCCCACTTTGCATCGGACCTTACTTCTATGCCATTTCTGTTTTTATTTATCTGATTTCATAAAAGCCCTGTAAAATGCGAAGGAGAGCACCGCTCCGATAAACCAGCCGACCGGCCATGCACACCATATACCGACGCTTCCAAACATCTTCGAAAATATAAACGCAAGCACCACTCGAAGAATTAAATCACTAAATGTTCCTATCATAAAAGGAACCATCCGTCCTGCACCACGGAGCACACCGTCCGCGATAAGCTTCACGGAAATCAAAAAATAAAATGGAGCAACAATCCGCAAAAACATAATGCCCGTATCTAATGCCTGTACCGACGGCGCATGGATGAACACATGCACAAGCGCTCTGCCAAATACAAGATATGTAAACACAATCGGAGCCGAAATTGTCCAAACCATATACAGACCCCCGCGAAAGCCCTGGCGGATTCGTTCCTTCAATCCGGCACCTAAGTTTTGAGCCGCGAAGTTTGACATTCCGTTTCCGAGTGTTGTAAACGATGTAATAACCAGGTTGTTTAGCTTGATTGCAGAAGCATAACCTGCAATTGTTCCGGCACCATATCCGTTAATGATACTCTGTATTAAAATATTACCGACCGACACAAAGCTTTGCTGCAGAATACTCGGAATTGCAATCTTCGCAAAGTCGCGTAAAATACTCCACGAAAAAACCGGCACCTTCTCCTTTGACTTAAATGCAGCCATCCGCCTGAATACAAACGTAACTGCGAGCACACAGCTTACTCCCTGACACAAAAACGTCGCCCATGCGACACCGGATACTCCCATGTGAAAGCCCTTTACAAACAAAATATCTACAGCAATATTTGCCGTTGAAGAAGCTGCCAGAAAATAAAATGGTGTCTTTGAGTCGCCGAACGCAGAAAAAATGCCGGTCGACATATTATAAAAAAACACAAACGGAAGACCCAATATGTAAATATCCAGATAAAGCTTTGATGCAGGAAGCAGCTTCTTTGGTGTCCGTATTGCCTCCAGCATCAAACCGGAGCATAAAATTCCAACAAGCATCAATACCGCACATAATACCGCACTTGAAATAAGCGCCGTAGATACTGCGGTTTTCAGGTTCTTTGTATCTTTTGCACCAAACAATTTGGCAACAATGACCGAACAACCTATATTGCATCCGAATGCAAAAGCAATGAAAATCAAAGTAATTTCATAGCTGTTGCCAACGGCTGCGAGAGCATCTTCACCGATAAACTTACCCGCCACAAAGCTGTCTGCAATATTATACAGCTGCTGAAATATTATACTTCCAAACAACGGAAGACAAAATTTCCATAATACCTTTTTGGGATCACCAATCGTTAAGTCCTTATTCATAAGTCACACCTCACCTGAAAAAAGTATAGTACAACCGCGTTGAAATGTAAATCTTCTTTACTTTTTTGTTAGAATAAATTACAATATTAAAGGTTGTAACGTTCATATCGGTTTCCGTAGCTCAGCAGGATAGAGCAACCGCCTCCTAAGCGGTAGGTCGGGCGTTCGAATCGCCTCGGGAACACGCAAAGCCATCTCAATTAGAGATGGTTTTTTCATAAATATGATTGGTCAAAAAACGTCCCCGATTCTCCGGAATATATCGAAAAAAGCCTATTCACTATTAAAATCGAAGAACAATTCCTTGTAAAACCAAACAACAATTCACGCCGATTTCTTGAAAAACTGTGGATATTCATATGAAATATATTTTGTCCGTCTATACTGAATATTATCCCACTTGAGCTTTCATCGAAGTGGTATTACATGGATGCAAACGGTGTTATGGCTTGCAATGAGACTCTAACCATTAACGGAAAAACATACAAATTCAGTTCTACCGGTGCATGGATCCGGTAACGGAGACGAAAAATACAAAGGTATCCCTGGTATACCATCAAAAAAGCACGAAAAACCGTGGAAAGAGTATTCCCGGTACTATTTACCATTTTATAATTTCTGTATATGATAGCAGTGTAGCCGAGTGATTCGGCGAACGAAAACCTTACAATATTATATTTTTTAGGAGGATTTATTCATGAAAAAGGTACGTAAGTTTGGTGCAATTGTTGGATTGATGGCAGTTATGATGTCAGCTCTTGCAGGTTGTGCAAAGAAGACAACATGTGAGATATGTGAAACAAAGCAAAAGTGTAAGCAGAAGGAGTACTTCGGTGAGAAGGTATGGATCTGCAAAGACTGCGAATCAATTATGGATGCATTTATGAATGGCGACGTTCAATTCTAAGAAAAACCAATTTGCCATTATATTTGAAATAATTTATCCGGGTGAAGCTTATGGCTTCACCTGGTTACTATTCTAATTTGGAGGTGTACTATGGGACTGATTAAAGCTGCATTTGGCTCTCTTGGCGGGGTAATGGCAGAGCAATGGAAGGAATATTTCTATTGTGAGGCAATGGAAAAAGATGTTCTTGTCGTAAAGGGCATGAAACGTGCAGGTGGCAATTCATCCAATACGCATGTACAGGACAATATTATATCGAACGGTTCAACGATAGCAGTTGCTGATGGACAATGTATGATAATTGTGGATCAGGGTAAGGTAGTGGATATTTGCGCAGAACCGGGTGAATATACATACGATATGTCCACTGAACCGTCCCTTTTCAGTGGATCCTTGAGTGAGACAATTCCACAGATTTTCAGCAATATCGGAAAACGTTTTACATATGGAGGTGAGCCTCCAAAGGACCAAAGAGTATATTATGTAAACACAAAAGAACTTCTTGGAAATAAATACGGAACTGCAAATCCTGTTCCGTTTCGAATTGTAGACAAAAATATCGGACTTGATATGGATGTGTCTGTAAAGTGCTTTGGAGAGTACAGCTATCGAATTACAAATCCGATTTTATTTTATACAAATGTTTGTGGCAATGTACCGGATGTATATTTCAGAGATAAGATTGACAGTCAGCTGAAATCAGAATTGCTTACTGCATTACAACCGGCTTTTGCACGTATATCTGAAATGGGTATCCGATATTCTGCACTGCCGGGCCATACAATGGAGCTTGCGGATGCCATAAATAAAGTATTATCTGCAAAGTGGCGTGATACACGTGGAATAGAGATTGCGTCCATCGGTGTATCTTCAATCAAAGCATCCGATGAAGATGAAGCCATGATTAAAGAGTTGCAGAGAAATGCAACCTTCCGTGATCCGACAATGGCTGCCGCTCACCTTGTAGGTGCACAGGCTGCTTCTATGCAGGCTGCTGCAAAAAACGAGGGCGGTATGGGTGCAATGGGCGCATTCATGGGAATGAATATGGCAGGAAATGCCGGCGGTATGAATCCACAGAGTTTGTTTGCCATGGGCCAGGCGCAGCAACAGACACAGCCTGCTGCTCAACCACAGCCTGCTGCTCAACCACAGCCTGCTGCTGATTCATGGAAATGCGCTTGCGGAAATACTGTAAGCGGAAAGTTCTGTCCGGAGTGTGGCGCAAAGAAGCCGGAAGCGAGCGCAAGCGATAGTGTTGGCTGGCTTTGCAGCTGCGGTGCTACAAACAAAGGTAAGTTCTGCTTTGAATGCGGCGCAAAGAAACCGGCCGGAGTACCACAATATAAATGTGATAAGTGTGGCTGGGAACCTGCGGATCCGACAAATCCACCAAAGTTTTGTCCGGAATGCGGCGATCCATTCGATGATGGTGATATTCAAGGAGGAAATTAAGTATGGGATTATTTGATAAAAAGTATTGTGATATATGCGGTGAGAAGATTGGTCTTCTCGGCAACAAAAAACTGGATAACGGTAATTGCTGTAAAGAATGTGCCGGAAAGCTTTCTCCGTGGTTTAGTGAAAGAAGACATAGTACAGTAGATGATATAAAAAATCAGCTTGAATATCGTGAAAATAACCGCGCGGCTGTCGAGGCATTTCATGCGACAAGAACCTTAGGCTACGGAATGAAGGTCTATTTAGATGAGGATAACAATAAATTCCTGGTTACGCGTGCAAAAAATCTTGCGGAAGCAAACCCGGATGTTTTAGATTTTTCTCAGGTAACCGGTTGTACACTTGATCTTGATGAGAGTTCTACGGAGGAGAAACAGGAAATTCGTAGAGATGATGGCACAATTGAGAGAGTCAGCTTTAGACCGCCAAGATATAATTACAGCTACGATTTATTCTTAATCATTCATGTAAATCATCCATATTTTGATGAAATTCGCTTTAGAATCAATGAATATGAAATCCATATCAACGGAGTGGGTAACATGATGGGACGTGATCCAAAACATATGAGTCGTGATTTGGAGGAATGTTATGAAATCGGCGAAGAAATCAAGAGTGTATTAACAGATGTGCGTGAGCAGGTACGTGAAGCGGCAATAAGTGCAAGTATGCCAAAGGTTGCAGTTACATGTCCTTTCTGCGGAGCAACTACAATGCCGGATGCAAACGGATGTTGCGAATATTGTGGCGGAGCATTGAATGCATAATTTCAATTTGAAGGATTAAAGAGTTAGGGGAATATAGGAGAAATGGGAAAGGATTGAAAAATGGCAACGTTTTTCAATCCTTTCTGTTTTCTTTTCTCTTTCTCTCCTTGAAATATTAACATTTATGATTATAATATTATACAGTAAGCTAGGCAGTACTCGGTAACAATCCGAGGGATAAGACGGTCAAAAACAGGGAAAAATTAGCAGTAATTCCGTAATACAGCTTAACTCCATTGTGTAGAAGCCTTGAAAATACGGGGAACGCGCAAAGCCATCTCGGTCTGAGATGGTTTTTTCATAAAAAAGGAGGACAACTATGCCACACAATAAATCAACTGACAAAATTTATGTCATTGGTCATAAAAATCCTGACACCGATTCCATCTGTTCTGCAATATGCTACGCATATTTAAAGCGCGAGCTGACCGGACAAAACTATGTTCCGATGCGTGCCGGTGAAATCAACGCAGAAACAACCTTTGTTTTAAATACATTTCATATAGATTCTCCGGAATATGTCGAAAATGTTTATACACAGGTAAAGGATGTAGAGTATCGTCATTTAGATGGCGTTCCAAATGACATTTCCATCAAAAAAGCATGGGAAATCTTAAGCGCATCCGGCGCAACAACGCTTCCTTCCGTCGACAGCTCCGGCCATTTGGAAGGTCTTATTACGGTTCGTGATATTGCCATGACTTATATGGAAGTCTATGACAATGAGATTATTGCAACCGCGAAAACACCTTACTCCAATATTATTGATACATTGTCCGCATCGCTTCTTGTTGGAAATAAAAACAATATGGTACAAACAGGTAAAGTTTTAATTGCCGCAGCCAATCCGGACATGATGGAAAACTATATTTCCAAAGGCGATATTGTTATCCTCGGAAACCGTTACGAATCTCAACTATGCGCAATTGAAATGGAAGCACAATGCATTATTATCTGCGATGGTGCCGTTGCATCCAAGACAATCACAAAGCTCGCGGAGGAACGTGGTTGTTCCATCATCAGTACGCCATATGATACGTACACGGTTGCCCGCTTAATTAACCAGAGTATTCCGATTCGCCATTTCATGAAAAAAGAAAATCTGATAACCTTTTCCACCGAAGATTATATCACGGATATACGTGGGGTTCTGGCAAGCAAACGACATCAATATTATCCGGTGTTAAACGAATTCGGACGCTATGTAGGCTTAATCTCTCAACGTAACTACCTGAATGCAAATCCGAAAAAGGTTATCTTAGTGGACCACAACGAGCATGCACAAACAGTAGACGGCATTGATGAGGTCACTCTTTTGGAAATCATCGACCATCACCGCATCGGCGGCTTGCAGACAATGAATCCGGTATACTTCCGCAATCAACCGCTTGGCTGCACGGCAACCATAATCTATCAGATGTTTCAGGAATCCGGTGTTTTGATTCCAAAGGATATTGCAGGACTTCTCTGTTCTGCCATCCTGTCAGACACTCTGATGTTTCGGTCTCCAACCTGCACGGCAATCGACAAGGAAGCCTGTAAAACCCTGGCAGGCATTGCAGGAATTGACATCGAAGCCTATGCCGTAAAAATGTTTCATGCCGGCAGTAAGCTTCGCGACAAAACCGACGAAGAAATCTTCCATCAGGATTACAAGGTATTCTCCACTGACAGTTTTACATTCGGAATCGGACAGATTTCCGCATTTACAAACGACATTTTAGACGACATAAAGCCTCGCATTCTTTCCTATATGAAACAAGTTTTCCCCGAAAAAGAGGTTGATATGCTGTTCTTTATGCTGACGAATATCTTTACGGAAACAACAGAGCTTCTATTTTATGGAAAAGACGCAGACAAGCTTATGACACAGGCATTTCCAAAAGCCGAAATATCTGAGACGAGTGTCATCCTTCCACAGGTTGTCTCCCGAAAAAAACAGGTTATTCCAAAAATCATGAATGCAGCACAGGCATAACCGGAACCCATAGAGTAACATATAGCCGGTTGTGAAAAAATGTGAAATTCTTACACGGACACTTTCTCCACGGTGATGGATTCCATGCAGGGACATTTGCGACCGTCAGTACTTAATGAGTGCGAA
>SAMEA3663026__coassemble_400_pt1 | contig 26306 bp, 18 predicted proteins | sample SAMEA3663026__metabat2_low_PE_012 | metagenome-assembled genome bin SAMEA3663026 (sample SAMEA3663026) | pig gut metagenome | biome: pig gut; feature: pig-associated habitat; material: faeces | place: France | collected 2012
GCGCTTTGTTCATTGGCTGGCCCATTGGTGCATTGTTCATTGGTGGCATTGGAGCAGGAGCCGGTGCAGTAAATGCCGGTGCCTTTTGTTCCGGTGCCTTATCCTTTGCCGCTTCCTTTATCTCATCTAATGCCGCATTGCTGATTAATACGGTTGTCTGACCTTCCGGATCAGCAGCCTCTTCAGCCTTCTGTGCAACATCATCAAGCGAGATTGTCACTTCATCGACAACGTCTTCTTTTTTCTCTTCAGTAGATGCATTCAGTGGTGCGCCGCACTGTTCGCAAAATACTGCATCATCTTTGTTATCGGATTTACAGTTTGTACAAATCATTGTTTACCTCCATCAAATTGTGTATGTATTAATAACATAAAAATATACGTTAATAATACTTCATTTTATGGCGATTATCAAGAAAAAATGTATCTTTTCCACGCACTCTTCATAATCATTTAACAGACGGAATTATGAGGATGTCCTATGAATACAAATTTTTGCAACAAATATGCAACTTCCGAGCAATATATCAGTTTTCTTGTCCGATATAACAATGATTTTTCCAGCGTAGAAAATCTATTAAATCCAGAATGTACAACCATCATAAACACGCAGTTTCTGATTGCCTATAAAAACATTCAATCCATGGATAATTCACCGCTTTTACAATACCGAAATGCAATTTATCCAAAATGCTATGCGTTGATGGACGAAAGTGCCATTGCTGCCACCGGTGCCTTACGCGTACAAACACTTTCCGGACTTTCTCTGACCGGAAAAGATGTATTAGTCGGTTTTGTTGACACGGGCATCGATATTTTTAATCCAATCTTTCAGACAAAACAGGGAACAACCAGAATCGAAGCGATTTGGGATCAGACCGCAACCGGATTCGAAGTTTCAGATACAAGGTATGGATATGGCGCAGTCTTTAACAGAACACAGATTAACGCCGCCATTTCAAACTCCGCTCCTCTTGTTCCAAATATGTCGCAGGATAATTCACACGGAACCTTTTTGGCCTCTGTCTGTGCGGGAAGCGAAGATCCTTCCGTTCCATTTTCAAGCATGGCACCGGACGCAACAATTTTAGCGGTAAAGCTCAAACAGGCAAAGCAAAATCTGCGGGAATTCTATGGAATCGACAAAGATGTCGAATGCTTTAGCGAAGATGATATTATGCTCGGCATCGATTTTTTACTTCAAAAAGCAAAGGAACTTGGCAAGCCAATTGCAATCTGCCTTGCCCTTGGTACGAATCAGGGAGACCACGACCAAAGTACGGTTTTGGAACAATATCTGACAACGCTTTCCTATCTGCGAGGCGTATGTCTCGTAAGTGCAGCCGGAAATGAGCTCGGTTATCAAAATCATTTTCGAAAGGCAATCCCTCCGAAAAGCGATTTTTCAGCTATTCCTCCTTCAAATACCATAACGCCAATCGAGGTGAATGTCGAACAGGAAAACGATGTGCAAACGAACTTTTCAATGGAAATCTGGGGATTTTCCCCGGATCTTCCCCGTCTTTCCGTCGTATCTCCGTCCGGCGAACGATTTTCGCAAATTCCATATTTACGTCCGGGAAATGCATCCTTTTCTTTTTTATTCGAGCAGACGAGTCTTTATGTCGAAGCCGTCCCGACAAATATACTCACGGGCAGTCCCATGTTTTTTTTGCGTTTCGATAATGCTGCCGAAGGCATTTGGACAATCGAAGTAACACACAAAAAAACAATCGATGCCTGGCTTCCGGTCCATACATTTTTGCAAAATCCGGTATCCTTTGTGTCACCGTATCCAAACATTACAGTAACCTCACCCGGCAACGGCAATGGGACGATTACGGTAGCCGGTTACAACCATACAAACAATTCCATATATCAAAATTCAGGGCGTGGTTATACGCGCCTTCTGCGAATCAAGCCGGACCTTGCTGCCCCTGCTGTAAATGTATTCGGTGCCTTTTCACCAAGCACCCAAAACCGGACACTTTTTACCCGTTATACCGGAACAAGTGTTGCAGCCGCCATTACAACCGGTGCAGCTGCACTTCTTTTAGAATGGTTTATTGTACGCGGAAATAATACAAGTGTTAACACAACCATCCTTCGCGAATATCTGATTCGAGGTGCCAAAATGCCGCAAAACAGAACGTCTCCAAACCGCGAATTCGGATTCGGAATACTTGATTTAATCGAAACGTTTGACCAGTTCCGTTCCAACATATAAACGATGCTTTTTTCTTGCAAGAATAAGCCGAAAAATGTATAATATAGGATAAGTAAATGGTAATTTTTCTTCAAAGAGCGGGGTACTTATGGAACGGGTTAAAGTGTTAGTCGAATTTTATTCAGAAGAGCCAATCGAAAATGTTATGGCCATGATAAAATATCGTCCCGAGAAGATCATTTTTCTTGGTCACAAGGACAATATGATTACAAAAAAAATCCATGATATCAAGCATTTTCGCGATAGCAAATGCGTCGGGACGGAGCTTGAATTTATCGAGGTTCCGAAAGACGACTTAGATGGCGCCATAGAATTGCTGTCTAACATTATTCGCGACAATCCCGGTGTCCGTTTCGAGCTGACCGGCGGAAGCGAGCTTATATTAATTGCGCTTGGCTGTATTGCCGCACGTTACGATATCAGTAAGCTTCGTATTGATCCTTTCACCGGTAAAGAAATCGATATTCGCGGCCAGTCCGTAAATACATCTGATTATCATTTTAATATCTCCATTGACGAAGATATTATTTTACATGGTGGTCTTCTTACCGACCAGACCGGAAGCTTTTGTGACTGGCATTTTACAGACAGTTTTTGTTCTGACATTCGTATCATGTGGGATATCTGTCGCAAATTCAAAAAGAACTGGAACAAATATTGCGGTATTCTGGATGAACTCCAAAAAAACGCACCACGCATTCGCGAAGGCTTCGTCGATGTCTATCGCGGTCCGCTTGGAGATGCTTTCGCACTCGTTCAGGCACTCCGGGAAGAAGGCATGCTTAAGGATTACAGCGAGCACGGCAAGCTCATTTCCTTCCGTTTTAAGAACAATTCCATTCGTAAAATCATAAGCAAAGCAGGTAATATTTTAGAGCTCCATGTCTATGAGGTGGCGACTCGAGATGGCTATCTGTTTTCGGATGCAGTCATTGGTGCCCATATTGACTGGGATGGTGAAATTCACGATATCAACAACCCGGGATATGACACAATGAATGAAATAGATGTTATTTTGATGAAGAATGTTTGTCCGATTTTTATTTCCTGCAAAAATGGTAAGGTTGGCGGACTTGCACTTCATGAATTAGAGACCGTATCTCGTAAATTTGGCGGCAAATACGCACGCAAAGCATTGATTATCGGTCCGGCCCTGGATCAGACCACAGGCACAATGTATTTCAGACAGCGTGCCAGAGATATGCATATATGGATAATTGATGATGTTTTTCGCATGAGCGACGAGCAGCTGCTCAGTCACCTGAAGCGAATTTAATTCAGGAGGGTAATTTAGATGGAACGCTTATACAAAAGACTTGTGACAGTCGGAATGATTACAGTTACAACTGTTTTAGCTTGGATATATTGCATTTTAGAATATCGTGATGAGGCTGTTTATGTAATTGTCGCATCCTTGCTTGTTGTCTCTTCCTTGTATGTGCTTTTGCTTACATACATCAGTCTGAAAAATGACAAAGAATCGAAGCTTCGCAACTTTATTAGCGACACGATTGCTCAAAATCTTATTAAGCTTCAAAATAACGGCAATGAAGACGATGTACTCCGCCTGCTTAAGGCAATGTATGTTCAGATTCGTAAGCGTAACGAATCCGACACGAATGAGCTTGTTTCCGCCTCAATCAACAAAGCGATGAAGGTTATTATCAAATACAACCAGTCAAACAATGACGCCATGCTTGCCTCCATCGAAAATCTCTCTGCTGAGCTTGCGGCAATCAAGAGTAAGCTTGAGACAATGCCTGTTGTCACACCTGTGGTTGATGCAACACCTTCTGTCGATGATTTTTCGATTACCGGAGATGCAACCCTTGCAAATGCGACCGGTGCAAATCTGGATTTGTTCCCGGACGAAAGCCCTTCCAGCAATCGGGATATCTCAGACGTTGCTCCGGCGACGGAAGAACAACAAACAACCTCTGATATTTCAGCGGATGAAGCATCACAGATGCCATCGGATGAACAGCTCGCCGAAGCATTCTTTGAAGCCTTTGGCATGGAAGATCCAAAAAAAGAAGACGCCGTTGCCGACGTCATTCCTTTTCCTGCAAACGGGACCGAATCCGATATTCCTTCTACAATTGCAACTCCTGAATAGAAACCTGATTTTCCTTTGCTATTTTTGCAAGATCTTCATATTCATATTTCTCACGGGTGACATCATAGCCACTCGTGATTTTTTTGCGAACAGGACCATATTTTGTCTGCTCGGTAACAATCTTACGACGAAGCGTGTAACGCTTACATTTTTCCACACGAATGCCAATCGTTGTTGTATGCTTGAAAATTAAGTCTCGCATGTTCGCCTCATCCTCCGATTTGCTAAGAACCGAAAGCGTGACTCCCGGACGATTTTTCTTCATACCGATTGCCGTTGTAAATACATCAAGTGCTCCGCTCTCCAGTAGGATATCAATTGCAAAGCCGATTGCTTCGGGTGTCATATCATCCAAATTACATGTAAGCTCCACAACAAAATCTTCTGTACCTTCTGTTTCCTCTGTCTCTCCGAGTATGACACGCACACAATTTGCCTTTTCAAAATCCTTCTTACCCATACCATAACCAACAGCCTTCGCTGTAATGACCGGCATGTCACCAAACAGCTGAACAAAATGCTTTAAAAGTGCTGCTCCGGTTGGTGTACAAAGCTCGCTTTTTATTTCTCCCCCGTACATCGGAACACCCTTTAACAGAAATGCTGTCGCCGGTGCCGGAACCGGCAAAACACCATGTGCACAATGTACATGACCGCTTCCTACATGAATCGACGAGGCAATAATTCGCTCAGGTGCAAGCTGTTCCAGCAAGTAACAAACTGCCACAACATCCGCAATTGCATCCATTGTCCCAACCTCATGGAAATGAATTTCATTCACGGTTTTTCCGTGCGCATGTCCTTCTGCCTCTGCGATCAACCGATAAACGGCAACGGCATGTTCCTTCACAAATGCAGAAGCATTCAAAGACTGAATAATACGCGTAACATCCGTCATACTTGTATGTACATGTTCTCCACGTGCATGTTCTTCGTGTGCTTGCTCCCCATGGACATGTTTTTCGTGTGCATGCTCCCCATGGACATGTTCTTCGTGTGCATGCTCCCCATGGACATGTTCTTCGTGTGCTTGCTCCCCATGGACATGTTCTTCGTGTGCATGTTCTCCATGGACGTATTCTTCGTTTTCATGATTGCCATGTACATGTTCTCCATGGATGTGTTCTCCATGTGCATGTTTTCCTTCCTCCACGCCATCGACAAGTACATGCATCTGCGTTCCCATAATCCCGCATTTTGCCACCGTTTCATACGTATATGTCACCGAAGGTATTCCAATGGCATTCAGCCTTTTCATTACATTTTCTTTATCCTCAAATAGTTCAAGTAACGCAGCCGATAGCATATCTCCTGCTGCACCCATTCCACAATCAATATACAACGTTTTCATATTTTCCTCCTGCTAACTGCCTGTTTTCGGTGTCATATGATTGATACGACTCGCCAAAAAACCTGCGCCAAAGCCGTTGTCAATATTGACAACACTCACGCCGCTTGCACACGAATTTAACATCGACAAAAGTGCCGACAGACCTTCAAAAGATGCACCATAACCAACGCTTGTAGGTACTGCAATAATGGGACAATCCGCAAGTCCGCCAATGACACTCGCCAGCGCTCCTTCCATTCCCGCAATCGCAATGATCACAGAGGCATTCATTATTTCCTCCATATGTGCCATCAGACGATGAATCCCCGCAACCCCGACATCATAAAGACGTACGACCTCATTTCCGAGTGTCTCCGCTGTGATAGCAGCCTCCTCCGCAACCGGAATATCACTTGTTCCGCCTGTTGCAACCACAATTGTTCCCATGCCTGATTTTGTTATTGGTTTTCCGATAACAGCAAGCTTTGCCTGCTCGTAATAGGTAAGTGCATGTGACTTTGCAACAGTCTCTGCGGCATCCTTCAAAAGACGTGTAATCAAAATCGTTTCCTGGCCGTTTTGTTTCATTGCATCGACAATATGAATCATTTGTTCCGGTGTCTTCCCCGCACCGTAAATGACCTCTGCAGCTCCCTGCCGCAATTTGCGATGCGTATCAATCTTTGCGAAATCGATATCCGCGAACGGTTCCATTTTTAATTGTAACATTGCTTCGTCAACAGACAATTCCCCAGCCTTTACACCTTCAAGTAATTCCTTTATATCCATGAATTACGCACCTCCGAATCTACGATTACCGCACTATAATCTTCTAATAAGCGGTTTGTAATCTGCGTTTCATATTTGTAAAATCGTTCTTTATCCTGCGAAGTAAACATAAGTACAGCTTTTGTTCCCCGCATACGCACACGAAAATCCCGAAAACCCTGTTCAAACAAATATTGCTCCGCAGCTTCTGTAATCCGAAGCTTTTTTTCAGTAATGATTTCTCCTGTTTTTACGCGGGTTGCAAGACATGCATAGGCCGGCTTATTCCATGTAAAAAGTCCCGCCTCCCTCGAACATTTACGAATCATCGCTTTCGTAAGTCCGCACGTGCGAAGCGGCGAACAGACAGACAGTTCTCGCAACACCTTCATGCCCGGTCTGTCATCCGCATCATCCGATGCATTTGTCCCGTCTGCAATAACGGTATACCCCGCCTCGTGTGCGCCTTGAATAATCGCCTCAAATATTTTTCTTTTGCAAAAATAACATCGATTATCAGGATTCGAAACGACGTTCTCACACTGCAAAATATCAAGCTCTATCGTGTACAATTTGACGCCAAGGTCATTTGCAAGCTTACATGCATCTTCATATTCAAATTGTGGCTGAAATTGTGATTTCACGTAAAACGCAGCAACGTCAGCACCACATTTTGTTGCCATAAAGAGCAAATATGCAGAATCCACGCCGCCTGAAAAGGCAATCGCAACACGTCTGTTTTGTTCAAAAAAATCGGTCAATTCCATAATCATACCCTACAAAATGAAACTGCCGAACCAATCCGCACGATCTCTGCACACGAATTGTCCCGACAGTTGCATACTAATCTACATCTTTGTCTGATGCATCCTTTTTGTAAAAAAGCTTTGCACGAATAACGCCCTTTGGATCTTTTACGAGAACAGACACAATCCACACAACAAGCGCGAGTGCCACGACAGCCAATCCAAGAAACGTATCGTTTAGCATATCCTGTGCGGATGGCCGAAAAAGCGCAGCGCCCACCTTCGCATATTCAAAGCACGCATCAACGAACCACATAAGCGATGCGCCCCAGAACATAAAGCAAAGCATTCCGGTTTTCATTTCATTCTTCGGTGCATTTTTGTACCAGATTGCAGTGGATATTACTGCTGCAAATATTGTAATTAATAATGTCATAATTATCTCCCGTAACTACGCTTCAATTTACTGTTTGATAGTATCGGTAACGATTGCTTTTTTGGAAATGCTTTTTGCCGCAACAAGCATAAGCGCCCATACACAGGTCACAACCAGACACATTGTAGTTCCGACGGTCGACATTTCATGAAGCATCGCAATTGCATCCTCTTTGTTTGATGCAGCTGTAAGGAATGGGAAAAATGGAACAACTTCACCATGCCAAAGGTGCTCAAACGCAAGAAGTCCTGACCCGCCCCAGAGCATTTTTGATAACCAGCCGATTTTTTTTGAGGTTGGAATAGCAACAGCTTCCTCCATCCTATTTTCCGTCTGAATTGTAACAGTTTCTTTTTCTTTTTCTTTCGACTTAACAGCCTTTGCAACGACTGTTGTCACTACAGCCTCTGCTGCCGGAACAATAAAACAACCCATATTTTTCCTCCTTATCATGCATACACTATTGATTATTATGCTGACGCTCCGGGTCAGCAAATTTGGTATATTTTCCAATCCATCGCAAATCAACACTACCTGTTTCGCCACTACGCTGTTTTGCGATAATGATTTCTGCCGTCATAGGCTTCTGCGTTGTCTCCGGATTGTAATATTCATCTCTGTAAATAAACATTACAACGTCGGCATCCTGCTCAATAGAGCCGGACTCACGCAAATCTGAAAGAACCGGCTTGTGATCCGGACGCGAATCAACAGCTCGGGACAGCTGCGACAATGCGATGACCGGAATATTTAATTCTCTTGCAATATTTTTCATCGCGCGGGAAACCTCCGCGATAAATATCTGTCGCGATTCTACATGTCTGGCACTGCTCATCAACTGCAGATAATCCAAAATAATAAGCTGAATATCTTTGTTTTGTTTGAGCTTCCGGCATTTTGAACGAAGCTCCGATACTGTGATGGAAGAGTTATCATCAATATAGAGCGGTGCTTTTGAAATAGCCTCTGTACTCTCAATGACCTTATCCCAGTCATCATCCGATAAATCGCCCACTTTCATCTTCTTCGAATCTACCATTGCATCAATGGCTATCATACGGGAAACCAGTTGTTCCTTACTCATCTCCAAAGAAAATACTGCAACCGGAATATTATGCATAACCGCAAGATCATGCGCGATATTAAGAACAAAAGCTGTTTTACCCATAGCAGGACGTGCTGCAACAAGCAAAAGCTCACCACCATGCATACCGGTAAGCTTGTTATCCAGGTCTTTGAAGCCGGTTGAAAGGCCTGTAACCTGTCCTTTGTTGCGTGCCGCTTCCTCAATCTCTGCAATAACGTCAATTACAATTGAACGAATCGGTACAATATCCGTTGCCCTTGTACGACCTTGAACAAGCTTGAAAACGCTTTCCTCAGCCTGTTCCAAAATCACACCTGCTGATTCGTTTTCTATGTAACAATCCTTCTCTGTATCCTCACAAAGACGAATCAATTTCCGGAGAGCGGACTTGTCCTGAACAATCTGCGCATATTGCTTCGCATTCGCCGATGTCGGAACTGCGGAGATAATCTCTGCGATAAATGCGGTACTGCTGATTTCCTCCGGCACATCCTTTGTCTTAAGCTTATTGCTGAGAGTAATGACATCGACCGGCTGCCCTTCTCTGTAAAGATCAACCATTGCATCGTATAAAATACCATACTGCGCATTGTAAAAATCTTCCTTTGTCAAAAGATCTGCCAGATCGGAAATGACATTCCGGTCCATCAGCATGGCACCGATTACAGACTGCTCCGCCTCTTTGCTATGCGGTTTTACTCGTCTGATACTATTCTCATCCATAAACTAAGCCTCTTCTGTAACTTTCACTGTCATATGTGCAGTCACCTTTGTGTGAAGCTTAATATCTACCACATGTGTACCTACACTCTTAATCTGCTCTTTTAAAACGATTTTCTTCTTATCAATATCATGTCCAAGCTGTTTCTTCATTGCCTCAGCAATTTCCTTTGAAGAAATAGAACCAAAGGTTCTTCCGCCTTCTCCAACCTTAATTGAAACCGTTATCTGCTGCTCTTCCATTGTTGCCGCAAGTGCCTGTGCCTCTGCCAAACGCTCTGCCGCCACTTTATCCTCATGTGCCTTCTTCAGCTTTAACTCATTTAAATTCTTTGGAGTAGCCTCTATACCAACCTTCTTCGGTAATACAAAATTTCTTGCATATCCATCTGACACATCTACAATATCGTCCTTCTTACCAAGACTTTTCACGTCCTGTAATAAAATAACCTTCATGCCATTTCCTCCCTTTTCATCAAATGAATGAACTTATCCGGCGACTTCTATAAGTCCCCTTCCTGATACATTTTTTCAAGCAATTCCTTAATCTGAATAATCGCAAGTGCATTGCTCGAATTCTTTAGCTGGGCACCGGCAATATTGGCATGTCCGCCGCCGCCCATTCGTTCCATGATTACCTGTACATTTATATCATCTACGGAACGTGCACTAATATATACCGTGTCATCCTTCTGTGTAACAACAAAGGATGCACGAATACCATCCACATCTAACAAATCATTGGCAACCTTCGCCGCTACAACTGTAGGTGCCTCCGTATCATCTCCCGGCATAATCTCAGAGATTGCAAAGGAATTTAAGAATATCTCCGAATTCAACACGCCCTCTGCAAGTCTGCGATGGGATTTAAAATCATCTCTGAATAATTTACGGACACGTACAACATCTGCGCCACTTCTTCGAAGATAAGCAGCCGCCTCAAATGTACGGACACCCGTCTTTGTGAGGAAATTATCTGTATCGATAACAATACCTGCATACATTGCATCCGCCTCCAATGGACGAATACGAACCTTTTCCTCAATGTACTGAAGCATTTCAGCAACCATTTCACACGCCGAAGATGCATACGGCTCGATATAGGAAAGTGTTGCATTATCTATTTTTTCGTTTGTCTCTCTATGATGGTCCAGTACGACAATCGTATGAACCATTGTAAGCAATTCTTCGCAAGCTGTAATGCTTGGCTTGTTTACATCAACGACAACAACCAGCGTATTTGCGTCAACTTTGGAAATCGCATCTGTCTGTGTGAGAATCATATCCTCACCGTATACGCTGTTGCCCTTGAAGCCGTTTAATATGGAATCAATCGCGCCGGTTGCAGAATCAAGAACAATATGCGCATTTTTTCCAAGCGTCTTTACAAGGCGGTACACACCGACTGCAGCTCCAAAGGAATCCGCATCCGGACGCTTATGACCCATAATCAGCACTGTGTCCTTGTTAATCAAAAGCTCCTGGAAAGCCTGAGCCTTTACACGAGCCTTCACACGCGTCGTCTTCTCTGTACCGCTACTCTTACCGCCAAAGTAAGAAATCTGTTCCCCGCTTTTCACGACAGCCTGATCACCGCCACGTCCAAGTGCAAGACCGATGGCAACTCTCGCATATTCGTAGGCCTCAATAAAACTGTTTGTCTCAGAGCCGACACCAATACTAAGTGTAACCGGAATTTCGTTTCCTACGTTAATGCTTTTCACTTCATCAAGTATCGCAAACTTTGTTTCCTTCAGCTGCGGTAAATATTTTTGCGGAAATACAAATAAATATTTATCCTTCTCGAGCTTCTTTCCGATTGCGTCAATTGCCGCAAGATACATATTGATTCGACGGTCTACAAGCGCCTCGACAAGAGAATGTCGAACCTCCTCCGTGTTGTCCATTACCTCATCATAATTATCAATATAAAGCAGACCGGCTACAAGCTTTTGCTCAATATTTTCTCGCTTCATGCGATTTAGCTCTGTTACATCAAACAAATACATTGCAACAAGTGACTGTCCCTGTTCATTTACAGTGCCTTCCTCGTCTTCAAACTGATCATCAAAACGAATCTTACGAAGAAGAACATTGTATTGAATATCCCCGTAAGAAAGCTCCAAAGTCATCTCATTCTCTGCCCGCAGCATATCTGCACCCAGAGTAGGGAAAAAGGTAGAAATATTCTTACGAATCCGCTTCTTTGAACCGTCTCCTATCTGCTTTGCAAATAAATTGTTTGACCAAAGAATTCTTCCGTCTGTATCAAGCAATGCGTAAGGCACAGCAAGTTCGCGCAATAATTCCTTTTGAATCTGTCCCTGATCAAGCGAAAATTTGAGCATATAACGCATCAAACCAACTCTTGAAAAGACATAAATCGATATTTCTAATGTAAGTACAATTGCAACAAAAATTGTAGCAATCCATGCGCACCTTGTATCGATAAAAAACATACCGATACACAGAAGTACCAAAATGGACGATGCAATGATTGGAATCAGAAAATACATTTCTATTTTCTTTTTCAAGATCTGCTCTTTATCCATACTCTCAACTCCATTCGAACAATTTGCAAGCCGGCAAATCGTTCCGTTTCTTAATATACTATGACAATTGCGCTAAGCGCTCCTTAACCTGTGCTAAGGTTTCTTCGTATTTTGTTAATTTCGCACGTTCTTCAGCAACCTTTTCCTCAGGTGCCTTCTCGACGAAGCGTGGGTTTGAAAGCATACCGGATGCTCTCTTAATCTCACCCTCCAGTCTTGTCTGCTCTTTTGAAAGTCGCTCAAGCTCTTTTGCAATGTCAACAAGCTCAGCAAACGGCATATAAATAACTGCATCATGGATGACTACAGAAACTGCATCGTCTGCTATACCACTCTTATCCGCCTGTACAAGAACATCACTTGCATAGCCAAGCATCGCAAAGAAGTTCTTTGATGCCGTAAATACATCACGAAGCTCTTCCTTCGCAGAAACAACATAAACCGTTGCCTTCTTGCTCGGTGCAACATTCATCTCACTGCGAATATTACGGATTGCACGAACCGCTTCCTTAATCTTGTCAACGGCCTCCTCATCCTGCTTGAAGCTAAATTCCTCCTGAAATACAGGCCAGTCAGAAACCATAATGGTCGGTTCGTCCGTAAGTGTACAGAAAATTTCTTCTGTCACGAACGGCATATACGGATGTAAAAGCTTTAGTCCCTTTGTAAGAACCGTCTTTAATGTCCAGATTGCTGCTGCCTTTGTCGTATCATTATCGTCCCAAAGTCTTGGTTTAACCATTTCAATGTACCAGTCACAAAACTCTTCCCAGAGGAAATCATAAAGCTTTGATACAGCTATACCAAGTTCAAATTTCTCCATATTGTCAGTCACTTCAGCAACCAGATCATTCATCTTAGACAAAATCCAACGGTCCGCAAGCGTGAACTGATAATCTGCCATCGCCTTTGCACTGTCCGCCTTCATTGCCCCATCAAGTGCTGTAATGTCTGCCTTTTCAATGTTCATCATAATGAAACGTGAAGCGTTCCAAATCTTGTTTGCAAAGTTACGGCTTGCTTCGACACGCTCCCAATAAAAACGCATATCGTTGCCCGGAGCATTTCCTGTAACTAATGTAAAACGAAGGGCATCTGCACCATATTTATCGATAACCTCAAGCGGATCGATACCATTTCCGAGTGATTTACTCATCTTACGTCCCTGATCATCTCTTACAAGACCATGGAACAATACTGTATGAAACGGAAGCTTGCCCATCTGCTCAATTGATGAAAATACCATACGGATAACCCAGAAGAAAATGATGTCATAGCCCGTAACAAGCACATCTGTCGGGAAAAAGTAATCAAGATCTTCTGTCTTCTCAGGCCAGCCAAGCGTAGAGAATGGCCAGAGAGCGGATGAAAACCATGTATCAAGTGTATCCTCATCCTGCTTGATACTTGTGCTGCCACACTTCGAGCACTTACATACCGCTTCCTTCGCTACGTGAATTTCACCGCAATCCTGACAGTAATAAGCAGGAATTCTGTGTCCCCACCAAAGCTGTCTTGAAACACACCAGTCGCGAATATTATCAAGCCAGTTAAAATAGGTCTTGTTCATACGCTCCGGAATCAGCTTCAAATCACCGTTAACAACTGCCTCCTTTGCCGGCTTTGCCATCTCAGACATCTTAACAAACCACTGTGGCTTAACCATTGGTTCAACAGTTGTCTTACAACGGTCGTGTGTACCAACCATATGTGTATGCGGAACAACCTTAACAAGCAATCCCAATGCATCTAAGTCAGCAACCATAGCCTTACGAGCCTCGTAACGATCCATGCCGGCATATTTACCGCCAAGCTGATTGATGGTTGCATCATCATTTAAAATGTTAATTTCTTCAAGGTTATGTCTCTTACCAACCTCAAAGTCGTTCGGATCATGTGCAGGTGTGATTTTTACACAGCCTGTACCGAATTCTTTATCTACATAGCTGTCTGCAATTACAGGAATCTCACGATCTGTAAGCGGAAGCTTAAGCATCTTTCCGATAATATCCTGATAACGCTCATCGTCCGGATTTACGGCAACTGCCGTATCACCAAGCAATGTCTCCGGTCTTGTTGTAGCGATTTCAACAAATCGGCCTTCCTCGCCGACTACCGGATAATTAATATGCCAGAAGAAGCCGGCCTGCTCCTCATGAACAACCTCAGCATCCGAAATTGATGTCTTACAAACCGGACACCAGTTACCAATACGGGAACCACGATAAATATATCCCTTGTCGTACAGCTTGCAGAATACTTCTGTTACGGCTGCGTTATTCCCTTCATCCATTGTGAAACGTTCACGCTCCCAATCAGCAGAAGAACCAAGCTTCTTTAACTGGTTAACGATTTTGCCGCCGTACTCTCTACGCCAATCCCAAACGCGCTCCAAGAACTTCTCACGTCCGAGATCCGCCTTCTCGATACCCTCTTTTTTGAGGGCCTCAATAACCTTAACCTCTGTCGCGATCGCTGCATGGTCCGTACCCGGCTGCCACAAGGCATTGTACCCCTGCATACGCTTAAAACGGATCAAAATATCCTGCATTGTATTATCTAATGCGTGGCCCATATGTAGCTGACCGGTAATATTTGGTGGTGGCATAACAATCGTAAACGGTTTCTTGCTTCGATCAACTTCAGCATGAAAATATCCATTCTTAACCCATTTTTCATACAAACGACCTTCAATATCCGAAGGACTGTATGTTTTTTCAAGTTCCTTTGCCATGATGTAAAAAACCTCCAATGTATGTAAATTTAATTAACAGCAATATTGTGTGGTGACAATGATTCGTTAATGACTTCCTCCATGCCCGGATTATCTGCCAGTGCTGCACGTAATGCCGTGCACGCATTGTCACGAATTTTTTCACTAATCGTCATCCTATTGCTCAAATTCCGGCGACGCTCCATGAGAGCCTGTTTAATGCCTGTGAGCTCACTTCGTTCAACAAACGCATGTACCTGACTAAGCCATACACCCGTATCCCTGACTCCTATGCGGTCAAGCTTTTTCTCCAAACGCTCCTGCTGGACTCGAAGATCATTATCTGCGCGGTCAAACCGTTTTTCATCGCGAACCATCTTCTGATACAGTTCATTACGATATTCCAATTCCTTACAGGAATTAACACCATATTTCCGATAAATATATTCCATCGTATTGACGTTATTTATATATTTGACCTTGACCTTATTCAGCAGCGAAATCGCCCGGTTCAGCTTCGCCTCCGACTCTCTTACTTCCTTGCGAATATCAACATATCTTGCATAAGCAATCGCAAAAGCGACGACAGCAAACGCCCCTACAGCAAGCGCATAAAGCGTTACTGCCTTTTTCGCAGACGCCGCATACACAAACAAGCCAATACTTGTAAGCATAAATAACACAAGGATCGTAATAATTACCCCACGGAGGCGTTCAATACGATCCGCATCGTCTGCACGAACATATTTTAAAGATTCCTTTTCCCCTTCTAAGTGACCCATATCACTCTTAAGCATAGAATCTCGCATTTCCATTTCATTTAACTTTTTTATTGTATCAAAAACTTCATCCTCATATGCAGCCATCGTATTATACTGCTCTAACGGAAGAAGCTTTTCAGACTCCAAATAAGCCTGCCTGTCCGCATCTAACTGCAAAATCATTTGTGCGGTTGCATTGATATCTTCTGCTGCCTCAATCGGCAGTTCTTCGATTCTCTGGATATCAGTCAAATAGTTTGTTACAATTCGATATTCAGTTTTGATTTCTTCCATGTGATTTGTCACATCAACTAATTGCTCACAAAAATCCTGCACCGCCTGACGTTCGTCTAAAATGCCGTGCTTCGGATGTGTACTAATTTGTTCGGAAGACTGCTCTTTGCTCACCTGCTTCAATGCACGCTTCGCTTTGCGTTTTGAGAACCGGCCCTTTGCCGACGGCTCGTCTGTCAAATCGTCTGCAGTGTCCCCTTCTGCATGCTCCGTCGTTTCCCCGATTGGTTTTTCTGCCGGCTCCTCTTCATTGAGGTAGGCTTTGAGTTTGCTAAAAAATCCCATTAAATCGCCTGCTCTCTGAATTCATCTTTCAGCTGTCCCAAAATGATATCCATACGCTTATCGTAATCTATCATATCCTTGTTCATTCGATTATAAACCGCACGCTGTAACATTGAATAAATTGTCATCTCGCGAACGTCATCGTTAGACTCCCCAATCTCAATCATCAGGTTTTCAAAATCCTCATCATCCAAATCGTATTTTCGAATCTCCTGACGAATCGTCGCCGAGTCATTCCCCGCTGCAAAAACAATCAAGTAACCGCGCAGGGAATCTTCATTTCCATTCAGCTCATACGCCTTCAAAAAGAATCGTTTTGCATCATAGGTATCTAAGTTGTTTGCTGCTGCAACGGCACGGTTGTGATAAACATTGCCGACAAACACATTGTCCGTAATATCCGGATGATCATCTATAATCTCATCGTAAATGGATGCGGCCTTAATATATCTGCGATATCCAAGATATCCGTCCGCCTTAAGCTTTTTGCGCTGGCTTGGAGAAAGCTTGCGATACTTCTGCCATGCCTCGACATAAGTAACGATTTCCTCCGGCTCATAGTAATCCCCGGCATTCAAAATCTCCACGAGCAAATCCTGTGCATAGGAGGTCTTGTTCGAAAGCGCCGTAAGCTTTGCAGCAAGCTCGCTCATACCAAGCTCATCACGAATCCAGTCAAACAACTTGTCCGAAAGGGCAGATTTACTAATCAGAACCGTGTTGTTATAGATGTAAAAGCATAATTCCTCGTAGGTACTGATTTCAACCTTCGTATTCAGAAATATGAAAGGGTGTGTCGCCTCTTTTTTTGTACATAATATAACTTTGGACATTAGACCTCAAACTCCTTACGGTAAATCTTATTTGTTGTCGGGAACAACTTACCAAAGCCTAAATCCTTGATAATAACTGCTCCTTTGCTCGGTGTCTCAAATTCAACCTCCACCGAAAACTTAGAGGTTTTATTCGGACGTTTCGGGATACCGTGAAGCTTTACAACCTCGCGAATTTCCTTCTCTGAACGTCTGCTCCTGTATACCAGTGTAATTGTATCTGTGTCATCTAAAATAATATGAATCTTGCCGTGGATGTTATACCATTGTTTGCCTCCAAGTGCGATTGGTATGAATTCATCCTCGTCATCGCCGCTTGAAATACCAACATCAAATACGACATTTTCTTTTGTTTCAACAAAGAATCTGTGATAAAACTCCTCGTACTCGCCACCAACGGCTTTATAGCAGGCACCCTTCGTATAAATGTTCTGACCGGCAAACACCCGTCTGCCCTGCAAAAGAATCGAACGCGACTTATTCATCCATTTCTCCGAAAATCCGAGTCCTGTCAAAAATACAGATGAAATGTATGTTTTCTTCATCTCATAATCAACAATTTTTGCAAAGGTAGCATCCATCAGAATATTGTCGCCGCCAAAAAGTGCCAGGTTAAACTGTGCTGTGTAATCCTCATGTGTCACGCTGATTACTTCCGGCTCTTTCCCTCTCGAAATATCAATTCGATAATAATTCAAACCATCCGCATTATAGTCAAACAAGGCGACACTGTTCACCCAAAGATCACTGTCCTGATTGAAAATATAATAAAGACCACTGTCCAAATGGCTTGTAATCTCAACCGCATCCGCGTCGATTCCAAGCTCCTTGTGAAACTCCGAAAGCACGCGGAACATGTCCTTATTGTATTCCGGAATCGTAATGACAAGACGCTTTACGACAGCGCCTTCATAACGATAGAGAAACGAATCGATATGCATTTTCATCATCAGAAGGAACAGCTGACGATATGTGTATCTCATTCCTCCAACCTCAACCGACTCCTCGCTGGCCGCCTTTTGGAACAAGGCATCCAAAATCACACCGTCTTCCTTAAAACGCGCTTCTGACGCTTCCGAACCGACGTACCAGTCACCAGTGCTCTCACTGTAAAACAAAATATTTGGCATCATGTAGGTTTCTTTGTTATTCAATTGGTTTACTGTCTCCGGCTCACGTTTGATATCGTTATAATAACTAATCTGTGTAGAGTCCGAACACAAGTCCAGTCCTATGTAATATGATTCTGCCATGACGACCTCCTAAGTAATCTACAGAATTGATAAGTTTTCCTCAAAAAGATGTACGGTATTTAAGTAAACATCCAGGCTCTCCAACAATTCATTATCTTCACGCATTTCCTGGTTCACAAGCATGCTGTTAATAATTTCAAATCGACTTCGATCCTTGCGGTTGAATGCTTTTGTCTTGAGCGATTCGCTCTCTACAACATATGCAGTTCCAAGCATATCATCGTCGACATTATAAACAAGACGCTCACCGTGGAATACAACGAATTCCTTTACATACATGCCCGGAATCATCTCATCCAAGCGACCTGTCTTATACGTGAGTGACTGTCTCGAGCCTGTGTCAAAGGCATAGCGGACAGAGACATTTTTGTCCGGATCACTCTTATAAATCAGGTATGTCTTAAGGAATACATCCTGCGGCAGCTTGATAAAGGAAGCAAAGCTCTTGTAGAACGGAAGCACCTTACCCGCATCCATGAATTTGCCGACGGTCTCAGAAATCCACTCACGCTGATCGTCTGTATATCGATCGAGCTTTGAGAAATGATGAAGCAACGCCATACGCGAAATCTCATCGTCAATATTGCCCTTCTTAATCTCAAGGTATAGACAGTCAAAGATGTTACCCGGTGTCTGCACGTCTAAAATCAAATAGTTACGTGCTGCAAAACGAAGGAATGCCTTGACAACAAGTCCTCTGCTTCGTCCACTGTAATAAGCTGAAAAAATATCAAAAATGTATTCCGTATTGCCCATCGCAAACATCGACTGTGCAAGCGTATTTTCCGCAAGAAGCGATACGTCGCGCACACGATTTCGTGCAGTCTTGAACAACGTTGCAAGCTCATCCAAATCCCCCTTGAAGTTGTTCATAATATAAACAAGCATACGCTCATTTACTTTACCCATCTTGTAAAGGTGTACACAGATTGCAAGCAAATCCTCATTGAGGAAGCCATTTGAATCCTCGACACCGTAATCGGCAAGTCGATACAGCTCCTCCGAATCAATCTCATCAAAGCCGTAAAGCTTTACAGCCTGAAATGCCTTGTCAAACATATTCATATCGACAAGATATGCAATCATTGTACGCGCATTTGCGTGGTTCAAATATTCAATATCTAATTTGCCGAGGTACTTTGTCAGTACATCAGCATCCAGATTTTCGTGATAATACTCAATAATATTGAGGTATGCCTGCTGCTTGTAGTCATAAGAAATCTCCTCGCAGCTGACAATATCTCTTGCCGCATTTACCTCAATCGCCTTCTTGTACGTAAAATCGCCAAGCGCCTTGTAGTTGTTAAGAAGCACGCGGTAATCTCTTGGGCTGTATTTGCAGCAAATGCCGAGATAAGCCTTCTCGTCTACTATACGCTCTAATCGATAAGGAATGGAACCTGCATAACGGTTACCCTCAGCATCCTCAAAAATAATGGATGCTTCATTTGAAAGAATCTCAACATAGGCTTCCCCGTCAACAATCGGAACGCGCTGTTCCTCCTCGAGCTCCTGATGCGTAACGATAACCGCACGGACGCCCTTGTTAAAGCAGACAATTTTACGTCTGAAAATAATGTTAATAAGCTTCCCGGCATAAAGTGGACTGACGGTCTCCGGATCAAGAAATTCATCGTAAATTACAGTCAGATCATCGCTAACCTTGCCCTTAATGATCATCGTCTCCATAAAGTCCTGCATCGTTGTGCAGTACTCATGATATACCTTCATATGCTGTGCCTTGTTGTATATGACATTGGCATAAAGGTACGCAAGTTCCTGCTCCGAAAGTGTATTCTTGTAGTTCAGATACATAAGAACCGACTGCGGAATCAAGTCATAACGCTTGAAATTCATACTCTTTACAAAGCACTCGTTAAGACCAATAAACTTCAGCGAATTCTCAACTGCATCGCGGTAGAACCGGTGATATTTATTGTCAAGCTTGTTTGCACCAATCAAAAGTGCACAGATGCTTCGAAGCACCTCAACATTTTTATTTTTGTCATAAATAGCCTCAAGCAAACCGAAAATCTGTGGATCAAACTGCTTGAACGCACCTGCCAGACGAATAAACTCCTCGATGACTTCCTCTGACATATAATGATGACGGATACCCCAGCGTAAAGCCGTAAGCTCAAGGCCTGTTATTTTCTTGAGCAGCAATGGGTTGTTGTTCAAGATTTCACAAAGCTCGAGGTACATAATGCTGCTGTTGTAGCCTGCTTCATACAACGCAACAATCTCGCGATACAAAGCACCCTGATCATCCAAATAGGAATCATCTACAAAGAGCAAAAGCCAGAAATAGAAAATTTTGTCTTCCTGTGTACGGAAATTCCGCTTAATTAAATTGCGTGCATGCTCGATTGACTCCGGATCCTTCTTAACCATCGCCTTGAGGTATTCGTAATAGCAAAGCTGACGGTTTCCCATATTGGAATTGTCAACATCCGCCTCAATACGAAGAAACTCCTGCTCTACGCGCTCGTATTCGCCCTGCATGATATACATATGCATTGTGCCGAGACGATACAAATCCTCCTCCGGAACATAACGCGACAAATTGCCAAAAGCAAACAGCGAACGCGCTACATATTCCTTCAAAGGAAGGTTATCCATACGGTAATCAAGATATGCATGAACAAGCTTTGTCAGGTTTGTCTTGATCATGTGGTTCTTATTCGCTGCACGTGGCGATACGGTCTGCTTTGACTGCGGCTTTGACAAAATAATGTCAATCTCAATCGTCTGATAAATATTCGAAATTACGATACGTCCGGTATTGACGCCATCCGGAACATTTTCCGGTGAAATGAGTACCTCAAGCGAGAACATATTTCCGCAGAAATCTGAGCTTGTGATGCTCTTCTTGGCAGGAATCAAAAAGTCTGCCATTGACTTCACGGTCGAATTTGTGAAGCCCCATGTATTCTTGCTGATATCGATTGAAATCTTTGAAAGCTCTGTCGGCATCTCAACATTTATCTTCGCCTTGGCTACTGACAATGTGAGTGCACGCTTTTTGTGTACATAAACGAGGAACTCCTCCAACGCCTGATTGACAGACTGGCTTTCGAGAAGGCTTCCGTAAATGCGCTTTACGATTGGATCACGATTGATGAAGGTACGTTTGAAATCATCACGTACAAACACCTTGGCAGCTTCGCCCCAATTACTTTCGGCAAGGGTTGCGAATTTGAACAGGTCATCGATTTTTTGATCACCAAACTTCACATATGGTGTCGTGATATCAACGGCATAAGGAATTTTGAATTCTCCGCCATCGGTAATAATACTAATATGACCCTTGTAACTCTTACCTGCTTCCAGACAGGTTGCATCAAATGTGTATTTCACGTCAAATTTACGGTTAATATATGTATGATTGTCAAAACGAAGCAAATATCTGCTATCGTACACAACCGCCTTAATCACATGGTCATTTGTGCTGCTAACATTAAAGCTACCCTCGTAAACTGTACCCGACTCAATATTCAGTTTTAAGAACGATTCGGAAATCTCAACCTCAGGTCTGTCAACCTGAAATTCACCCTTCGCGTAATGTTCTACAATACCCTTCATACGTTCCTCCTGTCCGTCATAGCGGACAAATCTATTTGTTTCAACTGTTGTTTTTTGTCTTGCTATTCTCAAAATACCAACATATAATAATGGTAATGATAGTTATGGCAATATACCATAAAGATAATTACACAGAATAGATTATAACAGATTCGTCAGAAATATAAAAGAGAAATAAAAAAATTCATTTTTACCAAGGGGGATTTATTATATGAGCAAAAATCAATTACGCCTCGAGCAATACGAAACCGTATTATTCAATCAGAACCTGAATCCGCTCGGCATTCCGGAATCCGTTCTTAAAGCACTTGGGGAAAATCTTACAAGCATCGGTCATTATCCGGACGATTACCAGACGCTCAAGACCGCAGTTGCCAATTATACAGGCAACAAACCGGAGCAGGTTGTTCTTGGCACAGGTTCCTCTGATTTACTTCGCCTTTTTATTCCGTTGATTGGAGTAAAAAAAGCGATGGTGCTTGTTCCTTCCTGTTCGGAGTACGAGCATGTCCTTGACATTTTCGGATGCGAAAAAATCGGCTACGAGCTGGACGAGTCAAAGGACTACCGTCTTGATGCCGATGACCTTATCAGCAAGCTTGATTCGTCGATTGACTTACTTATTTTTGGTAATCCGAACAATCCAACCTCGCAGATTATCAGCCGCGAGGATATCGAGACAATTGTAAATGCGTGCGCAGCCAAAGGAATTTTTGTAATTATTGACGAAATGTATATTGAATTCGCGGATGACTACAAGGACATTACTGCAACAACGTTGATTGATCTGTTTGACAATCTTGCAGTATTCCGCAGCGTATCAAAATTCTTTGCAGTTCCGGGGCTTCGTTTTGCTTATGCACTCATGAACAATGCTGAGCTTTTATCTATCGTAGGCCTCACAACAACACCAAACAGCATCTCAACCCTTACTACCACCGCATGTACATGCATGTTTGCGGATAGCGGATACATTTCAGAGTCCCGTTCCCAAATACATACCGAACGCAATCTCATTTATTCCGCGGTTTCTACAAATAAGAACGTTAAGATTTACAAGCCATATGCAAACTTTGCACTTGTTCAGATTTTAAAGCCGGGCATTTCAGCTGCAAAGATTGCGGAGGTTTGCAAGCTCAAAGGACTGATTGTCCGAGACTGCAGCGATATTCATGGCCTGGATGAACGGTTCATCCGATTCTCCTTTATGAATCCAAAGCAAAACGATTTGCTTGTCAATACATTTCTGGAACAGTTTTAGGGACGTAGCTTTTGTCACGACCATTGGCACTTTGTCATGCGACAGAGTGCCAATGGTCGTGACAAAAAGCTACGTCCCCTATTTGCTGTCTATCTCGTCTTACCCTTCACCCATTTTCCGTTGCCGTCAACATAGTATCTGCCACCGTCTACCCACTCATTTGTGGCCATAACACCATTTGCCTTCACGTAATAGATTCCGTCAATCCACTTGCTGACTGCCATCACACCTGATACTTCAAAAAAATACCACTTGTCATTTACCAGTCTCCAGCCGGTTACCATCGCACCCGATGCCGCAAAATAATACCACTTGCTGTTTATCAGCTGCCAGTCCGTTGCCATTGCGCCGGAGTTTGCGAAGTAATACCATTTTTCGTTTATCTGCTGCCAACCCGTTGCCATCACTCCACTGCCTGCGAAGTAATACCATTTTTCGTTTATCTGCTGCCAGCCCGTTGCCATCACTCCACTGCCTGCGAAGTAGTACCATTTCCCGTTTATCTGATGCCAGCCCGTCACCATCGCTCCGCTTCCTGCGAAATAGTACCATTTCCCGTTTATCTGCTGCCAGCCCGTCACCATCCAGCCATTTATCTTATCAAAATAATACCATTTGCTTCCTAACAACAGCCAGCCCGTCTGCATAATACCGGATGCGCTGTAGTAACGCCATTTTCCATCAACATGTTCCCATCCAACCGGCAATTTTGGAATCACGATTCCGGCTTCCATCTTTGCATGACACTGATCACAATACAAATCTCCCGAATAGCCTTCTTCGCTAACGGTTGCGGCCTTCTCATTTACGCGAATCAGCCCTCCGGCATGATTGTTTGGATTAATGTCGATATCCGAAATATCCATTGTGTCACTCACACCAAATGCTGTTACTTTGTATCTTGTAATGCCCTTTTTCGTACACGTCGGTGCCTTATAGACTTCCGATTGAATCGTGCACTGCTTTTGCTCTTTATGATTGTTATCGCGTAAGCAGACTCTTGTAGCCTCGCAGCTGCTTCCGTCTGACGTCCATGTAAAGGTCGGATTATCGTAATTATGGCCGGAAACCATGATTTCAAATATCAACCTTGTCGTCCCCACCGTTGCAACTACTACAGTCGACCCAATCTCTTTCGCATGTACGACTCCATCCTCCACCGTTGCAACAGTCGGATTATCGGATGACCAAACAGCACTTTCTTCTGTATATTGACGAATTAATTCGTTGCAATCAGAATCACTGCCAATGCATATCGACAGCTTTGGAATATTCCAATCTGCAACATATTTAGAAAATATCTGACCGTCATGCAAAACAGAATTTGGTGCCGCCCCGATTGTCACACCATTTAGCGGCTCGATAGGAAGTGCAAACAGCGTACCAAGCTTCTCGTTATTATTCACAGTAAAATATTTGTAATTTCCTTCTGTAAAATATGGATCCACATAGGAAAATCCACTCGTTCCCGAGTCATATTCAGAAAGATGATAATACTGCTCCCACATCGGATCTCTTGTTCTATTATTTGAAATGGTAGTATCCGATCTATTCAAATACTGATATGTTATTCCATAAAAACAACCTTCTTTTTCTGTGTCATTTTGATCTGCCCACGTCGGGTCTGTCAGATACCATACCCCATGAACCTTAACTGTATTCCATCCATGTGCCTCGCCTGCGATACCGGTTATTACCTGCGTCTCAACGCCTGCCATATTCATCAAAATCGCAAAGGTTCCGCAATATCCCGCACATACAGTCTTTCCCTCGCAAACCAAACTGTAGGAAGACTGGTTCAGTAACGCTGCAGAGTCGTATATCGTATGATCGGCGATGATTTCAAGGGCCATTTTTTCTTTCGCAACTACGGTGTCACAAGCCTTCACCGCATCGGACCAGGTGTTGATCTGAGACTTAAATTTTGCAACCGCAGACTGTCTTGCTGCACCATTTCGGAATTCTTCATAAATGTAAAACAACGGATAATAGCTTTCTCCGGATACCGAAACTCCCGATGAATTGCTCAAAAAGAAATATTGCGGATGACTGTAGTAAAATATCTTTACAAATTCCTTTGCATCCTCCTTTGTCATTCCGGTAAAGCAAATTGTCGCTTTGATTTTTTCACAATTCTCACTATTTTCGGCATATTCAACGCACAGGGCCTCCAAATCGTCCCAAACCGCCTGTTCCATATCTGATAGCTGGCTGTATATATAATCAGAATCCATACTTTCCCAGTAATCATATGCCTCGGATGCTTCAATCGAATTCGTGTGTATGCTCTCGCCAAGAGCAAACAGCATCACATCATCCGACGCAGCTTCCTCTGCTATTTCCTCAACAAAACGAAACTCCTCAAGACCGTTTCGATTATGAACATCCACCTCGTATTGTTGCTCATTTTGTTGTTCATTTTGTTCCCTTTGCTCTTCAGCAACAACAACCTTCTCTGACATTCCAAAGAACAAAACACAGACAAAAATCATTATCCTCCAAAGTTTCGCTCTTTCTCTTTTCGTTCGCCCTTTCATATCTTCTTTATCACCTCGCGCCACTTCCGAGATTCCCAATTTTGTTACTATATTAAATTTTATCATATATCACAAAAATTTCACATATTTTTTACGTACACATTCTATTTTTGATATATACTATAAATCGTGAAATGCAATTATCCATTCCTAAAATATGGTTGCAACTTTTTGATGGCAATTTTAATTTCTTGTAAGTTTTGTTTGATACTATTAGGCTATCTTCAATAGAAAGACGGGATTTTATGTACTGGAAAAGAATTGAATCATTAAGAATTGATCATGATTTAACCCAACAACAGGTCGCTGATATTTTACACTGCCAAAGAGAAGTGTATCGCAGATACGAGAAAGGCATTCGTGAACTTCCTCTTTCCTATGCGATTATTTTGGCGAAATACTATCATGTGTCCATCGATTATCTTGTTGAATTAACGAATGATCCAAAAATCAAAAAGAAATAGTATATTGAAATATACATTCCCCTCCCCCTAAAAAAGCGTGTAGAACTTGATTGCCTACACGCTTTGATTTTTTATATTATCTTGTTTTTTCCGGCACCCATTTTCCGTTTCCGTCAACATAGTATCTTCCTCCGTCAACCCATTCATTTGTTGCCATGACACCATTTGACTTCACGTAGTAGGAGCCAATCCATTTGCTAACGGCCATAACTCCGCTTGTCTCAAAGTAATAATACTTACCGCCAATTTGCTTCCAACCGGTTACCATCGCTCCGCCATTTGTAAAATAATACCATTTACCCGAAAGCTGTTGCCAGCCCGTGACCATTGCTCCGCCG
>SAMEA3663026__coassemble_407_pt1 | contig 25651 bp, 24 predicted proteins | sample SAMEA3663026__metabat2_low_PE_012 | metagenome-assembled genome bin SAMEA3663026 (sample SAMEA3663026) | pig gut metagenome | biome: pig gut; feature: pig-associated habitat; material: faeces | place: France | collected 2012
TTCCCGGCATTCCCATCTGTGGCTTTGGTGCCTGTGGCATCGGTGCTCCCTGCGGCGCTGGTGCCTGTGGCATTCCCGGCATTCCCATCTGTGGCTTTGGTGCCTGTGGCATCGGTGCCCCCTGTGGTTTTGCTCCCTGCGGTGGCATCGGCATTCCCTGTGGTGGCATCGGTGCTCCCTGTGGCGCCATTCCCATCGGTCTCATGTTATTCATGTTATTCATATTATTCATGTTGTTCATAACGCCAACCTTGTTAACCTTGACATCTTTATTTGGCGCCTGTCCTCCGCCAACCATCATATTCATAGGACCATTATCCTTATGAATAAACATTCCGATTTTTTCCATTTCCTGATCAATAAATGCCTTAAATGATGCAGCAGAAAAATCAGGTGCATTAATCTGTGTGATGACTCTTGCAACATAGTTGTCAACGTCTGCTTCATGGAACTTCATGTTCGATATTATTTCACGGAAAAAAGCAGGAATCTCGCTCAATGGCATATTTTCCTGCTTAAGTGGAAACAGTACTGCCTTAACAGTAATGTTTTCTCTATTTACATATATATAAGAAGCATCTTTTACGATATAACCTACAGGGATACCCTTTGTTCCTATTTCAAAAATGGCAGCAAGCCCACCTAAAACGCCAAGAACCTCCGGCTTAGTGAGCACATTTTTCATGTACGCATCCAATGTGATATCTTCATGAGCATATGCAGTATAAATGCGTTTTCCATCTACATCCTGATACTGAAACGGAATGATATTTGCCATTTGTGTAGCCTTATCCGACACTCTCTCGTCGTAGACATCTGCAGCACCCAATACATACTTAATCACATCTACGCCATTTTGCTTTTCCATTGTAAAATCAATTTTTTTCATTGCGTACTTCCCCCTATTTAGTGTTCATTCATTATCGAATCTTAAATGTGAATTCCTCGTCTCCCAAACGCACAAGCGACTCATGCGTTAATATCTCTTCTGCTCCGTCTTCTACGAGAACATTGTTTACATATGTATGATTCGTTGATTTGTTATCCCTGATATAGCATACATCATCTCTTTGTGTGATAATTGCATGCACACGGCTGATTGCACCGTTACCATCAACCGTGTAATCAACACCTCTGGACGCCTTACCAATCTTGAATGTCGGTTTATTTAACATGATACGTTCATTCGTGTTCACACGGATTAAGTACGGAACAGCCTTAGGCGCATTTAAAACGCTTGGCTTTGGCGGCTCGGCAATCGTCTTGCTGAGAACCGAATTACTTGTAACCTCACTTTCAGGTGCAACAACAGCCGCTTCGCTGTTTTCCGCTGCCTCTGTCTCTTGTACTGCCTCCTGTGCTGCAGCACTCTCCGCTATCTCTTGTGCTGCCAACTCTTCCTCCTGCTCTGCTGCCACATTCTGAATAATTGCTGCACGATTAACTTTGATTACGTTCTTTTTCTTGATGCTTGCCATCGGTGTGGTTGTATCCGGCGTGATTGCTGAAGGCTGCGTTGTTTTGCCTTCTCCCATAATCTTACGAACGCGCTCTCTTACTAAGTCAACATCTGTTTCCTTCACAGTGACTGCGCCTGCAAACGAACTGCTTGCTGTAGCAGGTTCATTCTTTACCTCCGGCTCCTCTGCAACAGCATTCATTCCTGCCGGCAAAATACTCTCTAACTCACCATCATCTTCGTCAGCTTCCGGTGCCTCTGTGTCATCTTCATCATCACCAATCTCCGGTAATGGTTCTTCTGTAGAATTGCTCATAAAGGTTGAGACAGAATCTTCGCTTGCCGGAGCAACTGTCTCAACGCCAACAACTTCAACACCATCTGCATCAATATCGGCAGTCGCCTCATACAAAATACCGTTCTCGTCCATTAATGCCTCAGTTAAACCGACTAACCCTCTTAACGTGAATGTATCGCCGTTAATATAAGTGAGAAGCTGGCCAACGTAGCCTAAATTTTCGTCGACGTCATATTTCATGTTCGCCAGAAGCTGTCTGATAAATCCTTTAAACTCAACTGCTACACTAGCATCAGACTCAACAGGCAGACAAATAAATTTGATTCTGTAAGTCTCCTTATCTACATACATGAAATTGCGATTAAGCAAAAGGTATGCGAGCGGCACTGCCTGTTCTTTAAGATCAATCATCTCGCTTGCAATATTTTTGATTACATTTAAAATGACCTCACTCCGAACCGAACCGGCAGTCAAATCTGCCAGGGATGTCTCACTTGTAATGTCATATGTTAAATAATCGTAATCATCATCCTCTTCATAAATAACCTTCACCAGCTCTGCCGACTGATTTTCTACAAAATCAAGCGAATCCTCGTCAAGTTCGCAATCATCGCCCATTGTATAAGTCAAATATTTCTCTTCACCAATGTTACGTGCTTTGAAACTAAATGCTCTCATAAGGTCCCTCCTATAAGTGTATATTTTCACGCGTCAATTACTAGTTTGTAGTGTCCTCAACTCCATTTGGTCCACCAATAATCTGTGTATCTACATGTTCTTCATAGGTCTCCGTGAATATATGTGTACCCTCATCTTCATCTGAAACATGATAATAATAATATCCATGTTCTTCCGGATAAAGAACCGCGTTAATGCAAGCGATACCCGGATTGCAAATCGGTCCGACAGGAAGTCCGTCATACAGATAAGTATTATATGGGGAATCAAGTTCCAAATCCGTATAGTACACCTGACTTTGATCAAACTTACCATCCGTCAATGGATAAAGAACCGTCGGACACATCTGAAGCTTCATACCCGAGTTCAAACGGTTATTAATTACTCCGGCAATTGTAGGACGCTCCGTCTCAACCTTTGCCTCACGTTCTATGATGGAAGCTCTTGTCACAACTTCGAATGACGAATAGCCAAGTTCCTCCGCTCTCGCCTTCAAGTCATCCGTGTAATAATTCTCAAATGTCTCTAACATCCACTCAACTAAAGACTCTGCCGTAGTTGTTGTATAGATGTCATATGTCGCCGGGAACAAATATCCCTGTAGCTTGTATTTTACATTTGCTCCGGCCGGAACGTCGGCCAGATAAGGGAAATCTTCCGTTGTTACAGAATTAACCGCATTTAAAAATTCCTGTGCTGTACAAATCTTTAGCTCCTCACATCGTGCAGCTATCATTTCTATGGTGAAGCCTTCCGGAACCGTAAGCTTCGCAATCGGAACCGTCTCATCATATATCGGACACATCGCAGCTATCATCTCAAGCGTATTCATACCTGTATTAAGCGTATAAGTTCCGCTCTGAAGTTTACCTCGATACTCCGAATCCTGCATACGTCTTGTAAATGCACTCTTGTATTTAATCAAGCCATTGTCTTTGAGAATCTGCGCAACCTCTTTTACCGTCGCACCTTCCGGAACAACAATGATTACATCTGTTCCCTGCGTACTTTCCGTTCCCTTATATTCCGCCATGTACTCATCGTAAAACCCTTTACAATACTTGAAAACAATAATGACCAATGTTACAGAAGCAAGCGCTAAAACAATTCCTTTTATCGTGCGCATTGCGTTGTTAAATATATTCAAAACTATTACCTCTTTTTCACATAAGTTTACATAATATCTGTTAAAATTACACACTTGAAGTAATTTTACAATAATGCTATTATATTACCATATTTTTAGAAATAATACAAGAAAGGATGATAAATTTGGCAAATCCAATTGTTACTATGACAATGGTTGGTGGCGACGTTATGAAATTCGAACTTTTTCCTGAAATTGCCCCAAATACAGTCAACAATTTTATTTCCCTTGTTCAGAAGGGTTTTTACGACGGTTTGACTTTTCACCGCATCATTAAAGGCTTTATGATTCAAGGCGGATGTCCGGAGGGAACAGGCACCGGCGGTCCCGGTTATTCAATCAAAGGAGAGTTCTCACAGAACGGTTTCCCAAATGATTTAAAGCACGAACCGGGTGTACTTTCTATGGCACGTTCTATGATGCCAAACTCAGCCGGCTCACAGTTTTTTATTATGCATAAGACAAGCCCTCATTTAGATGGTTCTTATGCGGCTTTTGGAAAGATCACAGAAGGTTTAGATATCGTTGACAAACTTGCAAGTGTTCCGACAGATTTTAGCGACAGACCTTTAGAGGATCAGGTTATCGAATCCGTTACGGTTGACACACAAGGTGTTACATACGCTGAACCTGAGAAATACTAAGGGGAGGGATCATTTATGAAGACACCATTTGTGACAAAAGAACAAATTGAATCCATCACAAAAACATACAAAACACCTTTTCACATTTACGATGAGAAGGGTATTCGTGAGAACGCAAGAAAGCTTAAGCAGGCCTTCGCCTGGAATCCGGGTTTCAAGGAGTATTTTGCCGTTAAAGCGACTCCAAACCCAACTATCCTTCGTATTCTCAAGGAAGAAGGTTGCGGTTGCGATTGCTCATCATACACAGAATTGTTAATGGCAAAGAAGATTGGTGTAACCGGTTCCGATATTATGTTTTCATCGAATGACACACCTGCGGAAGAGTTTGTTCTTGCCCGTGAGCTTGGTGCCAACATCAACTTAGACGATTACACACACGTTCAATTTTTGAAGGATACCTGTGGTATTCCTGAAACAATCTGCTGCCGTTACAATCCGGGCGGAACGTTCTCAATTTCAACAACAATCATGGACAATCCCGGCGATGCAAAGTATGGCATGACAAAGGAACAGTTATTCAAGGCATACGTTGAATTAAAGGAGGCAGGTGCAAAGAAATTCGGTTTGCATTCCTTCCTTGCCAGCAACACTGTAACGAACGAATACTATCCGACTCTGGCTAAGCTGTTATTTGAGGTTGCCGTTGAATTAAAAGAGAAAACCGGCATTGCACTCAGCTTCATCAACTTATCCGGTGGCGTCGGTATTCCATATACCCCTGACAAGGAGCCAAACGATATTCTCGTAATCGGTGAAGGCGTTCGCAAAGCATTCGAGGAGGTTCTTGTTCCTGCAGGGCTTGGCGATATTAGCATTTATACAGAGCTCGGTCGTTTTATGCTCGCACCTTACGGACATTTGGTAACAAAAGCAATCCACGAGAAGCATATCCACAAGGAATACATTGGTGTTGACGCATGCGCTGTTAATTTAATGCGTCCTGCCATGTACGGTGCATATCACCACATTACGGTTTTAGGAAAAGAAAACGAACCATGCACATCAACATATGATGTTACCGGTTCGCTTTGTGAAAATAATGACAAATTCGCGATTAATCGTAATTTGCCAAAAATCGATATGGGTGACTATCTTGTTATTCATGATACGGGTGCACATGGTTTCGCAATGGGTTACAACTACAACGGCAAACTGAAGTCTGCTGAGTTGTTACTGTGCGAGGACGGTTCTGTTAAACAGATTCGCCGTGCTGAAACACCGGAAGATTATTTTGCAACGTTAGAAGGTTACTGGGACGTATAAGTATACATTGTATTTCCATATACACTCAAACTATCTTCGAACTTTTTACGAGCTACTTTTACCTCTTCATCCACTGTTGGATCATAGTATCTTACGTGGGTGGAGTTGTAGCTTATAACGATAACATATTGTCCTTCTTCTATTCGCGCTACAAACGGAATATCCCGATCCAGGAAGTATAGCGCAGTCGATAAATCAATTCCCGAAATATTGATTCCAACTCCAAATGTATATTTTTCGAATGCATCCTCAAAGCTGTCGCAAGACATAATATCATCATAGTTTGCATCCTGATCCAGATATTTGATACACATGTATGCACATGTAAGCAGACTATCCTCGACACTTTCGCAAGGCTGCTCTGTAATATCTGCAGCAATGGTATTATAGTTATCAGCTGCAATGGAACGATAAACTGTATTTCCGTTTTCATCCACAACGAGGCCGTCCGCGCGCGAAGTTGCCTCCAAAATCGCTCCGGCAGCACCTCTGAATTCGCCTACATAACCACCATTTGTAAACACGTAGTAGCAGTGTCCGGATGGTTTTGTTTTTACTTCCATCTCTGTGTATTTTGCTTCATCCTTAGCCTTTGTCATCTCCTGCTTTACGTTTGACACAATAAACATCATAGACGGATAAATAATGTCCACCTGCTTCAATTCTGTTGAACTATAGTTGTATTTCAGATAAAGCGAATCATCCTCCGATGACTTCTTGTAAGCAATCGAATCACCCTCACATGTCTCGAAGAAATTATTGTTTTTAATCGCGCGATTCAGAAAAATCTTATCTTCCTCCACACGTGCAGACATAACATAAGTGTTAGCCTTGCTATATTCCTTTAACTGTTCCCCATCGGAAGAAATAATCATCAGCTTATAAAGCGGCAAAATGACATGTCCATCCTGTGCAGTATAGATATCCTGTTTATGAGAAATACCATAAATCAAATCATTTCCTACGAAGCCAAGTGCAAGATAACGTTCTGTCTCTGTTCCCTGTAACGTATATTCATCACCGGTTTCAAAGTTATGCACTACGAGCCCTTTGTTGTCTTCTTCATTCGCTTCCATCGGATAAACGACAACCGTGCGGTCCTGCGACACAACATATTTATCAGACGAAAAGCCATAAACCATCGTATTTTGTGTCATATTATTTAAATCAACCTTGTAAATGGTTCCATCAAGAAGATAATAGAAAAAACCGGCTTTGTCATAATAAGTAAACCGACCTGTTTCCTGTTTCATTACATCATATGGCGCATCGCATTTTACAAAAAATTTCTCTTGAACCCGGGAATCCTCTGCCGTGAAATAGTACAACGAGATACCATTACAGCCTTCATGCTTACCACGGCACATATAACCATATACAACAAAATAAATGTTACCGTCTTCGTCCATGTTAACGATATTTACGTCCACATCCGTATTCAGGGAACGTTCGTCTGTATACCCGCCCTGTGAAAAACGGAACACACTGACCAATTGTGTTGTATCATAGTTGTAGTACCAGATTTCCCCGCGTTTTGCAAATGCAAGCTTATGATTATCCTCCGAATATACATACTCTGCGGAATTAAAATCAGCAATGCCAAGGCTGATACTGTTGTTATTTTTGTTAAAATAGCTCACATCAAAAATACTTTCCATGTAACGATCAAAGGCAAGCATTTTGGCTGTTTGCTCATATTCGTCATATTCAAGAGTATAATACTCATCGACATTATAATGGTGTCGCGGTCCCTGGTTCTGCGCCTCTGCAACATATTCCATCTCAATAACCGCAAATCCCTTTTCGATTTCGGTAATCTTCGGAACGACAGGTGTGATTACAATTGGCGAAATTCCGCCAAAGGTGATCATTTCATAGGATGACTCCAGTGTAACATGTGAAAGATCATTATTATCCCCTTCGCCGGTTGTTTTCAGACTACGTGACACGATGTTGCCGTTTTGTCCTGTCACATTTTTTACAAATGTCGTGTTGTGATATACTGTCGCATATGCCAATAAATCACTTGCATAATGGCTATCCAAATTAACAACACGCGTATAGTAACGCACCGTTTCCCCGAGACCGTTATTCACAAGAAGGACAAGGACATATTCCCGATTCTTCTTTAAATCCATACGGAATTCAATATGAAATGTATCATATCCATTTTTCTTTTCTCCGGGTGTCAGTTCTCCCTCCTCAATCAATGAATCTCCTGCAATTGTACGAAGTTCATAACTATAGCTTTTGCCATAGTCATTCGCATCATCAAGCAACAAATCCACACAATAATCCTCGGAAAGAGGTATTACCGCATCTCTCATACGTCCGGTTGCCATGGCCTGTTTGTAACCGCTCATACGATTGATCACCTGACCATCAAAATCGCAGTATGCAACCGGGAGGGTCGGTTCCTCCATCTCTCTTGAAACGCCGCTTAATTTCCAGTTACTTATTTTGTTAACTAAAACCGCTGTTCCTGTCATAACAACAACAAACACCAATACTCTTAGAATTATTTTCTTAATCATATGCTAAAAGAATTTTCTCCTTCTTTTATATCTGCTTCTGCGAACAAAAAATTCGTTGCATAGCATGACATCAATCATGTGCTTCAAATTTTGATCGGTGTCATTATATCGAACTTTATCATAAATTATTCTTGAAATACCATAAATTGTTTCCCGGTCCGGATACATGGCAAACATCGGACTTCCCTCATATTCTAATTTATCACATGCATCCTCTACCATAACCATAATAAGTCTTGCTTTCGCCGGATACATCTCCATTAAATATTCCCGATCCCGTTCTATCTCATATTCATCAACGATTTGCAGCTCCGGTAAAGTCCAAAAATTGTCCAATTTTGTTTTCATTGACAACCTCGCATATACTACCTGTTTTATAGACAAACAATCGAAAATATCCCATAATCGGGACTTTTCGATTGTTTGTTTTATATTACTATATGCAAAATTAAAGTATCTTGTGTATATTAGTCTCCAAACGAAATACCAAGCATTTTTGCGTTCTTGACAATGCTGTCATCCGGTGAAACATATTTCAGTTTTCCGGCTGATTCCGAAAGTGGAATTGAAGTCACAACATTGTTCTTCATAACAACAAGCTTTCCATAATCTTCATTCTTAATCAATTCTGCTGCCTTTGCGCCAAATAAGCTAGAAATGACACGGTCATAAGGAACCGGACTGCCGCCACGCTGTGTATGTCCCGGAACTGTAACACGGATATCCATTCCACAGAATTCTTTAATCTTGTCTGCGATTTCATATGCGACTGATGGATATTTTGCCGCTGCCTCTGCAATCGCCTGCTTACGTTCCTTCTTCGGAAGCTCAGCAACTTCTTTCGAAATAGCGCCTTCAGCCACAGCAAGAATTGAAAATCCCTTACCCTGTTTTGTACGCTTATCCAACGCTTCACATACCTTCTTGATATCATATGGGATTTCAGGAATCAGGATAATATCTGCACCGGAAGCAATACCTGCATGCAATGTAATCCATCCAACCTTATGTCCCATAACTTCTACAATAAATACACGGTTATGTGAGCATGCCGTTGTATGAATACAGTCAATTGCATTTGTTGCAATATCAACTGCACTCTGGAATCCGAACGTCATGTCCGTTCCCCAAATATCATTATCAATTGTCTTTGGAAGGCCAACAACATTAAGTCCCTCTTCAGAAAGAAGGTTCGCTGTCTTCTGTGAGCCATTTCCGCCAAGAACAACAAGACAGTCAAGCTTTAACTTCTTGTATGTTTCTTTCATGGCTTTAACCTTATCAAGACCATCTTCTGTTGGCACACCCATCATCTTAAACGGCTGTCTTGAACTACCTAAAATCGTTCCGCCTTTTGTCAAAATACCGGAAAAATCTGCCGCCGATAATTTTTTGTAGTTGCCATACATTAATCCCTTGTAACCTTCAAGGAAACCATAAACCTCGACATCCTTGAAGATATTGTACAAGCCTTTCACTACGCCTCGCATCGTAGCATTCAAAGCCTGACAATCTCCACCGCTTGTCAACATACCAATTCTTTTCATCCCGGGTACCTCCTAAATCATTATTCTTCCCTCAAGTGCTCGAAGCAATGTAATCTCGTCAACACATTCCAAATCACCACCAACCGGAACTCCGCTTGCAATACGTGTAGTCTTGATTCCGGAAGGCTTAACAAGCTTGGAAATGTACATTGCAGTCGCCTCGCCTTCAACACTCGAATTTGTAGCAATAATCAGTTCTTTCACATCCTCCTGTTCTAAGCGCATAATTAATTCCTTTAATCGAATATCGTTTGCGCCTATACCCATTGCCGGATTAATTACCCCATGTAACACATGATAAACACCTTGAAACTGACCGGTTCTCTCGTATGCCGCCAAATCTCTCGGTGTCTCAACAACCATAATCAGCTTATGATCACGATTTGGCGCTGAACAAATAGGACATTGCTCGCGATCTGTAATGGTATAACATGTCTTACAGTACTGCACATTCCGTTTCGCATTAATAATAGCATCCGAAAGACTTTTTGCACGGTCCTCCGGCATATTAATGATATGAAACGCCAGTCTTTGCGCAGTTTTTCCTCCTATACCGGGAAGGCCGGACAATTCTTCTATTAATTTATTCACCTGCCCGCCATATACGTCCATTAGAAAGGAAATCCTCCGCCGAATCCGCCTGTAATTTTGCCCATCTGAGCCTGCTGATCCTCATCCTGCATACGGATTGCTTCATTCACAGCTGCCATAATAGCATCCTCGAGCATTTCAATATCATCAGGATCGACGATTTCTTCTTCAAGATGCACTTCGATGATTTCCTTCTTGCCATTAATCTTCACCTTAACAGCACCACCACCTGCAGTTGCCTCATATTCCTTTTCTTCAAGCTCCTTGGCCTGCTCCTCCATCTGCTTTTGCATTTTCTGAGCCTGCTTCATAAGATTGTTCATATTTCCCGGCATCATACCACCCGGAAAGCCTCCTCTTTTTGCCATTGTCTTTCCTCCTAATGTTTCATTTCAATGTTAAAATTTATTTTAGACAAATCAAAATCCGCAACGCGTGAGTCCGAAGCCTCGTGCTGTGTCAGCTTGCGAACATTGATATGAATATCTCTTTCTGTGAGCTCCGAAAGTTGTTTCTCAAGTGATTTGATATTGTGTGGTTTGTCAAAATACTCAGCAATATATTCGCTGTTTTCTCTTCCGCGTACAACAATTAAATCGAGCGTCCCCGGTGCACTACCCGGAGTCAGAGAAATCTGATTCATAAAGTTACGGGTAAGCTTCATCGACTGACGTTTGATCTGATCCCACATACAAACTATCGTCATAAGCTCATCATAATCAGCCTCTTTGTAACGTTCCTTGAGATTTTCCACTACCTTTTTACTTTCTTCCTCGGATGTCTGTTGCTTGCTGTCATCTGTTCCGGTATCGGAAGCTCCCATCGCATAATTACTATCGCCTGCTCCTGCCGCTTTCTCTGGACCTTCCTGCACATACACAACTTTCGCATCCGCAAGCCTTTTTTCCACAGATAACTCTAACTCGTCCAGTCGGGACGCAAGAGCCTCATAGCCCTGTCGCATCTGCGGCTTACAAAGCTTAATGATTGCAAGCTCAAGAACGATACGTTTAACGGTTGCATATGCCAGTTTATTGAGTGCCTCTTGAAGAATATTGATATATGCTACCAAACGCTCTTCTTCGAATAATTTTCCCATTTCTCCAAGCTTTGCAATATTCTCGCTTGTAAGATCGAGCCTCATTGTCGGAGAAAGCTTAAGCATCAGTATATTACGAATAAATACTGTCAATTCACTTGTGAACTGCGTTAAATCTTTTCCTTGCCATACTGCCTCATCAATAATCTCAACTGCGCCCTGAACATCCTGATTTGCCACACATGTCATTAAGCGAATATAAACCTCAATATCCACAGCGCCGATTGTCTCTAATACATTGTCATATGTTAATTCTTCACCGAGATGAAAGGCGATACACTGATCCAAAATGCTTAACGCATCACGCATAGAGCCGTCTGCAGCCCTGGCAACATACGAAAGTGCTTCTCTTGTCACCGGAATATTCTCTCGCTCCATCAAATCAGCGAGACGATCCGTAATAACCTCAATTGAAATACGCTTAAAATCATATCGCTGACATCTTGACAAAATTGTAATCGGAATCTTGTGTGATTCTGTCGTGGCAAGTATAAAAATTACATATTCAGGCGGTTCCTCCAAAGTCTTCAAAAGAGCATTAAATGCACCTATTGAAAGCATATGAACCTCGTCAATGATATATACGAGATACTTACCGGACTGCGGCGAATAACGCACTGCATTATTAATCTGACGGATGTTATCTACACCGTTATTTGATGCCGCATCAATCTCAATTACATTCATGGAATTGCCCGCAGCAATCGCTTTACAGCTCTCACATTCATTACACGGGCTGCCATCTACCGGATGCTCACAATTCACAGCCTTTGCCATCAGCTTGGCAATCGTTGTTTTACCGGTTCCCCGCGTGCCGCAAAACAGATATGCATGACCGATACGTTCGTGCTTTATTTGATTTTTGAGGGTAGTTACAATATGTTCCTGCCCCTTGACTTCCTGAAATACATCCGGACGCCATTTTCGATATAATGCCATATAAGACATACGATACCCTCACTCTCAAATGATTATTTCTTGTATCGGAATCTAAAAATCTGATCTAACATTCGCAAAGTCTTAAAGTTGCCCTTTGCGGTAATTTCTCCTGCCATAAATCCCTTTTGAAAGGTCATAGAACCTTTGATGATGTTGCGAAGCAATGCACTATCAGCCTTCATCTTCACATCCCCCTCCCGGTCTTCTCCGTATCCGCAACTGAGCGTATCCGAAATGTTGATAATAAGATTCTTGCCCAAATCCGGAATTACAATCACATAGCAGGCGGAAAAATCCTTTTCCGGGTAATAATGCTTGTGAAAAGCCTCCACAATATCATCCTCATATGCCGGTACTGCCTCTCCGACATCATCACCAAGCATCTGTTTAAACATTGCCGACAGCTCTTCAATATCCTTCTTCTGCGTCCTGACATATCCATCATCTGCAACAAATTTTGACAAGCGCTCACTCTCCTGAGGGGTAAGCGTAATGTTAGACTTCTTGATAATATTATTTTTAACAGCAGTGTTGCTTGTCGGTAATTTCACCATCTTCTGATTGATGTTACGATATAATTCTTCGGTCTTTTTCTCGATGGCTGCAAGATATGCGGAATTCTGTTCAAGCACCTCATGACTGTCTACATAGGTTGCAAGACCATTAATCGAAATGCCGCCCAAAACATCCCACGCCTTTCGAAGTGACAGCTCTGCATCCTGCTCCCCGTACGCAGTTGCAACAACAACAGGTAACATGTAAGTGGACGAAATCTTCTCCTTATCACCATATAGCCAGCACATATCCAGGAACTGCTGCATAAGCCCGCCTACGCCAAACCATTCAACGCTTGCAGCGAGAATAATGCCGTCACAATCCTTTAATGTGTTCGGCAGCGTGGCAATACCCGACTTATCCTCATACATATTGTAACGGGTTACATTTACACGCAATTCCTCGAGCACCTGTATCATTCTGTCGATAACAAATAATGTCGGATCTTCCAACAATCCACGACCACCATAGTATATATTTACCTTCAAGCTTTTTCACCCCTATCAAACGTATATCTATTCTAAAACCCACTTATCAGTAATATACCAAAAATCGCCGTTAAATTCAATGATGACACAAAAAATTATGACACAAAAAACTCTTCGTTTGCAAAGCCCACGATATCTCCTCTATTCAGTTTTTTAATTTCTTTAGACGGAATCCGAACAGAATTGAGGAAAGTACCATTCTGCGATTCCATATCCTCCAGATAAACGCCTCCTCTTTTATTGTAAATATATGCGTGTACACGATTAATCTCCGTTGTCGGCAATCGGTAATCCGTTTCGTTTTTTCCTCTTCCGACAACGATTTTCTCTCCATATTCACTAAATACGATTTCCTCTAACGAACCATTCGTAAGCGGCACTAACGCATGCACCGGACTTTCGTTCTCTATGTTATCTGTGTGCCCGGACATATATTTTTCATATGCATTATCAACTACACATTGGGTATCAGGCTTATATAAATTGTCAAAAGAATATAGATTGTCAGTCACACCGGTGCCGGCATTCTCGTACCGCTTATATTCTTCCATCGCCTCATCCGCATTCTCTTGTTCCTCCGCAAATGCATAAGCACAAAAAATTGCAAACAGCACACAGCCTGCTGCCGCAAAATAGAGCCAAAAATAAGCTCTCTGCCCAAACAAATAAAAAATAATTGAAAAAAGAACAAGAGCAATATTAAGTCCTAATACGCTCTTTTGCAGGATCCCCAGTTGTCTGATTTTTTGATGGATTTTTTCTTTGGATGAATCAGCTTCATCGCAGGTAATTTTTGTAAAGGTTTCTGGTTCACCGAGACATTCCTGCCTTTCACAAAAACTATCATGTCGCATACTCTGCATCGCTTTATCGGACAGCCTTTGACGCATACAGGCACTATTCCATGACTCTTCTCCAAGCTCACTATATACCATATATAGCTGTTGAATCCCATCCCGATCAGCAGAATCGAATACCCGCATCATATATTCCAGCAACTGCTTCATCTGTGTTCTGTAATTTCGTCTGTAACCGGGAATATATACAAGTCTGACACACTGTTCTTCTTCATCATAAAATACATAGTCCGGATCCAAAACTAGATTTTCGGCTGACAGCAAATAGAGTGACAACGTATCTACACATTTTCCAATCTGCGTCATGACATCCAGAAACACCGTCCCATCCATACGAAAATACTGAAATCGCCTTGAGAACACATGACAATTTTCAGTCAGATAACGGAGTTCCCATTTGTTATCCATATGAATCACACATACGTCTAATAGATAGGGAATATGATTCGCTTCAATCATTTTGATTTGATATTCGTAAGCAGTCGCGTCTCTTTGCTCCTCCGCATCGAAAACAACATCCAGATACCGGGTCATATCTTTATTCTTGTAACACATCTCCATACAATTGCCACCTCCTCAGTCGCCTTGTACATAAGTCATATTCTGTTTTGTAGATATTGGTACTTCCACCATAAGAATACCCTTTATTTTCAATCAGAAACTGTTTGCTTTGACACACGATATGGTGTTCTTTTAATCGTGCCGGCAGGTGATACTTTTCATCTGTCTGTTTTTGCTTATCTATATATGTATATATTGCCAAATAGCATTCCCCTTGTGTAACACCATCCCCAATAACATCCATGAAAATATATATTACGTTCACACAAATCCACAGAATAATCGGCATAATGAAACACATTTCTACGGTTGCATTTCCCTTATTATTTTTTTCTGTTAATTGGTGCATCTTGAACATCCCGGCAATCCTCCTACTTGACTTTTTTTAACACGATAGACGGTCCTTTTTAATCCACTGCAATGCATACTGCCGTGATATCGATTACCATCGTCCGTAATAAACACCACGCCTCCCTGCCAATCTTTGCCACAAAACTCACAGGGAGAATAATTTTCACAGGCCGTTATCATCGATGCAGCGTGAACTGATAAAAGAAGGTGTGAGCAATCTCTTGATGTATGATAAACATCCCTGTTGTCAGTTATGAAAACAAACACATCCTTTTGCTCATGTTCCTCCGACGTCAAATCCTTATCCCCAACATACACCTGCTGGGTAATTTCAAAAGTACGTAAAGCTGTTAACTCCTTAAAAAACGGAACTGTGATCGCTGTTTTAAAACATACGGTAATTGTGATTTGATTCTTTTCATCGGGCTCACTGTATCCGGATATATATATCCCGTCTATCCCATTTTGTATATATTTTTTTACCAATTCATTATCATCGATATATTGCCTGATCCTCATGTAAGGCGAAGCAGGATTATACACCTCCAGATATGCTTCTTCAGCAAGGTACTCTGCTGTTTCAACCGCTGCCTCATACACAATTTGTTCTGCTAATTTTGCTTTACCCATATGAAAAAATGTCAGCATTCCAAATATAAAAAAAGGCAAAACCATAGTTACCTCCACAACCACATTCCCTTTGTTCTGAAAGCTTTTTTTCATCCCATCATCTCCTCTGCACCCCATGCAATATAATTCGTTTCTCTTTAATGAACTGCTATGCCAACACCCTCTGCCCTCTGATAGATGTTTGCACCCGGAGAGGATTTGTTAAATAATTTGGCATAGAGCAGAGACTGCTGGCATAACAGTCACTAATAGCTTCTTTTTTCTTTTATATAAAATACCTGTCCCTCTGACGCAATTTCTACATTTACCTCTAATCCAACTGCCGCATGACTCATAGAAAACTGCTCATTTTCCTGACGGGCATTTAGTTGCATAAGATCGAGCATTCTATCAATCATTTTGTTATTGTTCATTGCAAGCAAAATCAATAAGTAGTCTTTGTAACTTAGTCCTTTGTCGTCTGACGTGCCTCCGTTGTAAATTGTCTCCGACAGATTATTCAAATCCGTAATCCAATTTGCATTCGTTTTTGTAAAAGGCATCTTATCACCATTTAATAAATGTCTTACCTCAGCAACAGACTCTGCATAGGCCCAGCATCCGGCAATCAAGTGCTCCATTATCGGAAGCGGAACAAACGTGAACGCAGATACCGCCGCTGCTAACTCAATAATCAACGACCTCTTTTTTGCATCTGATAGCAAAAACATATAGTTTACCGGCATTCTCATGGCAATTATGCGATTAACAACTCCTTTTAGGTTAAGCCGGTCGGTTTGCATACCACAAATTAAATATTCTAATTCGCAGCTTAACACAGCCGTTTCATTCACATCCTGCTCTAAAGCATTATTGAACACCGCCCCGGCATATGCCACGTTCGCTCCTGCCTGCGCAAGAGAATCCGACCAGGTCCCGAACACCTTCATATCCGATTTCATGGAATCAAAATCGTCAAAATTACTATTTACCTCAAATATATCCGAAAAAAAATCACCATCCCGAACCGACACAATATCCTCGTATGTAATAGAATAATCACTCATTGTAAGATCCTCCGGCAAAACTGCTGCAAGCAAAACATCTCCGGTTAACAACCCTGTCATACCTCTTGGATCCTCTTTTTCTTCGGTATCCAATATTTCTTCCGGATCAAACTCCGAAGGTTCATAGTATTGTTCAAACACAGAGTCGGAAAAGGTGCCATCCTTCCCTCCTGTCACTTCCTTTATGTAATCCGTGCCATACTCTATTGCCGCATATTGAACATAGTCCGCAATTTGTTCTTTCATCGACTTACAGGAATTGTCATATATCATTTCATATTCCGTCACCTGCAAATCTAAAATATCAAATTCATCCCCCAGATTCTTTTGCAGATTATCATATATTTCCTGTTCGACAAATCCTTCTCCCTTTCCGTTCCCATTTTTATCAAAAAGGAGAATATGATAATGATCAAAAATATAACGGTTATATCCTGCTTGTGTATTCGAAATCGCTGTTCTTGTGCACATAACCGACTTTGATTTTGCATTCATAACAGATACAACGCGAAGCATAGTCGTACCAAGCATAAGCAATACACTTACCATAAGACACAGAAACACTGTTATCTTTCCTTTATTATTCATATTCTCCCCTTTCCGACAGGAAGCTTAGCATACCTGTCATTCGTTTAGATTTTTACACTGTAACAAAAAATAAGAATATAGATTCCAACAGAAAAATAGATTTAGCCGTAGATTGATTTTGCTCCTTTGTTGATTGATTTCCATATGTTCTCTACCAACTCCTTGATTTGCGTTTTAAAAATCGCTATCATCGCTATCAGAACAACCAAAATCAATATAACTTCTACAACTCCTACTGCATCTTCCTCAGTAAAAAAGCGTTTAATCTGATTCATCTGCAATGCCTCCTTAAAAATTTTGAATTGCCGGCAACATAACAATAAACATTACAACCAGCAATAATACCATCATAGGAAAAAGAAGCTTGGTGGACACTTCCTCTCCCCTCTTTTTCATGTATTCATTCCTCATTTCTAAAGAAATACCTACCTCCTCCTCCAAAACATGTATTAAGTTCTGTGTTCCAACTCGTAAGTTCTGATTGATATGATTCATAAGTCTGGCATAAATGGGTAAGCCAATACGCGTTGCAAACGATTCGTATGTAGCTGCCTCATCCCTTCCCATTTTTTGTTCGTGAACCATATAAAGCAGTTCCTGCTTGAGCGTGGAATGACCATTCATTTCGTACGCAATCCGTTCCATGGCGCCCCTTAAAGTAAGCCCCGTCCCAAGCAACATACAAATGCGACTGACAAAACCCGAATACATGACATTTAATTCATTGTCACGTTTTTTTACAGATTGCTCCAACTGGTATCGCTGCAAAACAACAACCACAACACCTAATAGTGCCCCAAGAAATATCCACTTATAGGAAGCTTTCTGTTTGTTTGCAGGTAAAGTTATCTTGACATTTTGGTTCTCACTCGGAAGGACAATTTGGGATTGTGTCCTGTCACGTCCTTCAATCTCTTTTAACGCTGTCTGCACCATCGATAATTTCTTATCCTCTTCGCTCAAATATGCGCGAATATAAAGTGGATAATCATAATCCACAGAATAATCCAAATAAGTAATCGTCGCCGACATAACAACGACAACATCCTCCGTAAGCAAATCCCACTCTACTTTTCCATAGGATGTCACAAGCTCCGGATTATCAGATTTCCACATAATATCAAAGCAATTTGTTTTGTCCTTTTCAGGCAGATTCAAATCTTCCGTTATACAATCTGCAGACGAATTGTTTCCTAGAATTTCCGTCGACAACCATTCGTTGACATTTTGTGCCTCCTGCAAAAATTGCTGTTCTGTGTATTCAGTTGGCATAACCTCCAATTCATATACCGATGTCTGTCCATCAACAGTCAAATAAATATCATGTTTTATTGCATCACCCGAATAATCCTCTCTTTCTATAATATTTGATGCATCTTCTGCCCGCATATCATATAGAATGCACACTGACAAAGATATTGCCGAGCAGATAAACATGACAAAAAGTGCTGTAGCCGCGTTCTTGACTACATACTCTTCCGCCAGATTTTGCAACGTTTCCTTTGAAACAACCTGGATTTTTCTAAGCCGGTTTTTGATTCGGTCCATAGATATGTATTTGTTGACAATCCGGTATATCGTTTTCCCCATTGACAAAAAAACAACCGCAACAAAGCCCCCCTTTACTTGCTTGTCCTTGTATTTACTAAAATGTTTTCTGCTGATGATTGCAAGCATCAGGTAAATCAAAAGAATTACACAATTCACAAAAAACATAATCAAAAACCTCCTCTCTGCACGATTACTTAATTTTAAGTATTCGATTCATCCAAATACCTACCAGAACAATTATGATTAATGTAATACCCATAACAAAATGTCCAAATATCGTATTATACAAAAGATCAAGATAACCGGGATTCGTAAGTCGCATGTATGCCACGATTGCAAAAGGCGCAACAAGCATGATTTTTCCTTCCAGCTTTTTTTGCGCTTCCATCGTCTCAATCTCCTGCTCTACGGACAGCCGATTTGCAATGTTATCAGCTACCCTTTTAATCATCGATATCATATTCCCGCCATATTGTTTGGATAATGATAAAAGCTTTGCGCAATCTGCTATTTCCTCAATCCCGACGGATTCAGCAAACTCTTCAAACAGCTTCTCGAGCCCCTGATTAATCTGCACTCCGTTGATACATTTTTCGATTCCTGTTTTAATAAGAAATGTATCGCCATATTGCTTTTTCATATCGTTGTAGGTCTGACAAAAAGCTCCCTCTAAGGCATAATCCGATGTCAGATTACCGGAAAGCAATACAAGAAAATCCTTAAACTCAACTCTGGTTCTACCGATTAGCTTATTAAGATATTGTTGCTTGTCCTGCCGAAAACAATACAACGCAAATGGCAAAGCGCAAATGATACCAAGCAAGGAACCAAACCAAAGATAACAAACAATCCAAACAACAAAAAACAGCTTAACAAATTCCAAAATATACCAATTCTTCTCAATTTGATAAATTGACCGTCTTAGCTTCCGCGTCCTTATACACCTCCATCAACCCTGCATTGGTAAGCTTTTGCGTATGTTTCAAACAATTAACAAACTGTAGCTTCCCTGACACATGCCCTTTGTCAGCCTCTGTTTCTGCCTCCGTTTCAGCAAACTCATATAATGTCCGAAGACAAACCTCACCCATATCCCCCAAATACACTTCACAAATCTTTGTGACTTTTCTTGTGCGATCCCGCATTCTTGATACATGAATCATTACATCAACAGCCGAGGCAATCTGCTGACGAATTGCCGTGAGTGGAATTTCCATTCCCATAAGTACCATTGTGCTAAGCCTTGATATCATATCCTCACAGGAATTCGCATGTCCCGTACTGATACTTCCGTCATGCCCTGTATTCATGGCGGACAGCATATCGATTGCCGCTTCATCTCTTACCTCACCGACGATAATTCGATCCGGTCTCATTCGTAAGCTTGCCTTGATTAAGGAACGAATGGAAATCTCATTCTTTCCTTCAAAATTCTTTGAACGTGCCTCCAGGCGAACAAGATTTTTTTTTCCGCGAATCTGTAATTCTGCCGCATCCTCGATTGTTACAATACGTTCATCTGCAGGAATATACTCCGAAAGAGCATTTAGAAATGTCGTCTTGCCTGATCCTGTTCCGCCGGAAATAAAAATATTATATCCGGCAACAACAAGCCATCTTAATACGTCTGCAACTTCCTTCGGCAAGGTTTTCAGTTCTACAAGTCGTGCCATATTAAGCACGTGTTTCGGAAATCTTCGGATAGTAATGGTCGGTCCCGAAAGTGCAATCGGTCTTGTCACGATATGAACACGTGAACCGTCAGCGAGTCTTGCATCAACAATCGGGGTACTCTCATTTACACGACGATTGCAGCCTGCAACGATTTGTTGTATTACGGCCATCAGCTTTTCTTCGCTCTCAAATGATTTCTCACTGCAAAACAGCTGTCCATCCCGTTCAACAAAAATCGAATCATGTCCGTTAACCATTATTTCCGAAACGGACTCATCCTCCAAATACTCTGTCAAAATGTCAAGGCGCCTCAAGCTGTTAAATATCTCTCTGCGAAGCATAAGCTTCACTTTAAGCGACAAGCATTTGGACTTTTCACACATAAAAATGCAATCATCAATGACTGCCTCAACCTCCTTGTCATTTAGTTCACGGCTCATATCCAGACGTTCCATAACAGAACTTCGAAGGCTACTCTTTAACTCATCATAATTCACCTGACATTTCTCCTAACATAATCCCGCATCCCCGGACTATCATATGGTTCTGCCGGAACCTCAACGTACTCCATCCTCTGTCGAAGCTTCGCATAGGCGCAGTCATCTACAAGTAACTTAAAATGGTTTAGCCGTCTGTTGGCATAGGCATCCTGCAGGCAGGGAACAAAAATATGATCGAATCCGTCCAGAATATTAAAATCCGCAAGTACGGATGCTCCAACATCAAAAACGACACGCGACACAATTTTGCCAAACGCAAGTACCTCTTTCAGCCATACGATATCATCCACAGAAATCTGCTTATAGTCCGTAAAGCACCGCATACCATAAATAACGGCACAGCCCTCACCCTGTTTTTCCATAATGTCCTGAATCGTAAAAACAATGGATTCATTGTGCGTAAGCAGCTGATAAAAAAACTGTTCCGTCTGTGCAAAAAAGCTCTCACTGACATCCGTACTTCCGATATAGCTGTTCATGCCTACATACAGACTCCCGGGAAAGTTATAGCATATGCCAAGTGCAAATGAAGTCTTCCCACATCGGCCAATCGGCGAATAAATTCCATAGAAAATAATTCTACGCACAGGCTTATCAAGCTCTGTTTCTAGGCATGCAAGTATCTGCTGAACAAGCACATCCACCCTTTGGTATTTGTAAAGATAACGTTCGCCGACATAAAGCTCCTCGTCCGTCTCTGCTAACCGTAGGGTCTTACATTTGTCACGAACGTGCTCCATAAACTCCGATGCCTGGCCATACAATATAAGATCTACCGGATCCTTATTCAAACACTCCAATAATGCCCCGGCATCCGAAAAACAAATGCTATGCAACATATAGTCCTTGTTCATGTTGATATACTCCATCAACTGCAGACAATATGTCACATCCTTATCGTAAATTCCAATCCGATACCTCAAATAAACCGTCCCCCAACGACAAATAAAATCGTTCCTGCTGCAATCGGTATTGACATACATATCCTCGTCCACGCAAACGGACGTTGCCGTATTACCCTCACAGCAAACACAAACACGCCATAGGCTGCTGTAATTACAAAAGCATAAATCAACACCCAAATGACATCCAACCATATAAATGCACCGATTACCGAGAGCATTTTTACATCCCCTGCTCCTAAAATACGGAAAACAAAGAATACAAAAAGGACAGCCATCGGCACAAGGATTCCAAGAAAGCTAGAAAGCCCGCCATGTACACCACCTTCCATAAAACTGATAATCATGCCGGCGAAAGCACCGGGCAAGCACCATAAATTCGGTATTCTCCGGCAATCAATATCATATCCTACCGCACCTAACAAAAAGATAAATAAGCAAACATATTTCACGCTTCACTCCTCTCAAAACCATCACTTAAGGATTGTTATCTCTGGTAAAAAAGAAAAAAGAATACTAATACGAATTTGCAGCCTTCAAGCAGCAGAACGCTGTATCAAAGCTACAATGAAACTATACCATGCAACAATTTCCAATGTAAAGTTCCAAATAACTACATCCATTGTCGTCATTTGGCTACATTTTCGGCAAAATAGCGCATTATATACACAAACTTTTCCACACTATTCACATTTCAACAGGATTGCAGCTTCCACAAAAGAAAGACTCCTGCTTGAAAGGCTCTCGCGCCGAGCGCGGTTGCTTTTGCAACAAAAAAACACTTCACTATCCGTCCTTCGCATAATGTGAAACGAAAGTGAAGTGTTTTTTATATGTATATGAAATGCTCCAAATATCGACAGCTTAACCCTTGTAATTGACAATCTCATCAAGAAGCTTTGGAAGCTGCTCATCCATCGTCTCATCCGAGAACTGGCAAGTACCAACCTTCTTATGTCCACCGCCGCCGTACTTAAGCATTAAGCTTCCGACGTCAACATTTGAAGTCTTGTTGATTATGCTATATCCAACTGCTGCGGAACAACCATGTCCGCCCTTGCCGTTGACAATCCACACAGAAATATTCTGCTCCGGATAGAGGCTGTAAATCATAAAACGATTACCTGTATAAATCGGATCAACGCCACGCAAATCTGTAATAATTACATCGCCCTCAACACGTGTGTGTGCCTGAACCATCTCCTTGAACTTCTCTGTCTGCTCATTGTATACTTCGATACGTTCCACAACATCAGGAAGTGCCAAAATCTGCTCTGTCGTCATCGTACGACAGGCGTCAATCAATTCCTCCATAAGCTTGTAGTTTGGAATTGTAAAATTGCGCCATCTTCCAAGGCCTGTACGCGGATCCATCAAAAAACCAATTAAAATCCAACCGGTCGGATTAAGAATCTCGTCTACCGTAAGGTTACCGGAATCAACCTTATCAACTGCCTCCATCATCTCATCGAAATGAGCAAAGCGTTCCTTACCACCATAATAGTCATATATAATACGTGCACACGATGGTGTAATACGGCTTTCGCCCTTATATTTGCCTTCCAATGCCAAACGTTCATGTTCACTCGAATGATGATCAAACCAGAGACCACAGCCTTCTACAAATGGTACATTTGCAAGGCAGTCGTTTTCGTCAATCGGTACTAATCCATCCTGCAAATCCTTTGGATGTGCAAAGGTCCAATGATCAATAATACCGGCCTCCTTTAGGAGTGCACCACATGCTAACCCATCAAAATCCGAACGTGTTACTAATCTCATATCCGTTACCTCCTCTGTCCATATTTATATAGTTTTTCTCCCAAATCACATACCACAATTTTATTATATTTTGCGTTTTTTTTCAAGGCTATTGTACCCATTTACGAATGGTTTTCCTTTGAATTAATTCACAAAAAAAGCGCGACAATTTCTACAGTTTGCCACGCATAACCTTTCGCCGAAAAGGATTCGTCAATATTTTGCTTTATCACCTTGTCTGATGTTTTCTTTCGCCAGATATTGATGCAGGAAATTCAGCACATGCTTTTTATTTGCAGACCAGGCAGGTGCAATTAACAGCTTCTTCGGTCCATCCCCGGTCACGCGATGAATCACAATATCATCCGGTATTTCCTGCAGACATTTTGCAACCGTCCGGATATATTCCTCCTCGCCCATAACGTTAAATTTTCCCTCTTCATAATCCTTGGCCATGTCCGTACCGGAAAGCACATGCAGAAGCTGTAATTTTATTCCGAACGGTCTTAAAGCGCACACATACCGAACAGTCTCAAGCATCATTTCCTCCGATTCCCCCGGTAGCCCCAAAATTACATGCGTTATATATGGAATTCCAATCGAACAAAGACTACAAACTGCCGATTCATACACACTGCGTGCATAATGTCGTCGAATATAGTTTGCAGTTTCCTCGTGCATCGTCTGAAGGCCAAGCTCTATCCAGATGAACTTGCCGGACTTCATAAATTGTTCCTTTAGCTCCTTGAGCAAAGCAAGGATTTCTTCGCCAAGACAATCCGGTCTTGTAGCAATTGATATGCCCACCACCTGTTCTTCCGCAAGTGCCGCAGTCCAAATTTGCTTCAAATATTCTACCTCTGCATACGTATTTGTATATGCCTGAAAGTAGATGACAAACCGCTCACCAACCGACTTATGAAACCGCGCCATTCCCCGTTTTATTTGCTGTTTCACATCCAAAACCCTGCGTTTGTTCATCGCTTCGCTTACAGCATCAATCGAAATCTTTTTGTCGCAGCCACCTCGGTGTTCATATAGCTGCTTGTATGGTGTATCCTTAATATCTACCGCAAAATCTCCGCTGCCGCCTGCACTGCAGAAAATGCATCCACGCGTATCAAGACTGCCATCACGATTTGGACAGCTGAGTCCGGCATCAACCGCAATCTTATAAATTTTCTCCCCGTAGATTCCTTTAAAATATGCATTTAATGAATAATATGGTTTATCGAGCCAGTCAATCTGACATGCCATCTTGTTCATACTTTCCATGCTCCATACATCCTCTGACAACAACCCTTCTCTACCACTCGTACCGATGGAGCTGTCCCTGCTCCTCAAGTCCCGGAAATCCCTGTTGTCTTAATGCTTCGTACACAACGATAGCAACCGAATTCGACAAGTTGAGCGAACGCTCCCCCGGCATCATCGGAATACGCACGCAAGTCTGCCTGTTCTCAAGCAAAATCTCCTCGGGAATGCCGGCACTTTCTTTGCCAAACATGATATAGGCATCCTCCTCATACGAAACATCCGTATATTTCTGTTTTGATTTTGTCGTTGCCATATATACTTTTGCGCCCGGATTTTTGGCAAGAAAATCATTGTAATCGTCGTAAATTGTCACATCTAACTTATCCCAATAATCAAGTCCTGCCCTTTTTAACATTTTATCATTGATTTGAAAACCCATTGGCTCGATCAGATGGAGTCGGATGCCTGCCGCAACACAGGTACGCCCGATATTTCCTGTATTTGATGGTATTTCCGGCTCATGTAATACTATATTTAACATTTTTCTCTCCTATAAAGATTCGGGTGTCAAAAGCCTCGTGTTCAATTTTGTTCCGGCTGATTGCACAAATAAAAACGTCTGAATGACTTTTTGTGCTATGGAGATGAGACACAAAGAAGTGTGGAAGCCTCTTCTGAACACACTTCTTCGCATCAAGTGGCTCATCGGAATGGTTTGCACAACGGAA
>SAMEA3663026__coassemble_414_pt1 | contig 25312 bp, 20 predicted proteins | sample SAMEA3663026__metabat2_low_PE_012 | metagenome-assembled genome bin SAMEA3663026 (sample SAMEA3663026) | pig gut metagenome | biome: pig gut; feature: pig-associated habitat; material: faeces | place: France | collected 2012
TTCCATAATTGATTCACTTCTTTCTATTTCATGAGTTTTTGCAGAGTTACAACTAACTCATCGATTACTTCATCCTTACCCTCACGGATATCTCTGGCAACGCAGCCTTTGATGTGATGTGCCAGCAATTCCTTGTTAAAAGCATTGACCGCAGCATTCACAGCGGCGGATTGCACCAATATATCCGCACAATAGGCATCTTTTTCCACCATCCCCCGAATCCCGCGAATCTGACCTTCAATCCGGTTCAGACGGTGTATCAGTTTCTTTCGTTCTTCCTCTGTGCGGGCTGTCGTTTTTTCAAAGCATCCGCATATATCTTTATCAGTCATTATGCTTCCTCCTTTGCAATACCCCTGTGGGGTATTTGTATTATATACCCCGTCGGGGTATATGTCAACGGAAATTAAGGAAAACGATACTCCTTGCCGTAATGTCTTGCCATTCAATCATATTTTAATCCTGCCAGCGAAAACAGAATCTGTTTGATGAATGGAAAACAATTATTTTGCGCATAAGATTTGTTCGGTGCAGTGCGCAGACTGAGAAGAGTTCCACCTTCTTTCAGTACAGACAACTCGTGGGCAAATTCCTTTTCTCCCAATGTGTCGATGATGTAATCAACGCCGGAAAGGCGCCCCAATATTTTTCTTCTGTGTACACGATATATTGATCTGCACCTGCCATAAGAATTGCAAGTATATATTGCAGACTTTGAGAATAGAGTGGGTGCAATGTGAAATGTCTTACAATTTATTGTTTAGTGTGTTATATGCTAGACAGGTTGTCGGTAGAGGTGTAGATTATGAGAGCGAGAGACCAAGATGAATACCTGGCTGGAAGGCAATGGATGGTAAGATAAAGGGCACTTCATTTTGTTATATGACAATATCCGATTCAAAAAAACGTACTTATTTTTTTTACAAATAGATACAAAAAAGATGCAATTAGTAAGTAGAGTGGTATCATAAAATGAGAAACATGAATGGGAGGATATCATGAAAAGAAAATTGATTGCGACTGCACTTATTGTTTCAATTATGTGTTGCGGATGTGGAAAAAAGAATGCGGAAAGTATGAAGGAAGATTTTGAAAAGGTAAACGAAGGAGAAGTGGTAGTTAACACGTATTCCGATTCAGCCGAACAATCGGACGACAACGAGATTCCTGAACATATTAATCTTGAGATAAGAGATGATGCTTCAAACAAGAAAATTGTTGTGGATGCAGATGTCATATCGGAAGATTTTGAGAATGCCTGCGTTTATGAGGCGGTTATGGTTCCGATTGATGCAAGCTATGTGGAGGAACTTGCAAAAAGATTGTTTGATAATGGGGAGTATAAGGTTCTCTTGCCATATAAACTGATGACAGAAGGAGAACTTAAGGCGATCATTGATGAGAATTATCAAAGTACGCATTCGGATGAAGGCGTTGAGCTTGAGAGCATTGTAAATAATCTCGCAGAAAATGCGATGGAAACAAAAGACGCATCACAGGAGCGGACTCTGGTGGAAGGAACCATAATGTATCCGTATACAGAAACGGTCACGTTGCTTGATGATTTTGGTGTTCTTACGGAACAGGCTATGACAGATGATTATGAGATGGCTAGAATCAGAGGAATGATTGACGGAAAAGAATATGAGCTTTGTGTAACGCACTCCTCTATCGACCAAAGAGCTCATGTAGATTTGCATACGGTTGATGTATCGACACAAGAAAATTATGAATTGGAGTTTGACAGTTCTCTGGATTCTGTATACGGAGAAAATGAGTGCGACTATGAACAGGCTCGTAAAGTGGCAGATCAAATTGTGGAAAATATGGTTGGAACCGATTACAGGATTGCGGCGGAATATAACCGAATGATTGACTATCACGGCACAACCGAAAACGGAGTAAATTCTTTGCAAAACGGATACCGATTTGTTTATACACCGGAGATGATGGAGCTTAATGTTGCGTATTCACCATGTTCACTTATTGTTTCCAAGCGTAATGATTCCATGTATTCATACTTGCCTTATGTGTCGGTAGAAGTTGATTCATATGGATTAATCAGTGTAAAATACATGAATCATATGGAATATGGAAAGTGTATGTCCGATCGCCCGTCTATGATTTCGTTTGAGCAGATGCTCAAAATTGCTGAAGCCGAGATGGAGGAAGAGATAAAGGAACTTGATGCGACAAGCTTAGAAGTTTCCCGTGTGACATTTGCGTCGCTTCCGGTTGTTTCGGAAGATGGTCTGGCGATTGTTCCGGCATGGATTGCTTACATGAGTCCATATATGGAGACGATGCCACAAAGCTATGCCCTATTGGCAATTAATGCATTGGATGGAAATGTTCTTTACATGATGATGGATGGAAACAAATTTATGGAAGATTAGTATGAAAGACTGATAGGAAAGAGACTGCAGGTACTATTGCTTGCGGTCTCTTTTTGGATTATGCGGCCTTGTGGCGCGGGACCCTGCCGGCAGTGCAATCAAAAGAATTGCTGATGAAGCAAAGCTTTCAGATTTATCGATTTTATGTATATTTTACGGATTTTTTGTTGACCTTACAAATTAAAATACATAAAATGGATGTTAGAAATGAATAAGAAATTGAAAACAGAAGGAGCAAAAATGTCAGCAATAAAAAAGCAGTTTATAACGATATTCGCGATTTTAACATGTATAGTAATTGCAGTTGTTATCGTGATTGTATGTACGAAGAAACCGAATAATTCCCATTATGAAATAAAGTCCGGAACAGATTTCGAGAAGGAATACTTTCAAGCATTCATGAAGCAGGATTATGATAGCTTGTATGCGCTCATGTATGAACCATATTTGGATGCGGTAGCGAAGGAAAAAGGTGTTCCGAGTATGAAGTCAAATGTGACGGATTATTATAAGCTTTTAAATGATAAAATAACATACGAACACGGAAATATAAAAAGTATCAAGCAGAAGCTTAGTACGACCACGGAATTAAAGAAGGAAGAGCTTGATATCATTAATCAGGAATTTGCTTATCTGGGACTTTTGGAAAAGGCTAAGGAAGGCATGCACATATCACTGATTATTACGTATGAGTGTGAAAAGGAAACATCAGATGTTGATTTTGAATATTATTCGATTGAAGTTGACGGACAATGGTATTTTTACAACTTCGAATTGGCTCCGATTTATGCGGAAGCAACCGGGGATGCAATGAATGGTGCAGAAGATGATGCAACTGAGGATGAAGCACAGGATGTTCGGGAACACACCATTGAATTTGTTTTGGATTATGGTACGGAAAATGAGAAAGTCATTTTAACAAAAGAAGATATCAAAGTGGCGGAAGCAATAGTATCGGATTCTAATTTTACGAGAGAATATATTGTTCAGCTTCAGTTTACGGAAAAGGGAACGAAAATTTTTGCGGAAGAAACAGCGTCTAATATCGGCAAAAAAATTACAATTGTTTGTGATGGAGAAGTGATATTGGAGCCGACGATTAATGCAACAGTAGAAAATGGTGTAACATGGATTAATGATTTTCATTCCATGGAGGAGGCACAGGCCTTTGCGGATAAGTTGAAATAAAGCAATACTGCTTAAGAATTTGGCGAAGAAAAAACAGACTGGATGGTTGAAATGCAAGATTCAAAACATATTACAATATTTTCAGAGAAAAAGAAAACTGTTCTTGGAATCAGTACGATTCTTTATGTGCAAAAGTCCGGAAATCATGTGGAGATACACATCTCCGGAGGCAGAATATATAAAACGAGGCTGACACTTGAAGCGCTTGCGGAAAAATTGGGCGATGGTTTTATACGGGTGCATCGCGGTTGTATGGTTTCTGTTATGGCAATACATGATATTACGGACAATATTAATTTAATTAACGGCGAGACACTAATCTATACGATACGAAAGAAAAATGAGATAATTAGTCAGTTTCATGAAAAGCAAAAGCACATAATCGCAGGTTTTACGGAAGAAGGTGTTCCGGCATCCGAGGAGGAATACCGGAGATATTACAAAAGCTTCGAAAATCTGCCGTTTGCGTTTACAGACATCGAGATGGTGTTTGATGAGAAACTGCATGCGGTAGATTGGATTTTCCGTTATGGAAATCCGGCACTCGCCAAGCTGGAAAAGCTTCCGTTAGAACAATTAATCGGAAGTTCGTTTGGGAGTCTGTTTTCAAATATGGATTCCAAGTGGCTTCGAAGCTACGAGAGGGCGGTCAATTTTGGAGAAACACTTGAAATTATTGATTATAGTCCGGAAATCGATACATATCTTAAGGTAATTTGTTTTCCGACTTTTCAGGGCCATTGCGGATGTATGCTGTTTGATTGTTCCGAAATAACACTTACACAAAACAGCGATGACGCTGCAAAGGCACTCATGCTTTATTTAGGGAATCTGTCAAATTATCAGAGCTGATTGCTGTTTGTCACGTTTGAATGTCGTTTTATCACGCTTTCGTTGATTCCGGATACAAAAAAAGATACAATAGATGGAATAATTTATGGGTTTTTGTAATGAATTTAGCAGTGATAGAGAGGCAAAAGGAGGAAACTTGATGAGAGAGAGAATCAAAAAGAAAATAGCAATGTTAGTTGTGATTGTTCTTGCGCTTGGGATTGGTGTACAAAACAATCACGTATCAGCTTATACAATGGTCGATAAAACGATTACGCTTGATAGTGCAATATCAGAACAACTGACTGTTTCAGATGCATCAACTTATGATTATGTTATCCCTTACGGTTGCGAACTGATCATTGCAGACGGAGGCAGCGTTTCGGGAAATATCACTGTAGATGGAGGAACGCTTACAATACAAGAAGGCGGAAGCGTTGATCACATTACCGGAAATAACGGTACGATTAATAACAGCGGTATTATTCGCAAAGATATGCTCGGCGACACCCTCTATATGACAATTGATGCTTTCACAAATTATGAATCCGGTATTGTTCAGGGTGATGTTTATTCGGGAATGTATGTAACTCTCGAAAACCACGGAACAATTAACGGCGATGTTTACTTCAATTATTCGTCTGATATTAAAAATTACGGATATATGAATGCCGTAAGTGTGATTTTTTGTACCTTCGAAAATTACGGGGAAGTAGGGACCTTCTCGCTGCCCGCAGATGCAGGTTTGTGCGGAATCAAAATGGGAGCAAACAGCAGCATCGAAACATTGAATTGCCCGAAGCTTAATGACGGATTTTTTGTAAAAATCAATGTGGAGGACGGAGCAAAAGCGGGTACTGCAGTGATTGACACGGATTCGTTGGATAACAGTGAATTATCCGGGGTATTGGAAATCTCAAATTCTCTTGCGTTATCGGGAACAAATACGCTGGAATCCAAATTACAAATCGGAGTTTCGGAGAGTACAATCATTACCAAAAATTCTATATATGACGGTTGGTACGTTCATTACGGCGATGATAATTATCGTCTTCCTGCATCCAAATTCGAAGGAAATACCATGTCGGATATGTACAATCTGACATTATCAAAGACAGCTGTTGATATTTCGGATTTGGAAGCTGCATATACGACAGAGGATATTGCAGCAAGTGCGCAAACATTTGACATAGTCAATCCGGGCATGTGCAATATGAAATTTCGAATTACTGAAATACCTTCGTTTGCAGAGGTGTATAACGGTGCATACAATTTGTCAGAAGGAAGTGTCGTTGCTTTATCAAGCGGCTCTGATATAACACTTACCGTAAAAGCCAAAAATGGAAATAAAGTCGGAAGATACTCTGAGAATTTGAGCCTGGAAAAATGGACGGACGTTGGAGAAGCCTTGGAAGATGGTGTATCCATTATGGCTGGCGATATCCTTGTGTCTACAGACAGTTTTCCGGTTACGTTAAATGTAAACAGAAAGAAAGGCGAGGCATCGGTCACTGTTGCTGATTTGTATTACGGAGAAACCATTTCTCCGGTTGTCGTATCTGATACAAACGGAATCGGAAATGTTACATATAAATACAAAGAAAAGGGCGCATCAGACTCGAGTTACACGGAAATCAAACCGATTGCCGCAGGGGAATATACAGTACAGGCAACGTTTGCACAGACTGCGAATTACGAAGAAGTTGTTGCAACTGATGATTTTTCGATTCTTCGAAAAAAAGGCGCCGGTTCTGTAACAATATCGGATTTGTATTACGGTGGTACAATCAAGCCGGTTGTTGCATCCGATACGAACGGAACGAATGATGTGACATACAAGTATAAGAAAAAGGGTGCGCACGATTCAACTTATACAGATGTTTTGCCGACTGAAACAGGAGAATACACGGTGCAGGCAACGTTTGCACAGACAGCGGGATATGAGGCAGTCGTTGTAACAGCCGATTTTCAGATTTCATATTTGCCGGTTCCGAAAAATCCATACAGCATTAGTGGAACCCAGGGTAAAAACAATTATTATACGTCAGATGTAACAATCACACCTGCACAGGGCTACTTGATTGCAGACTCATTGGACGGTACATACAAACAGACGTTGACAGTCAGCAAAACCTCGGCTTCGGTGAACGTATATTTTAAGAAGATTGATACAGGAGAAATGACAGCCGGTATTTTCGTTCCGGGCTTAAAAATCGATAAAGATGCGCCAAGTGTCCTTCATGTGACAGATGGTGAGACAAAGTACGGTGATCAAATTGAAATCATAGTTCAGGACGATGATCTTGAACAGGTTCTTGTAAACTGGAAAACTGTAGAAGTGCAAAATAACAGGGCAATCCTTACGCTTTCGTCAAATTATGGACAGGAGACATACGAGATTACCTGTGTAGATGCAGCGGGAAATGTTCGAAAGATTACGGTTGTCGTTGCAGCTGACTGGATGAAGAATCGAACAATTCCGGCGGGCTCTAAGGTTAGACTTTCAACCGACTATTCGTATCGGCTGGGCGGTGGAACCTGGCAGGTAGAGGGGGATGGTACATCCTACGCGGGAGGTAGCACATTCTATGTAAATCAGGATGGAGAATACTCATTTACAAAGATTGATTAACGATGAATTCAAAAATGTATCAGTATGTATCGGTATAGGAGAAAAATATGGAAAAAAACAGAAAGAAAACATGGATTATCATCGGAAGCATTGCGATTGTGGCGATTGTTGCGGTTTGTCTGATTATCGTGTTTTCGAGCGACAAAAAGGAAGCATACCGTTTGATTAAGGTGTTTGAATTAGATGGACGGGCGACGATAAGCAGAAAAGAAATCGGTGACATTGATGCGTACAGCAATATGGTGCTTGAGTCCGGCGATACGGTATTTCAAAATGAAGGTACTATGACCTTGAAGTTGGATGAGGACAAATATGTATATGTTGAGGAGCAGACGAAGTTTTCGCTTGTTGCAACGGGAAGCAGTGCGAACAGTAAAACGACGATTGAACTCGAACAGGGTGCCATTACAAATGAAATTAAGAACAAGCTTCCGGCAGATGCAACGTACGAAATCAATACACCAAACTCTTCCATGTCGGTTCGCGGAACGATTTACAGAGTATATACATATATTGGTGAGGACGGAATTAAATATTCCGTAGTTGCAGTTTTTGATGGTACGGTTTCAACAAGACTTCGCTATGCAGATGGTTCCATGGATGACAAAGAGGTCGAGGTTGGAAAGGGTAAACAGATTACCATTTATGAGGATGCGGAGACGACGGATTATCTGACCGATGTTGAGGATATTGATTATTCAAAGATTCCGGAAGATGTATTGCTTAATTTGATTGAGATTTCGGAGAACGGAACCAATCTTTCACTTACGACGGATGAGCTTAAAGCACTTTTGGAGAAAGGTCCGTATACGGTTACATTTTTATATAACGGAACTGTGTTTGGCACACAGACCGTCTTGAATGGAGCATATGCGCAGGTGCCAACCTTAAGTCCTGCAGCATCAGGAAAATGGGATTTTGACTTTTCGACTCCGATTACGGAAGATACAGAAATTCATTGGAAATAAGAGTGAGGAGGTCTGTCATGAATGCACAATACCTAAGAACGATTCCGACAATTTGCGAATTCTTTAAAATCGATGAGACGAAAGAATTGCAGGAGGGTGTCCGATTGCTGCTCGAAGCGATGACTGAAATTACCATACCGTCCGGGCAGGATGTTGTGACAATCGGTGCAGAATCAGACGACGGAATGTATATCATCTTAGATGGTGTGACGCAGGTGCTCGACAAGGATGAAAGGTTAATTAATACGCTCGGGCCGGGAGATTTCATCGGCGAGCTTGGATTGATTAACAATGACAGACGAGGTGCAACTGTGCGTGCGCAGGGAGATGTCCGATGTGCGAATATCTCAAAGTCATTATTTGAGGAAATTGCATTACAAAACAGAAAAATCTATGGCACATTTATGAATATGCTATATACGAAGACAACCAAATTGGTAACGGAGCAGCAGCGCATTAAGTCAGAACTTGAGGTTGCAACAAGAATCCAGGCAGGCTGTCTCGAGAATGATTTTACGGAATTTAACAAGCTGGAGCATGTGAAATTGACTGCAGCGATGCGACCGGCAAAGGAAGTCGGCGGCGATTTTTATGATGTATTTATGATTGATGATACGCATCTTTGCTATCTGATTGCGGATGTATCCGGAAAGGGTGTTCCGGCTGCTTTATTCATGAGTATGGCAAAGATTCACATAAGAAACTATGCAACACTTGGACTTCCGCTCACAGAGGTTGCAAGTCGTGCGAACAACAATCTATGCTATAAGAACGAAGAAGGTATGTTTGTAACGGCGTTTATATGCGTACTGGATGTTGTTTCGGGCGATGTGAGCTTTGTTAATGCCGGACATAATCTTCCGTTTATTCAAAAGGGAGATGGTTCGTTTGCTATGATACAGGCAAAGGCAAATCTTGTGTTTGGCATGATGGAGGATATACCATATAAAGAACAGCATGTGCAGTTGGATCCGGGCGATTGTATGTATTTATATACAGACGGAGTTACCGAAGCCTTGAATCCGGCACAACAGCTGCTTGGTGATGCATATCTTGTCGATATGCTCAACCGCCACAAAGACGAAGCTTCCGATGTGGAAGGTTTTGTTCAGGCGATGTATGATGAAGTAGATCATTTTGCAGATGGGGAAATGCAGGCGGATGACATAACGATGGTCTATATCAGCAGAAAATAATTCATGCAATAAGCAGTTCGTCATAATGCCGGCGAATTCCGGAGGGGCTATGGAAAAGAAAACATTATTGAGAAATTTGGTGGAAAGTCTGCTTGTAGCAGTTCTTGTGTTTTTTTTGACAATTACAAATGCATTTTATTCTGTTGACTATATGCTTAAGGATTCGCTCTATCAGAAACCGAGAGGAATTGACAATCGGATTAAGATTATTGGTATTGATGAACGAACCCTTGATGCGTTAGGACCGATTCAGACATGGTCGAGACAGCAGTATGCAGACTTAATCGATGTACTGAATTCGAATGAGGATGCAAAACCTGCCGTGATTGCGTTTGATATTATCTTTTCAGGACATGTCGACGAAGCAGGTGATGAGGCATTTGTAGAGAAAGCTGCGGAAAGCGGGAATGTCGTTGTTGCATCACAGTTTATTTACAGTGAGAAATATGAGGTTCCGGAAAATGGTCTGCGCACGTATCCAATTGATGCTGCCGTATATCCGTATGCGGAGCTTTTGGATGTTGTTGATATCGGTTATGCGAATGTGGCGCAGGATTCTGACGGAAAGGTACGTAGAATCATTGCGGAGGAAACATACGAGGGACAAAGCTATAACAGCTTTTCCAAGATGATTTACGAGCGGTATTGCGAACAACAGAATATTACACCAAATGAAATTAAGACGGATAAATACGGACGAACCCTGATTAATTATTCAGGCAAACCGTTGGATTATGAGTGCATTTCCATGATTGATATTCTGGAGGGGAGAATTGACTGCCGTGCACTGAAAAACAGCATTGTAATCGTTGGCGCGTACGCCGTCGGCATGCAGGATAATTTCAAGGTACCGAATGGCAAAAGTGCGCAAATGTATGGAGTCGAAATCCATGCCAATATTCTCCAGTCGTTTATTCAGGGAAGATTTGCAATTAACGGAAATCCTTATATTGTCGGAATGATCTTTGCGTTTATTGCAGCAGTCATACATTTTATTTTCAAGAGAAGTAAGGTATGGATATCTTCGATATTGCTTGTTGTGGTCATTGGCGCCCTGCTTTTCGCAGGAGTAATGCTTAATAACAATGGTACGACAATCAGTCTTTGCTATTTGCCGATTGTTGCCGGAGCATCATATATTTACTGTCTTGCTATCGGTTATATCATTGAGAAAATAAAACGAAAGAAGGTTGTGAATGCCTTCAAAAAATATGTGGCACCCGAGGTTGTTGAAGAAATCTCCAAAAAAGGAGATTTTAAAATCGAGCTCGGCGGAGAAAATCGTGATATCGCAGTGCTCTTTGTTGATATCCGAGGGTTTACAACGATGTCTGAGGTATTGCAGCCGGAGCAGGTAGTTGAGATTTTGAATCAGTATCTGAATCTTACGACGAATGCAATCTTTAAGAATCGAGGCACACTCGATAAGTTTGTCGGGGATGCAACAATGGCGGTGTTTAATTCGCCGTTTGACTTAGATGATTATGAATTTCGTGCAGTTTGTGCTGCTATGGATATCGTGGCGGGAGGAGCTGCACTTGAGGATTCCTTGATGAAGCAATATGGCCGAACGGTCGGCTTTGGTGTCGGAGTTAACTGCGGACCGGCAGTTGTCGGCAATGTAGGATGTGAATTCCGTATGGATTTTACGGCAATTGGTGATACTGTCAATACTGCGGCACGACTGGAGGCCAATGCAAAGAAAGGACAGGTCTTAATTAGTGACACAATTTATGAGAGAGTAAAAGACCGCGTCGAGGTAGAAGAGGTAGGAGAAATCCCGTTAAAAGGAAAGAGTAAGAGCGTTTTTGTATATTCGGTTGTGTCTGTGAAACGTGATAATGAGGGTGAATGAATTGAAGATAAACAACATTCTGATAATACCTGATAAAGACAATATTGATGAAAGTATGCGACTTTGTGAGACTTATCATTGCGGATTTGAATATAATGACTTTTTTCTTCCTGCAGTGCTGGATGATAAGGCATTCTTACGAGATACCATTGATTTTTATAAGAATTTGGACGGGTGTCCGAAGTTTTGTACGAGCCATGGTGTATTTTTTGACATTACGGTTTTTTCTGAGGATGCAATGATACGGAAGGTGTCTGATTACAGAGTTGAACAGAGCTTAAATATTGCAGAGGAGCTTGGTGCCAAGGCGGTTGTTTTCCACACAAATTACATTCCGAATTTCAATTTGGAAAGCTATCGCGCAGGCTTTGTAGCTCGTAATTTCGAGTATTGGTCTGCAAAGCTTGATAAACATCCGGATATAAATATCTATATGGAAAACATGTATGATACCGATTGGACATTGCTTGCTTCGCTTGCGAAACGTTTTGAGCCGGATGCGCGTTTTGGTGTTTGCCTGGATTATGCGCATGCACACGTATTTGGAAATGCTGCTGACATTGACGGCTGGGTAAATGGGCTTGCACCGTATGTGAGACATTTGCATATTAATGATAATGATTTTGAATCGGATTTGCATCTTGCACTCGGAGAAGGGAATATTGATTGGAACCGCTTTCGTGATTACTATCAGACACTTTTTCCAAATGCATCGGTTCTGATTGAGACAGGAAAACCGGAAAAAATAAAAAAATCATTGGAGTTTATCAGTTGTTTGTGACGGATAAGGGGGCCATATGGAAAAACAGGAAAGAAAACTTACAGTCGATGCGACGCTTACGTCTCTGGATGAAGTTGTGGGTTTTGTGGAGGATTCGCTTAGTACAACATCTTGTCCTATGAAGCTTACGATGCAGGTTGCTTTATGCATCGAGGAATTGTTCGTCAATGTTGCAAGCTATGCGTATGAAAATCGACAGGGAGTCTGTACAATTCGACTTGAGACGCAACATACGGATACGGATGGCATAGTTTTTATTGAACTAACCGACTCCGGAAAGCCGTTTAATCCGCTGGAAAAAGAGGATCCTGATATTACTTTATCGGCGGATGAACGAGAGATTGGCGGACTTGGAATCTATATGGTTAAAAAAAGTATGGATCAGGTGACCTATGATTATTGCAATCAAAAAAATGTGCTCAGATTGGAAAAGTCTTGGCATATAGCATGATATATAAGGAATTTTAATACCATAAAGGAGGTTACATATGGAAATCAGAAAAATGCAAGAGGGAAAAGGACTTATTATGGAAATCGACGGACGTCTTGATACGAATGCGGCACCAAAGTTGCTTGAGGAAATCAATGAAAGTCTGAAAGAGGGTGTTGAAAGCTTTGTGCTCGATATGAAAAACTGCGATTATGTAGCAAGCTCCGGGCTCCGTGTGATTTTAAATGCACAGAAGAAAATGAACGCCTTGCATGGTACGATGGTTGTGAAAAATGTAATAAACGATGTAATGGAAGTTTTTGAAATGACGGGGTTTGCAGATATTCTGACATTTGAATAAAGCAAATAAGAAACAAGGAGAATTAGGAAGGAGAACAGAATGGATTTTAAAGACGAGATTGTACAGTTTGTGTCGGATAAAATCGGAGGGATTGTCATAATCGCAAGTGGTTCGGATGAGATTGTGTATGCAGATTCTTATTTTACTGACAAATATGGAACAAATATTGTTGGCATGGATGCATCTGACCTTTTCTTATGGCTGGATGACTGTCCGTCACTAAACGTGGGAGAGGATGTTGTAGAGTGGGAAAATATTGACACCGATGCAAAAAAATACTACAAATTCCAATCTGCGATGTTTGAGAAGGAAGACCGTAATTATGTGATTCACATGATATCTGATATTACGGAGTACATGGGACTAAACCGAGATATTACACAGTATATGGCATTTTTTCAGAAGTTGTCCGCATTTCAGACCGCGGTACTTGAGAAACTGTCCGATACATATTATGAGCTGTTGCCGTTACTTACGGACAATTTTAAGACAAGTAAGGCATATTATTTTATTCAACGGGATGACAAGGTAGATATTATTACATACACCAAGATGGGAAACATTTACAGCAACGACCGTATTGAGATGAATGAGGAGGTCGCAAATGTATTTTCGATGGATGCGTCTGACGAAATCTTAATTGACAGCTTTGCCGGGGAGATAAAGGAAGTCATGCTTCTAAACGGAAGCGGCAGGGATAGCAAATTCAGAAAGCTTTGTGATGGCTCTGTTTCAGACCAGAAATATGCGGTGTATTTGAATGTATGGCCGAGCATGAATCTGGATTTGATGAAGGAAAAGATGCTGCTTGGTGTTATCAAGCTGTATGTGGAAAACGGTATTATCAAGGATAAGCTGATTTACAACAGTGAGCATGATGGACTGACCGGATTGTATAATAAGGCAAAATTCCTTGCGATGAAGGAAACGGAATATACAAGACTTGATTCTATCGGAATTTTTAATCTTGATGTGAACAATTTGAAGAAGCTGAATGATCAATTCGGACACGAAGCCGGAGATAAGCTTCTAATCAAAGCAGCAAACAGTATTCGCAAGGTGACAAATAATAAGGTACACGGATACCGTATGGGTGGTGACGAATTCCTTCTGATCGCTTGTAACGTGACAAAGGATGAGCTTGATTCTATCCGTATGCGTTGGGAGAAAGAGCTTGCAAGACTAAATTCTGTTGACGACGGAATCCATTGTGAGATTGCCGTCGGAGTTGTATTTTGGGAAATCGGATATGATTTTGATGCTCTGATGAAGGAAGCGGATGCACGCATGTACGAGGACAAAAAGGCAAAGAAAAAGCCGGGCGAAGAAATACGATAAAAGGAGTATGATACAATGTTATTTATTTGTTATCCAAAATGTTCAACGTGCCAAAAGGCAAAAAAATGGTTGGATGAGCACAACATAAAATATGCGGAGCGCCATATAGCGGATGATAACCCATCGTATGAGGAATTGAAACAATGGTATAGTATGAGCGGTCTTCCGCTTAAAAGGTTTTTCAATACGAGCGGTCTTCTTTACAAGGAGATGCAGCTTAAGGATAAGCTTAATACGATGAGTGAGGAAGAACAGTTAAAATTGCTTTCCACAAATGGAATGCTGGTCAAGCGCCCGCTGATTGTTAAGGATAATGCTGTGCTTGTTGGCTTCAAGGAAGCTGAATGGAATGAAATATTAGTCGAATCTTGACAAGTCGGATATATCGTACTAGAATTAGGAAATGCGATGATTAGGAATAGTAAATTGTATGAAACCCTTCAGAGAGAAGTCGTTTGCTGCGAGACTTTGGGGAGTAGTAAATTGAACCAGCCTAGGAGCGAAAAGTTAATAAATGAGGTGCAGGCTTTTGATATAGCCTGAATTTAGGTGGTAACGCGGATTTTATTCGTCCTAAGTATACAAATATGTATGCTTAGGACTTTTTCATTGCATAGGAAAGTGCTTCACACATCCTATGCAATAAAAAAGACACTTCGTGTCAGGATGCGCACTCGCACGCAAAGTATATGTTGCAAAAGCAACCGCGCTCGGCGCGAGAGTCTTGCAAGCAAGACTCTTTCTTGTTCTGTGCGAAAGCGTTAACTATCGTCCGGTGCGAAAAAGTCTTAGGCATGAACCGTTTGAAAGGAGAAACAAAATGAAAATTCGTAACTTAGTAGGAACTCGTTTTAAGGAAAGACCGGCGGATTGCGTGATTGACAGTCATGCTTTTTCTGTAAGAGGCGGATATGTTAAATATGTATCGAATGGTATTTTTTCTCTTTACAATCCGATGAAGAGAATCACGCAGAAAATCGAACAGATTATTCGTGAGGAAATGGATTCTGTAGATTGTCAGGAAGTTATGTTTCCTGTTGTTTTGCCGGGTTCTTTGTGGGAGCAGTCCGGTCGTTATGAAAGTGTAGGAGAAGAACTTTTACGTTTTACAGATCGGAATGATGCGAAGATGGTACTCGGAATGACACATGAGGAGGCAGCTGTACATCTTGCACGCGAGTATGGAAGTACATATGCAAACTATCCATTTTCAATTTATCAGATTCAGACAAAATTCCGTGATGAGGCAAGACCTCGTGCCGGACTTATCCGAGTGCGAGAGTTCACAATGAAGGATGCTTATTCTTTCCATACATCGCAGGAGGATTTAGAGCAGTATTATGATAAGATGGCAAAGGCTTATGACAGAGTGTTTGCACGTGCCGGTATTCCTGAAGTTATATCGGTGAAATCTGATTCCGGCATGATTGGTGGAAGCGTTTCACATGAGTATATGCTTCTTGTGGATGCAGGTGAGGATTCTATTGTTCTTTGTGATGAATGCGGATATAGTGCGAACATGGAAGCTGCAGACAATACGGTTGACAATTCCGGTTCTGCCGCAAGCGCAGAGCTTACGAAGGTTTATACTCCGGAACAGAAAACAATCGAGGATGTATGTAATTTCTTAAACTCAAAAGTGGAAGAATCCTGCAAGGCAGTTATTTACCAGAAGAATATGACGGATGAATACGTAGTCGTATTTATTCGTGGCGATTATGAAGTGAATGAAACAAAGCTTGTTAATTTAATCGGAGATAAAGTACATGCTGCTGAGATTACATTAGAGAGTGGCTTATGCGCAGGCTTCTGCGGACCTTATAACCAGAATGCGAAAGCACAGATTATTTATGATAAGTCTTTAGAGGGAATTGAAAACCTGGTTTGTGGAGCAAACGAAGTAGATTATCATTATACAGGATTGAATATCAAACGTGATCTTGGTGATGTAGAGTTCGTTGATGTAGCTAAGATTAAGACCGGTGGTATTTGCCCATGTTGTGGTAAAAAGTCAATTAAGATTAGCCGTGGTATTGAGGTAGGAAATATTTTCCAGCTTGGAACAAAGTATACAGAGAGCATGGAGATGACATACACGGCAGAAGATGGTTCTTCAAAAACGCCAATAATGGGATGCTACGGTATTGGTGTAGGACGTCTGGCAGCTTCTGTTTGCGAGGCTAAGCATGATGACAGAGGCCCAATCTGGCCAATTACAATTGCACCATGGCAGGTACACCTTTGCTGCTTACGTGTCGATGATGCAGAATGCAAGGCCGAGGCAGAACGTATTTATGCAGAACTTTTGAAGGATGGCATTGAGGTCATCTATGATGACAGAGATGTTCGTCCGGGCTTTATGTTTGCAGATGCAGACCTTCTCGGTGTGCCGGTTCGTTGTGTTGTTGGTCCGAAGGGTCTTGCAAATGGCGAGATTGAACTTGCAACACGTGATAAGAGCGTGCAAAAGCAGGTTAAGAAGGAAGATATTATTGCTGAAATTAAGAACTTAATTGCTTCCCTTCGTGAGGATATTTACAAGAATGTAAAGTAAGAATCAAAATATAATAAAAAAAGTCTGCAAACTTTTGACATGTACTCTCTTTACCGGACAAACCGGTAAGGACAGTATATATCACTTTTAGAAGGGGTGCAGACTTTTTTGTTTACCGCGGCTTTGTGGCGCAGGACCCTGCCGGTGGTGTAATTCGTTTTATTTTTCAATATTTCCTTTCCAGTCGAGAATTCCTCCGAATTCAATTATGTTTGTATATCCCATTTTTGCAAGCTTTTCGGAAGCCTGTTTACTTCGATTACCACTTCGACAGTATACATAAATTGTCTGCTGTTTGTCCGGCAGCTCGACCGGTTCTTTATCAACAATGCTCTCGTTCGCAACATTTATTGCCCCCGGAATGTGTCCGTCTGCAAACTCGTCAGCCCTACGGACATCAAGGATAATATAATCCCCCGGTGTTTTGAATATTTCTTTTGCTTCATCCATTGATATCGAAGTATATTGTGCCATTTCGTCTGTACCTCCATTTTTATCTGATGTTTCGGTTGCGTCAGAGACAAGCAGGTCGTTTTTTTTTGTATCGTTTATGTCACAGGCGCATAAGCAAAGCAGCATAATAAGACTGCATATAATCGTTGATTTTTTCATGACATAACCTTTCTGACAGAGTATTTTTCTTTCTTTTCGAAATTATAAATTTTATAGAATCGTGTGTCAATTGTCTTTATGGCATTTTTTTTGTTTTTATCAGGTGAAATATGTGATAAAATCATAGAAAAAGGTATAGCATATAATGGCTTAATTCTATTGACAAATGCACTTCCCATACAATAGAGTGTTATGTATGAAGTGGTGTATTTTGTAAAAAAAATAATGAATCGAATTTGTTGTTCTGACCGAAGAGGGGTACTAATGAAAAGAAATAAAGAAGCGTCGGCAGGTAAGGCTTTTTGGCATGGCAGAATGATTGTAATTGTTGTTATCGGAATCATTGCACTGTTTGCAACTGCAGTCGGAATTGCATTAATCAGTATTAGTAAATATTTGATGAAGGAAGCGAATGAGCGCTATCAGATTGTTACAAATAATGTTGCGGAAGAAATTACAACCTGGTTTTTGAATGAAGCACAGATTGTATATAATCAGAAGGCTGCGCTTGAAATTGCAGGAGATTATGATCCGGATGAATTAACGGCATATTTAACGCGAATTGTGCAGGATTATAATGAAGAGGGTTATATATATGATTTGTATTTTGTAAATACGGATAATGTTATGTCCTCCGGTTATGGATATATTCCTGATCCATCCATTGATTTCCGGGAGCGTGTCTGGTACAGGGATGCCATGCGGACAGATGGATTATATTATTCTGCTCCGTATAAGGATAGCTATCTCAATCGTTATGTTGTTACGATTTCGACAACCTGTTACAACTCGGACGGAAAACCGGCAGGCGTTATTGCACTTGATATTTTCGTCGATACGTTGTTTTCAATTGTAAATGAAAAGGTTCTTGATGGAGACAGCTATTGCTTTTTGATTGACAATACGATGGGAATTGCCACACATCCGAACGAAAGATACGCATATGTAAACGACAGGCCGATGACATTAACCTCTGTTCCGGGCGACCAATATGAAGATATTGTAGAATTTATTCGTGAAGATACGGAAGATACAGCAAAGTCTGTTCATTATACAATTAAGGATTTTGACGGCGTAAAGAGAACGGTCTATGTAAGTAAGATTGAATGCTGTGACTGGTATGTAGTTGCTGCAATTGAGAGCTCTGTTTATATTGCACCTCTCATTAAAACCTTGCTGCTTGTAGCATTTACGCTTTTGATTTGTCTTGTCGTGGGTGTTATTTCAACGAGACTTTTTACAAGCCGAATTATTCGGCAGCTGAATGAAGCAAGTGAAATTGCGCAGGAGGCGAGTGAGGCAAAGAGTATTTTTCTTGCAAATATGTCGCATGAAATCCGAACACCGATTAATGCCATTATCGGTATGAATGAGATGGTAATTCGGGAGAATAAGGATCCGAATATAAATGATTATGCATTAGATATCGCATCGGCAAGTCGAAGCCTTGTTACGATTGTGAATGATATTCTTGATTTCTCAAAAATAGAATCCGGAAAAATGGAGCTAATCAAGACGGAATTTAATATCGCTTCTGTGATAAATGACATAGTAAATATGTCGGAAGCACGTGCGGAGGAAAAGGATTTATCGTTGTTCTTTGAGATTGACCCGGAAATACCGGTCGGACTTATTGGGGATGAGATGCGAATTAAGCAGATAATCCTTAACATGATGACAAATGGTATAAAATATACGAATACCGGATTTGTAACATTGCGGGTTGAATTTACGAAGCAGGAGTACGGCATCAATTTAAATGTGTTTGTTTTGGATACCGGCATTGGTATTGCAGAGGAAAATATTGACCAGCTTTATCAAAGCTTTCGCAGATTTGATTCGAAGCGGAATCGTTCGATTGAGGGAACGGGACTTGGCCTTTCCATCTCAAAGAAGCTTGTCCAGACGATGGGCGGATTTATTAATGTTACAAGTAAACTTGGGGTTGGCACGGAATTTTCAGTTTGCATACCACTTGAGGTATCCGATGACAGACCGTTTATTACGATTGATAACCCGGAAAACTACAAATTTGTTACATTGTTTGACCTAAATACGGTTGACATCCGTATGAAAAAACAGACAGAGCGGATTGTGGATGGTATCCGCAGGGGATTTCAACTGAACGTAACAGATGTAAGTACATTTGAACAATTAGAGAATCTCATCCGGCAGGAGCCTGGGATTTCTCACATCGTTATTGATATGAGTATATATTCCAAAAATGAAAGTTATTTTGAAGCTTTGTCGCATGAAAAAACAGTGATTGTATTGCAAAAAAGAGGCCGGGCAGAAGAACTTCCGCCAACAATTATCAGTCACTTTACTCCTTTTTATGCAATCTCGCTCGCGGCATTTCTGGATAACAAACGGCAGGCGGTATGTTCCGGACCGGTTCAATTGTTAGATTTTGAAGCGCCGGATGCCAAGGTGATGATTGTTGATGACAATGCGATGAACCTTAAGGTTGCAGCCGGGCTGATGAAACCATACAATATGAGGGTAACAACGGTTGATAGCGGCATAAAGGCAATTGAATTGCTGAAGGAGGATCCTACATATGATATTGTTTTTATGGATCATATGATGCCAATTATGGATGGTGTTGAGACAACAACAAGAATTCGAAATATTAAGGACCCATATTATATGCAACTTCCGATTGTTGCGCTTACCGCAAACACAGTCAATAATGCAAAGAAAATGTTTTTGGATTCAGGCTTTAATGATTTCCTTGCAAAACCAATTAATGTGAATTTTCTTGACCGTATGCTTCGTATACATTTGCCAAAGGACAAGATACATGCATTAAAATCAAAAACGCAATTGCCTAAGGCTTCAGTCGAAACAACCGGTTTCATAAACAACAAAGAAACGAACCAAAGCATTTTCGATACACAGCTTGGACTTACGTATACAGCCGGTAATCAGGAATTATACCTTGATATTCTCAGGGAATATGTCGAAAAAGCAGACGAGATGAAGAATTATATAACAAACTCCTTCGCAAAGAAGGATTGGAGTAATTATATAATAAAAGTGCACGCGTTAAAGAGTACATCTATGACAATTGGTGCAGTACCACTATCAGAGCTTGCTAAGGAATTAGAACTAAGCGGAAAAGCGGCAGATTACGACCCCATATTACAAAAAACAGATTTGTTACTGGAACAATATGAGGAAGTTTTAAAGGCTGCTTTAGATTTCTTGATTTCGCATGACATTGTTATGGACGATACAACAGAACAAACGACGGACCTTTCGGAATTAAATACCGAAATTGATCGTGCGGTTGTCAACAAGTATTGTGAGTTCTTCAGGGAAGCGTTATCTGAATTTGATGTTGATAAGGCAGAGGAATTGTATTCGAAGACGAAGGAAGAGGGAAAAGCGTACGAGGAAATATTCCGTAAGATTATGGAGTTGATTCGAAATTTTGAATATGACAAGGCGGAAGAAGAGATTGAGAGGATGATAAACGAATGAAGAAAATTCTTATGATTGACGATGATAAGGTGAGCCTGACTACAGCAAAGGGCGTACTTGGGGATGATTACAAATTAATAGCCGTTTTGGATGGTATGCAGGGACTTAAATATCTCGAAAAAAATGAATGTGATTTGATTCTTCTTGATATTAATATGCCTGAAATGAATGGATTTGAAACGCTTGATAAAATAAGGCAAAATGAGAAAAATGCGAACATTCCGGTCATCTTTTTAACCTCTGATAACGATGCCCAAACAGAGACGAAATGCTTTGAAACCGGTGCAATGGATTTTATTTCCAAGCCATTTGTGCCAAGTGTTATTCGTTCCCGCGTGAATAGAACACTGGAGCTTGAGGAGTATCGTGCGACACTTGCAAGAAAGCTTGACCAAAAGACAAAGGAAGTCGAAAAAATTACGAAAAAATCATACAAAGATGCCCTAACAGGCTTGTGGAACCGAGAATATACGGAAATGAAGGTAAATGAGATTCTTGAGGGAGGAGCTGAAGGGAGTCTTTTGATGATTGACCTTGATAATTTCAAGGCAATTAATGATAATTACGGGCATCAGGAAGGTGACCGTGTGCTTGGTATGTTTGCGGATACGCTTCGAGAGTTTACAAACGAGGAGGATGTCATTTGCCGAATAGGTGGAGATGAGTTCATCGCCTTTTTGACAAATAAAACAGAGCGACTTCAGATTTCCGATATTGCACGTAATATGATTGATTCCTTAAATCAGAGAATTATGGATATGAATTATGATGTCAAAACCTCGGTATCCATTGGTATTTCCATTGCAAAAGTTGACGGTGAGGAGTTTTCGAAGCTATACAGCTGCGGAGATAAGGCACTTTATTACGTGAAGAATAACGGAAAAAAAGCATATAGATTCTTTAGTGATAATGTGAAGGAAGAGCAAAAACGAGCGCTTCAAAAGGTTGATCTTACATATCTTGGAGAGTTTTTGAGTCGTTCGGACAGTGGACGTGGAGCTTATATGCTCGATTTTGAAAGCTTCCATCACATATATAATTTTTTGAAGCGTTTTGTGGAACGAGAGAGTACGCAAATCGTTTCTGTATTATTCAATGCTGTTCCGTCTAATATTTCGAATTTACCGAATGAAGAAGAGACAGCGCAGGCGTTGGATTTCCTTGACCAGGCCATCTATTCATCTCTCCGTCGAGTTGATATTTCGACAAGGTATTCCAGTGTACAGACGATAGTTATGCTGCTGGAAACAAACATTGAAAATGGAGAGATAGTCGTAAATCGTATTCTTTCGAATTTTACGAAGCTATATCAGGGAGATAAAGTTAAGCTTGAATACAGTCTTGCACAAGTAAAAAGCAACAAAAACAGGAACACGAAATAATACTTGGGATGGAGTGGCCTATGAAGAAAAAAGTAAAAATCATAACGGATTGTGTTTGTGATCTTTCGAATGATTTCCTGCAAAGTCAGGAGGTTGATGTCGTTCGCTTTTATTTAACATTGGACAGCGGACGATTTATGGACGGGTATGAGATTTCGGTTTCAAATGTTATTGAACATTATGAGGATAACAAAACAAAGATAGTATCAAATGCACCTTCCCCGGAGGAGTATGCGCAAATTTATCGTGAGCAGCTAAAGACGAGCGAAACAGTCATTCATTATACAATCTCTTCTTTGATTAGCGACTCCTATAAGCTTGCAAATGAAGGAAGAGACTTGTTAGGCGAGGAGGCGTCGAAGGTCTATATCGTTAATTCCCTGACGTTATCGTCCGGCATTGCGTTTTTGATTTTGCAGGCATGCGATATGAGAAAACGAGGCTATGATGCAGAGGCTATTGTAAAAGCATCCCAAACGCTCATTTCGAAGGTCAATGTCAGCTTTGTCGCGAAGAATGCAGATTACCTTGCGATTAATGGTCGCGTGTCATCATTGATTGCAAAATTCGTTCGCAGTTTTCGCTTGCGTCCGGTTTTTTATATGGACAACGGAAAGCTTACTGTGTTACGTTTTGAACATGGCAATCGAGAAAAATATATCAAGAAATATATCAGGCGCCAATTCAAACAGAAGGACAAAATTGATACGGAGCGGGTCTTTATTACACATGCAGCATGTGCGAAGGACGAGGTGGATCGCATTGTAGCCGAAGTGCGAAGTATTATTGATTTCAAAAATATACACATTTGTACAACATCGGCTTCCGTCGCATGTAACTGTGGTGCAGGGGCAGTGGGAGTAATATATAAATATAAGGATTCATGTAGGTGATGTATGACGATAAATGAAGTAGTAGAAAGTAAAAAAATTGATTTTTCGGATATTCCGGCATCGTATTACCTGATTGGTTTGTTGAGCGCATTTGAGAATCGTTTTCAGGCATTGGCAGACAGCCAGATGAAGGAAATCAGCTGGAAACAGTTTTTCTTGATAATCTGTATCAGCAGATGCGAGCAGGCACCAACAATTAACGAATTATCAGAAATAGTAGGAAGCTCACATCAAAATGTGAAACAACTTTTGTTAAAGCTTCAGACAAAAGATTTTGTCGAATTATATGTGGATGAAACGGATCGTAGAAAGCAGCGTGTTAAGCTTACTAAGCATTGTATGGATTTTTGTGAGCAAAATGATGCGATGAGCACAAATGTTATGAATGAGATGTTTGAGGGAATATCGGATGATGATCTGTTAACAACCATTAAGACGATTTCCCTGATAGAAGCAAATTTGTCAAATATAAAATAGGACATGCTTTTTGCAAAAGGAGGAACTATGGAAAATAATAATCATCCATCGGGCAATAATACCCAACAAGGACAGCAGGTATCGCCACAATACCAGCAGGTACCACAATACCAGCAGGCGCCACAATACCAGCAGGTACCACAATACCAGCAGGCACCACAATACCAGCAGGCACAACAATATCAGCAGGCGCCACAATATCAGCAGATGCAGGTACCAGAAAATAAACAAAAAAAACCAGGCGGAAATGCTAAAAAAAGCAATAAGGGGTTGATTGCCACACTTATTTTGCTTGGTGTTTTGTTAATTGCAGCGATTGTAACGATTATTATTTTAGTTGTGTCAAAGAAGAAAGAACAGGATGACAATACTACAGCCTGGATTTCTGAACCGACTGTGGGTAGTACAGAGGAACCTACAGAAACAAAAACAACCGAAACAACGGAAGCAACCGAAGAGCCAACGACACAGGAGGCGGTTCCTACAGAAATCCGCTATGAAAATTATTATGATAGTTTAGCAGATCTTAGGTATGAAATAGAATCGTATTATTGGCAGTATGGATATTCTTATTTAGATGAAGATATTCCGCCGCAGAGACCGGTCGCTTTTACGGATGTTACGGGCGATGGAATTGATGAGATGATTGTTATGCATGCAACCGGAAATGAAGCGGCAGTTCTCGATATCTATACGATTAACGAGGATGGTATCGTGACAATGCTCTTTCGTGATAACTGGGATATTCAGGTTGCCGGCGGAACGGTATATTATTTGTTTAAAACAAACAGCAGTGACAGCCTTTACGCATTTTCGAGTATTAGCGATGAATGGATGAATGGTACCGTGTATGAGTTTGTGGTGAATTCGGATAATATGCTTACCGCGAAGGAGCTTGCAACAATAGCGGTTGGCCCAAACGCGGATTACACAGAGACGATTTCACAATATACAATGGACGGAGTGGAATGTACAGAGAGTGAATATGAGTCATTTTTTGATGGTTTGCGATATGATGCCTCCGAAGTTGTTATGTACAATTGCAATTATGAAAATGATGAAAATGGTGTGTCAGTTTTACTTGGATTTGCAGAGGATATTGCCATTTCCTATAAAGAAGCAGTCAGTCATATTTTGGTTGTAGACAACCCAAAGGAAAACGAACTTCCGATTGCAAAGCCAATCGACATGATGTTTTCAAGCGGAGCAGGCGGTTGGAGTACGGATATTGTTCTGAATCCGGATGGTACATTTACAGGTAGTTATCATGATTCCAATATGGGCGAGTCCGGTGATGGCTATGAGTCAACGATTTATTATTGTTCATTTGAGGGTCGTTTCACAAATATTAAAAAAATCGACGATTATACTTATCAAATGGAGCTTACATCCATGACAAACTTAAATGAAACGGAAGAAGAGTCAATTGAAGATGGCATCCGATATGTTCCGAGTATGCCATATGGTATTGAAGGCGGAAAAACGTTCGAATTTTATATGCCGGGCAAGAAGACAGATTCCCTTCCGGAAATGTATATTTCATGGGTTTGGGGATTGGAGGATGCGATTACCATGGATTCGTTTGGTTTGTATAATGTGGATATGGAGCAGGGCTTTGCAAACTATTAAATAAAAAGTAATAATTGACAAGGATTTCGTTTTGTGATATTACATTAACAGATGAACGGAAGGGAGAGTGTCCAATGAGAAGATAGTTAACTTTTGATTACATGAAGTTTTGATTCGGTTTTTGACCGATGTTTCGTGTTGCCAAAAGTGGACTATATTCTCATTAGCCACTCTCTTTTTATTTATAATTTGATGTTTTGTACGGGTAGCATCTTACAAAATGACAGTGGATATTGGAGTATAAGAACTATTTGGCAACAGATAGTTCTTTTTTTGTATACCGCGGCCTTGTGGCGCGGGGCC
>SAMEA3663026__coassemble_417_pt1 | contig 25104 bp, 24 predicted proteins | sample SAMEA3663026__metabat2_low_PE_012 | metagenome-assembled genome bin SAMEA3663026 (sample SAMEA3663026) | pig gut metagenome | biome: pig gut; feature: pig-associated habitat; material: faeces | place: France | collected 2012
CGGTTGCTTTTGCAACATATACTTTGCGCGCGAGTGCGCATCCTGACACGAAGTGTCTTTTTATTGCATAGGATGTGTGAAGCACTTTCCTATGCAATAAAAAAATACAAAAATCGGGCAGGTCGGCATAGCATCCGACCTGCCCTTTTCATTTGAAACAATGCCTGTAAATTTTTATTCACTAATATATTGTTATCATAATTTCAAGGGCTGTTTATATCATTATTTTTAGATTTTTATAATTTTTTTGAATAATATCTATAAATTCCACTAAAAAAATGATATTATCCTTTTATACTGACACATAAGCAATCCTGCAATTTTAAAACGGAGATAATAAGATGGGGACCTATAAAGAATTAGAAAAAGCTTTGCTGATACAAAGCGAAAATCAGATTTTTCATACAAATTATCAAAAGGAACTGCGTTTCTACCGCGCTGTACAAGAAGGCGATACAGAGCAGGTCAAAGAACTTTTTACGCCACTTTCTACAACAGGAATGGGCATTCTATCCCCTAGTCCGATTCGCAATATTCGTTATCATTTTATTGTTTCTGTTGCACTCATCACCCGATTTTGCATTGAAGGTGGTCTCCCGACAGAAACCGCCTACACACTTTCAGACTTATATATTCAGCGCGCAGATGCAATCCAAAACGAAGACAGTATTGCCACGCTCCATAAAGAAATGATTTTTGATTTCACAAATCTTATGCAAAACAAAAAGACGCAGGCGGTTATGTCAAAAGTCGTATTACAGGCCATCAACTATATCCACAAGCATCTCCGTTCTCCCATTAAAGAAAGCGAAATAGCTGCCGAATTACACGTAAACAGCAGCTATCTTTCGTCGTTATTCAAGCGGGAAACAGGAATGGGGCTCAAATCCTACCTTCAGTCTGCACGTATCGAAGCCGCCAAAAACATGCTCAAATATTCTGAATATGATTATTCAATCATCAGCAACTATTTGTGTTTCAGTTCCCACTCATATTTTATTTCTGTATTTAAAAAGCATACCGGATTAACACCAAAAGAATATCGAAATCGTTATTTTCAAAGCAATTGGAACGAATGACAATACTACTCAAGATCATCAACCGATGGTCTTTTGATGTATCGTCTTTTTGCGATTCGCAAATATACCGGTTCCAATACCAAGCTAAGAAGAAATGACAAAGCAAAACTAACAACCAAGGATTTTGGAAGTGTTTTTACGATGGAAGGCTTATCCGACTCAAGCTTTTTTATTCGTTCCTTTATTATCTTCTGCGTATCCTTCAGCTCACTATATTGTGTATTGACCTCTATATACTCGTGTGTACGTTCCGGAATTTCGGCAAGCTTTGCTTCACAATCTTTAATTCCTTCTTCAACTGTTTTAAGCTCTTTGCTTAATTCATCTGCTTTTGTCGAAATCTCCCGATTCGCCATAGTTAACATAACACAGACAAGTACAGTTGTGATAATAAAAACATAAAAGAAATTTACAACAAATACGGATACAAGTTTTGTGAGGAATTTAAATTTTATTTTGCCGGCCACCACTTCGGCAATCTGATGAATCGGAAACGCAACCGTGATAATAAAAGTCAATATAAAGGATAATAAAAGGCTTAATCCCCACATTTTGATTGAAAAATGACCGGAGGCAACAACTCCATAGGTTGCAAGTGCAAAGCTAATCGAAAAACCCATCAAAAACTTCATAAAGTGGTTGATTTTTTTACTTACCCCTGCCTCTAATCTATCTGTGTTCATAAAGTCTCCTTAATCGTCACCCAACGATAATCTCTTTTCAAATTCTTCTTTCGGAAGCGGTTTGTCATAATAATATCCCTGAATAAAATAACATCCGCATTCTGCCAGTAAGTCGATTTGCTCCTTCACTTCCGCACCTTCCGCGATGCACTGAAGTCCAAGTGCCTGAACCATTGAAATCATATGCGACAGCATGATTTTCTTTTGTTCATATTCTTTGTCATCCGGCAATGGCAAAAAGCTTCGATCAAGCTTCAGCACCTTCCAAGGCAAATCCCGAATGATATTTAAGGAAGAATAACCAATGCCAAAATCGTCTACAGAAGTACAAACACCCGCCTCGTTCAACGAATTAACGACCTTCGCCAGTGTCTCAAAGCTGACATCAATCGCAGTTTCCGTCAGTTCAACCGCTATATACTCATGCGGCACCTTATATCGATCAATAATCTCAATAACCTTCTTTGTAAAATCTGCATTTGTTAAATTCACGCGAGAGAAATTGACTGAAATTCGTACAACCTCAAAGCCTGTGTCAATCCACCTTCGAAGATCTCTGCAAACGTGCTCCAGCATATAAAAATCAAGCTTGCAAATATCATTACTTTGCTCAAGTACAGGAATAAAACGATCCGGCGAAACCATCTGACCTTCGCGCATCCAACGACATAATGCTTCCGCACCAATCAAACGATTATTCTTTGAATTCATCTTTGGCTGATAATATACAATAAACTCCTCATTGATAAAACCGCGGTTTGCATCCTTAACGATTTCCTGCATGCGACGCTGCTTAACCCGCTGTCCCTCATTGTATATCATATAATCCTCATATTTCAGCTGCTTCGCCAGTAAACCACATTCATTTGTATTACGAATGACGGTGTCCGCAGTATCGATATCCATCGGGAAATAATATCCTGCCCTAGAACCAATTTTGATTTCCGGAAGCATCGCAACACCGGTAATCATATCGTGTTCAAGAAGCATATCTCTTAATTGCTCAAATAATTCCTGCTTGTACATAACAATGAAATTGTCACCACCGACACGATAAACAGTTCCGTTCTCTCCAAGAAAATCTTGTATATTCGTTATGTATTTTTTTAAGACAGAGGTTCCCATCAGGAAACCAATCTGTGCATTAATATATTTTAAGTTTTTGACATTAAAACGACATGTGCCATATTCTGAAATTCTTTCCTGATCAACAAATTTGTTGACATCCTTCATAAATTGCTGAATGTTCGGAATTTCAAAATCCTTGTCCAAATAACGAGCTCTCTCCATCAGGACAACAAGCCTTGAACGACTGTTGAAAAGAAAATTCACATGAACAAGCATATCAATGTCACGCAGCTCATCTTCTGTCCAATCCTCTTGACCTTCGATTTGGTAAATCGTGTAACAGGCAAGTTTCTCGTCCTGATAAAACTTTTCCTTTTGGATTACACGTTCTGTATCTTCTTTCCCGGAGTCATACGCAACAATTGTTGAATACTCTCCCAACGGTCCGTTAACGGATGTATGGTTTCGTATGTGAACGCAAAGCTTTCCGATTCGTAAAAGTTCGTAGCAGCGAATAACGACATCTGCCTGATTCGTCACTGCCGTTACATGCTCGGATGTTTTAAAGAATTCAACCATATCCAAAAATGCTTCATGAAATTGTGCTCTTCTTTCATCGTACCCCATATATAGTCCTTCCCTGGATCAAAAAAATCTATTTGAAGAATTCGGACAAATCATTGGCGTCCACCAATTATTCCACTTATATATTATACACTAAAAACGTCGTTTTTACAAGATTTTAGTCAATGTCTATATCGGCAGAAACATCCAAAAATGAACGAAATGCGGACGGAAGTGCATAATCCGTCAATATTTTTTCTCGCGTTGTCCATATAAAATCATCGGTTGCTTCCATGCAATCAATAAAATATGCGGTCATTCTCCATTCGACATGTGAAAAAATATGTGTGTAATTCGTTTGCATTCGAAGCTTGGCAGGCGAAACACCAAGACCGGACACATAATTTAGTGCCGTCTGCACATCCATTTTCCGATCCGTATTCGGATATTCCCACAAACCGGCCAAAAGACCCTTTTTTTCCCGTTTTCGAATTGCAAAGGTGTGATCGCACCGGAGAACAAACACGCTCATATCCACGATTTTTCGTTTCTTTTTTTCGGCACGAACCGGCAGATTTTTCCACCCATCATGATCCTTTGACGCGCAAATATGTGCCAATGGACATTCCATACAGTGGGGAGCTCCGTTCGGGACGCAAATCGTTGCCCCAAGTTCCATAAGACTTTGCGTGGCAAGCTTGCATTTCCCATATTCGTATCCCTTTGCAAGCTCCCTGCAAACGGCATCCTTTGTTGACTGCTTATCAATAATTTCCTTATATGACATTACACGGGAAAACACACGAAGCACATTTCCATCCACAGCAGGTGTCTCAAGTTCAAAGCAGGTGGAACCTATTGCACCTGCCGTATAAGCTCCGATTCCCGGAAGAGAACGTATCGCCTCATATGTATCCGGGAAACTGCCGCCATACACTTCTTCAATCTCGATGGCCGCCTTTTTCAAATTGCGTGCCCGATTATAATACCCGAGACCCTCCCACAATTTCATTAACATATCATCCGAAACCCGTGCCAATGACGCAATCGTAGGAAGCTTTTTCAAAAATCTGACATAATATTCTTTTACAGCCTCCACTCTTGTTTGCTGCAGCATGATTTCTGAAATCCATACATGATAAGGATCGTTATCTCTTCGCCACGGCAGATCGCGCGCATGGTCCGGATACCACGCATACAATGCCTCCAGCATCTGTTTTGTTTTCGTCTCAAAACCAAGTGATTCAGTTGTTTTTTCTGTGTTGTTAACGTTATTCATAATCGTATTTTATCACATAAAAAATAGTGTTTCAACAAACGCAACAATTGTGCTATACTATTTATACTTTTCTCAAAAAACCATGTACAAAAGGGATTATCAAATATAATGGAAACAACAAATTTACTCACTGAAAAAAAAGAATTTAACAAGAAAATATTTCGGCTTGTTCTTCCGATTATTATCCAAAATATTTTGAGTGCCGCCATCAGTTCCGCGGATGTGCTGATGTTAAATTACGCCGGTCAGGATTCGATTTCCGCCGTATCTCTGGCTTCACAATACACAAGTATTTTGCACTCCGTATTTTATGGACTAAGCACCGGTGTAACAATGCTTACTGCACAATACTTCGGAAAAAAGGACTATCGTGCAATCGAAGTTATTGAGGGAATTGCTCTTAGAATTTCTGTAGCAAGCGGTATTCTCTTCGGTCTGCTTGCATTGTGTATTCCGAAACAGCTGATGCATATTTTTACGAATGACCAAACACTCATTAACATTGGTGCTGACTATATCCGATGCATGAGTGTTGCATTTATTAGCTGGGCAGTGCTCGAGGTTTACTTATCGATATTAAGAAGCTGTAATCATGTAACCGTCTGTACAATTTTAAGCTGCATGGCATTTATACTAAATATTCTATTTAATGCTGTTTTTATCTTTGGCATTCTTGGGGCTCCAAAGCTTGGTGCTAAGGGTGTTGCAATTGCAACCTCTATTTCCAGACTCGTCGAATTAATAGGGTGCATTTTCGTATCCGTGACAAAGGCTGAAGTCAAACTAAAACTGCGTTTTATTTTCATCAAAAACAAAGCATTATTCCAGGACTTCATTAAGCTCTCTCTTCCAGCACTGCTAAATGATATTATCTGGGGGCTCGGATTTTCCATGTATTCTGTTATTATCGGACACTTAGGAAGTGATGCCGTTGCAGCAAACTCCTTTGTTATCGTAGCCAGAAACTTTGGAACAATCCTTTGCTACGGTATTGCAAGTGCGGGAACGATTTTACTCGGAAATGTTCTTGGAGAAGGTAAGCTTCGACAGGCAAGGGACGATGGTCGCCGCCTCATGAAGCTTACAGTCATAAGCGGTATAGCCGGTGGTCTGATTGTTCTTGCAGCTACGCCAATCATTCTAAAATATGCTGCAAAAAGCCTATCAGCCACAGCGCTTCACTATCTCAAATATATGCTGCTCATTAACTCCTACTATATTTCAGGAATCGCCGTGAATACAACCTTAATTGCAGGTGTTTTCCGAGCCGGTGGCGACAGCAAATTCGGTTTCATTTGTGATACGATTGATATGTGGTGCTACGCTGTACCATTAGGCTTTCTTTCCGCTTTTGTATTTAAGCTTCCTGTACTTGTTGTTTACTTCCTCATCTGTACAGATGAGTTTGTAAAATGGCCATGGGTTTTATCGCATTATAAGAGTGAAAAATGGGTAAAAAATATTACCCGTGACGACTGGGAACAGGGGTAACGGTAAGGTCCCGTACAACCTCTCCTGCCAGAATAAGACCTGCCACGGACGGAACGAAGGATACACTCCCCGGAACCGGACGCTCACTCTTGTCATATTCCGGTGACTTAATCGCGGGTTCGGTTGAATATACAACCTTAAGACTCCTGACCCCACGCACCCGAAGCTCTTTTCGCATGATTTTAGCAAGAGGACACATCGTTGTTTTATAAATATCCGTCACAACAAGCTTTGTCGGGTCTAACTTGTTGCCGGTTCCCATCGAACTGATCACCGGAGTTCCACAAGTCTGTGCTCTCATAATTATGTCAATTTTTGCAGTTACCGTGTCTATGGCATCTACAACATAATCATATTTTGTGAAATCAAATGCATCTGCCGAATCCGGCAAATAAAAACATTTTCGTGTTTCAACAATCGCATCCGGATTAATATCAAGAATACGTTCACGCATAACATCAACCTTAGCCCGGCCAAGGGTGCTCCTTGTCGCAACAAGCTGACGGTTAAGATTACTCTCGCTTACAACATCATTGTCAACCAATTCAAGATACCCGATGCCCATTCTTGCCAGGGCTTCAACGACATGACCACCCACACCACCAATTCCAAAAATAAGAACTTTGGCTTTTGCCAGTCGATCCATATTTTCTTTCCCAAGTAATCGCTCTGTACGCGAAAATGCTTCTGTCATGCTAATTCCTTCTTTGATTGAATCTTCGGTATACTACTAAATATTAATATTGACAAAGCTCGCTTCCTCTTCCTCGCGGTCGCGAAGTGTAAGACTCTGCAAACGTCGAACAGCATCATCAATCTGCTCACGCATACCTTCTGTCGTACCTGTCAACTCTCCGTAATTGAGATATCCAAGAACAAGGAGCATCTCGGACTCACTATCGGTATAGTAGCCGGTACCCTCCTGACGCATATCTCCCGTATTTTTAACAAGCTCTAATGTCTTGTTTGGTAATGTACGGTAATCCCATGATCCTGTTGTTCTTTCTTCCCCTAACATAACATCATCCTCCTTTACTATAAGTCTTGACTATCTAACAGAATTGTAAACGGTCCATCGTTAAGTAATGAAACTTTCATATCTGCACCGAATTCACCCTGTTGTACCTTGTAGCCCATTAAACTGCATTGTTCAATAATATAATGATACAATTTGAAAGCCATATCCGGTGCACCCGCCTTCACAAAGGATGGCCGATTTCCCTTCTTGCAATCTGCATATAATGTAAACTGTGAAATTAGTAAAAGTTCCCCATCCACATCTGTAAGCGCAAGGTTTGTCTTTCCCTGTTCATCTTCAAAAATACGCATATTAAGAAGCTTCTTTATCATCTTGTCTGCAATTTCATTTGTATCTTGATTCTCAATGCCAATCAGCACCATAAAACCCTTACCGATTGCCCCGCGAACCATTCCGTCAATCGTAACAGATGCTTCAGACACCCGCTGTATCACAAAACGCATAGTGTTCCCTCCTCAAATGCTTGCTTTATTATAGCAAAAAAATAAGCGTTTTCCAAGTACCAAACACATCAACATGGTCCTAACGCACATTGACATGTTATCACATAAAATGATACAATTATCGAAGTTTAATAAAAAAACGTTGGGAGGATTATCTTTTTGGACTCTACAATAACAACCAAAAACAAAAGAATAGACAGTCTGGATTTATTAAAAGCGATTGCAATAATGTTGGTATTAGCACTTCATGTTCCATTGTATCATATTGATTTTATTGAACAGCCAACAGCATCAAGAGTCTTTCAGTATTTCCTTCGCCTCTTATCAGAAGGCGTACCGTTATTTGTGACCATAAACGGATTTTTAATACTAAAAAAATCTTCATTAGATGTAAAAAAGCACTATATACAATGTGCAAAGTTATTTGGTCTTCTTGTATTCTGGATGATTGCATATATTGTAATTATCGGAAGACATGAATTACTTTCGATGACACCTTCTGAGTTTTTTGTACACATCTTCCAAACAGGACGTGACGGCGGAAGCAAGTACACCGGTGGTCTTTGGTTCCTGCAATACCTGTTTGCTGTATACTTATTTGTTCCCGCTATATGGAAAATATTCCATGATGACTTTAAACTCTTCCAAACACTTTTTATTATATCTTTTATACTCATACTCGGACGCAATACGATTAATTTAATTCGTTCGGCATTATCCATTTCGATGGAAACTCCTGTTTTGGATGAATTAAACGGGTTTGTCAAACGAATCACTGTATGGGGCGACGGATACTATCTTGTATTCTTTTGTTTTGGAGGCATGATCTATCATTACTACGATTGGCTCATTTCCAAAAAAAGACTTTTTGTGAGCCTCGGCATACTCGCAGCAGGGCTTGCTTTTACTTTTGGTTATACATTGAGCAAATTATCAGGAACTGTATACGACCAGACATTCAACTACGGAACTGTATTTACTTTCTTTATTATGTTGGGGCTGTTTGTTTTTTGTTCCAACTTCTCCTCGGACAAAAATATCATAACAAAAACATTATCATTAATCGGGAGAAATACCTTTGCAATTTATGTCATACATAAGATTATTATTCGCGAAATCAAATTGGTCATACCGGAATATTATGCAGAACACAGGGTTTTAATGTATATCATCGTATTGACGATAAGCACACTGTTTTCAGTAATCGCACCAAAGATACCGATTGTGCGAAAAGTAACTTCATTGTCATAATATGCAACACGAAGCACACAAAAAGGACTCGTTCTTTTGGATATAACGAGTCCTTTTTAGTGTAACCAATCAGCCCATAAGGTTGCTGACAATCTCACTTAAATTCATGCCATGAGAGCCCTTAATCAAAACAACATCCTCCGGCATCATAACCGATAACAGGAAAAGCGCAACCTCTCCGTTATCCTTAAAGCTGTAACACTGAATTTGGGAACCTGCATCCTGTACAGCCTTCATAATATTCTGCGCCAAATCGCCAACTACTACAAGTGTATCGATCTTTTTATCTGCCAGATACTGACCGACCTCATAATGATACTTCTCGCTATCTGCACCCAACTCAAACATATCACCAAAAACGAGAATCTTCTTGCCGTCTTCCGGCAAATCTGCCAACACATTGATGCTTGCCCGCATCGAATCCGGACTTGCGTTATATGTGTCATCGATAATTGTATATTTGCCGGGAATCTGTATCAATCTCTGACGAATACCCCGGAAGGTTTCAAATGCACAGGCAGCCTTTTTTAGATTCAGTCCCAAATAATCTGCAATTGCCATACCAACAAGTGAATTTGCTACGTTATGTCTGCCAAGCGCATTCAGGGTAACAGTCACCTTTTTGTCATCATGAACATAATCATATACATAGCGATAACTATCCATATGGATATTCTCCGCCCTGTAATCACACCAGTCTTTTGTACCATAATAGACAGTCTTAACCGGAAGCCTGCCGCGCATATCTGCAAGCAGCTCATCATCACCATTCAGGAACAATGTTCCATCCGGGGACATGTGATTAATAATCTCGAGCTTTTCTTTGAGGATATTTTCTCTCGTGTGGAAGTGCTCCATATGCGCAACACCGATCATAGTGACTACTGCAATATCCGGTTGAATCAGCTTCGAAAGAATCTCCATTTCTCCGGGCTGTCCGATGCCGGCTTCCAGAACCGCAACCTCAGCACCCTCTGTCGCTCTTGCAAGTGTAAGCGGGACACCAAAGGTTGAATTCAAATTGCCGCTTGTCTGATATACATTCCGACTGCTCATAAGTGCAGTCGATATCATTTCTCTTGTTGTAGTCTTACCAACACTGCCTGTCACTCCAATAAACGGAATATCATACATCCTACGCAAGTAATAACCAATATCATGTAATGCTTTTTCTGTATCCAGCACCTGAATGTATGGTTTTTTGGCAATGACTGTATCGCTATGTCTCGATGTAAGTGTCGCTACACCAACCTCAAGTGCACGCTCTATATATTTGTGTGCATCCTGATTATTACCAATAATCGGTATAAATAAATCGCCTGCTTTGATTTCTCTGGAATCAATGCAAAGATCGTTAATGATTGTATCAGGATCGCCACATAGCAATGTTCCTTTCACTGCTTTTACGATCTCACTAACCTTGATTTGAATCACAATTCTACTCCTTACCCAAAAAGCTCTGACTCATAAACTATTTTATGTGCAAGTGCTTCTGCTGTTTCTGTGTCTGTCAAAAGTCCGACAAGTGCAAGACCAAAAGGAATCGCTGTTCCAAGGCCTCGGCTTGTAATATAGCGTCCGTCAATTACTACACCATCTTCCAGTGTAGTCGCATCCAAAAGTTCTGACTCCATGCCCGGATAGCATGTAGCCATACGACCTTCTAATAATCCCATTTTGCCATATACTGTTGGTGCAGCACAGATTGCTGCCAAATATTTGCCGGCCGCATCAAAACGATGAATCATCTGTGTAAGTCCTGCATGAGCAGCCAGGTTGTGTGTCCCCGGAAGTCCACCCGGTAAAACAATCATATCAGCACTATCGTCAATCTCTTCAAATAATGCATCTGTGACAATTGAAACACCATGTGAGCTTGTAACAATCTTCTCTCCTGTCACGGAAACCATCACTGTTTCAATCTTTGCCCTGCGTAATAAATCAACGACTGTAAGTGCTTCTACCTCTTCACAGCCGGTCGCAAAAAATATATAAACCTTTGCCATAGTAAATTCCTCCTCAAATGGTTTATTTTCCCATGCGTTCAGTATATAATATATCCAGTAAATCTTCAAGTAAGAAACAGGAAAGGAGTCCTATATGGAAATCGAACGTAAATTTATTCCCGCCTCTATTCCGGAGGAATTCCTACAAGATCAATGTTATCTTCTGGAACAGGCTTATGTACAAACGAGTCCCGTAATTCGTGTCCGCCAAAAAGCAACAATAACAGACGGTCAGGCTATCGATCCTCAATATATTTTAACAGTGAAATCTTCCGGCATGATGGCACGTCAGGAGTTCGAGCTGCCGCTTACTGCAAAGGAATACAACGAGCTTCTTGCTAAAGCTGACGGAAATATCATAACCAAGCGACGCTATGTACATCCAATCACGGAATCGCTTATTCTTGAGCTTGATATCTTTGAAGGAATATTTGAGGGGCTTATTATTGCCGAAATTGAGTTCCCGGACGAAGAGTCTGCAAAAAAATATACCCCTCCGGCATTTCTTGGCGAAGAGGTAACTTTTGATTCCCGTTTTCATAATAGTAATTTGAGCAAAATGCCTCCCGAAGCAATTAAAGAGCTGTTACACTCCATCAAGCTTTTCAACTGCTGAAGCAATCATTCGAACGGATATAAACACGCTCACGAGGCTCACAATAAACTGTGGTAATAAGCCGAGTGCAGCGTTACAGTTCGAAATCAGAATGCCAAGCGACTCACCGTAGAAGCATAGCATAAACATCTGTCCAAAGGACATTTTAATTTCGCGCATTTCAATGTATTTCTTAATGCATAACACAAGAAAAAGTGCGCATATCGCATACTTCACAAAAAATCCGGCACACGTAAAAACAAACATTAATACGAGATACCCATAAATGAACGGAATACCGTTTTTCAGAGATGACACATTAAAGCCATTCGCCAGAAACGTATTAAGCGCTATCGACTGATACTCATATGACTTCCCGCTTAATGTATACAGAAGAACAGCCCGATGGCTACCTACTGTAAGATACATACCATCACGCTTGATAGTCTCATCTTTTCCTGATGCAGTATCGGTATTAATCAAAATCGTAGCATCTTCGATTTTCATCGAAAACTTCGTGTCAAGCTTAAGCTGATCATCCTCGTATCGAAGTGTTGCAAGCTGCTTGTCAAAAAGCTTCTCAAAGCCCCCAAAGCTTGCAATCAGTGCCCCTACCGGCACTGCAAAGGTAATAATACCAAGTACAAGACATATGACCAAAACATAAAGCTTTGATCTTCCCTTTTTGAGTTTGATCATCTCACCATATTTACCCGGTTTTGATATCGCATATAAAATTTGTTCTGAAAATGTCATCGCCTACTCCTTTACAATATAGCCTTCCTTCGGCACCTTAACTGTCAGTATCGTTCCTTTATCCTGCTTTGTTTTTATCTCTATCGCTGCACCGCAGGCAGTTTTTAATTGCTTTTTTATTTCTTTGTATTGTTTCTTTCCTGTAAACATTTTATCAGGGCCTATACCCGGTCCGTTATCTACAATCTGAATTGCAAAACAGTCTAACCGCTCATAGCTTCGAAGCACTATTCTTCCATCAGAATTTGATTTTAATGCGCCGTTTAAAACAGCATTTTCCACGAGCGGTTCCACCGTATTAAATGGTACACGAAATTCAACAACCTTATCTTCAATTACAAATTCAAGCTGCGAATGTTTTTTGCAAATGATTCCTGCATAGGCACGAATGTATGCTAGTTCATCCGTGAAAGGAACAACATCCGAAGATACGGCTGCCTTCATATTTTTCTGCAAATACAAGGACGTATCATAAACAAGCTTGCTTTCTTCGTATTCCTTATCTTTTAATTTCGCTATTACATCATTTAGTGCCCCATATACAAGATTCATGTTCAGCTTTGATAAAATACGTTTCTTTTCAAGACTGATGCTATTTATGGCTGTATCCTTTTCCTGATTCACTTCTTGAATCACTTGTCGAATGATCGAAATAGATAATAACACAATATATGTGTAAATTCCAAGCATAAATACAAGTCCGTCACACACACTGTAAAACTTAAACAGCGACAAAACCATCTCGACCGTCCAAGCAACAAAAAGAATCGCACCTGCAATTAAATTTGTATAAAGTGCCTGACTTTCAAAGGTCTCCTTTGCCATATATAAAATACCTACTAACCCAAACAAAGCAATATATACAATCACTTTTGTAAAGGTCATATAGCTTGCAAAATCAACAACCGACAACGCCTGAAATACAATACCTGTAAGTAAATTGATTGCAAATACATAGACGCTCCATTCAAATATTTTCACAAAACGTCTTCGCATGGTAAAGCAGCTTTGATACATCATAAATAATACCGGTAATAATAACAGCAATATGCACTGCATCATATACATGCCGAATTTGTTTTTGAATACAAACTGCAGCAGAGGATTTTTCACAATCGCCCAAAGCTCTGCACAAATCGCAAAACAAAACGCATAAAGTGCTCGCATCTTATCAAAATTCGCCTTTTTCACAAACAGGATTGCTATTATTACAAGCAATGTAATAAGCAGCAAAGTGATTGCAGCAAAAAGACTAAGTCCATGTCTTCGAAGCATACCGGAAGCCAAATTACCTTCATGACCATAATATATCTGACTTATATTTCCACTATATTTCCTATAACCGGAAACCATGTAAATGGTTAGAATATCCCCCGGCTTTGCACCGTCTAATTTTACAACATTCGTGCACGGAACAGCATTTTTCAAACGCTTCTGGTTATTCATTACGCCATAAGAATAAATGCGTTCATCGTTCAACAATACAACGACATTCTGAAATTTTGTATCAAAAACAAGCACACTATCCTCGGTAACATCCTCCGGAACCCTGCTCATAAGGGTAATCGTTTCACCTGCTTTAGCCTTTAATTTGTATGGTAGTGTAATAAGCTTATCGTTTTCACCGCCATAGTTTTTCAGCACCCATGGTTCATCATAAACCGACAATGCTCCAAAAGGCAAACGTGTCTGATTTTTCGGTGCAAAGAAAAACGCAAACATAAAGATTGCCAAAACGGCAAAAAGAATCGTCAACAACGAAAGAATATGCAATTGTCTGCGCTTATCCTTTTTCATACACGTCCCTCAAACTTACGAATTAATAATTCCAAAATGCTCCATCGCCTTCCGAATACCATCCTCTTCCACACGCGCTGTCCGGTAGGATGCTATCGCCTTTACCTCCGGTGAACAAACACCCATTGCAATGCTGTTTGGTACATATTGTAGCATTTCCAGGTCATTATTGCTATCTCCGAAAACATACGCATTTTCAATCGGAATCTTATAGTAATCCAGCAGATATTTTATACCTGTCGCCTTTGAAAAGCCCTTTGGAACAGCCTCCCAAAAGGAACCTTCACGTTCAATAAATGTAAAATCCGGTAATCCCTTCACAAAGGTTTCCATATCCGTCACACCATTTTTATACCATGCAGTAAACTTATCAAAAACAAATGCCTCATCCGTAATATCCGACACTAATGTACGTCCCATTTCTTTGAAATAGTCAATGAGATCGTCCGCCTCTTTGATTGGACATTCCTTATCATAACAGGTCCTTTTTGCATGTTCAAATATAGCTTGAAGCTTACATTTTCTTGCCAGCAATGCTATTTCCACACAGCGCTCTCTTGTCAGCTTATGATGATATAATTCCTTGTCATCCACAACAATATACGTGCCACAGCCACAAACATATCCATCGAACCCTGCCGACCGGATAAAATCATCGACGTTTTCAAATGTACGGCCGGTATTAATAAATGCAAGATGTCCGTTTTGCCTTGCTGATTTTATAGCACGCTTTGCGCTTTCCGGAAACATACGCTTACCGTCATCTGTAATTAACGTACCATCAATATCAAAAAATAAAATTTTGCGTTCTTTATTCTCTGTCATACTAAATCTGCTTCATCAAATTAATCATTTCAATCGCACCAAGTGCGCAGTCATATCCCTTGTTGCCGGCCTTTGTACCTGCACGCTCAATTGCCTGCTCAATATTTTCTGTCGTTACAATTCCAAACATAACAGGAATTTCTGTTTCTAACGATACAGCCGCAATTCCCTTCGAAACCTCATTGCATACATAATCATAATGACTTGTTGCACCGCGAATAACCGCGCCAAGGCAAATCACTGCATCATACTTACCGGACTTTGCCATCTTCTTCGCTACAAGCGGAATCTCAAACGCTCCCGGTACCCAGGCAACGGTTACATCCTCTTCTTTTACATCATGACGAATAAGACCATCCATTGCACCACCAATCAGTTTAGAAACAATAAACTCATTAAATCTTGATGCTACAATACCGATTTTAATTCCTTCTGCTACCATTTTTCCTTCAACTGTCTTCATTCTTTTTTCCTCCTTTATTACACATATGTTATACTAACCAAACATATGTAATACTTGATTATAAATCTAAAATATGACCCATACGTTCCTTCTTTGTCTTCAAATAAAACAAGTCATACTCACTCGGTTCAATCTGAATCGGGACACGCTCGACAATCTCAAGATTGTAACCGGCAAGGCCATAAACCTTAAGTGGATTATTTGTGAGTAACCGAAGCTGCTTAATTCCAAGATCCACCAAAATCTGTGTACCTATCGTATAATCTCTTGCATCCTCAGGAAAGCCAAGCTTTAGGTTTGCCTCTACTGTATCAAGGCCTCCATCCTGAAGCTCGTATGCCCGAATCTTATTAATTAGTCCGATCCCGCGCCCCTCCTGTCTCATGTAAAGAAGAACGCCTCGGCCTTCCTTTGCAATAATACGCATCGCGGCATCATACTGCTGACCACAGTCACATCTTGCAGAGCCAAGCGCATCTCCTGTCAGGCATTCCGAATGAACCCTGCAAAGCACTGGTTTTCCGTCTGTAATATCGCCCTTTACAAGCGCCACATGATGTTCCCCGTTTAATTTGTTGATATAACCATAAATCGTAAACTCACCATATCGTGTCGGCATTTTTGCCTTTGCAACACACTCAACAAATACCTCATGCTCCTTGCGATACTGAACAAGCTTCTCGATTGTAGTAATCTTTAGATTGTGTTTTTTTGCAAACGCAACCAGGTCATCACAGCGAGCCATTGTTCCGTCTTCCTTCATAATCTCACAGCAAAGACCAACCGGTTTTAAACCTGCAATTTTCATAAGATCAACAGTAGCTTCTGTATGACCGTTTCGCTCAATAACACCGCCCGGTCTTGCCTCAAGCGGAAACATATGTCCGGGTCTTCTAAAATCCTCCGGCTTTGCATCCTCTTCTACAAACTTTCTTGCTGTAATTCCACGCTCATATGCTGAAATTCCGGTTGTTGTACTCACATGGTCAACCGAAACTGAAAAAGCGGTACAATGATTGTCTGTATTTGTTATACACATTTGTGGTAAATGAAGCTTATCCGTATATTCCGGTGCCATCGGCATGCAAATCAAGCCTTTCGCATAGCTTGCCATAAAATTCACATTCTCCGTTGTCGCAAACTGTGCTGCACATATTACATCGCCTTCATTTTCTCTGTCTTCATCATCCAAAATCACAACACACTTTCCTACTGCAAGATCCGCTGCAACTTCTTCAATGCTATTCCATTCCATTGTTATATCCTCTTTTCTGTTAGAATTGCTTATTTATAAAAAACCATGTTTCGCTAAAAAATTAGTATCAATGGCCGATGTATCTTCCTTTGTTTGCTCTTCGGTCGTATGCAACAGCTTCTCGACGTATTTGCCAATTACATCATTTTCCAGATTGACTACGTCTCCAACCCTTTTATCAAGTAAGGTTGTTGCACTTCCCGTATGCGGGATAATTGACACCTTAAAAGACGTATCATCGACGTAAGCAACCGTAAGGCTGATTCCATCGATTGCAATCGACCCCTTCTCAATAATGTATCGTAGTAATTGTTGGGATGCTTCCACCTCGACCCACACTGCATTTTCCTCTTTTTTCATGGAACGAATCGTACCCGTTCCGTCAATATGACCGGATACAATGTGTCCTCCGAATCTGCCATCCGCGGGCATGGCACGTTCTAAATTTACTTTACTTCCCGCAGCAAGCCGTCCGAGTGCACTTCGTCTCATCGTCTCTGCCATAACATCAGCTGTAAACAAATCGCCCTCAATCGTTGTCGCAGTCAGACAAACACCATTTACAGCTATACTGTCGCCGATGTGCGAGTTCTTCGTCACAACAACACCTTTAATTGTAAGCCTTGCTGACTTCGCTCCTTTTTGGATTGATTTAATTTCTCCAACCTCTTCAATAATTCCGGTAAACATTCCTAGTTCCTCTTTTCTTTCCGATACCGAATATATACATCGCCATCAATTATTTCTGTGCTGTATACAGAGAACTTTTTTGCCAAATCAGGATTCTCAAATCCTTTTCCTTCGACAGGTGTTCTTGCCGTCTCTCCGCCTAAAATTTTTGGAGCAACAAAAACATCAACTTCATTTACGATATCTGCTTCAAATGCACTGTAATTTATCATACCTCCGCCTTCAAGTAAAATACTATCTATTTGGCGTTCTCCTAACTGATGCATTAACACCTTCAAATCAATATGATTTTCTACAACGGGTACTGAAATTAATACAACCCCCGCAGCCTCCAAATCTGCTAATTTATCCGGCTGCTCAAAGCCTGCTCCATAAGCTACAATCGTCGGATTTACATCCGCCGTTTGTACCAGCTTGCAGTCAAGCGGAATCCGAAGCCTTGTGTCACAAACAATCCGGATAGGATTTCGCCCATTTGGGATTCTGCATGTCAGCATCGGATTATCTGTAAGAACCGTCCCGATTCCAACCATAATTCCTACATATTCATTGCGCATTTCCTGAACAAGGGCTCTGGATGTCTCATTTGAAATCCATTGGCTTTTACCTGTATACGAAGCAATTTTACCATCCATCGTCATAGCGTATTTTGCAATAACATAAGGTTTTTTTGTAGTAATATAGTGAAAGAACACATAATTCAAAGCATCGCATTCTTCTTTCATACAATGCGTTTCCACAGCAATCCCATGTTCTTTCAGGTAGATAATACCCTTTCCGGCTACCTTTTCATTTGGATCATCAGATCCGACATAAACCTTTGCAATCTTATGCTCAACAATTGCCTCAACACAAGGTGGCTGCTTCCCATAATGACAACAAGGTTCCAATGTAACATACATTTCTGCGCCGGTTGCATCTTCCGTCAGGTTTGCAAATGCATCACGTTCAGCATGCAATGTACCATAGCTTGCGTGATAGCCTTCACCGATGATTCGTCCATCCTTTACGATGACTGCCCCAACCAGCGGATTCGGATTCACTGCGCCTTTCCCTTTCCTTGCAAGTTCAATTGCCCGTAACATATATTGTTCACAAAATGCCATTCTTCATCCTCCAAACTTTTTCAATCCATCAGAAATCACTGCATTATCAGCTAACTTTGCTTCATCAGTAATTCCTTTTATTGCACCGCCGTCAGGATCCAGCACCACAAGGCCGCAGTAATTCAAAAAATGTCCCAAAGTAATCTACTTCGAGACATTTTATGCATCCAAAAACAAATGATTACTTCTTCCATCCAGACTGTACTGTCGGCCTTGGAATCACACCAAGTCATGCCTTATGGCTCGCGGGCTTATGTAGCATATACAATTACCGCCGGCTGGGAATTACACCCTACCCCGAAGTATATATTCAATTAATCCATCTTACCAATCGATAAGAAACCGCTTTCATTTGACTGTAACAGGAATGAAAGACCAATCTTCTTCTTCGCATCACCGGTTGCAACATAAATTTCTCCTGTTTCTACAAGAGACTGTGCAATCTGATGTACCTTATCCTTGAACATGATAAGCTCTCTACGGTCACGCGAGCTAAGCTTAAACAAATACTGATTCTTTGAACTAATCAAAAGAATACTGTATGAATGGATATTATTCTTCGTCTCTCTCATACCGGAACCAATCATACGAGAGTTGGCAATAATAATCTCTGCATTATCATCCGGTAAATATTCAGACAAGATTAATTTGTAAATCTTTAAGTAATTCTCTTCATCATCCGCATTGACAGGCATCTCGGCAACTGCAAATTCAACGATGGAATCGGCAAACTTGATTGTACCGCCCTCATCATTGATTACGGCTGTACATTCCTTTGGAACAAACAAACGGAAGAACTTATTCTGAATAATCTTCTGCGCACTTGTTGGTTGCTTAATAATAAGATCATTGTATTTCTTCTCCAGTTTGTTCATCGCAATGATAGCCGAATCATCACCGGTTTCTGCAATCTCAATCAGTTCTTTATATAAGGCTTCAATCTCCGGATTGATCTTATCGACCAACTCGGTAATCTTATCGACCGCCGGTACATATCCTACCTTGGCACTCTGAAGATAATATGCAATCTTTGCATCCTTATCATCTGTACTGTTTGCCTTAAACTCGATAATCTTGAAGAGATTCTCTTTATCAAATCCGTCATACCCATTGTCATATGCCTTTTCAAAGTATGACAGGCTGCGAATCTCTCCTCTGTAATTTTCGTCAGCTTCCTGCTGCTGATAAATCTTACCAAGCTCGTAAGCAGCCTGGTAGCTGCCCAAATCAAGTGCTTCCTGAAAAGCCTTCTCAATCTCGTAAGAATTTGCTATATAGAACACCTGACTCTGCTTGTAAAGTGCAACCTTAAGTGCAGAAGCACCACTTCCTGCTTCAACCGCACGCTCCCATTTTTCGACAGCGCTCTGTAAGTCCTCACTGCCAAGTTCCTGAATATCTTTGATGTATGCCTCAGCCTCAAGAATACCATTTGACTGTGCTTCCTTAAAATACTGCAACGCCTTTATTCCGTCACGCTTTGTACGAAGCAAACCATAATAATAAAATCTTCCGAGATAGAAGCTTACTCGTTTGTGTCCTAAGCGATGGGCATTCTCATACCAGTTCAAAGCCTTTACGTAATCCTTAAGCTGCTGGTCATAAATATTACCAAGCAGGAATGCAAGATCCGGATCCTTTGTTGCCTCAAACAACTGCTTCGCATAGCTGATTGTCTTCTCAATATCTTTATATGGAGAATCATCATCAAAATATAACTCAATGAGCAAATAACTTGCCTTGATGCTTCCAAGCTTTAATGCCTGCTTTGCAGCAGCCATTGCGCCTTCGTAATCCTCAAGATAATAACAATAAACAGCCTCACTGTAGTACTGATTATCCTTACGATTCAGGCTTTGGTCACTGACAAGCGTAGGATCAACGAACGCAAATGAGTTTGCAGTCTCAAAAATAATCTCTTCGTACTGCTCAATAATCTCCATGGATGCACAAACGAATTTCATACATGCAAGACGCTTGCCCTGATAAAATGCAAATGTAACAACACCCTTCTCCATCTCTTTGTGGTAGAACGTTGTACAAATACCATCTGCATACTCTGTAATATATGCCTTCAACTGCAATTCCTCGTCAAACGCATCATTGCAATAGCGAAGATAATTCTCTAATGTCTTCTTGGAATCTCTTGGAATACTGTCATACGAAACATACATGGCAAAATCCTTGTATGTAAGACTCGGTGCATAATATTCCTCTTCTGTCTGCTCATTAATCGTCTTGACCCAGTCTTTCGGCAGTTTATGAATGTATCCGTCAACCTGGTTATGAACATATGTATACTGATACTGCAAACGGGAAGCCTCAATAGCTTTGTATCTTGGCTCTTTGCCCTTTGCACGTCTTGCCTCTGCAATCTCTGTATAAAGCTTATCCTTCTCTTCAAACTCAATACTGTCTGTGTGACTGCTTGCATATTCAACACGCTCATATGCTGACTGTGCCTTTGAATCACCCTGATCTGCAAGACGCTTATACCAAATCATAGCCTTCTCATAATCAACCGGCACAACAAAATCACTCTTGTTGCCATACTGGTCAACACGGTTAAGACCATTCTCGTAAATACTACCTAAATTCATATATGCAGCCTTGATGCCGCACTCCGTAGACTTCTCGAAATATGTAATCGCCTTTGAAAAATTCTGAATCTCCAGCAACATTTTGGCAAGCTTGTAAATCATCTCGCCATCCTTGTTAATATTGATATATTTCTCGTAGTAGGCAGCTGCCTTTGCCTTATCAATATCAACCTTACAGTTGCTATACTTACCAGACTCATATAACTCACCCAAAATCTTTAATGAATCTGCGCCAAAATTCTTATATTCCTGATCCATAACAGAGATATCAACAATCTTCTCGAGGATTTCTACAGCTTCCTCGGAATTGCCGTTTTCCATAAGGTTGATTGCTTTATCATATTGTAATTCAACATTACTTTTCGATGATTTCTTTTTTCCGCCAATTGCGGACAAAAACGGTATTTTCCCCAGAATACTGCTAAGTTTTCCCATTGCATTACCTCCCCTGCAACCTTATCATGAGGAATATTGTATCATAAAATGGCTAATCGTGCAACAAACTATAAGCATTTCTAGCAATTTACAACCGACTCTTATGCTGTACAGGACTCAAGATATGCAGCCATCTCATTAACGGCATCTGTCTCATCTGCACCTTCCGCTTCAACAGATAATGTATCACCATTCACAAAATCAAGGCTCATCATTCCCATAATGCTTTTTGCATTAATTTTCTTGTTGTTATCAACAATAAAAATACGGCTTTCGAATTTGCTTGCAATCTGTACCAGGATTGCAACCGGTCTTGCATCTGCATCATTTGGTAACTTCACTGTAACTGTCTTGTTTGTCATTTTTATATCCTCCTTAGCTCGTCGGCTATTTCGCTGATTTTTCTTAATCTATGATTGACACCGGATTTACCAAGCGGTGGGTCTAAGCACCGGCCAAGTTCCACCAACGGCATATCCGGCTGTTCAACTCGTAACATAGCTATTTCCTTCAAATGGGACGGCAAATAAGCAAGTCCTTTCGTCTCCTCAATATAAAGGATATCCTTCACGCATTTTTGTGCAGCATTTACTGTTTTTTTGATGTTGGATGTGTCACAATTATTCCGTCGGTTGACACGATTACTAATATCCTTCAGTATACGCACGTTTTCCATATTCATGAGAGAATTATGAGCCCCCATGACATTTAATATGTCAACAATTTCAGAACCGTCCTTAATATATACCACATAATATTTCTTACGTTCAATTAATTTTGGATGAAGTCCAAAACTCTGAATGCTTTGCAAGAGCAGACGGGCATGCAAATCACAGGCACATACAACCTCAAAATGATAACCCTTGTTTGGATCCGTAACCGATCCGGCAGCCAAAAATGCCCCTCTCACAAAAGCCTGCTTACAACAACTGCGCTCAATTAATATCGGATCAATCAAAAAAGAATCCTCGCACAAGGAAATCTTCATAGCAAGCCTTGACTCATCATCATTCACGTCACATTTGAGCAAATGCTGTATTTTTTGGATACGCTCCTGCAGCAAATCATTCTCACTATCATGATACCAAATTCCATCTTCAATTGTTCCGGACATTGCCACAAGTGCAGTCAGTTCTGCAAGTCTGCAATGTCTCGATGAGCTCATCTGGGAAGCAAGCTCATATTTTACCTGACTCGAAAATGTCATCTTTATTCACCTTTGACGATTCGGTCCTTCGCAATATCACGATGGAACAAACGAACCGTATATGGAAGCTCACTCAATTCCTTATGCAATGCATTGGCCACTGTGACTGACCTATGCTTACCACCTGTACAACCAACCGAAATCACAAGCTGGTTTTTGCCTTCTTTTTGATATTGAGGCAACAAAAACGAAATCATATCCGTTAATTTATTCAGAAACGAATCATATTCTTCACAATTTTTTACATACTGCGCAACTGGTTCATCATTTCCTGTCATCGGGCGCAGATTGACATCATAATATGGATTTGGTAAAAACCGAACATCAAATACTAAATCCGAATCTCTCGGAATCCCATACTTATATCCAAAAGACATCACTGTAATAATCATATTTTTGTATTCATCGCCGGAAACAAATATCTTGTCAAGCTCTGACTTTAACTCTCTTGTCAGCAGTGTGCTTGTATCAATAATGTAATCCGCCCGCTGCTTAAGAAATTCGATCTTTTCGCGCTCTTTTGCAATTCCTTCGTTAATTCTTCCTCCACGTGAAAGCGGATGCGCTCTTCGTGTTTCCTTGAATCGTTTTACAAGCACCTTTTCGGTAGCATCCAAGAACAAAATTTCATAATTATAGTTGGATTTCTTCATTTCTTCCAAACAAACAGAAAGCTGACCTAGCGCTTCTCCACTTCTGATATCGACACCTATCGCCACATTATCAACCTCTAATTTGTCATCATGGGCAATATCCGCAAAACGCTGAATCAACATAACCGGAAGATTATCCACACAGAAAAAGCCTAAATCCTCAAGCGTACGAAGGGCTGTTGATTTGCCCGCTCCGCTCATACCTGTAACAATTACAAATCGCATCGTATAATCTTCACCTCCGGTTCTAATGTTACCTGAAACGTTTCATAAACCTTCTTTGTAACAACATCCATCAGGGTGATAACATCATTTGCCGTGGCATGGTCATAATTTACAACAAATCCGCAGTGCTTTTCTGATACCATTGCTCCGCCGACCCGAAAGCCTCGCAAGCCACAATCATCAATTAATTTTGCAGCAAAATATCCTTCCGGTCTCTTAAAAGTCGAACCCGCACTAGGATATTCAAGCGGCTGCTTCATCACTCTGGCTGTTTTTAGTTCTTCCATTCTCGCAACAATTTGATTGTAATCACCATTCTTCAAACGAAGCTTCACACCGACAACAATCTTTGTCGCATCTACAATACTGTGACGATATGCAAATTGCATCTGCTCGCAGGAATACGTATGAATCTCATCATCCTCTAACAAATCAACCGATACAACAATATCTTTCATCTCCCCGCCATACGCACCGGCATTCATCACAATTGCTCCGCCAATTGTCCCGGGAATACCCGAAGCAAATTCCATCCCCGTCAGAGAATGTTCCTTCGCAAGCATTGAAATCTTGGCAAGCATTGCGCCTGCCTGCGCATAAATCGTCTCATCTTCTATCGAAATATCGCTCATTGCATCACCGATTGCAATCACAGCACCCTTATATCCTTCATCCAAAAACAGCACATTACTTCCGTTCCCTAAAATTACATACGGAACATTACTCTCTTTACATGCATGAATTGCCTGCAAAAGCTGCTCTATGCTTGCAGGGGTAATATAATAGCGTGCTTCCCCTCCGATTCGAAACGTAGAATGTCTGCTCATCGGTTCATATTCTTTATATATAATACCGTTTAATTTGTCTTTCATTTTGCAACCCCATATTTTCACGACTGCGTAGCAATCGTTTCCGTGTATCATTTATAGATACAAAAAAAATAAATGAAACCTATTTATACGCTATAAATATACAATATAGGCTTCATTTATTCAATGTTAAAATCTATACAATTTTTTGACAACTTTTATGCTTTCTAAGACTATTTATACAATTAAGCCTCAAGAACCGCACATGCTCCACCGTAAATTCCTGCATCGTTTCCTAACGTAGCAAGTGCAAATTTTGTCTTGCGGCATGCATGGAAAGCGTATTCCCGGAAATATTTGGCAGTTGTATCCGTAATGATAGAACCGGCTTTTGAAACACCTCCGCCAATAACAAAAACCTCAGGATCAACAACGCATGCAATCTGTGCAAGTGCTGTGCCGAGACATTTTCCATGGTTTTCTACAAGTTCGCAAGCAAGCTCATCACCATTTTTTGCAGCGTCAAACACTTCCTTCGCCGAAATATATTGTACATTACGCAGAGAAGATGGACGTTCAGAATTGTTGATTGCAATATTTGCCATACGTACAATACCTGTTGCTGAAGTATATTGCTCCAGACAACCCTTTAATCCACAACCGCATGTTTCGGACTCCTCCTCATTCACACGAATATGTCCAATCTCACCGCCTGCTCCATTAACGCCGGAAAGCATCTTTCCATCAATAATGATACCTCCACCAACTCCTGTGCCAAGTGTAAC
>SAMEA3663026__coassemble_418_pt1 | contig 25026 bp, 23 predicted proteins | sample SAMEA3663026__metabat2_low_PE_012 | metagenome-assembled genome bin SAMEA3663026 (sample SAMEA3663026) | pig gut metagenome | biome: pig gut; feature: pig-associated habitat; material: faeces | place: France | collected 2012
GATTCGAACCCCCGACCCACGGCTTAGAAGGCCGTTGCTCTATCCAGCTGAGCTACGGACACATATCATTCTCGCAATAGCGAAAATAAAGAGCGGGTGATGGGAATCGAACCCACGTATCTAGCTTGGAAGGCTAGTGTTCTACCATTGAACTACACCCGCATGTTTTCGAAAAGTCGGGGTGACAGGATTCGAACCTGCGACCTCCTGATCCCAAATCAGGCGCTCTAGCCAAGCTGAGCCACACCCCGAAAGTACTATCTATCGGTTGACGCAAGACATATTATATATGATACATAGAATGATGTCAACTGTTTTTTTGAAACTTTTTTGACGACTTTATTTCTCTAACATTATATAGAAAAAATGGCTATTTTGCGTCACCTTCCTATTTGTAAAATGTTTAGAGTAAAATTATAGTTGGCAAAAAAAGAAAAACATAAAGGACGAAGCATGAAAACTCTTTTCAATCTCATAAATAAATCATATTATTAAGTTTGCTTACGACCAATGATAAGACAAAAAATGTGAGTGTTTTGGAACAAACAGCTTTCGAAAGCGTCCGGGTAAGAATCGTGCCAATGATTACTTGACAGAAACGCAGAACCGCAAAAGACTTCCTTAACAAACAAAATTATGTTAAGATAATATAGCACACAAAATTGGAATTTAGGAGAGCAAAAATGGAAAACTTTATTTTTAGTATAAATGTTACAATTCCAATCTTTCTCGTAATGGTACTCGGATATATATTACGTAAGATAAATTTTCTGACAGAGGAATTTGTCCGTGTGGCAAATCGATATGTATTTGTTGTTGCACTTCCGGCGTTGTTGTTTAAGGATATTTCGGCAGCCGATGTCAAACAGGAGATGAATCCAACCTTTTTCTTATATTGTATGATTGTTACGATTGTTATGTTTTTTGCGGTCTGGGGGATCGCTGCATTCTGCTTGAAGGATAAAACGATGATAGGTGCGTTTGCGCAGGCCGGAGCACGAGGGAGTGCTGCGGTGCTCGGGATAGCATTTGTTGAAAATATATGCGGAGAAGCCGGGATGACACCACTTATGATTGTGGCGGCGGTTCCGTTTTTCAATATTTTGTCAGTTATCATACTCGTTTTTAATTCCAATACAGACAAAAAGGAATATGGAAAGATAAAAAACGCAGTCGTCAATATTGCAAAAAATCCTATTATTATAGGAATCGTTGTCGGTTTGGTATTTTCTTTGATTGACATTGAACTTCCGGCAATCTTCAACCGGACTGTTGATTATGTAGCGCGAACGGCAACGCCGATTGCATTGTTGGTTGTAGGTGCCGGATTTGAATTTGGCGAGGCAATTCGTAAGATTGGGCCTGCCATTGGAGCAAGTTTTATCAAGTTAATTGGCCTTCCGCTTGTTTTTCTTCCGATTGCATACAAAATCGGATTTGAACCAAGTGAAATGGTAGCTATATTAATTATGCTTGCATCCCCAACAACAGTAAGCTGCTATATTATGGCAAAAAATATGGATAATGATGCTGATTTGACATCAAATGTCATTGTTATAACGACGTTATTCTCATCGGTAACACTTACACTTTGGATATTTGTTCTTCGAAGCCTGGGTTGTATATAGGAGGAAATGCTTATGAAAATTGCAAAAATACTTTTATCAATTTTTGGATTATTTATTACGGCTATTTTTGTCATTCCGTTATTTTTGCATTGCACAATCAATATTGGAACCTGCACAGGAATTATGATGGGCATTCTTCTGATTGTGCTCGGAATATTTATAGAAAGAATTCTTTCATTCCTTAAGAATATATATCAGAAAAAAATCGGAAAAATTGTCATTTGGTTTGTCGGTATAATGATTGTAGCAATTGCAGCTCTGGCATCTGTTGAGACTGTTCTTATGATAAAGGCTGCGACAAAAGCACCGGAGGAGGGCGCAACTGTTGTAGTGTTAGGTTGTAGAGTGTATGACAACAAACCAAGTAAGACGTTGAAAAGCAGGTTGGATGCTGCATATGATTACCTGGTTGCGCATGAAGATTCTGTTTGTGTCGTAAGTGGCGGCAAGGGCACGAATGAGACGATGAGTGAAGCCGACTGCATGTACGAGTATCTTGTGGAACGAGGTATTGAACCGGAACGAATTTATGTCGAGAATAAATCGAGAACGACCAGAGAAAATCTCAAATTCACAAAACAAATTATTGAGGAAAACGGACTCAATCCTTCCATAGCCATTGTAACAAGTGAATTTCATGAATACAGGGCCGGTCTTATAGCAAAGGATCTCGGTTTTACATATGGTGCGATTTCAAGTAATACAATGAAAATGTTATTGCCTACTTACTATGTTCGTGAATTGTATGGAATCATATATCAGTGGATTGGAATAGGAGAGTAAAACTTTTTTTAAAAAGTGCTTGACTTTTTTTGTCTGTCCTATTATACTAACAAAGGTGTCGACGATGAGTCGTACATGAATGGGATCTTAGCTCAGCTGGGAGAGCATCTGCCTTACAAGCAGAGGGTCACAGGTTCGAGCCCTGTAGGTCCCATTTATATATGGCGGGATAGCTCAGTTGGCTAGAGCATGCGGTTCATACCCGCAGTGTCGAGGGTTCAAATCCCCCTCCCGCTACGAATATTACGGTGAAAACAATTATGTTTTCACCGTTTTTTGCATACTGCGGCCTTGTGGAGCGTAGGGGTTTGGCAGTCAATCAAAAAATGCTTATCAAACAATTCTATCTGATTCGTTTCAAGAACCGTTTCAAAATTCATTTCAAAATTTGTTTTATCGTTGACATGCTATGCGGTTTTGTATATTATGTTTCCGTATTACCAAATTATGTTTTACAGAAAGACGAGGAGTAAACAATGACTTCATTTACGGGATATACACATGGTGTAAACCTTGGTGGCAGGCTTTCTCAAACAGATGATATGACGAAGGCACACTATGATACATTTATTACAGAAAAGGATATCGCATATATAGCTGAACTTGGGCTTGATCATGTCAGAGTCCCGGTTGATTATATGGTTTTTGAGAATGAAGACGGTTCGGAAATCGAAGATGGCTATTCTTACATTGATAAATGCATTGCGTGGTGCCGGCAATATAATCTTCACATGATTTTGGACATCCACAAAACATATGGATATTCGTTTGATCCGCTTGACGACACAGATAAGAAAGCATTTTTCTATGATAAGACGACGCAGGCACGCTTTTTTTCTATGTGGAAGCGTTTGGCGATTCGGTATGGGAAATATAGCGAGATGCTCGCATTTGAGCTTCTTAATGAGATTGTTGAGCCGGAAGTGGCAGAGGCATGGAACGGGATAGCCCTTCAGGCGATTGATGTGATTCGAGAGATTACAAAGGATACATGGATTATCTTTGGCGGAACAATGTACAACAGTGTTGCAAGTGTGCCGCTTATGGCTATTCCGAAACAGGACAAAGTTGTATTTACGTTCCATAGCTATGAACCTCTCATTTTTACACATCAAGGCGCGTATTGGGTTAAAAATATGCCTCGGGATTTTAGAGTTCATTATCCGGCAAGTATTGAAGAATATAGAGCGTGCAGCAGGGAGTTGTCGCAGGCGCTGGTCGGTGGAATTTTTGAGGAGGGCTTAGACCGGATGGGACCGGAGTTTTTTGAGAAAATGTTCGCTCCGGCTATTGAATACGCCGAATCACACGGTATTTCGCTATATTGCGGAGAGTATGGCGTAATAGATTTGGCAGATGATGAGTCAAAGATTCGATGGGCAGAAGATATTTGTAAGGTCTTTGATGCGCATAAGATTGGACGTGCATATTGGAACTACAAAGAAAAAGATTTTGGTATTGTTAATATAAAAGATGAAAATGTATGCAAAAAGTTAGCATCTTTGTTATAAAATCAGGCAGTCAGGATGAATTTCCGGGCTGCTTTTTTTGTATACCGCGGCCTTGTGGCAAAGGAGCGTGCCGGCAGTGCAATCAAAAGAAGTGCCGATGAAGCAATTCTTTTGATTAAAAATAGTTATTGACAAAATATGTAATAATGTTATAATGTGAACAAATGAATAACTATTCATATGTAAATAAAAAACAGATGACATTTTGAAAAGGAGGTTCATTATGTTTTTAGAGATTCATGATTTAAAGAAGAGTTTTGGGGAAAAGGAAAGCAAAATCGATGTATTAAAAGGGCTTTCTTTTGAGATTGAACGTGGAGAAATGTGTGTATTACTTGGCCCTTCGGGTTGCGGAAAATCAACCCTTCTAAATATTATCGGCGGCATTGATACACCTAGCTCCGGTTATATTTCAATTGAGGGCGACAAAATGGGCGATATGTCAGAGAAAGAACTTACGAGGTATCGCAGAAAGCATCTTGGCTATGTATTCCAAATGTATAATTTAATTCCGAATCTGAACATTAAGGAAAATGTTGAGGTTGGAAAATATTTGAGTGATAATCCGCTTGATACAGACGAGCTTCTAAAGACACTTGGCTTGTACGAACATCGTCACAAGCTTCCGAATCAGCTTTCGGGCGGTCAGCAGCAGAGAGCTTCTATTGGACGAGCAATCATAAAAAATCCCGATATTTTGCTTTGTGATGAGCCAACTGGCGCTCTTGACTATGCGACCTCAAAAGAAATACTTAAGCTTATTTCGGAGGTTAATCAGAAGTACGGCAATACGATTATTATGGTAACGCACAACGATGCAATCAAGCAGATGGCAGATCGAGTGATTACACTACGCGATGGTATGGTTCGTAAAAATTATATGAATGAAAATAAAGTCGATGCAAAAGACTTGGATTGGTAGGAGGGATACGTTATGAAGAATCCTTTAAATAAGCGAATTCCTCAGGAATTAAAACAGGATTTTGGAAAGTATTTTGTGATTTTTGCTTTTCTTGTTTTGTTAATTGGTCTTGTTTCAGGTTTCCTTGTTGCCAGTGACAGTATGCTCGCGGCTTATGATGAAGGCATAGATGAATATAAAGTTGAGAATGGGCATATTACATTTGATAAGGAAATTAATGAGGAATTAATGGCTTCCTTCGCACAGGGAGGATATGTTTCGTTATATGAGTTGTTCTATAAAAATGTTACAGATGATGCCGGAAAAAAGATCCGAATTTACAAGCCGCGAAATGAGGTAAACCTCGCATGTGTCATGAAAGGACATCTCCCGGAAACTGCAAATGAAATCGCCATTGATCGCCTGTTTGCACAGAATAACAAATATAAGGTCGGCGATACCATGAGTATTCATGGCAAACCATATGTAATTTCCGGATTCGTGTCGTTGCCGGATTATTGCTGCCTTTATGAAGATAAATCAGACATGATGTTCAATGCCAGTAATTTTTCAATTGCTATCATGACAGAAGAAGGATTTGACAGCTTTTCGGATGTGTCAACAAAGTATAATTATGCCTGGTTATATGGACGAAAGATTGACCGTAATGATGATAAGTATAACAAAGAATGTGCGGAAGTCTTTCTGAGTGCCGGCTGGCAGGCTTTGACGGAATATAATACAAAGCAACTACAGGATAACCATCCGGAAAACGTAGTTTCTGTCACAGATTACCTTCCGCAATACATGAATCAGGCAATTAATTTTGCAAGAGAGGATATTGGCAAGGACAGTGCGATATTTCTCGTGTTTGCATATCTTGTTATTGCATTAATCTGTTTTGTATTTGCAGTTACGATAGCAAATACAATTCAGGCGGAAGCAAGTGTTATCGGCACACTTCGGGCATCCGGATATACAAGAGGAGAACTTGTAAGACATTATATGATTCTCCCGATTGTTGTTACACTTTTCGGTGCTTTGGTTGGTAATATTCTTGGATATTCTGTTATTAAAGATGCAATGGCAGATTTATATTACAACAGCTATAGCTTGCCGACATTTGAAACAATTTGGAATGCAAATGCCTTCCTAAAAACAACAGTAATCCCGATTATTATGATGTTTGTCATAAATACGACGGTGTTGGTTCATAAGCTAAAGCTGTCACCAATCCGTTTCCTTCGAAATGATTTGAGCAAAAGGGGTAAGAAGAAAGCATTTCGTCTGAATACAAAGATTCCATTTATGAATCGTTTTCGTATTCGCGTATTGTTTCAGAATATTCCAAACTACATAACACTGTTTCTTGGTATATTTTTAGGCGGCGTTATCGTTATTTTCAGTCTGATGTTCGGGCCTATGATAGAAGATTACAAGACATTGGTTTTGGAACAAAGAATTAGCGATTATCAGTATATTGTAACGGATACAGGCGCTGTGACAGCAAATGAACAGGCAGAGAAATATTGTCTTGCTGAATTAAAAACAACAAATGACAAATATGTTGAGGAGGAAGTGTCAATATACGGTTTTAGCAAAACAAGCGCATATTCGCCTGCCAGGGTAGAAGACGGCAAAACAATTATTTCAAGTGCATATGCAAAAAAATATGACTTAAAAAAGGGCGATTTTGTTGAATTGCTTGATACCTACGAGGGAAAAACATATTCCTTTGAAGTGTCGGGTGTATGTGAATATGATGCAGGAATTGCAATCTTCCTTACGCAGGAGAGCTTTAATGAAATTTTTGGCAAGCAGGAAGAATACTTTTCAGGATATGTAAGCAATGAACCACTCAATGATATCGATGGTTCAAGAATTGCAAAGATTATTAATGTCAGCGATCTTACAAAGGCGTCTGATCAGCTGATGGATTCCATGGGAAGCTTTATGAATATTCTCAAGGTCTTTGGCGTGATTATGTTTTTGCTTTTAATGTATCTTCTTAGTAAACAAATCATCGAAAAAAATTCAAAATCGATCGCAATGGCAAAAATACTTGGCTTTTACAATGGAGAGATTGGCAGCATTTACATCGTGGCAACTTCGCTGGTTGTTGTGTTATCTATGTTAATCACCTGCCCGTTAGTTGGAATTGCTATCAACTTTATTTTTGAAAAACTGTTGTATACGATGATGACAGGATATATTCCTTATATTGTTTCTGTGACGTGTTACATTCAGATGATAGTTCTTGGAATAGCATGTTATGCGGTAATTGCAGCATTGCAAATGCGCAAGATCAACAAAATAAACAAAGCGGATGCGCTTAAAATTGTTGAGTAAAACTGTTTGACAAAAATAAATGAACATGAAAAAGACATGGTAAATGAACATGGAAATGCCATTGCAAATGAATATGAACAATGAACATGAAATAAGTATGAAAATGAACACGGAAAAGTATTTTGTTGTGAACAGGGCATGTTTATATTATAATGATTGTATATGTTTTTATTATGAGGAGGTAACATATGCCATTTATTAATTCGAAAATCAGTACAGATATTACACCGGAGCAGGAGACAACTGTAAAGGAATTACTTGGTCAGGCGATTTCTGTAATTCCGGGAAAGAGTGAAAGCTGGCTTATGGTCGGTTTTGAACCAAACTACAAGTTATATTTCAAGGGTGACAATAGTGAACCAACAGCCTTTGTCGAGGTTAGCGTATTTGGCACAGAGAATCGTCAGGCATTCAATATGCTTACAGCTAAGATTTGCGAGATATTTAAGCAGGTACTTAACATTCCGCAGGAACGCGTGTATGTAAAATACGAAGCGACAGGCAATTGGGGTTGGAATGGTGGTAATTTCTGATTCGATTTGTTCATAAGAGGTAAGTATGTATAACAACAATAATTATGATAACAATAATTATCAGCGAGGACCGTACGGCGATCCGTATACCGAAATTATGGAGGCGATTGCAGCAGGAGAGCGTGCACATCAAAGCCTGTGTAATGCAGAACAGGCATTAAAAAGTGCTGGTAATTGGGGACTGGTAGATATGTTTGGTGGAGGTTTTTTTACCAATATGTTCAAGCATAACAAGATGGGAGACGCGAGCTATTATATGGACCAGGCCAGATTTGATTTGCAAAATTTTCAAAGAGAGCTTCGGGATGTAAATACATTTGAAAATCTTTATATTGATGTAGGAGATTTTCTTACATTTGCAGACTTTTTCTTTGACGGATTTGTCGCCGATTTTATGGTACAGTCTAAAATAAACGATGCAAAACGTAATGTTGCAGAAGCAATCGAGCGTGTAGAACAGATACTAGACCAATTATATCGCGAGCGAGGATATTATCACGGGTAGAATATGAGTAAAAAGGAACTTACTAAACGAGAACGAGAGAGGGAACCTTTATTGCAGCGATCTTTACAGGCGTGATGGTCAAATTTTTTAACAAGCATTTACATGAAAAAATCACTTCCGTGTTAGAAAGATAAACAATGCGATTTCAATATTAAAAAAACAGCAGTTTGAAAAAACTGCTGTTTTTTTACTTCCAAAAAATCGTTAATTTAGCAATATATAGTTTTGTAGAAAACCTTACTGCTGATTATTATTTGGATCATCTGCATTAGCTGCATCAGCCCAGAAAGAAGCATTCTGACCACTGTATGTATTTTGCGAGCCACCATTATTCTCCCAGAATGAACCGTTGTTTGTATTGTTGTCAACAGGCGTCTGTGGTTGAACCGGATTTTGTGGTTGAGCCGGTGTCTGTGGCTGAGACGGCGTTTGATTAGCCGGAGCGTCATCATACTTTGCTGCCAAATCCTGAATCGGAGTAGTTCCAAATGTCTCAAGCGGAGTAGATAAAATTTTCTCTAAATCTTCCTGCTCCTTGTTCTTCTGAGCAACACGCTTCTTCCACCATGTGAATAATATCAATACGACGACAATTACAACAAGTCCGATAATAAGTGTAACCATGATTACACGGAAATTACTCTTTGCCATAATCTGCTTACCGGCCTTTTTCATACCTTCTCCAAAAATCTTAGCGAGGTCGCCGTTATAAGCATTCCAGTTTGCATTCACTTTATCACGAATGAGATTTAATGACTCTTCATCAATTACTTCACCGGTATCATAACCGGCAGCGAAGTAATAATTATCATGCTCAGCTACATACAAGATGAGGAGGTTACCCTCAGATTTGAACAATTGTGAGTACAATTCATCTGTATACTTATTCGGATCATCAACGCTTTCAATAACATAAAGTACAGGGAAAACACCTGTCTTATCATAGAAAGACTTGAAACCGGAATTAAGAGCAGCTTCGTTTGTGCTATCAATGAATGGCTCCAATCCATAATCTGCACTTTTGTCAATATAGTAACCATATTGGCTGTCTACAGAACCTTTGAATTTGTCACGGTTTAGCTTCTTGTTTGAAGAACTGTTTGCAAAAGCAACGGTTAATACGGATCCGATAATCCAGAAAATGAGGAGCATTGTAAGAAAACCGCCGCAACCAAAACCGCTTGTTCTAGGACCCGCACTACGATATCCGCCACGGTAACCGCCGTATCCGTATCCATAGCCACGTCTGTATCCGGAATTATAATGGTATCCGGAATTGCTACTGCCGGATGGACGATAGCTACTTCCGCCACCGACTGTTCTATGTCCGCCACTACCACCTATATGTGTTCTGCCACTACCAGAGAAGGAACGGCTAGCGCCACGACCGCCACCTCCCATTGAACGTCCTCCGAAACTACGGCCGCCACCGCCACCGCCTCCTGTTGAACGTGCCATACGCAATACCTCCTTATGAATGTATCATTTTAATCATTTTTAACAAACTCATTTTACAATGAAAAATATAAAACGTAAACACAAAAATTTACATAAAAAGCAAAATCTGTATAAAAACGAAATATGCAGAACAATTAATGACAAAAATTGTAAAATATGTAGTATTTGCAACATTTATTTAAATATGATAGATTTGAGTTGCAAATGAAAACAAACAATTGAAGGAAACAAATGGAAGAAAATAATGTTCACGTCATGAACGTTAAGAATACAAGATTACAAGAATACAAAAATACAACAATACAGATGTAGAGACATAGAAATATAGAAAGTTGAGGGAATAATATGCGCGTAGGAATGGGCTATGATGTTCATAAGTTGGTAGAAGGACGGAAATTGATTTTAGGTGGTGTTGAAATACCATATGAGAAAGGCTTGCTTGGACATTCGGATGCAGATGTCCTTGTTCATGCGATAATGGATGCATTGCTTGGGGCAGCAGCGCTTGGGGATATCGGTAAGCATTTCCCTGATACAGACCCGGCATACAAGGGTGCGGATAGCTTGAAGCTGCTTGAACATGTCGGCAAGCTTCTCGATGAGAATAATATGCTGGTTGGAAACATCGATGCAACGATTATCGCACAGCGACCAAAGATGGCACCTCATATTGAGACAATGCGCCAAAATGTTGCAGATAGACTTCATATTGATAGGAATCAAGTGAATATCAAAGCGACAACAGAAGAAGGCCTTGGATTCACGGGAACAGGCGAGGGTATGAGTGCGCAGGCAATTTGTCTGCTTGAAACTGTAACAAATTTTGATTATCGAATGAATGGAATAGTTGAAGAATCTGCCGACGCAGGTCAGGGCGGTTGTAGTGGCTGCGGTGGATGTCCGATGAGTAAGGGGTAAAAATGAGTGGATATGAATATCGTATATGGGATATGAAGGATTCTTCCTGCAAATTAGGAAGATCGAAAGAGAATCTTGCCCCATACAGAAAGCTTTGGGATAAGATATTTGCGGATCCGGAAGGGTTTGCGGATTATTATTTTCAAGAGGTTTGTAAAAAGAACATTATCATAGGTGTGTATGATGCTGATACACTGATTGGGATGGCTTATGCGAATCCGTATCAGGTTGTTGATTCAAAAGCTTCTTGTGTGAAAGAAAGCTACTATATCGTAGGAGTTTCAGTTGATGAAGCATATAGAAAAAAAGGTATTATGCACGAGATGATGCAAAAACTGATGCTTTATATTCAGGATCAGGGCTGCGAATTTGTATTTTTAATGCCGGAGAACGAACAGTATTACACATCACTTGGCTTTGAGAATATATACAAGACTAAGACGATTACATTTGATACAGCGGACTTTGAATTTGATATGCCAATCGATCCGACGGTAAAGTTGTTACATTTATCGAGACTTCCGAGAGAAGAGTGGCAGCTCTTGGCAGACGGTATCAATAAGGAGCTTTCAAAACGTTTTCGATATTATGTTAACCGAAATGGCGATGCATTACAAGCTATGCTCATGGAACATCAATGTCAGAAGGGGGATGTTGCAATCGTATATGACGAAGAAATGGTGCGTGGTTTATTTGCATATGGTCTCGATTGTAAGCACATGTACATCGAACGTTTGGAACTGTTTGATGTAGATTGTGGCGAAATGCTTGCGAAGGTCATTGTTCGTGTTGCCGGCTTTATGAAGTGCGAGGCGGCATCTGTGACGATGGATGCACAAGCTGCAGAACGCTTTTGTGAGGCGTTTCACGGGAACTGTATGATAGAAGCTGGACATGGCATTATGGCATGTTCCCTTCAAAAAGATAAATTTTCCATCAATGATATGAAAAATATAAGCTTTTTTGATGAAATAGTTTGAAATTAGTGAGCTATATGGTATAATGTGTTGGATATTGGGCTCAAATTTCCAAAAAAATAATATAAGAGTCCAAGTAATATATTGAATGGGGGACAAACTCATGTACAAAATTCTAAAAAAAGAGGTCTTAAATCAGGCTGTTGTTATGATGGAGGTTGAGGCACCTTACGTTTCCGCCCGCTGTGAAGCCGGACAGTTCGTAATCGTCCGTCTTGATGCTGATGGCGAAAGAATTCCACTTACAATCGCTGATTTTGACAGAGACAAAAACAGCGTTACTATTATTTTCCAGACAGTTGGTTACTCTACAAAGCTTATGGCAAAGTTAGAAGAGGGCGATGCATTTGAGGATTTTGTAGGTCCTCTTGGTCAGCCTGCTCCTTTTAAGGAATGGAAGAAGATTATAGGTGTTGCCGGTGGTGTTGGTGCAGCTCCGCTTTATCCACAGCTTAAGAAGCTTTCAGAGCAGGGTGTAGAGTGCGATGTAATTATTGGAGGAAGATCGGCTGAGTTTGTTATTCTTGCGGACAAATTTGCGAAGTTCTGTAAGAATGTATATATTATGACAGATGATGGTACGTTAGGTGAACAGGGCCTTGTAACAAAGAAATTAGAAGAGCTTATTGTTGCCGGCGAGGATTACGATCACGCAATCGCAATCGGACCACTCATTATGATGAAGTTTGTAGTTGAGGTAACGAAGAAGTATAATCTTCCAACTACAGTATCTCTTAACCCAATTATGATTGACGGAACAGGTATGTGTGGTGGCTGCCGTGTTACTGTTGGCGGCGAGACAAAGTTCGCTTGTGTAGATGGTCCGGATTTTGACGGTTTCCTCGTGGATTTTGACGAATGTATGAAACGTCAGACATTCTACAAAGAAGAAGAACATACATGTATGATGAAAATTGCCAAGTAAGAATAGGAGATAAAAATATGCCAAATATGAGTCCAACAAAGGTTCCTATGCCACAACAGGATCCGAATGTAAGAAATAAAAACTTTGAAGAGGTTGCTACCGGTTATACAGCCGAGATGGCAATGGAAGAAGCAACAAGATGTATTAACTGTAAAAACAAGCCATGTATGACAGGTTGTCCGGTAAATGTACCAATTCCGGGTTTCATTGAGCAGGTTGCAGCCGGAAATTTTGAGAAGGCTTATGAGATTATCACAAGCGAGAATGCACTTCCTGCCATTTGCGGACGTGTTTGCCCACAGGAGAATCAGTGTGAAGGTAAGTGTATCCGCGGTATTAAGGGTGAGGCTGTTTCGATTGGCCGATTGGAGCGTTTTGTAGCAGATTATCATATGCAACATGGTGCAAAAGCAGAGCTTAAGATTGAGAAGAACGGCAAACGTGTAGCAGTTGTAGGTTCAGGTCCTGCCGGAATTACTTGTGCGGGCGAGCTTGCTAAGAAAGGTTATGATGTAACAATTTTTGAAGCATTACATAAGGCCGGTGGAGTATTAAGCTATGGTATTCCGGAATTCCGTCTTCCAAAGTCACTTGTTGCTAAAGAATTAGAGAACATTACAGATATGGGCGTAAAGCTTGAAACAAATGTTGTTATTGGTCGTTCACTTACAGTTGATGACTTGTTTGAGCGTGGCTTTGAGGCTGTTTTCCTTGGAACAGGAGCAGGTCTTCCGAACTTCCTTCGTATTCCGGGAGAAAACTTGCTTGGAGTTTACTCAGCAAATGAGTTCCTGACACGTGTAAACCTTATGAAGGCTTATAAGAAGGACGAGATGCCTACACCTGTTAAGGTTGGCAAACGCGTAGCAGTCGTTGGTGCCGGTAACGTAGCTATGGATGCTGCAAGAACAGCGAAGCGTCTTGGAGCTGAAGAAGTATATATTGTATATAGACGTGGTGAGGATGAGGTTCCTGCACGTAAGGAAGAAGTCGAGCATGCAAAGGAAGAAGGCGTTATCTTCAAGCTTCTTAACAACCCTGTTAAGATTCATGGTGAGGATGGCTGGGTAACGGGTATTGAGGTTGTTGCACAGCAGCTTGGTGAGCCGGATGCATCCGGACGTAGAAGACCGGAGCCAATTGAAGGTTCAAACACAATTATCGATGTTGAAACAGTTGTTATTGCCATTGGTCAATCTCCAAATCCACTGATTCGTCAGACTACAGAAGGTCTTGATACACATAAGTGGGGCGGAATTATTGTAAATGAAGAGACAAATGAGAGTACGCGTAAGAATGTATATGCCGGTGGAGACGTTGTAACAGGTGCTGCAACCGTTATTCTTGCTATGGGTGCAGGTAAGAAGGCAGCTAAGGCGATTGATGCTTCTTTACAGGAATCATAAAAGAATTAGGAGGATGTAAATGGATACATTTACAGAACAAATCATCAAAGCAAAACCATCCGCAAAGCAACGTATGCTGCTTGTCGGTGCAATCTTTGTTATCATTTTTTCATTGTTTCTTGTTATGTTTATCAATGGAAGTATCGGACTTAGTGTATTAGTACTTGGCATTGTATTGTATGTATGTGCAGGCAATGCCCAGCGTTACGAATACGAGTACGAGATAACAAATGGCGATTGCGATATATCACGTATTACAAACCAGACAAGCCGTAAGAATGTTTATTCTTTCGTTGAAGGGGATGTAAAGCGTATTATGCCTGTGGATTCTGATAAATTCCGCAACGAAAAGCAAGTGAGTGCGAATATGGTTACGCGAAATTTTACATCCAGAAATGCAGCTTATAAAGAAGAGTGGTATGCATTTTTTGTGAATCATAACGGTGAGGACGAAATCGTCCTTCTTGAACTGAAAGAAAAGGCATTAGAACAGTTAAAAGGGAAATACAAATTACTGTTTGAGAATTAAATATTCTCTATGACATCAAAAGACAGAGGTACAAAGAGACCTCTGTCTTTTTTGTATTACCGCGGCCTTGTGACGCAGGGCCTTGCCGGCAGTGCAAACAAAAGAATTGCTGATGAGGCTATTGTTTGCAATTTTATTTTTTTGTTATTTTTTTGAGAAATCTATAAATTTGATTTTTAAATAATAGAATAAAGAAAGAAAAAAGTGCGCAAACACACAAGATGATAAATGGATAAATTGGTGTAGAATCACCTGTTTTCGGAACATTCGGAGGTGTTGTTACAACAGGCGGTTCTGCTTCCGGAGGAGAGCTTAACGGAGGTGTTGTTACAGGTGGGTTGTTCGAAGGCGGCTTTTCGATTGGCGGCGTTTCGTATATAATCGTCTGATTCGAATTGTTTATATCCTCATGCAGGCATATGATTTCGCCATCATAATAAAGTCGTTCATATAAAACAAGCTCGGAACCGGCAAGCAATGAACTGTCAAATTGAAAATCTAAAGTAATCTCACCATCAGTTGATTCGCATACAAATGTTGATTTTGCCGTTACAGGAGAGCCGTCGACAAGTAACGGTTCATTTGTTTCTTTATCCATGATTACTCCTTGAATCTCGTAGGTGTTTCCTTCTACAAGATTTTTGTAATATATGGCATCCGAAATGATGTCTTGCTTTGTCGGTTTTCCTGTTTTTGAGTTGCTTGTGACGTTGATGGCAGATGTTTCAATCGTTGGTTCTTTTATTTTGTTATGTATGTTGAAGCTTTTAATTATTTTTTTTGAAATTGTAGTACCGATACATTGTTCAATCGCGACATCACCGGATGAAATGGAAAAGGTCATATCTTCACATTTCATATAATTGTCTGGTGTATGCTCGTGAAGAATATAGGTTCCGAGCGGAAGGTCGATTGTAGTGGATGCATTTCCACTGTCATCGGTTGTCAGGGATTCTACAAGTGTGTTTTTTTCATAAAGAAGACAACCATTACCATCCGAAGAATAAATATCCTCTGCTGCAATAATGTCAAAAACAATGCCACTTAACGCTATTTCCGATGTAACATATGCACCTGTTGTTTCGTTCCAGACACGTTTTTCACCTGTTTTATGAAGCCAAACTGCGCCGTAGATAGGTGTATTTTCAATGATATAGGAATAACCGATGGAAGTATCGCTGAATGTATCATAGGGGATATTTTCGTCGACTTCAAATTCAATAGAACTTTCGGAAGAACAGTAATATCCGACCGGAGCGGATACCTCATCGATTCGATATTTTCCGGCGGCAAGCGGAATTGGTGTTTGACAAAATCCATCCGAATCCGTTTGGATGTTAAAGCATTCGGTTTCTGTTGTTGAGAAGTTTACATAACTATCATTGTCGTATGACCATATTCGGAATGTTGCGGGATTGTTTTTTATCGGATTTCTGGAATAAGCATCAATTTTATAAAGATGGATAGTGACTTCAAATGCGTTGTCCACACATTTTACAACGGGTAGTAAAGAAGGAGAATCATTTGAAATCGTAATGATAAAATCATCAACCGCATAATGGTTGCTTGGAACCGTCGTTTCTTTAATCAGGTATTTTCCGATAGGAAGTGGAATGCTGCAGGCATATCCGTTCGCATCGGTAAAAAGTTCAGTGGAACCGTCGGAGCAAAGCGGAATTGCTTTCTGTTTGTCAAATTGATAAATTCCGTCTGTCTTTTTTAAATCCTGAATGTTGCATGCCATAAAACCTGCACCCTGCAGCACTGTTTCCGCACCGACGGAACGTTTGCTGTACTTCATGATTTGAAATGATGCTGTTTTGGGTGGTTCTGCCTGAATACGCAAGCTTTTTGACAGAGAGGCAAGCCGGTTGTATGGGGAACAGACGACCATGTCCTGATACCCATGGGCATAAAAGAACCGGCCTGCATTGTAGGAACCGTCAATCTTGTCACCATCTCCGTAAAATGGAGTAAAGGTTACCCCTTCAGGGGAGGTGATAATAAGATCAAGCACTTTTCCGTCGTCCAAATCGGATGCAGAAATTGTGATGGTTGCATTCTGGGTGAATAATTGACCTGTCCGTACTTGAAAACTTCCGTCTGCATCGACCGCTCCAAGCAGTGGCGTTTTGATTTCCTCCGTGCGAAGCGGGTGATAGGTTACCGAGATGGGAATCGTGTTTGCATCTGCTTCCTTAATTTCAAAATAGTCATAATATCCGTTTGCGCTTTCGACGCCGGGAAATTCGGTTACGGAGTCGTGGATAAAGGATAGATGATTGGTTGTTCCCTTCTGCCTGCTTGAAAGAAGTTTAGATTCGCAATGGCTTGCTTTGTAAGTGACTTCAAAGGTAATCTGACCGTTTAAAATATAAGGTGACCAATCGAAGTTTTTTTCTGTATAATCGGCCGGTAGTGCTAGCGGTTTTTTGTTTTTGTCCATAACTGTAATGTCAATGGAACGAAAGCCCTTTGTGTTTGCGGAAAGGATACGTTCTGTCGCCTCATATCCGTACTCTTCAATATGGCGTTGTGTCCAGCTCCCTAATTGATATAGTGCATCAAATGCAGCATTTGCACTTGATACATTACCACCGGATGTGTCGGTTATTTCCGAAATGTCAGAGCCATTTAATTTATGAATGGCAGCGGCAGTCACAGCCTGTGCTTCAAGAGGGTCCAGGTGATAAAAACAGCCGTTGATTAACAAACCGAATTGTGCCATGCCGTCAATGACATAAACTCCGTAGCTTCCGCCAATATTTTCATTTGGATTAGCAAGCCCGAGCGTGTCGTTGTTTATGCTTGACTCGCCGCCATAACCGTACATGAGTACAGCGGAAGCTCCGGATTTGTTTTCAGTCATGAAATCAGTTTGGTTACCGTTTGGATATTCGCGATATGACGTTGTTGTTTTCGGAGCAGTTCTTGCCGGATTTAAGCAATATGCAGCAATTCGGTTCGCATCTTCGCCTGTGCAGGTAAAAAGACTATGTATTTCAGAGAAATAAGAACCATCCCCGGATAAAACATCCTTCACGTAAGCGCCCGTAGGAGAAACGTAAAATTGTTCACCGCTTAAATCACCGAGCATAGGGGAGGATTCTTTGCCCTGAATACATTGGTTAGCATCTGTCGGGGTTGCGTCCTCGTTCGCAGCGCAGACAAAGGTGCTGATGTTTTTTTGCGTCAATAGCAGTGACAGAATACAAAGAAGTGCAATCGCGCAAAAATGTTTTGTTTTTTGTTTCATTTTGTACCTCCATAAAATTTAATATCTATAAAAATCATCACGTTGTGATGAGAATTTTTTGAATAAAAACGGAAAAAGAAAAGAACAATATAGATAGTTGGAAAAATGTAAAGGCGATAAGAGAATAAATGGATCGATTAAGAAAAATGTTTACAATAGAACTTGATATTCCCGGTATATTGATTCTGTGGTTTACAGGTGGGATTTTGTATTTTTACATGGAAATACTAAATCGTGGATATTCGCATGTTTCCATGTTCGTTTGTGCAGGAATATGCTTTGTCTGTATTGGAGCTATAGGAGAAAAATGGCTTTGGGAAAAAACAACCATCAAAGGACTCTATGTTGTATTTGTGACAGGCGCAGTAATAACAAGCACATTAGAGTTTGTAACAGGCGTCATTGTCAATTTGGTATTTGATTGGGATGTATGGGATTATTCAGAGTTAAAATTTAACCTGTTTGGGCAGATTTGCCCGACATATACATGCCTATGGGGGTTACTGAGTATACCGGCTGTATATTTATATATGCTTGTTAAGAAAAAAATATTCCTGAAAAAATAAAAAATATAAAAAATAAGCAAAAAGAAAAATAATATGAAAAACAGAAAAAAGACAAAAAATAAAAACCAGACTATGAATAGCCTGGTTTTTATTTATGGGTCCAGAGGGGTCATTGTCAGGCCTTTGTACATCTTCGTGTACAAACTCTTCTCGTCCTGATAGAGGACATATCCTCTTGAACCGTCCTTTACTAAATATGCATACTTGTTTTTCTGGACATTCATATAGAGAACTTCATCAACGTTTAATTCCTTGGCTTTAGCTTTGGCGGTATAGACGTTGAGCGGCTCTAATTTGAACTTTTTTACTGCCTGATCTACCGTCATAATCATTACCTCCTTGTATGGATTATGGATATTAAAGTATTACTTGAATATGAAACAAGAAACATTTATAATTCCTAATAACCTTATTAAAATTATTATATTGTATATTTTTTACAAAGTCAATTGTCATTTATTACTAAAAATTGTGTTTTTGCATGATAAAATTATGGTTTTCATTGTTGAAAATGCTATATGGAAGAAAAAGGAGCGTTAGATTTGGATATTATTGAACAAATAAAACCGAAATTATTGTTACATGTTTGTTGCGCACCATGCAGTTCACATGTTCTTGAGTTGTTGGAAGATGAATACGATATAACGGTATATTTTTATAATCCGAACATCACAAAGGAACCGGAGTATGAGAAAAGAATTGCGGAGTTGAAGCGTTTTGTTTCCGAGGCTCCGTTTGCAAAAAATGTAAAGATTGTTGAAGAAACCTATGATCCCGATACTTTTTTTCAAATGGCGAAGGGCCTTGAACAGGAACCGGAAAGAGGTGCGCGCTGCTACAAGTGCTACGAACTTCGTTTGCGAAAGACGGCACAATATGCAAAGGAGCATTCCTATGATTTTTTTACAACAACGTTGTCGATAAGTCCGCATAAAAATGCGACCTGGCTGAATGCAATTGGAGAACAACTTGGAAATGAGTATGAGATCCATCATTTGTATAGCGATTTTAAGAAGAAAAACGGATATGCAAGATCGATTCAATTATCCAAGGAATACAATCTTTACCGACAGGATTATTGCGGCTGTATTTTCAGCGAAGAAGAGGCAAAACAAAGAAAACTGTCTTGTAAATAAGATTGCGATATACTATAATATTAGTACGAATTCTGTAAGGAGGAATCGATATGGTTATTGGTGGAATGAGCAACAACTACACAATTCCGATAAGTAATGTATCACGCGTTACGCCTGTGAATGTTGACAATACTGTAGACAGTTCCTCAAAGGTTCAACCGGTTGAGTGCCAGACATGCAAGCAACGCAAATATGTAGATGGTTCAAATGATCCGGACGTATCATTTAAGACGCCGGGACATATCTCGCCGGAGGCATCCTTTTCGAAGGTTAGTTCCCATGAAAGAGAACATGTTTCGAATGCTATCGCAGAGGGCAGTAAGCCGAATGCAAAGCTTGTATCATCAACGGTTACACTAAAGATGGGAGTTTGCCCGGAATGTGGCAGAACTTATGTGGCAGGAGGCTTAACCAAAACACAGATTCGTTATACAGAGAGTAATCCATATGAGAAAAATCGCAAGCAGCTTGAAGGAAGTGTGCTTGCAGGAGCTAATATAGATGCGTCTGCCTGATGATAGCCGATTTGTTACCCAGCGATCGCATTAGGGTTAAAATCATTTCTTTTTCTTCATCCTGTAAGGAATTATAACAGGCAGTCAGTTGCAAGTCCTCTGACGAAAAAGCGTATTTTCCACAGTAAAGCGTATTTGTAAAACCGGGATATTCGGATTTGACCTCCGGTGGTATCAGTGTGCCAAGCAGGTCGTTTGGATTGATGTTGAATAAAGCTGCAATGCGTATCAGCGTTTCGGTATTTGGTATTCGGTCCCCGGTTTCATAATGATTGTAGGCTGAGCGTGAAATTAACAGTTTTTTTGCTACTTCCGCCTGATTGTAACCTGCAGCTTTTCTGTGAGCTCTCAAAATTTTTGGAAATATGTTATTTTTCATTCCTTCCTCTCTTTCCGTTTGGTGAAACAATTTAATAGAATAATACATGATAATATGTAAGAAGACGATGCATTTATGTTGCATCAAAGAAATGTGTTGTCACCGATTGGTGACGATATCAATAAAACTATAGTATCACAAATAATAAAGAATGCAAGTGTTAGATATAAATTTAAAAGTCAAAGGACAAATGATTGGAGGAGAAATATGAGCAAAGCAGATGATTTATTTATTTCTATGTGTCAGGATATTATCGACAATGGATTTAGTACAGAGGGTGAGAAGGTTCGTCCGAAGTGGGAGGATGGTACATATGCGTACACAATCAAACGCTTTGGTGTAGTAAATCGTTATGATTTGTCGAAGGAATTTCCGGCAATAACCTTGCGCAAGACCTACGTGAAGTCGGCGATTGATGAGCTTCTTTGGATTTGGCAGAAAAAGTCAAACAATGTCCAAGATTTAAAAAGCCATATATGGGATGCGTGGGCGGATGAAAATGGTTCAATCGGAAAGGCATATGGCTATCAGCTCGGTGTAAAACATCAATACAAAGAAGGTATGATGGATCAGGTTGACCGTGTGATTTATGATCTCAAGAATAATCCGTACAGCCGCAGAATTATGACCAATATTTATGTACATCAGGATTTGGCAGAGATGAATTTATATCCATGTGCATATAGTGTGACATTTAATGTGACCGGAGACCGTTTGAATGCAATTCTAAATCAGCGGTCACAGGATGTTCTTGCGGCAAATAACTGGAATGTCGTTCAGTATGCAGTGCTTGTTTATATGATGGCACAGGTTACGGGCTTAAAGCCGGGCGAGCTTGTACATGTGATAGCAGATGCACATATATATGACAGACATATTCCGATTGTAAAGGAACTTATTTCACGCGAAACGCATCCGGCACCGAAGTTCTGGATGAATCCGGATGTCAAAGATTTTTATGAATTTACACTTGATGATTTTAAGATTGAGGATTACGTAACAGGACCGCAGGTCGAAAATATCCCAATCGCAGTATAGGAGAGAAAATATGGAATTAATAGTAGCTGTAGATAATAATTGGGCCATTGGAAATAAAGATAATTTGCTTGTGTCGATTCCGGAGGATCATAAGTTCTTTCGTCAGGTAACAATGGGAAACGTTGTTATTTTGGGACGCAAAACACTTGCAGGTTTTCCAAATGGGCTACCGCTTGCAGGACGCGATAATATTATTTTGTCGCGCAATCAGAATTTTTCGGTAAAGGGCGGTATCGTAGTTCATTCCGAAGAAGAATTATTTGAAACATTAAAATCATATAAAGACCGCAAGATATTTGTTATTGGCGGAGGCGCAATCTATAAAATGCTGTTGCCGTACTGTAAGTATGCGCACGTAACAAAGATAGATTACAATTATGAAGCGGATACATATTTCCCGAATTTGGATGCGATGGACAATTGGCGGGTGATCGGTGATAGTGATGAACATACGTATTTTGATTTAGAGTTCTATTTCTATAAGTATGAGAACATGTCACCAAAGGATTTGCCATGCAATTAACAATATTGCACAAAAAGGAATTGCATTTCGCAATATATTTCACAAAAAATGCTTTATTTCGTTCCCAAAATATGATATAATTTGCTTTAGTTTTGAGATATGGAGGGGTGAAACTATGGCAGACATTATGATGACTTCCGGCGAGAGCTTTGAAGGTTATGAGATTGTGGAGTATTTAGGGGTAATTGATGCCCAGTCGGCTGCAACTTCGAATGTATTTAAGGGGTTTGTTGCAGGTGCGACAGATGTGTCGGATTCTGAAAGCGAGAAGATGACAGCACGTATGGGACAGGTCATCGAATCCACTGTAAGCAAACTTGAGAAGATGGCATTGCGAAGAGGAGCGAATGCGATTATTGGTGTGTCTATTGACTGTGCACAGTTTGCAAATTACTCAATTGGTACACTTGTAACAGGTACCGCTGTAAAGATTCGCAAGCGAGAGTCAGTGAACAATATTATATCAAAAGAATTATATGTAAGTAATTATTATAATCGTCAGATTCCGAGACCGGTTAAGATCGAACTTGTTGGTGAGGGAGATTCTGTATACTTAAAGTCTTGGTTCTACAATTATAATTTCGAAGACATCAAGGCGGTTCGTGCAGATGTTGAGCTTACGAATCTGTACGAGGAGAAGTGGTTACTTAAGAGTCAGGATTTTGTTTTCGAAAAAGGAAACGTTTCTCTGATTGAAGCAGAACAGCTTGCCTGCAAGATTCCTGCGAAAGACATTTTGCTGATTAAGGATGCAAAGATTATTATTTCGAAATATGTTACTTCAAACGGTATTTTCCCATGCAACGAAATGCCTATCAATGTTAACCTTTCACAGCATCGTTTGGCCAGCCTCAAGGAAAAACGTGGTATTGATGCGGTAGCTAAGTACATTACGGATGGCATGATTTGGACATGTAACTGTGGTTATGTCAATGAAGCTGGTGCGGAAGAGTGTATCATTTGTTCACGTAAGCAGGAAGAAATGAAGCGAACAATCAAGTTCAATCCGGACGAGATGATTGCGAAAATGCAGGAAAAAGAATATGTCATCGAGCTTAAAGATGTTTTGATGGAATACATAAAGAATATTGATACACAATATCGTATGGAGTTGCTTGAAATAATGGAATCAGGTTTACAGTACGAGAAAAGTCGCGGCAATATGAAGCAAACTGTTATCGAAAAGGTTGAAAAGGTGTTTGAAGGCCAGTAGTGATTTGCTTGTAATAGGAACGCCATTGTGTTAAAATATTGTAATCATATTGCAAGAGGTAATAGAAATGGGTTCAGGATTAAGCATGTCCAGTGTTAACAAAATAAAAGAGTTGGCAAGTGCACGTGAGTATGGACTCGCTTTGGAGTTTGTTGAGAGTCAGGACTTATCGAAGTCTCTCAATCCACAGTTCTTGCGTCTTTGTGGAGAGATTTATTTCTACAACGACAAATTCGTTGAAGCAAGACGTGTATTGCTGATGGCATATAAATTAGCACCACAGGCAAAGCGTATCATGTATTCCTTGATGGAACTTTACCTTAAGATGGGATACAGAGAGTTGGCAAAAACATATTACGATATGTATTTGGTGGATGCAGATGAAGATGCCGAGGAGACAAAACAGCTTCGCTATATTTATGGTAAGGCGAACGGTGCATCTGCAGAAGAGCTGGTAGAATATCTCGGAACAACCTATAACGAGAATATTGATTACGAATGGTCCTATGAGACATTTTTGGTATATACTATGTTGGATAGACAGCAGGAGACATTATCTCTTGCACTTGAATATACAGCGAATTTTACAAATGCCCCTCATTGTTATGTGGTGGCAGATGTATTAGAAGGCAATGTTTTGGCAAAGGATGTATTTTATGAGCAGATTCCTGAATGTGAGGATGATGATCCCGAACAGGAAGATTGCAGAGAGGAAGAGCGTAAGCTGTTAGAGGCTTATAATCTTCGAATGAATCCACCGGAGTCAGAGATTATTTCTATGGTAGACGATAGAGAAGAAATGGAATTTACTTCAAGACGTAAACGTAAGAAATTATTGAAAGAACAAGCCAAGGAAACAGACGAAACGGAAGAAGCAGAAGAACAATCCGGCGATGAAGAGGAAGCTTCCGACAGTCATAAAGAGACAACAGAAGTTAGTAAGACGGATGGAGAGGCTGACACAGATGGTGACGCTGACACAGATGGTGACACTGACTTTGATTTGCATGAATCTGAGGAAAACGACGATGATGCAACAGAGAAAAAACAAGGCTTATTTAAGCGTGCGCTCTCAAAACTTCGTCTAAAAAGTCAAAGCAAAGAAGCGGACTTGCCTTCTGAAGAAGATGATGAAGCAGTTGTACCTTCCGAAGAAGACGGACAACAGGTTGAAGGTGCGTCAACGGATGACACGCAAAATGACATGAACGATAAGCCGGAAGCAACAGATGAGATTGAGGAGCAGGCTTTGTCAGAGGAAAAATCAGAAGACGAATCCGGCAGTAAAAATGAAGAACCTTTATCTTATGATGATTACGAGGACGATTCTTCAGATGATCTTTCTGATATCGAGGCATTACTTGCAAGCCGTAGGTCAAAACACGATTCGATCGTATCAGATGATTTAAATGAAGACCTTTTTGATGCAGAAGCAGATTCTGTCAGCGATTTTTGCAGTGAAACAGAAGAAGTTGTTTCAGACGTGCGTCAGGACGAGACAGAGGATAAGTCTGTTGTTGATTCAGTCAATCAAACAAGCAAAAACAGTTCTATTGTTTTCGAAGATGCTGATATTGCGGATGAAGACGATGATGATATACCTGTAGATGATTTTTCATCGGATGACGATGATGAATTCGGTAAGATGCGTACAGGAGATGATGATTATGATCAAGTCTTTGTAGGCGAAGTAGACGTTGAAGATTCGAGAACAGCAGAAGAAATATATAATGATGTTGAGAGTGCTTTCGAAGAGTCGGAAGAGACGATGGAGGAAGCCTTTGACGTGCCGTCTGAGGAGCCGGAAGCGATTGCCGAGGAAGAAGATATTGACGAATTTGTTGGAGATATAACGTCTGAGGCAACATTTGAAGAACCGGTTGAGGAGCCAATGGAGGAACCAATCGAAGAACCGATTGAGAAATCCATCGAGGAGCCAATGGAGGAACCAATCGAAGAACCGATTGAGGAATCCAT
>SAMEA3663026__coassemble_432_pt1 | contig 24118 bp, 18 predicted proteins | sample SAMEA3663026__metabat2_low_PE_012 | metagenome-assembled genome bin SAMEA3663026 (sample SAMEA3663026) | pig gut metagenome | biome: pig gut; feature: pig-associated habitat; material: faeces | place: France | collected 2012
TATTTCTCCTGTTATAGCCTCTTGCTATTATCCTGCCTTCATATACTATGACGCAGCCTATGGGAACTTCCATAAGTGCCTCTGCCTTTTCCTTTACGGTATGAATCTGATCAAGCGAAACCGCGCATCCGAGTTCTTCACGAATCATAATATTCAGTGGTACCGTGTCAATTTCCTTATATTCCGGATTCATAACCTTCATTGGTGTATTGATAAACAATACAGGCTTCTTTGTTGCATATGCATACTCATAAGCAATACCTGACCAGTCACTGATGAGTAAATCAGCCTGAAATACGGAGCTGTTCGAAGAGAAATCGGTCTGAATTTCAATGTTCTCGTTATCTGCAAATCTTGCTTTCAGCTGCTCCATCTTCTCTTTGCGATGGCGGACATGCTGTGGATGCGGACGTACAATGATATTCCAATTGCTTGTTTTGAGATTTTCCAGAATCTCATCCAAACAGCTGTCCACAATGTTATCATCCTGCCATGATGGCGCAATCAAAATCGACTTCCTGTCTGATTGTGTCTTTTCTTCCTGCTCATACGACGCAATCATCTCATCAAGCAAGCTGTAGCCCCAATCAACAAGCTTTTTTTTCTTTAACTGATAAACTTCCTCTGTCTTCTCAATTTCTTCCTTTTGATGAGGGCCAACGCAAAATACTGTATCATAATGATCCATGGAACCGGTACGCATCGTAAGATTCAAGCTGTCCATACCATGCGGAACATAAATGTATTCAATATCATTTTTTACGTAGCTTCTCTTAATATGATAATTCTCAAGATCAGGCATTGTCATAACAACGACATCCGCCTCCATCTTCATAAACAATGTAATAAGCCTCTTCTCTCCAATATAATATGGCTTAATTGCTGTTTTTGTCTTGGCCAGTTCAAAAATGGCATCTTCCGGATCACTTGTCACATAATGAATTGTCATATTTGTATGTTCGAGTAAGTACTCAATCATACCCTTGTAATACTTATAGAAACCTGTGTTTTCTGAATAGAAAACAACATGCTTATTGTCAATATTAAAGAATTTCCTGTAATCTTCCTTTTCGCGCTTTGCATATTTCTTTGCATCCTTTGCATTTTCGCCGCCAATGTTTTTAAGTTCAGAAAGCTCCTTCTTTGACTGCTCAAGCTGACCATAATCAACGTATTTTTTAGGATTGATAAAGTAATTTAAAATATACATTTGCGCAACTGACATTAAATTACTTGATATCCAATATACGACAACGCCAATCGATACAAACCAGCCCAAATACAAGGATAGCAATACCGATAAAATCATCGCACCGTATTGACCGAATTTTCCCTGTTCTGACTGCAATACGTTACTCTTGTTTTGTGTATAACACATAACCCATGCCGATAATGCCGCAAGAATAGGCGAAAAAATTGCAGGTCCGCCAAAACTCTTTGGTACAATACGAAGATCAATTGTAAACAATAATGTATTGATACCGACGCCATTCATCGCACCCTTAATCGCATCAATGACAATCATAAGCAAAATAAGCTGAATCGCCATAGGAATGACGGATACAAGCGGGTTATATTTTTCTTTTTTGAAGAGCTCGGCCTGTTTCTCTGAAATGGTTTCCTTATCGCCATAAAACTTGGCATTAATACGATTTAATTCCGGCTGCATCTTTACCATCTTGATGGAATTGTACTGTACCCAGATGGATACCGGCAACAAAATAAGCTTCGTAAGCAATGTGAAGAGAATAATTGCAACACCCATATTGCCTATCAAATCATAAATCCAGCCAATAATAGCCTTGAAAGGCTTTGCAATCAGATACATTAAGCCTTTTTCCTTCTCGCACTCATAAACAACCCCTGTTTCTTTCATGGTTGACATATCCTTGGCATGACCGGTCTGAATATATTCATACATGATATCTTTGTTATTTAACGCATACAAAAGATATTTACGCTCACGAACGTCACCTTCCTGATACGGGAAGATTTCGTTCGACTGTTTTCCGTCTAACAATTCCACATATGCATCCTGCAAATCCTCATAAGAAATAGGGGCATCATTTAACAAAAGCGCATGATTCTCATCAAAACCTTTTACAAAAAGAATCGGATTCTGTCTGTCAACACCTTGTGCAAGTCCGCCCTCATAACCATGGTCAGCCATTACAAGAATTACGGAATTATCATAAACACCTGCTTCTTTTAGCATGTCAAGATATCGCTTGGTAATTGTCATACAGGCCTGAACATTTGTCTCATATGTAGCATTTGTAATTTTCTCAACATTCTTGTTGTAACGGTATGGAGAATGCGCTCCCTGAATATGAATAAACTTAAATGCTCTTTCCTCTTTTGTATAAACGGATTCCTCGTTCAAATATTCATAAAAGTCTGAATCCACATCTGAAAATGGTTCATCCGCAACGTCGAAATGACGAATAGCTTTAAAATCGTCATTATCATACTCAAAACGCCCCTTCATAAAATACGGGACATACCGAAACGCAGTCGTCTTGATTTCAAGCTTTGCAAGTGCCTTTTTGTCAAATTTTGACTCACCGGTATAATAAATATTGTCAAAGCGCTCCGAATTATCAAGTCTCGGGATTTCTGTCTCATAAACACCAATACTATAACCACGTTGTTCCAGCTCTGCAAATAATGGTGAGTTTTGCATTGCCTCTGCATAATAATCCTCATATGGCTGTTCGTTTTTGTACCACTGACCGGTCATAATATATGGTATGGACTGAGATGTATACGGATATGTACTCATGGTATTTGTGTAGAAGGTAAAATCTTCAAACAACTCCTTATATTCCGGATACTCCTCCATCATTTTACTCATGACTCTTGCATCAACACAGTCAAGCAATAATATGACAAAGTTCCGGTCCTCTGACATTTCAAGCATGTTTCCTTCATTGATGAATAAGTTGTTTTCCTTTTTTTTGTTTGCTCCCTTTACGAAATAAACAACCATAAGTGAAATGGCAAGCATCGCAAAAATGATGACAGACACCATGCGCACAAAGGTACAGTAGCCGTCAAGCTTACCAATTTTAAGTACGACAACGGAAAGAAGCAACATAAGAATCCATACGATAAAGGTTTTAACGTTTTGCTTCGTAAAGCTACCCCAATCAATTGGTGAACCATCCAAAACAGGTATATCCTTCGTCATGAAATTACCCTGAATATACGTTCCGACAAAGGCCACAAAATAAGTTACCAATGCAATCGTATAGAGCTTCTCACTCACGATATAACAAATAAACATGACAAGAACACTTACAGCAAAGGCAAGTAAAAATGTCACGAATACAACCGGTACAATCATTGTAGAATCAAATACAAATTCTCCAAGATTATTTGAAAACAATTCCAGCGGTGCGTAAAATGCAAGCATAAATGTTGCCGCAAAGGACAAGATAAATCCTGCTAAAAAACGCTTTCTTTTTTCCTTCTGTAATCGATTCTTTATTAACTCTTTCATTACTTTTCTCCATCAATGTATTATCGGATAATTTTTCCTTTAATTTCTTCATAAGCAACAAATCCGATTTCTTTATTTCGACTGTCAATGCTTTCCGCGTAATTATCTCCCAAAACAAAAAAACAATTATCCGGAACTGTCACGGTCGTCTGCGCAATTCCTGCATGATATAGTTTTTTATCATCAGGCTGCTGGGCACTCGGCTGTTCATTTACATATAGCACGCCATCCTTAATCAGAACCGTATCCTTCGGTCCTGCGACAATACGTTTCACAAGGTTTCCCTTCACTCCGTCTGTTTTAAATACAACAATATCACCAACGCCGTATTTTCGGGTATGTTTATCAACAAGAACAATAGACATATTATGATAGGTTGGTTTCATAGATGGCCCCTGAATCAACATAACCTGAACATAATATTTCGAAACAAGCATCGCTACAAACGCAAGAGCAACAAGTGTGCCATAGAAATATTTTTTTTGTTTCATCATAATGCTTACCACATTTCTATATCATCTGACTCAACTTCCTTGTTGGAATTCACATTTAATCCGAGCTGCTTTACAATCGCTTTCTTGATCCGACGACCATATACGCCAAAAACGGCACCAAGCGAAATAACAACACCGGAAATAATCTGAATCAGATATGTAATAACCGACGGATCAATATATGCACGGCCATTCAATCCAAAAAACATCATAAATCCGCCAAAGAAAAATACAAAGCAACCTATAATTCTTACTATTCCAAAAAACTTCTTCATCATTAACTCCCCAACTAAAATCAGACATTTTCAAATTATTTTGATACGTTCGTGCCTTATAAATCAATCATATTGAAAAACTGCACAAGGTCGCACACTTTAATATATTACTACATTTTGTGATTATTATAAAGAGTATTTTGAAAAGTTGTTGAATTTTGTCAGAAACAATTTATACTTAACTTATAAATTATGTTAGGGGATAGTCATGAAAAAAGCGACTGGCGTATTTGCAACAACAAAAAAAGACGGAACTGCCCTCTATCGCAGTTCCATAACAATCCACGGAAAGCACATTAGTCTTGGCAGTTTTTCGCAGGAAGAACTTGCCGTGCGCGCTTACGAAGAGGCAAAGCAAATTCGTTCTTCTGATATAACCCCGGAAGAATATAATAACAGCTATGCTCTTTCCTATACAAAATTCATTTCCTTAATTAATTTTCGAGATAATCATATTTATTTTCCTACCCCGATGTATCTTCGAAAAAACTACTTTGAATATCACCTTTCACCATCCATCATTTTAAAATTTGACAGAGATGATTTATTTTTCTGCGCATCACATACAATTCAGCAACGCAAGGGCTATTTATTTTATAGTGATTACGGCAGTCAATACAAATTACTTGGACGTTATGGTGTAAAGCCTTATGCTGTATATGGCAAGGATTACGAAATGGTAAATGGTGATGTGTATGACTACCGCTATTCTAACATACGGATATTGAGCCACTATATCGGCGTTTCCGAAGAAAATAAGGATTCAAACAAGCCATTTTTAGCACAAATTCATATTGTCGGAAATTACATAGTTGGCCGCTACAAAACCGAAATTGATGCTGCAATAGCATATAACAAAGCCGTCGACACATTACATGCCAACGGCGTCCATAAAGCATACATAAAAAATTATATTGTTTCCTATGACGAAGCGACGTATCGGGAGCGCTACAACAAGCTTCGCATATCCAAAAACATCACAAATTACCAAAGGCTGAAACAAGAAGAGATTTAAGCTCGTCATATGTTTCAACATGATTAATCTGATAACGAAGCTTTGCGGAGTCCTTAAGTCCCTGCGTGTACCACGCTACATGCTTTCGCATTTCATGAATCCCCGTAAATTCTCCCTTATATGCAACCATAAGCTTCGTATGCCGAAGCATCATCTCAAGAATTTCTTTATGGTCCGGTCTTTTGACAATCGTTCCGTCTTCAAGATATTTCTTTATTTCGCGGAAAATCCAAGGATTTCCTTTGGCAGCTCTTCCAATCATAAAACTGTCACAACCCGTCTGTTCCTTCATGCGAAGAATATCCTCTGCAGACGTAAGATCTCCGTTTCCGATAACAGGAATGGAAACAGCTTCCTTCACACGCCTTATTACATCCCAATCCGCCTGCCCCTGATAATATTGTTCTCTTGTTCTGCCATGAACAGCTACTGCTGCCGCACCGGCTTCTTCTGCAATTTTTGCTACCTCGGGCGCATTGATTGTATCCTTTGTAAAGCCGGCCCGAATCTTAATTGTGACAGGAAGCCTGCACGCATTATGAATTGCACTCACAATTTCACCAATAAGTTCCGGTTTTTTCATAAGTGCAGAACCTTCACCGTTGTTTACAATCTTTGGAACAGGACACCCCATATTGACATCAATAAAAGCGAATCCCTTGTCTTCAATTCGTTTTGCCTGCTCTGCCATAAGCGCAGGTTCACTTCCAAACAGCTGGACACCAATTGGGGCTTCCTCTGTTTTCGTCATTAATAATGGGCCTGTATTTTTGTTATTATAGTACATTCCCTTTGCACTTATCATCTCCGTGTAAAGAATGTCACATCCCTGTTCTTTACATAAGAGACGAAATGGCAGGTCACATATACCTGCCATTGGCGCAAGAATGATTTTGTTTCGAAAATCCATCCTATATTCTCCGTGTATTATTGCTTCTCGTATATTAATCGTAATCCCTGTAATGTCAGATTTGGATCATATACATCAATTGCTTCTGTATTCTCTGAAATCAACTTGCCAAGACCGCCGGTTGCTACTACTTTGATATTGTCAAGTCCGGACTCCTCTTTCATCTTTCGAATAATGTATTCTGTCTGACCGATATAACCGAAAAATATACCTGCCTGCATGCTTGTTACAGTATCCTTTGCCAGAATGGAATCCGGTTTGCGAATCTCAATTTCAGGAAGTTTTGCCGCTCCTGTCCACAGTGCACTCGCCGCAAGTCTGATACCCGGCGATGTTACTCCTGAGTTAAAGCTTCCGTCAGCAAGAACCAAATCATGCGTTGTTGCTGTGCCGAAATCAATAACAATAACGGGTCCGCCATAAATTTCATATGCTGCAACCGCATCTACCAAACGGTCAGCACCAAGTGCGCGCGGATTTGGAATTGCTACATTGATGCCCGTTTTGATTCCCGGTGCCACAATTATCGGCTGAATGTGTAAGTATTTTATTATACCACTGTTTAACGAATGCATGACATTCGGAACAACAGATGCAATAATTACTGCATGAATGTCTGAAATCTTCATTCCGTGCAAATTGAGCCAATCCGCAAAGTACATTCCATATTCATCTGATGTACGAGAAATACCCGTTGTCATACGAAATGTATCTATTAATTCTGCTTTATCAAATATTCCGACTGTAATATTCGTATTTCCTACGTCAATTGCAAATAACATCCTTAATCCCTTTCTGATAAACCGCACGCAAGAACATGATGCATGTTCTCCGGCAATTTGAGTAATCGTAATCAATTTTAGAAAAATGCGTGAAAATATTGCTCAAGCTGTTCAAATAATTCCTGTTTCTGTGTGCGCATTTGCTTTACCTTAAGTACACTTCCAATCTCGTCATATAAAATGTCCTCTTCATATGCCTCTGTCTTAATCTGCAAATTGCCTTCCTCGTCGAACTCTAATACAAGGATGCCTCCGACATCTTCCGTAAAAAGAACACACATAATCTTGAGCTCCTGTTTTACAGCATCCGGCAAACTATTAAAGTCTTCATTGAGATAATATTTTTGATTGTATTTTGAAGCACTACAAAGCACTACGTTTTCCTGATACATATCGTCACCTGCTATCCAATTACATCAGACATATCATACATTCCTACTTCTTGCTTTGCAAGGAATTTCGCTGCCTCAACCGCACCCTTTGCAAATACAGATTTCGAATATGCTGTATGACGAAACTCAATCACTTCATCCACACCTGCAAAAATAACCTCGTGTTCACCTACAATGGTACCGCCACGAACGGCAGAGATGCCAAGTTCCTTTTTCTCACGTTTTCTACGCACCTGAGAACGATCATAAATATATTCGTATTCATTATTTCTAGCTTCATTGATTGAATCTGCAAGTGCAAGTGCCGTGCCGGATGGGGCATCAAGCTTCTGATTATGATGTTTTTCAACAATCTCAATATCGTAGCCGGCAGGTGCAAATACATTTGCGGCATCCTTCAAAAGTTTCAAAAGAGTATTGATTCCAAGACTCATATTTGCAGACTTTAAAATCGCAATTCTCTTTGATGCCTCCTGAACCTTTGTAAGCTGTTTCGGACTCAGCCCCGTCGTACAAAGAACGACAGGAATCTGTCTGTTAACGGCATAATCCAACAATTTGTCAACTGCAACCGCTGCAGCAAAATCAATAATTACATCTGCCTCTACATCACAAGCATCAATATCCGTAAAAACAGGATATCCATTCTCTCTATTATCTACTATATCAATACCTGCAACGATTTCACATGCTTCATCAGCTGCACAGATTGCTGTGACAACCTGACCCATATGACCATTACAGCCGTGCATAATAATCTTTGTCATCATTAGCCTCCTATTTGAATTCCCGTACTATTCGTTCTTATAATACGCCAAAATCCTTCATTGCCTTCTCAAGTTTCGCCGCATTGCCCGGTTCCATGTCTGTAAGTGGCATGCGAAGTGTACCTGCGCAAAGTCCTTTTAACTCTACTGCCTTCTTAACCGGAATTGGATTTACTTCACAGAACAATGCATCCACGAGTGGAATCGCTTTAATCTGAATATCAGTTGCTGCCTTAGCATCTCCCTCAAGATACTTCACAACCATATCATGCGTCTCTTTTGGTGCAACATTTGCCAAAACAGAAATGACACCAATGCCACCTAAGGAAAGAATCGGGAGTACCTGATCATCATTACCTGAATAAACATCAAGACAACCGTCAGCCAGGCTAACAAGTCTTGCAACCTGGGAAAGGTTACCGGTTGCTTCCTTGATACCAACAATGTTCTCAACATTTTTAGCAAGTTCAACCGCTGTCTCCGGAAGAATGTTGCAGCCTGTTCTGCTTGGAACATTGTACATAATAATTGGAATATTAACGCTGTTTGCAACAGCTGTAAAATGAGCGATTAATCCCTTCTGTGTAGCCTTGTTGTAATATGGGGTAACAACCAAGAGCCCGTCAGCACCTGCCTTCTCTGCTTCCTGTGATAAGTAAATTGCTGTTGCCGTACAGTTAGAACCTGTACCTGCAATAACAGGAATTCTCTTATTTACAACTTCTACACAGAAACGAATACACTCAATATGCTCCTCGTGTGTAAGAGTTGATGCCTCACCTGTTGTACCACAGACAATAATACTGTCTGTTCCGTTTGCGATCTGGTACTCAATTACCTCTCGAAACTGTTCATAGTTTACCTCTCCATTGTCATGAAATGGTGTAACGATTGCAACACCTGAGCCTGTGAAAATAGCCATAATAATTACCTCCTAAAAAATGATACTACATGGAGTTCGGGCGCTGTATAGCCTTTTATACAGTTAAAAAAGGTTGACACAGATAAAGTGCCAACCTAAAAATATCCCTTGTTATTCGGACAGTAGCGCTCCATCTTGCGATGACAGTCATACAGTTATTCGCTGTACAACCAGACGAAACAACGCTTAGCCGTTGCCTCTCTTCGGCGATATCCCCTTTCATCTATGTTCATCTGCTCTAAGTCATCCCAAAGAGTACTGATGAATATCGCGACCTCTACCATGTGTTAAATTGTAATGAATGTTTTCACATTAACTTCGCATATTATAACACCGAATATTCGCAATGTCAACATTACTCTAAACATTCCATTTTGCTTACAGAAACCTCATATGCAACCTTGTTTACAATCTCATCATTGCCGATTTTTTTCTGGTATTCGCGGCTTTGAATACGTCCCCATACAGCAACATGTTCCCCGACGCTAAGCTTACCCGCAAATCTGGCATTACGCCCCCAGCATATACATGGAATATAATCCGACTTTCCGTATGCGCGATTCACAGCAAGCAAAATATCAGCAATTTCCCTGCCAAGAGGCGTCATTCGATAAATCGGTTCCTTGCATATGTACCCATCTAAATAAATCTGATTCGGCTTATTCTCCCTGTCATCCTCCTCAATAATCGTCTCAATCTCGCGGACAAAAACAGATAAAATCAAGCGATTCTTGTTTTCTTCATGCTTGTTATATGAGCGAAACTGACCTTTGGCCAATACTTTTTCTCCAATATGCGAATGCTCTACATCAAATAATCGATCCGATACCATAAGCGGTATCACATCATGCGCATCGCTCAATCGGCTGACAATAATGTCAACCATATAAAATCCTTCCCCAAAGATCTCATGGCTAAACCGAAAATCGGATACTATTTCCCCTGCCACTGTTACCTGATTGTTGTTCAAAATTTTCTCTGTCATATATTTCCTCCTTATGATCCAAACCTCATTCATCTTCCAAAAGGTTTGTGTACATAATAAATATATTCAGAGAATTTTGATTTTAGACTTATTTTGAAAAAAATCTTTGCCGCAATACTTCGTAACAAATGACAGCAGTCGACGTCGCTGCATTCAATGACTCCACACTTCCCATCATCGGAATCTTAAGAAGGCTGTTTGCCTTAGCGCTAATCTCGTCTGAAAGTCCGTTTCCTTCATTTCCAATCAAAAATGCACTTCCCTTTGTATAATCATTATCATAAAATTGTCGCCCGTTCAAATGTGCGGCATAAACAGTAATATCCTTACCGCGAATTCTGTCAATATCTTTCTTCAAATCGTTTGATACATAAATCGGTACACGGAATACGGAACCCATTGTCGAACGAATCACCTTTGGATTATAGATATCAACCGAATCACTGCTAATAATAACGCCTGTCGCTCCTGCACCTTCTGCTGTACGAATAATCGTTCCCATATTTCCCGGATCCTGAAGGTGCTCAACAATAAGAACAAACGGAATCTCTCCAAGTACGTCCTGAAGCTTATAGTTTTGCATACGCACAAGTGCCATAATTCCCTGTGGCGTATTTGTGTCTGACATACTATCAAATACATGATCTTTCACAACAATCGGTTCAACCGCCCGAAATTGTGCAAGAACAGTTTGAAATTTTGCCATTGCCGACTCAGCCACATAAATCGAATCGACATCCTGTGAAGGAATTTCATGAACCATGCGAATGCCCTCTACAACATACAAACCTTCCTCACGACGTTCCTTCGATGACTTTATCAGTTTTTTAACTCTTTTAATCTGCTCATTCGCAGCGGATGTAATAATCATATTACTTCTCCCTAATTGTAACATTCTCTGTACCAAACAGCTGCTGAAGCTGCTCAATCAGTGTTCCCTTCGCATGCACACAAAACCGTGCATCCAATACCTTAACCATTGGTGCAGGACGTTCTTCCCCCGGTTTAGCCTGTGGTAAAACAACAATATTCACACGGGTTGCTCCTCTGTTTTGCTGTAAAATCGTAAGCAAACGTTCCTCCGCAACAACATATTCTTCCTTTCTATAAAATCGAATCCACAGTTCTTTTCCCGCACCCTCGATTTCATCCTTCGCCTCTTCAAACGTTTTGATATCGGATAAGAGTAACTTACACTCTTCCTCAGTTACAGAAGCATTTCCCTTGATAATAACCTTTGCATCCTTTTGGAAATAATCCTTATACTTTGCAAAATCGCGAGGGAATACAACAACTTCCAATGTGCCATACAAATCTTCAATCGTAAGAAATGCCATTTGGTCACCACGTCTTGTCGACTTAATTGTAACCGTCTCAATCATACCACCGATTGTATAAGGCACCTTATCATGAACACGGACACCTTCTTCATCATCCTCAGCGTTGAAATCTGCTGAAGATGCTGTTACAACCCTATCTAACAGCTCGCGGTAATCATCGAGCGGATGTCCGCTTACATAAATTCCAATCATTTCTTTTTCTTTTGCAAGCTTTTCTTCCTTGCTGTATTCTTCAACATCCGGATATTGTACTTCGAACTCCGTTTTTTCTTCTGCACCGAGAAAATCAAGTAAGGACATCTGCCCCGTCATCGCACTCTTTTTTTCCTGATTTGCCTGATCCAAAACACGCGAATATACAAGCATCAGCTGCTTACGATTGTAGCCAAAGCTGTCAAATGCACCTGCACATATGAAGCTTTCAATTGTACGCTTATTCGCTTCCTTGTTGCTAAGTCGGTTTACATAATCCGTTAAACTTGTAAAAGGTCCGTTTGTGAGAACCTCCTGTCTGATACAGTCCGTCACTGCACTGCCAACACTCTTTACGGCAGAAAGACCATATCGGATTGCATCCTTGTCAACCGAGAAGTCACCCTCGCTTTTGTTTATGTCCGGCGGCAGAATCTGAATTCCCATCGTTCTGCAGGTTTGGATATAAAACGATACTTTACCTGCATTTTCTTTGACCGATGAGATAAGTGCCGCCATAAATTCTACAGGATAGTGACACTTCAGGTAAGCAGTCTGGTATGCCACGACCGCATAGGCGGCTGCATGTGATTTGTTGAATGCGTACTTTGCAAAATCAATCATCTGATCAAACACTTTATTGGCAACTTCCTCACGAATACCGCGATTCACGCAACCCGGTACACCTTCCGTCTCATTACCATATACAAAGTTTTGACGTTCTTTTTTCATGACGTCTTCTTTTTTCTTTGACATTGCTCGACGGACGAGGTCGCTTCGTCCAAGTGTATATCCTGCAAGCTCCATAACAATCTGCATAACCTGCTCCTGATAGACAATACATCCATACGTCGGTGTCAGTATCTTCTTAAGCTCCGGTGTGTCATAAGTAACATCTTCCGGATGCTCCTTTCCTTGAATATATTGTGGAATAAAGTCCATTGGGCCCGGTCGATACAGTGAAATACCGGCAATAATATCTTCGATATTATTTGGCTTCAGTTCCTTCATAAAGCTCTTCATACCGGCACTTTCAAGCTGAAAAACGCCTTCTGTTTTTCCGGCTGAAATCATGTCATAAACGGCTTTATCATTAAAATCAAGCTTATCAATATCAAGCTTAATATGTCTGTTTTTTTCGATGTGGCGCACAGCATTCTGAATGACCGTAAGCGTTCGAAGTCCAAGGAAATCCATTTTCAGAAGTCCTAATTCTTCGATAGTTGTCATATTATACTGTGTGGTGATAGCATCCTCGCTTCCCCTCGAAAGAGGTACATATTCATCAATTGGCTCACGTCCGATAACAACACCGGCAGCATGCATAGAAGAATGTCTTGGCAGTCCTTCAAGCTTAATCGCCATATCAACAAGCCTTTTTACTGCAGGATCGCTCTCATAAAGCGCATGAAAATCCTTACTTGACTCAAGGGCTTTCGGAATCGTCATTCCAAGATCCGTCGGAATTGCTTTTGCAACCTTGTCACACAGACCGTAAGGAAGATCCATCGCACGTCCGACATCACGAATACACATCTTTGCTGCCATCGTACCAAAGGTTACAATCTGCACAACCTTTTCCTTCCCATACTTTTGCACAACATAATCGATAACCTCCTGACGTCGGTTGACGCAGAAGTCAATATCGATATCGGGCATTGTTACACGTTCCGGATTCAGGAATCGCTCAAACAGCAAATTGTATGCTATCGGATCAATATTTGTTATCTCCAAGCAGTAGGAAACAATGCTTCCTGCCGCAGAACCTCTACCAGGTCCTACCGCTATACCATGTTCCTTTGCATAATGAATAAAATCCCAGACAATCAAAAAATAATCGACATAGCCCATATTTTTAATTGTCGTAAGTTCATGCTCTAATCTCGTCTTTAATTCATCCGTAACCGGCTGATAACGGCGTTCTAAACCTTCCCAACATAATTTGCATAAATACGCATATGCATCATATGGTTCGGGTACATCAAACCGTGGTACCTTTTGCTCTCCAAAAACAATTTCCACATTACACTTGTCTGCGATTTCCATTGTGTTATGTAACCCTTCAAGTGCATATGGGAACAGCTCCGCCATCTCTTCCGCAGACTTCAAATAATACTGTCCGCCTGTATATCGCATTCGATCCTGGTCGGTCACAATCTTGCCTGTCTGAATACATAAAAGAATGTCATGTGCCTCTGCATCATCCGCTGTAATGTAGTGCGAATCATTCGTGCAGACAATCGGAATACCCGTCTCTTTTGTAAGACGCATAATTCCTGCATTTACAATTCTTTGCTCAGGAATACCGTGATCCTGCATTTCCAGATAATAATTGCCTTTACCAAAAATCTCTAAATGGCGAAGTGCTGCTTCCTTTGCAAGCTCATACTGCTCTTTGCGAAGATTTGATGCAACCTCTCCTGCAAGACAGGCAGACAGGGCAATGATACCTTCGCTATATTCGGCAAGAACCTCCATATCTACTCTCGGCTTATAATAATAGCCTTCGGTAAAGCCTTTTGATACAATCTTTGACAAATTCTTGTAACCGGTATTATTTTTTGCAAGAAGGACAAGATGATAATACCGATTCTCCCCCTTTGTAAGCTCACGGTCAAAACGCGAACCGGGAGCAACATAAACCTCACAGCCGATAATCGGCTTGATACCGGCTGCCTTACAGGCTTTATAGAAATCAATAGCACCATACATAACACCATGGTCTGTAATGGCAAGTGCAGTCATGCCAAGTTCTTTTGCTCTTGCAACCAGCTCTTTTATCTTTGCAGAACCATCAAGCAAACTATATTCTGTATGCACATGTAAATGAGTAAAACCAATCCGGTTATCATTTTGCATTCTAACGTTCCTCTCCTATATGAAAGAATTTCACCATCTTCTTAACCTTCTCACGACGCATAGGAACAACCTCGTATTTTTTGATATAACGAAATGTCCTGTCTTCTCCATATTTCGCAAGCATCTTCAAATACTTTTCCAATAATCGTTTTGATTCCGGGTGTAGGATTTTACCCGCTCTTCCCTTCATATAATAATCAAGCGGATGATGATCTGTATAATTTTCTTTGTTATATGTTTTACATGCTGCGATTCTGTCGCAAAACATCTCGATAACATATTGCTTTGGCATAGGCATACCGACAATGCCCTTTGATTTATCAACACTATAATCAATCCAATATTCAAGATGATGCTTATTTCTGCCTTTGTGATGCAGCCATGAGGATGTATAACCTTTATCCTCGCGTTCGGCATCATTTGGGCTACGGTTCCCCTGATAGTATTTACAACCTACAGAAAATTCTGTCCATGAATATTTAGATAAATCATGCAACAAGCCCTGTTTGTATAATCCAACCTGAAAACAATGCTTCATGACAAGCATCTTATGCTGATTAATTGTTTTTAAATGATTAAGCCACTTCAAAGTAATCACCCCTTATACAATCTCAATCTGGCAAACTGCCATTGCATTTAGCGCATTCTGATGACTCTCGACAGAAACCCCTGCACAACAATCCGAACGCACAACAACCTTCGCTTCAGGAAGGGCGGCTTTTACAAGCATTGCATTCGAAATGACGCAAATGTCCGTACAAAGTCCCATGATTTCAATTTCGTCGAAATTATTTTGTAACACAAACTGCTGCAAATCAATACTGCCAAACGTTGGTTTGTCGAAGATTACGCATTTTTCGGAATATGGCTTTAAAGCATCACAAATTTCCCATCCCTTTGTTCCGATAATACAATGCTTTACGGGAAGCTTACGGCCCTCTCTTGTATCAAGATAATCTTCGTCGTGTGTATCTCTTGTAAATACAAGCGTAACATTGTCATCATTAAGCTTGTCCAGATAGGACACCACGTTTGGTACAATCGAAACCGCCTCTTTCGTTCCAAGTGCACCATCGATAAAATCATTTTGCATATCAACTACAATTACTAATTTATTCATGTAAATTCCTCCATATTGTTAACAACGAAATTGCTACGCATATTCTATAATTCATGAAAATGATCTGCAATTCCTTCTGTACATATCACGTTATTGTCATGGTCAATAAAAACCGCCTCCGCATGGAACTGCTGAAGTAATGGCAATGATTTCTCATATCCAAGCACAAAGCATGCTGTCGAAAGAGCATCACTGTACAATCCGTCTTCACATGCAACCGTTACCGACGAAAGCCCGGCATCTGCCGGATACCCAAGAATTCCGTCAATAATATGATGATAGCGAATGCCATCCTTCTCAATATATTTCTCGTAATCCCCGGATGTAGAAACACAAATCGTTGTACCGGCCTGATATTCCAAATATCCGATAATATCGTCAATATTTCCCTTCGGATCCCGAATTCCGATTTTGAAGCTGCTGTTGTCATCCTTTGCCCCATACACAAGAACACTTCCACCTGCATGAATAACTGCACCCGTGACATTCCCGTGTTTGGCCAAATACGCACGCATGACATCTAACGCATAGCCTTTTCCAACAGCTCCAAGTTCAAATTCCATAGAAGAAATCTGCGTTGAAACTATATTCCTTTGTCCGTTTTCGTCAAGTGCTACATACTCATACCCAACCCTTTTTAACTGATTGGATATCTCACTTTGTTCAGGAACCAAAAAGCTGTCAGCATCTGCATCCTCAATATTCCAAAGTGCACTTACCGGCCGAATTGTAAAATCAAGGGCACCACCGCTTGCCACACATATCTGCATTGTCTTTTGAAGCACAGAAAACAGCTCATCTGAAACTTCCGCTTCGTTGCATGTAGATAATGTTTCGTTTAGCTTAAATAATTCAGACGTATTCTTTCGTCTTGACAGCAAGCCCTCGTCAACAGAACGAACGAGTGCGATACAATCTTCTGTCACATTTTCTAGATCATTCCCGTAAACTTCAAACTGAAACGATGTACCCATAGCAAAGTCATGTTTCACATAGCTGCCTGATGTATTGCTGCCATCTTGAGAGGATTTTTTGAACAATCCGGTCTGACTGAAAAAAAAGAGCAATGCACATGTGAGACACAGCATTTTTATTAGCGATTTGATTTTAGCATTCATATTAGTGATGATATCCTTCCATACGTTTCGTATAATCATCTAAGGTAATCTTTAGCTTATGATAGACCTTGTCAGAAAGTCGTCCTTCCTCCTTGAACTGTGTAAGCTTACTCTCCGCCTGCTTACGGGCACCAATCGCAAGATCCTTGTAATTGTTTTCCAGATTGATCTGAACCTCATGAAAAAGCTTCTCGATTTCCAGTTTTGCCTGTTTGGATTGTGAATGAAACATAGCCCCTCCTACCGTGCAAATAACTGCGCATAACTAATGATTATTATATCATTCTGCACCTTCTATTTCAATGATGGCATTGCGCAGATTCTCTTTTTTTGTTAAAATAATCCTCGGTGCCAAATGAAACATTTCGCACAATACCAAGGAGGCAATATCATGATTTTAGCATGTCAAAATATATCAAAATCATTCGGTGTGGACCAAATTCTTTCAGATGTATCTTTCCATATTGAAGATCGCGAAAAAATGGCAATTGTCGGTATTAATGGGTCCGGTAAAACAACTTTACTTCGCATCATCATGGGAGAAGAAACGGCAGACAGCGGTCAGGTTGTCATATCCAAAGACCGTACAATCGGATATCTTTCTCAGCACCAGGACATTTCCTTCGACAACACAGTCTACGCGGAAATGCTGCTTACAAAACAGCCAATCATCGACTGTGAAGAACAGATGCGCAATCTTGAGGCTGACATGAAGCATTGCACTGGCGAACAACTTGACAAAATCATGGATACTTACAATCGTTTGTCTGCTTATTTTGACCGGGAAAACGGTTATGCTTATCGCAGTGAAATTACCGGCGTATTAAAAGGATTAGGTTTTGACAAGGATGATTACGATCGCCATATAAACACGTTATCCGGTGGTCAAAAAATGCGTATCGCCCTTGGTCGTCTTCTCCTCACAAGACCCGATTTAATTATATTGGATGAACCTACAAACCATTTGGATATGGAATCTGTCAAATGGCTTGAAGGCTTCCTTTCCGCCTACCAGGGAAGCGTAATCATTGTCAGTCACGACCGTTATTTCATCGATCGTATCGCAACAAAGGTCGTGGAATTAGATCAGACAAAAGCAACTGTTTACAATGGAAATTACACATATTATGCCAATAAGCGTGCGGAAATACGAGCAAATATGATGAAGGCCTATCTTAACCAGCAACAGGATATCAAACATCAGGAGGCTGTAATTACAAAGCTCAAACAATTTAATCGTGAGAAATCAATCAAGCGTGCTGAAAGCCGTGAAAAAATGCTCGACAAAATTGAACTTCTGGAAAAGCCTACCGAAGCTGCTTCCAAGATGCGACTTACCCTCTCTCCGTCTGTAGAAAGCGGAAATGATGTGCTTACGGTAAAAGACTTAAAGAAATCCTTTGGCGCAAATGTATTATTCGACAATCTTGATCTTGAAATAAAGCGTGGAGAGCACGTCGCTTTGATTGGTGGCAATGGTACCGGTAAAACTACGATTTTAAAAATAATAAATCATATTGTCTCGAAAGACAGCGGTTCTGTAATGCTCGGTTCCCGCGTAAAAATAGGATATTACGATCAGGAACATCAGGTACTCTCTCTTCACAAAACAATTTTCGAAGAGATTTCTGATGCATATCCGGATTTAACAAATACAAAAATCCGAAGTGTTCTTGCTGCATTTTTGTTTACGGGAGACGATGTATTCAAAAAAATCGGAGACCTAAGCGGTGGCGAACGCGGACGCGTTTCTCTTGCAAAGCTTATGCTTTCACCAGCGAATTTTCTCATTTTGGATGAGCCCACAAACCATTTGGATATTCATTCAAAGGAAATTCTTGAATATGCCCTTCGCGAGTATACCGGTACACTGTTAATTGTGAGTCATGATCGCTATTTTATTAACACTGTTGCTACCAGAATATATGAATTGCGTGACAAAAAACTATATAACTTCATCGGAAACTACGACTACTATGAGGCACATAAGGACGTTGTTTATGAATCAAAGAATGCAAAAGAAACCTCAAAACTCGGTTTTAATTCCATCAGCCAAAAGGATACTGTATCCGAAAAAGCAGTCGATACTTCCGGAAAAGATGCTTATCTTCGTACAAAAGAACAGCAGGCAAAACAGCGAAAGCTAGAAAACGACATCAGGAAAACCGAAGAAAAAATCGAAGAATTGGAAGCACAAATCGCTAAGATTGATGAACAGATCTGTCTTCCCGAAAACGCTACAAACGCAGCAAAATTATCTGAGTTATCTTCCAAGAGGCAGGAATTAGAGCAAATGCTCGAAACAGTATATGAAACATGGGAAGCTTTCATGTCAAACTAAAATCAGTAATTCCTTGATTGCACTGCCGGCGGCCCCGCGACACAAGGTCGCGGTAGATAAAGAAAGAATTGCTTCATAAGCAATTCCCTGATTGCACTGCCGGCGGGCCCCGCGACACAAGGTCGCGGTAGATAAAGTAAGAATTGCTTCATAAGCAATTCTTTGATTGCACTGCCGGCGGGCCCCGCGACACAAGGTCGCGGTAAATAGAGTAAGAATTGCTTCATAAGCAATTCTTTGATTGCACTGCCGGCGGCCCCGCGACACAAGGTCGCGGTAAATATAAAAAGCCCTCTGTATGATTTTATCTGAATAAAAATCATCACAGAAGGCTTTTTGTTATTCATATGCTTTAACAAAATATCGATTTTCAAAGTTTTGGATTGAAATCGGTTTACTAAATTGGTATCCCTGATAGGTATGACAACCGATTTCGTTGATATATTCCATCTGATATGATGTTTCAACTCCTTCAGCAATCACATCAATGCCCAACTTATTTGAAAGGCTTACAATCATATTAAGTATCTTCTTGCTCTTCTCACTCTTCGTAGACTTTTGAATGAATCCCATATCAATCTTAATTACATCTAACGGAAGATCCTTTAATACGTTCAGTGATGAATATCCGTTTCCGAAATCATCCATATAAATTCTGAATCCATATTCTCTGAACTTTTTCAGTATTCCGAGCATATTGTCAAAATCCTGTACAACCGCAATCTCTGTAATTTCAAGATGCAGATTGTTTGGATTGATATCGTGCTGTTCTACCATATTTGTCAGTGTTTCATATACATTTATATAGAAAAAATCTTTTGCGGATATATTTATCGAGATAAACAAATCTTCAAATCCGAGCTGTTTCCATCTGCGAAGCTGCTTACACGCAAGCTCCCAAACATAAAGATCCAATCGACTAATAATTCCGGTGTTTTCAAAAATCGGAACAAAATCCTGAGGCATCATCAGGCCTTTGATTGGATGAAACCATCTTACAAGAGCTTCTGCACCATTTACCTCACCATCCACATTTACATACGGAAGCAAATACAAGTGAAAATTACGTTCCCGCAAAGAATTATTGAAATCGGTAATCATCTGCTGCTCGTAGCGAACCTGTTTGCGATATTGCTCATCATAATAGACTAAATGCTGCTGCATATTCCCTTTTATTTTATTGATTGCCATAATCGTTCGGTCACAGACAACCGAAATCGGAATATCCGTTCCGACATTTTCATAAATACCAAAATAGAATTTATCTGCTAAATTCTCATTAACTGTCAATGAAGCTAACGCAACACGGCACCTTTCCAGCTTTTCATCTGAAAAATGACTCGATGGCATGCAGACTGCAAAACGGTCACTTCCAATTCTTCCATACACATCGCCTTTCTTTGCTGCGCCTCGAATAACATTCGCACACGCTAATAGCACTTCATTTCCTTTTTCAACTCCGAACAAATCGTTAATCAGTTTAAAATCATGCACATCCGAGCAAAGAATACAATATTCCTCCTTCGGATGTTCACAAACGGCTTTATAAGCCTGTTCCAGAAAATATTCCCGATTATATATGCCTGTCAATTCATCATGTGTCGCCTGATACCATTCATCATAATACGCTGCACGTTCTTCAGTCACATCTTCGAGTATAAAGAAAGATCCTAGGTAATTTGACTTGTCATCATAAAGCTGTCGAAATGTTGTAATATATGTTCTTACAACACCATCAATTTCCATAATTCTTTCCCACGATGTCTCCTCAATATCCTGCATATTTTTCCCGTTTAACCACTTCTTAAGTGCCGATTCACGCTTCGCTCCGCCACCGGCTACCTGATAAAATTCTTCTGCTTTTTTATTTCGATATTGGCATCTACCAAACATGTCATAAAAGATATATCCCTTATCGTTATATTTCATTATATACGTAATAAGCTGTTTTAATAGTCCCCTTGGTACAAATTCAAAGGAATAATAATAAATCAGCAACGAAACAAAAGCATATATCAGCAAGGAGAAATCAAAACAGACACCCAAAAAATCACTAAAAATATCCGTGAATCCTGCAAAAATCACTAAAAAAGCCAAATTTGTGTATTTTTTTCGGTATATTTTTGCTATCGTAAAACCTCGAATCAAAAATATAGCAACCGAACCACCCAAAGCCGCATAAAACATAATATTATATAACACCATTGTGGCACTCATATGCCCAATCATATAATATGTATTTCCAAATGCATCCTCTGACAATATTACGGAAAAAATGCGTTCTGTCTTTATATTGACGATAAAAGCTCCTATAAAGTACAATGCCAAAATTCCATATATGAGACGAATGATACCTGGGAATTTTTCATATCTTGCATAAACACGTGCATAATGAAGAAACGTATACGCAAACCCATAACATGCAATATTAAATAACCCATATACGAGAAGCGCCATTTTTTCGGATGTTACAAGTAAAGCTATCGAATAACAAAGAATGGCAAATACAATGCATGCATTCACATGTACAGAAAAATATATCGACTGCGTTGTATTCATTTTTTTGAAGTTGGTTACTCTATATAACAGAAAAACAGAAACCAACCATAAAATAGCGATATAAATATACTGCAAAATATCACCTCTCTATTACGCTAAGTATGTCTTTTCAAAATCATCTACCCGCATTGGCTTTGCAAAGAAATATCCTTGAACGATGTCTATCCCCATTTGAATGAGCATTTCATACTGTTCTTTCGTCTCAACACCCTCCGAAATCACATGCATACCAAGTTCTTTTGCAAGTACGACAACTGATTGAAGAATATCTTTACTCTTTTCTGACATATCAGAATTACGCAAAAATCCCATGTCAATCTTTAAAGTATCAACATTAAATTCGGATAGCATGTTTAATGATGAATACCCACTGCCAAAATCATCCATTTCCACAAAAAATCCATAATTCTGCAACCGTTTTATCAGATCAATTTGTGTATTCATATCAGACATCACAGCTGTTTCCGTAATCTCTAAATGAAGGTTTCCCGGTGAGATATCATACTCCTCAACCAACCCGGTAAACACCTCATAAATATTAAGGAAATAGAAATCTTTTGTCGAAATATTTACAGATAACGAATAATCCGTCTTCCCTTGTTTCTTCCATTTGGATAATAATTGACATGCCTGTTGCCAAATATACAAATCCAGTTTGCTAATCAAATTTGTTTTTTCATAAATCGGAATAAAATCTCTTGGCTGGATAATGCCTTGCACAGGATGAATCCAACGTGTCAACACTTCAGCTCCGACTACTTTTCCGGTCGTGCTTATCTGTGGCTGCAAATACATTTGGAACTGACCGGATGCAAGTGCATCCGGAAAGAATGCCATAACACTCTGTTCCTTAATCACATTCCTGCGCATGCTTTCATCGTAATATACAACTACACCTTCATAGCCATTTTTTACAGAATTAATTGCCAGATTCGCACGGTCACACATGACAGATACATCCATTGACGGATCCGTAATATCATATACCCCTACATACATATTAATCGGAATACTTGTTCCTACGAATTTGCTTGTACGACGAATTCTTGCAACAAAATCCTCTTCATTGAAATGGGATTTCGGCATACAAATTGCAAATCGGTCCCCCTGCAATCTGCAGCAGAATTCTTTTCCTGTCAACAGTTGCTTAAGCATGTTTGCAATTCGAATGAGAATCTCATTTCCTTTTTCTTCTCCGTACACATCATTTATCATCTTAAAATTTTGAACATCCGTACAAACCATACAATACGGTTCATCAATTTGTTTCAAATATGCACTCACACTTTTGAAAAAATATTCCTTGTTATTAATACCTGTCAAAACATCATGAGAAACTAAATATCGATGTCTGCGATTTTCTTCAATTTTCGTTGTTTGATCTTCAAATATGAGACAACTTCCTATTAGCTTTCCCGCATCACTTAATTTTTGAAATTTAACTTCGAAATATTTACTATCATCATCCGTCTTTATCACTTCGCTCCATGACGTCTCATAAAATTGTTCCAGATTTTTTTCTTTGACAAGATTCAGATAGTATTTTGTAAAGTCCTCCATACGATTAGCATTGTGAAACAGCTTTCTTGCGGTCTCATTTGCATGGATACACCGCGAATTAATATCAAAACATAAAATTGCAGAATCAGAATTTCGAATAACAAAAGAGAAAAGGTTGTTCACCAAACGATAAGGCTTAAAGTAATAAATATAATAATAAATCGCAATAACGGAACAACCGTAAGAAATAACTGAAAAATCATACATTCTTCCGAAAACCATATATAATATATTCATTGTAATTGCGAAGCACATAATACCAATGACAACGATATATTTATCTTTGTAGACCTTCGATGTCTTTATCGTCTTTTCAATGAGTAAAGCAAAGATAACAAAAATCAAAAGATAGACATATGCCAAATGGAAAAAGAAAAGCGTTTTTCGCATAGTAACACGATAAAACATGAATAAATCCATATCGAAAACGGCAGACACACGAAATACATTTTTGTGGAAGATATTTGTAATCATATTTATGCAGTCCAGAACAAAAAGAGTATTAAAAATTGAACGTGCCATTTTTTTACCCTTCTTGTATTGGACATATTCCTTAATGAATAGAACCATAAATAACAACATCAAATCCAAAAAAATAAAATACAAGGAATACAAAACAAGCGCCTGCCTCTGATCATTAACAGCAATTGCAGCCGCGTATAAAAGAATTACAATACCTGTAATATACATTAACTTACTAAATACTCTATTCGTGTAATCATAGTTAATTTTACGCATTCGAAATACGCACGCAAAAATAAGCAACAACACAAAAAAGAGCACTGCAAAAGTTAAAACCCTCATACCTTCATCCTCAGTTTCAATCCCAATACTGTATAATATTTTATCGTAGAATAGGTCAAAAGTCAACGAAACACAAAAAAAGGAACAGACACATTGTCTGTTCCTAAATTATACACACATCAAATCATGTACCTTCAGAACTTCACACAGAACATCTCATGTCGCTTGCGACATTTGACTC
>SAMEA3663026__coassemble_437_pt1 | contig 23822 bp, 27 predicted proteins | sample SAMEA3663026__metabat2_low_PE_012 | metagenome-assembled genome bin SAMEA3663026 (sample SAMEA3663026) | pig gut metagenome | biome: pig gut; feature: pig-associated habitat; material: faeces | place: France | collected 2012
TTAAAGCAAATGGTGGAAAAGTCAAAGATTTGAAAAAATGTTGGGATAAGTAAAGCACTTGAATTTGAATTTTATGCTCTTTTGACTACAATTGTGTTTGTCAAAAGATTTTGACAAGGATCAAAAGTCCATTGTCAAAGCCTTTTGATAGCATTAATATCTGTTTTTGATTAAGATACAAGTGCAAGGAGGTGTATTGAATGGAACTCGGGAATCAAATTAAGAAATATCGTTCGGAACTTCAAATTTCACAAGAACAATTAGCGGACCGCATATATGTGTCTCGACAAACTATTTCAAATTGGGAGAATGAGAAAAGTTATCCGGATGTAAATAGTTTGATTCTTTTGAGTGAAGTATTCCAAACCTCCATTGATAAATTAATCAAAGGAGATATTGAAATTATGAAAGAAAAAATTAATGAACAAGAAATTAAGAAACTCAATTACTATGGTAACATTTTTGGCGTGCATTTTGCAATTACGATTTTATCGGCAGTCCCATTGTTCTTTTGGTTGGAACAACTTGCATTTATTCCGTTTGGAATTCTTTTTGTAATTACGATGTATTGGGCTTTGAAAGTGGAAAAGGTGAAAAAAGACAACGATATTCAGACATACAAAGAGATTGTAGCCTTTTCAGAAGGTAAAAGATTGGACGAAATACAGAAGCAACGAGAAATCGGAAAACGACCATATCAAAATGTACTGAAAGGGATTGGAGCCGGAATTGTTACAATAGTGGTATGTTTCTTGATTGGACTACTGTTTCATTTGCTTGGGAATTAAACAATCGTTATTAGGATAATAGGTATGAGAAACGACTGTGAAATCTCGGTAATACTGAGAGATGAATCTGAATTTGTGGAGGATTATGAACATGCTTAAGCTTACTACACCTTGCTTCGTTGAGGGCGGATGGTTACCTGACTATAATGCAGGGTTTGGAGAATCTTCAAAAGAGTGAACTCAGAGGAAAATACCAGCGTAAGCATCGATGATGTTATGCGTCTGCTTTAGTTATGTGGACAACTCGACAAATTTCAGTTAGCAGGTTTGTTCGCCATGCCGACACTCACAAGCTTGCGCTTGTTCGTTGTCGCGGCGTTCGCCGTATGCATCTGAACTCGAATATGTCTGCCTGTGAGCAAGCTCCCGTCAGCCAATTCGGTTCATCTGCGCATGGCTCATTGCTACGCGCAAAATTCCAGCTTTGTGAAGCGTTGAAAGCATACAGGAATTTGAATTATTGACTAAAATATATATCTTGATATATACTATGTATAAGGAAGGAGTTGATTAGTATGATGACAGCAAAAGTATTTGAAAATGGAAGAAGCCAAGCGGTAAGACTTCCCAAAGAGTGTAGATTTAATACAGATGAAGTTGCAGTAAATCGAATTGGAGATATTGTTCTATTAATGCCAAAAACAAATAAATGGAGCTCATTTATGCAGGCAATAGATATGTTTTCAGATGATTTTATGCAAGATGGAAGAGATGGTAAATTGGAGCAGGAGCGAGATGAATTATGAGATATATGCTAGATACTAACATATGTATTTATGCGATTAAGCATAAACCAGAGCAAGTATTTATGCGTTTGCAGGAACATGATCCAATAGATATATGCATTTCTTCTGTAACTTATGCGGAATTGGTACATGGAGTAGAAAAGAGCAAAGCGATAGAGAAGAACAGAGTTGCACTAGCCTTGCTATTAGCTACTATTGAGATTATGAATTTTGATTCTTTGGCAGCTGAGAGTTATGGGAAAATACGAGCAGATTTAGAGAAAGCAGGTACTCCAATAGGACCGTTAGACATGATGATTGCAGGTCATGCAATGGCATTAGGTTATACTGTGGTTACAAATAACACTAAAGAGTTTGAAAGAGTAAAAGGTTTGAAACTTGAAAATTGGACTGAATAAGTTAAATGTAAGTGGAAAAGTGCGACTTGTCGCACTTTTCAAAATTGATATTTTGTCTATGTAAAGAACCCACAAATTTCTGTCTTGTGGAGAGATTGAAAGTATGCATGAATTTGAATTGCACAACCTCAGTTTGTGGAATTGATAGCAATAATAATATTTACAAAGAAGGTGGAATGTAAAACATATCGTTTTACATCCCGCCTTTTTTGTTGGGGCAGGACCCAGTTTGGCAAAAAGAAAACTTGAATATATAGAATGAGTATATAGCCAAACAAATAAACCACCTGCTCTGCGGGTGGTTGAAAATGCTTTAGCTTACAGTAAAAAACCTCCAGTGATATAATTATGTTGGTTCGCCAACCACATAAAAACACGGGGGGTATCCAAATGGATGTAAATAGTTTATCACATACAAAGTGGAATTGTAAGTATCACATTGTATTTGCAGTCAGGGGGGCACTTACTGCAAGTCTCGGTTACAAGGATCCGGACAGTATGAGTCTTACACTTGCAACAGTTATGGGGCATGTGATGAATGACGAGGAATTTGATAAATATGCTGCTTGATATTCGTGATATGGATGAGCTTACAAAGCGGGTGTCTGATTCCGCTACTCGATTTGCAAAATTGTCTCAGACAATCAAGGATGCGAAAGAAGCATTCGGAAAGCTTGAAGCAGGCGTTCCGAAAATCAAAGATCTCAATCAGGAGTATTCGACGCTTATGAAAAAGAAGAAGGATGCCTATGCTGTATACCGAAGGATTAAAAAGGAGAACAAAGAACTTCAGATCGCAAAACACAATCTGAAGCGGTTCCTGAATCAGCAGAAAGAAGAACAAAAACAAAAATCTTGTCCCTTAAATTGTGCAACTGTGTTATAATGACCATATTAAGACAGACATAGTGGAAGCATTATGGAATTCAAAGAATATAGAGATGAAATTAACCATATCTTTGCTGCTTACAGTAGAAGAGGATTTGTTGATTATTATAATTGCAGAGGTTTGTGGAGCGATATGACAAGTCTCATGACTGAGGCTACGGCAAATCTTGGAAGACAGGGACAGTATAAGGAATTATTTGATTTTGCGAATAAGGCTTTTAATAGAATATTTTGATCGCTTGCTTGAGCAGATTCGTGAGATCCGTTTGTCTGAACGCAGGTTTTATCAGAAGATAACGGACATCTATGCTACAGCTCTCGATTATGACCGCACAGCAAAAACAACAAAGCATTTTTTGCAAAGGTGCATAATAAGATGCACTATGCAGTTCACGGTCATACAGCAGAAATTGCCAAAGCAAAAGCTGAGACCGAATTTGAAAAGTATCGTGTCGTTCAAGATAGATTGTTTATGTCTGATTTTGATAAGTATATGCTGGAATTGGAAGAGAATGCGAAGAAGTAGAATATAAAATGCAGCTTCTCTTAGCGGGAATTAGTGTAACTACCATTTTAGCCACTGTTTTAGGATTAAAGAAGAAGGATGCAATAACAGAATTGCACCAATTCCTAAAGTGTTGGCAGTTATTAATGTTTTGCTTTTACCAGTAACAACAGCATTGGCAGAAGATGGCTTATATTTAAGATGCGGTGTAAATGGTATAGAAAATAAGTTCAGTGCAATTATAGATGTTGCGACTGTAGTGCAAATAGTGGCTACGACATTTGTGCCAGGTTTGTATGAAACAATGTGTGGAATGTGCTTTCCAACTTTATGAAAAGTTGAAAGCACGCGAAGATTTGAATTTGTAAGAAGGAAGACATGAGAGCATTATAGGTTATAGATATTTAAAAGTCATATATTACAAAATATGAAACTGATATTGTACAGAGAATTAACGAGAGGATAATGGAATCTAAAAAGGCTCAGTATGATATTGTATATATTAAGAACACGAAGAAAATTCGCAGTGGAATGGTAACAGATGAGTTTGCAGACAACCTCATTCTTGCATCAGATAATGTGTTTTGCAAAAAACAGGCGGATGCCTTTTCATCTGAAGAACTGATTTCATATCTTAAATCAAAGGGCGTTTCAGAGATAGAGATGCTAGGTGTATCCAATTTGCCGAGATTTGAAAAGACCAAAGAGGATCTTGAAAAAATAGACTAACTATTAAAGTAAACAATTAGATTAATTTGAACTTGATGGAGGTAATATTGTATGTGGTTTGTTTTCGCGTTACTGTCTGCAATATTTGCAGCACTTACCTCTATACTGGCGAAGGTCGGCATAGATGGAGTAAATTCAAATCTTGCAACGGCTATCAGAACTGTTGTGGTTGTAGTTATGGCTTGGGGTATGGTTTTTTTGACAAAAGCACAAAATGGCATAACAGAGATTAGTAGAAAGAGCTGGATATTCTTGATTTTATCAGGCTTAGCAACAGGAGCTTCTTGGCTATGTTACTACAAAGCATTACAGATTGGGGATGCGTCAAAAGTTGTACCGATAGATAAATTAAGCGTAGTAATTACTTTAGTGTTGGCATTTGTGTTTTTGCACGAAGATTTTACAATCAAGTCGTTGATAGGATGTATTTTGATTGGAATAGGAACATTGATAATGGTTTTGTAATTTTACATAGAACGGAAACTTTCGGTTAGCAGCTTTGTAGAAGATAAACAGATTGACAAGATAGAGATTTCCTACTAGAATACTGTTTGAAAAAAAATAAAAGTCCGTCAGACTATAATAAGACTATATGGTTTACACTGTTTCTGATATAAACAGCTAGGCCGTATAGTCTTTTTTTATGGAGGAATCGAATGAATCAGCAATTTATGAAAGAGAAAAAAATTGTTCCGCTTGTATTACAAATGTCCGTACCCATGATTTTATCTATGGCAGTGAATGCACTTTATAATATTGTAGATAGTTACTTTGTGGCAAAAATCAGTCAAAATGCAATGACAGCTTTGTCTATTGTATTTCCGATACAAAATATGATCAATGCTATTGCAGTCGGCTTTGGAATTGGCTTGAACGCTAGGATTGCATATTCGATAGGTGCAAATGAGGAGAAAAAAGCAAACCATATCGCATCAACAGGTGTATTTTTGAGTATGATACATGGAATCATACTTACTATATGCTTTTTCATTGGAATGCCGGCATTTATGCAACATTTTACTAAAGAACAGGAAATTATAAATTTAGGGTTAGAATATGCAAATTGGGTTTTGTTATTTACAGTTATTATTCAGGTTTCTGTAGCTTATGAAAAAATTTTTCAATCGGTAGGCAGGATGAAAGTATCGATGTGCAGCATGATGGTGGGATTTATTGTAAATATTGTATTAGATCCAATCATGATCTTTGGTTTTTGGAAGTTTCCTGCAATGGGCATGAAGGGTGCTGCAATTGCAACGGGAATTGGACAGGTATGCACACTAATTGCATATTTATCCTTTTATTTTATGACTTCGATTCCTGCAAAAACCAGCTGGAAATACATACGATTTAAAAACAATGAACTCAAGAGTGTTTATGGTGTCGGTATCCCGGCAACTTTAAATATGGCATTGCCTTCCGTGCTGATTTCTGCATTAAATACAATTTTAACTGCTTTTGGAGATACCTATATCTTGATTTTAGGAATCTATTATAAGCTACAGACATTTATTTATCTGTCAGCCAATGGAATCATTCAGGGAATCCGACCTTTAATCAGTTATAACTACGGTGCAGGGCAGTGGGAGAGAGTGAAAAAAATCGCGGGAACAGCAGAAGTTTTTATTTTAGGAATTATGTTGTTTGGAACTGCAGCTTGTCAGCTTTTTCCGGAACAGCTGATATCTATCTACTCTGAAGATGTTGCCATTGTGAAGTATGGTGTAACTGCATTAACGATCATCAGTCTTGGATTTGCCATATCTTCATTGTCAGTTGTAACATCGGGAGTGTGTGAAGCTCTTGGAAAGGGATTTTCTTCATTGATCATTTCCTTAATACGATATATCGTAGTGATTATTCCGGCTTCCGTCATTTTCAGTAAGATGTGGGATGCGAATGGCGTGTATGTAGCATTTGTATTTACAGAATTTACAGCAGCCTTGATTTCAGCATTGCTAATGAAAAAAGTATTAAAGAAGGGATAGAATATGAATACCATCAAGAAAATAATCTGGGTTGTAATCGGTTCTGTGATTGCTGCATTTGGAATAGATCTGGCAATCTATGCCGGATTTGGAGGAGCTACTCTGGCTGTTTTATGGCAAGGTGTTTCTTGTGTGTTACATATTACATTGGGACAGGCATCCTTTGTGGTTTCAGTAGTAATGATTGTCTTTTGTCTGTTCTATGATTGCAGCCAGATTTATCTGGGTACTATTTTATATCAAATCATCTATAGTGTATGTACAGATTTGTTTCAGCCGTTGATGCACTACACAGAAACTAAAATCTTGAATTTCTTTATGATGCTGATGGGGATTGTTCTGTTTGCAGTAGGAACAGCCATTTATTCTTATGCTGATTGGGGAAGAGGCTCCTATGAAGCGGTAACATTTGCATTGGCAAAAAAGCATTCCTGGCAGATCAAATATGTGCGTATAGCACTTGATGCCATGGTGGTTCTATTTGGTATGTTCTTAGGCGGAAAGTTTGGAATGTGTACTATTTGTACAATACTTCTATCCGGTGTGATGATTCAAAAAACATTGCAATTATTGCATGCTATGATAGAGAATAAAGCATAATAACCATTATATAACAATCATACATACATTATAAGGTAAGGGAAATCAGTTCTTCTACCTGGAACCTGCAGACGTGGATTCGTTTGAAAAGTATCTTCAGTGTGGAAGACATACTGAAAAGCCCGCCTACGAGTTGGACATAAAGCCGGAGGCGCTGAAGATGCAGATGTGCTGGATTAAGAAAGTCGTATTTGAACAGACAAGTAGCATATTGATAAGGAAGTATCAGCATTTATAAGAGAGGAAAAACGATGTCATATAGAAGAAACATTATTTCTGTGAAAGAGTCTATTGAAAATGAAAAAATTCTTACATCAAATTAGATTTTGTGCTATATTATTTGATTGTAGAATAAAAGAAAACCGTGTAATCGGTAGATGTAAGTCCAGCAGAATTTATGCGTGTAATCTAAAGTAGTTTCACTACGGGATTACACGTTTTTTATTTTCAGAATGGAGGAAAAAGATGATTAAGATTATTACAATCAGCAGAGAGTTTGGTAGTGGTGGTAGAACAATAGGCAAGGAAATAGCAGAGAAATTGGGTATTCCATGCTACGACAAAGATTTAATTGAAGAGATTGCAGAGGAAACCGGGTATGCAAAAGAATATATTGCAGACGAAGGCGAGTATGCACCAAACAGTAACAGCCTTGCATACATGTTTATAGGCAGGGGCTTGGATGGTTTGTCTAATGCAGATAAGATTTGGATAGCACAGAAGAAAGTGATTGAAGAACTGGCAGAAAAGGGAGCCTGTGTCATTGTGGGAAGATGTGCGGATTATGTTATTATGGAAATTGTAAAAGAATATGGGAACAGAACTGCAGTAGGAAATTATTTGGATTAAGAGGGGTGATTTGCATATGTACAGTAAAGGAAATTATGTAGTATACTCAAATTATGGTATATTTACTCTGTTCTTAGGACAAAAAATAGATACAATGGTAAACGGAATAATCTGCGCAGTGCTGGTTGTTCCGCTTGGATATATTGGAGTGTTCAAGAAAAATGGAATGGACTTCTTTGAATACTACAGGGAGAAGAAAAAACAGACCGGGTGATAATACATTGTATTATGTGACAGATAATGAAAACTATAAAAAACTAGATATCAAAAAAATATCGGTCGAAAAACGCAAACAAAATACAGTTATTCGGTTGAAAAAAGCAAAAACTGTGGAAAGTTCGGTATGATTTTGCTATAATACGCATATAATATAGCAAAGGAGACTTCTGATGGAAAGAAAAGTTTATCAAAGCTTATTAAAGTGGAAAAGCAAAACGAACAGAAAACCGTTGATTGTGTCTGGTGTTAGACAATGTGGAAAAACTTATTTAATAAAACAATTCGGAAAAGAAGAGTTTTCGGATGTAGCATATTTTAATTTTGATGGTGATGAAGGATTACAGTCAATTTTTGATTATAACTTTGATACAGAAAGAATTATTGATGAACTGGGTAGTGTTGCCAGAGGCAAAAAGATTGCAGTTGGTGAAACACTGGTTATTTTTGATGAAATCCAGGCGTGCCCACGTGCAATACAGTCATTAAAGTATTTTTGTGAAAATATGCCTGAACTTCATATCATATCAGCTGGTTCTTTACTTGGCGTTGCATTAAGAGAGCAAGGGATATCTTTTCCGGTAGGCAAAGTGGATCGTATTGAAATGTATCCGATGAGTTTTGAGGAATTTGTAGAGGCAGATGGTGGAAAAAAATATTTGGACGGACTTAATAAGCTAACAAGAGAGCGAGAGATTCCTGAACTATACACCATACCATTAGAAAAATATTATAAGAATTATCTTATTGTAGGTGGGATGCCAGAAGCGGTACAGACATGGGTTGATACACATGACTATAAAGAAGCCGAAGAGGTGTTGGACCGTATATTAAGGGATTATGCTGACGACTTTGGAAAGCATACAACACCTGAGACAGCAACAAAAATAAAGATGATTTGGGATTCGATTCCGACACAGATTGCAAGGGATAATAGTAAGTTTATTTTTTCTCATGTTAAGGAAGGTGCTAGATCCAAAGATCTTGAAGAGGCATTAACATGGCTTGTAAATGCCGGTATTGTGCTTAAGTTGGACTTGGTATCGACTCCTGAAATTCCTTTGTCAGGAATGGCAGATTCAACGTATTTCAAGGTGTATATGTCTGATGTCGGACTTTTGAGAAGAAAGTCAAATGTTAATTATAGAACCTTGCTTGAAGGTAATGATGCATTTATACAATTTAAAGGAGCTATGGCTGAAAACTATATTTTTGTTCAATTAAAATGTATGGGTATCACACCTTATTTTTGGCGAACAAAAGCTGATGCAGAATTAGATTTTATAACAGATTATGAGGGCGAACTTATTCCGATTGAGGTAAAGTCAGCAGATAATACAAGGGCAAAGAGTCTGCATTTGTTCTGCAATAGGTATAAACCTAAAGTTGCATTTAAGTCATCTCTGAAAAACGTAGGAGATAATATGGATGGTAGTAGTCATGTATGGTCATTGCCATTGTATGCATTTTATAAATTCAAGCAATATGTAAATCAAGAATTTGGTTGGTAATTAATATTTAAAAATCAAAATTGTAGGTGGGATGTAAAACACATCGTTTTACATCCCAACTACAATTTTGATGCAGAAAAAAGGCGGAACATAATGGACAAATGGACAATTTATAAGAAAACAGATGACTTCCGTGTGGCAGCACCGAAGTCGGTACTTGATGTGGTTGAGATAAAGTCAATCGATGAGAACGGTATTTTTGAGGTAGGAAAGGGTGGAGTATTCACAAAGACCTATACAGTTGATTATAGAGGTTACTCTATTGCCGATACCTAGATAGTGAGGCCGTTTGCAACCGGTTGTATCGATTAATCCCATTTTATGAATCTACGTTTGTATGATAAACATTATGAATAGAATGTCGTACAAGATAATAATGATGTGGTTACGGATACGGAAAGAATAATAGGAAGCCATATTAGAACTTGTAAGCAATTTGTTACAGATAGTACTATATAAAAAATAAGATTGAGTTGGAACAGCTACTCCACTGATATGGTGAGGCGGCTGCTTTTTTATTTTTAAATATTGTACTCTCTTTAGCTTATATGTGAACTTGCAAGTACATAATTATGACAAGTGGATTGTTTATGATAGTTCATAGGAGATAATGTGGTTATAGGGAACAGGATCAAAATGGCAGGAGATACGTAACATTTTTAGGGAGATGAAAATGTCCTTTTCTGTGTACTTACTTCATGGAGAAATATGAAGGAGAAAAATAGGAATGTAAATACAGTTAAAAAAATATCCAAAATGTGTCTATTATATAATTTTTTAATTCTTAATCTATATTTACATTCCATAATGGTATTGGTATGTCGTCTATTATATGTGCATCATAACAAAATTACAAGATTTTATTTGCTTGTGTATTCTAATTAAAAAGGAAATAAATAATACTTTCCAATAGAAAAAGAGTTAAAGAATGTTGTTGACAGAGTGCTATATGTGTGCTACTCTTTTTACTAACAAGAATATGGAAAAGGAGGTGAATAAGTATGATGCAATTTAAATTGGAATTTAAACTTGAAAACAATGTTCTTCCGCGAAGTTTGGATAGATTGATTTTAAGTTATTTGAAAGCGGCAACAATGAAATATGACGAAGAGTTGTATAATAATTTGTTTGATAAATCAAAGTCTATTCTAAAAACATATACATTTTCGTATTATTTGCCGGGGGCAAGGTTTAAAGATAATCACATAGAACTTGAAAAAAATGAATTTTCATTATTTTTGTCTGATTATAATCAAACCGAGTTATTGATGCTTTTTAATTCATTTCAAACGATGAAGTTTCAAAAATATCCAATGAAGAACAATTCAATGCAATTGGTTTCGATTCACATGCAGAAGTTGGATGATATTAAGGACAATGAGATTGTTATTAAGATTCAAAGTCCGTTAATTGTACGAAAGCATAATTCCCAGGATAATTCGGATGTATATTATGCTTGTGATATCGAGGGGTTTGCAGAAACGCTTAAGGATAATGTGCGAGTTTTTCTTGAAAAAACGCAAATTTGTGTTCCAGTTGAGGATTTTTCGATTGATGTAATAAAGGGAAAGAAAGTTGTTGTACCTGTATTTGATCGAAATACGGACGCTTCGATTGGTATCTATAAGCTTACAGGTTCATGCGAGCTACTTAATATTCTGCATATGGCAGGATTGGGCGTTAGGAGATCGGAGGGACATGGAAAATTTGAGATTATCGGATGAAATTGACAGAAAGGAGGAAGAATATTGGGCAAAATAATTGTGGGAGTAGGAGATTTTCTGAAGAATGCCGGAATTGTTGGTTTAAAATACTTACTAGATGAGTCGGAATTACAAGAAAATATACATTATGGTATAACGGATGATTTGCAGGCAATTTGGATTGAAGACGAATTTGCAGCAACTGCCGATTGGACAGACATGTATTTTAAGGCATTTGTTAAATGTTATGGTTCTGATACTGTATATCGCGTTGCATTGGATAAGATTGATGCAATTCTTGAAAAGTCGGGACAAGATGACTGGAAACAGGATACTTGCAAGGATGATTTGAAATTTATAAATGATAAATTATTATCCAATAGCTATAAATCGGGATTCGAAACGATTAAAGATAAGATTGAGAATCCTCAGGTGTATGAGTTGCTGAAAGTAAGCAAAATTAAAGAGTCTATGGAAAGACAAGAATTATGTGAACGGTTGAAAGAATTAAAAGAGTTCCTTGAACAGCCGTTATGTGAGGAAACCTTTTCCATGAAAAGCATTATCTATAATATTATTAATAGATTTTGGGATGGTAAAAGTTTTTTGTTGCGAGCAAATGCGAGCAAAGATATGCGTATTATATTTGATGCAGATTTCTCTGAACCATTAAGAAAGTACATAATTGCAGATCATACGAAATCCAAAGATATGTGTATTGATTGTAGTGATTTGATGGATTCAAAGGAGAAAGTTTCGATTGCATTTATGAAGGAGCAGGCAGATGACTTGGCAAGAAAACGATCATCATTTTGGAATTGTAAAGTTGATGCATACTTATGTCCTTTATGTGCGTTTGTGTATGCATTAGTGCCGCTTGGTTTCCAATATGTTGGCAATAAATTTTTGTTTATTAATGCTAATACAAGTGTTAATCAGTTATTGTCATCAAATTCAAAATATAGCAAAGTGGTAAAGGATTCAAAAAAAGATGATGATGAGAAGTATGCATCGTGGATAGCCAGAACACTTGATATTTTGATGAAGGAAAAAACAAGAGAACTCGGCAATGTTCAGGTAATTGCAAGAGGTAAGGATGAGAGTGAACGATACACGTTTGATGTCATTAGTAAGGATGTTCTTGATGTTTTGCATGATGATATTATTCAGAAAAAACTGGATAAGCTGAGTGAGCATCCATATGTTAAAGTAGGAAAAGAGTTCTTGAATGTTCATGAAACAACAATAATCAATATCATACAATATCGTAATCAATATACGCTTTTGAATAGACTCCTCAAGCTTGCAATTGAGAACAATTCGGTGGTTTACATTGCTTCATTAGTCTATGACATACAATTTAGAACAATCATGATACAAGCAGAAAAAGTATCGAAAATATCAGGAGGTGGGAAAATGGATATTAACTATGTTAGGAAAGATGGATACGATTTAAGAAAAGCTTTGTTATCTGCAAAAGGAACAGCGGATGATGCTTGTATTCGAGGAACGGTATATCAACTTGTGAATGCGCTGGCGGTTTGTGATGTTGCGCATTTTATGGATATTCTTATGCGGGTATATTGTTCAACAAAACTTTGTGTTCCAGGTGCATTTATTAAGCTACTAGATGAAAAAGAGACATTTCAGAAGTATGGATATGCATTTCTGATTGGTCTGCAGGGTGGATATTATGAAAAGGAGGAGAAGGAAAATGAATAGAAATGGTTTAACAATGACAATGATTTTTCTTGCAGAAAGTGCAAATTATGGTGAGGGAGTTGGAAATATTTCAACTCTAAAGAAAATGTCCCGTGGTAATTACGAGCAGTATTCGTATATTTCAAGACAGGCAATGAGATATAACATTATACAACAACTTGGTTGGGATGTTACCCCGGTTGATGGTAAGAGTGGAGTTGTGCAATTTGCTCCGTCAGCTACAATAAAGGAGTACCCGGAGATTGATTTGTTTGGTTACATGAAGACGAGTTCCAAGGAAGATGACAAAAAGGGTGGGGCATCAACAAGAAGTGCAGTTGTAAGACTTAGTAATGCAGTGGCCTTAGAACCTTATCAGAGTGATTTTGAATTTTTGACGAATATGGGGCTTGCTAAGAGACAGAATATTGAGAATGGAATTGCTCAGAGTGAAATTCATCGTTCCTATTATACATACACGATTACTGTTGATCTTGATAAAGTGGGTGTGGATGGTGACATTGAGATATCCAGAGATGAAAAGGCAAACAGAGTGAAGTCTTTGTTGGATGCAATTGCGTATTTATATAGGGATATAAAGGGAAGAAGAGAGAATTTGAGCCCTATTTTCGTTATAGGAGGAAGATATGAAAGAAAAAATCCTTTCTTTGAGAATCGTATTTCAGTAAATGAGAATAAACTTGCAACCGACACACTTTCGGAGGTTATTAATGGTAATGATGATGTAAAAGATAACACAGTTTCTGGAGTATTGTCAGGTGTATTTGACAATGACAGTGAAATCAAGAAGGTGTTGAATGCGGGTACAGTTGCAGAGGTATTTAATTATTTAAAGAAGGAAGTAGATGTATATTATGGAGAGAGCAATTAGGATAGAGTGTTTTCAGAACCTGGTTAATTACAGAAAACCAAGCAGCTTTATCATAAAAGAATCGTACCCACTTCCTCCGTACTCTACAGTGCTTGGAATGATACATCGGGCATGTGGTTATCAATCGGGAGATTTTCATTCAATGAAAATAAGTGTTCAGGGGCAGAATACCGGTTCTATATCAGAACTGTATACAAGATATTCATTTTCTTTGGATACAAAGTATGAAGAAAGACGACACAATGTTTGTATTAAAGAAGAGGATAAAACATATGGAGCATTCAAAGGAGTTGCTCATATTGAGCTTATTTGTAATAACCAAATGATAATCCATGTCGTACCTTCAGACGAAGATTTTGATAAAGTTTACAAATCGCTGAAAAATCCTCCGGAATATTTGGCATTGGGAAGGCATGAAGATATTCTTGATATAAGCAAAGTAGAAATAGTAGGTTTGCATGATAGTGCAGAGGCGGATGTGAATAATGATATATATATTCCTGTGGATTCGGATATTTGTGTTGCAAACAGAACCACAACCATATATACACTTACGAAAGAATATGAGATAACCAAACAAGGATTACGAAGGTGGAAAGTCGATGGCGGAAAGATTAAGGCGTTTTATTTCCCGAAAGGTGAAGTAATCGAAGATGCTATGGTTGATGATTATGGGGATGTTGTTGCATTAGCATAATCGAAATAAATAGTTACATTTTGGAAAAGTGTATATAGATTTGGAGGAGTTTATGGAGTATTACGCAAAATCTCCGACAAAAGTTTTGACGGACGAAAAGAAGAGAGAAATAATAGAAAAGACACAATTGTTATTAAATGAGATGCGATGTGATTTTCAGGATAAAGAGTTGGAAGAAGTGCTTAAGGATTATGAAAAAAGCTTGTTTGGTCAGTGTGAAGCAGAGCATAAAACACTGACAGAGCATCTGGATGAAACAGTAAAATGTGCTGAAAAATTCTTTGATGTGTATGGGGATTATTTTACTGAGAAAGAGAAAAAACTAATTCTTATAGCATGCAGGGAACATGATATCGGAAAAGTGAATTACATATTCCAAACGAAAGTAAATCCATCATTACCTAAAGTTAGAGAAGAACAAATTCCGCATGGGTTTCTAAGTGCTTTATGTATGGATAAAAAGGAATTTCTCAGTATGAATCCGGATTTTACAAATGATGATTTTGATGTTCTTGTGACATCTGTATATTTTCATCATAATCGCATGGATATATATGACAAAGACAGGTTTTTCCAATATAGTGAGAAATACTTATTGGAGCATATAAGAGAGTATAAGGGGAATGAGGAGATATCTTTTAGAAGACCCAATCACAATCATTTACTTTTTTCAAATGAGTCAAAACATAACGTTTTATGTGTTCCAGAGAATGTTTGGTGTGAATACATGCTTGTCAAAGGTATGTTGAATAAGTTTGATTGGTCTGTAAGTGCGGGACATCTTATTTCTGAAATGGAATCCGATAGACTAGAAAAATTATTGTGCAAAACGATTGAAAGAAAAATATCCGGTGAATTAAGGCCTGCTCAAACTTTTATGTCTGAAAATCGGGATAAGAATGTAGTTGTTATTGCACCAACAGGGTCAGGAAAGACAGAGGCAGCATTATTATGGTTGAATGGTGAAAAAGGATTTTATACACTTCCGCTAAAGGTTTCCTCAAATGCAATATATAAAAGAATTAAGGAAAACTATGAATTTGAGAATGTAGCATTATTACATTCAGATAGTATGAGTATGTATGTTAGGGAAACAGAACATGGTTTTGAATCAGGATATAAACATTACGAACAGGCAAAATTACTTTCATATCCATTAACAGTATGTACAGTAGATCAGTTGTTTAAATTCGTATATAAGGCACTTGGAACGGAAATATTTGCAGCAACACTAAAATACTCAAAGATTATTATTGATGAGATACAGTCATATTCTCCGAATATTGTTGCTGCACTTTTATATGGATTGAGCGAGATACAGCACATGGGAGGGAAGTTTGCAATTATTACAGCTACATTTCCACCAGTATTAAAGCATTTTATGAAAAAATGCCACTTGATTGAAGATATAGATTATGTATATGAGGATTTTTCAAATACTGCGGAGGTTGTCAGACACAAAATTAAAATCGTTGATGGAGATTTTGATGTTAATGCCTTGGTTGAGGCTTCTTATAAGAAAAAAGTGCTTGTTATATGTAATACTGTTAAGATGGCTCAAAAATTATATAATGAAATTGGAGATAAATGTAATAATGCTGGGCTATTACATTCTAGATTTGTAAGAAAACATAGAGATATTTTGGAGAATGATATTATGGCGTTCTCAAAAGATATGTCTGCAACAGGAATTTGGATTACAACACAAATTGTAGAGGCAAGCTTAGATATAGATTTTGATATATTATTTACGGAAATGTGTACGGCGGATAGTCTGTTGCAGAGGATGGGTAGATGTAACAGAGCGGGAATGAAAAGTACAGATGACCACAATATAATCATATTTAATAATGGAAGTGCTTCTAAAGGTAAGGTTGATGGGATATATGACAAAGATATTTTCAACCGCTCTATTGAGTATTTGAGAAAGTATGATGGTATGTTACTTTCCGAGGCTGATAAGATTTCGTATATCAATGCGGTTTATAATACTGAGCAGATAAAAAATACATCCTATTATGAAGAAATTGAAGAAAATATAAAAAAATTTAATGCAATTAATCCGTTAGAGTATGAGAAAAAAACTGCAGATGGCGATTTTCGTAACATGGACAGTGTTGCTGTTTTGCCAGACAAAATCTATAACGAAAATCAAGCACTTATCGAAAGTATTGCTGAAATACTAAATACGCCGGGGATTCATAGTGGCGTGCGTAAGATATTGAAATCAAAGCTTGAATCGATAACATTGAATCTAAGTGTAAGAAACAGAAATTATTATCCTAAGGGAATTGATCGTGGAACAATTAAGGTTGGCATGGATATTCATAGAGCTAATTTGAAATATGATTTTGATGAGGAAACAGGAAGAGGAATGGGATTACTTCTTGATGTTTTGGAGGATGAATTTCTGATTATGTAAAGAGGTGTGATGTGGAAAATCGAATAACAGGGGTAATGATTTATTATTATTTTGTATGCAAAAGAAAACTATGGTATTTCACGAATGAAATTAATATGGAAACCGAAAATGAGAATGTTATGCTAGGCAAGCTTCTGGATGAAAACAGCTACAAAAAAGATGACAAGCAAATCAATATTGACAATGTTATCAATATTGATTTTATCCGTGAACATAGAGAGCTGCATGAGGTAAAAAAGAGCAGGGCGATAGAAGAAGCAGGAATATGGCAGGTAAAATATTATCTGTATTATCTAAAGAAAAGGGGAGTGTCCGATTTAAAGGCAAAAATTGATTATCCGTTGATTAAAAAGAATGTTGTTGTTGAGCTTACACAAGAGGATGAACTTCGACTTGAGGAAATAATCAGGGAGATTATAGAGATTAAAAATCAATTACTTCCACCTGATTTTGAATCTAAAAAGATATGCAATAAATGTGCATATCATGATTTGTGTTTTATATAAGGAGGGAAAATGGGACAGAGCTTTTATGTATACAATGGTGGTGATTTAAAGAGAAAAGATAATACCCTTCGGTTCACATCTTACGATGGAGAGAAGAAAGACATTCCAGTAGAACGAATAGATGAAATCTATGTAATGTCTGAAATGACATTTAATACGGCATTTATCAATTACATATCGCAGTATGGTATACCAATGCATTTCTTCAATTATTATAATTTTTATACGGGGAGTTATTATCCGAAAGAACAGTTGCTCGCCGGACAACTTCTTGTAAAACAGGTTGAACATTATACAGATTATAGTAAGCGGATGATAATTGCACGGAAGTTTATCGAGGCGGCAGCAGATAACATTTATAGAAATCTTCGCTATTATAATGGTAGGGGGAAGGATGTTTCGATTTACATGTCCGAGATTGATTTCCTTAGGAAAAAACTACCAGAAACTCAGTCCATAGAAAAATTAATGGGGATTGAAGGAAACATTAGGAAACAGTATTATTCCGCATGGAATATTATTGTTGATCAAAACATTAATTTTGAGAAAAGGGTAATGCATCCTCCAGATAATATGATCAATTCGTTGATTTCGTTCGTGAACTCGCTGATATATTCAAAGGTGCTTTGTGAAATATATCATACACAGCTTAATCCTACAATAAGTTATTTACATGAGCCGGGAGTGCGAAGATATTCGCTATGCCTTGATATTGCTGAGGTGTTTAAGCCATTAATTGGCGATAGATTGATTTTTTCGTTGCTAAACAGAAATCAGATTACCGAGGAAAGTTTTACAAAAGAATTAAATTTTTTACATCTGAAAAAGGATAGTTCTAGATTGATTGTACAGGAACTCGAGTCGCGTTTAAAAAAGACAATTATGCATAAGGAACTTGGGCGGCAGGTTTCATATCAATATCTTATACGGTTAGAAGCATATAGGATGATTAAACATCTCATAGGGGAAAAGGAATACGAAGGGTTCAAAATATGGTGGTAGTATATGTATGTTGTGTTAGTATATGATATAAGTCGGAATAATAATGGTTCAAGAAGATGGTCTCATGTGTTTAAAATCTGTAAGAAGTATCTTACACATATTCAAAACTCGGTTTTTGAGGGTGAAATTACAAAAGTGCAATTAATGAAACTTCAGCAAGAATTAAAAAACTATGTGGATAAAGAAAATGATTCAGTTATATTGTTTAAAAGCAGACAGGAAAAGTGGTTAGATAAAGAATTTTGGGGCAAGGAGGATGACAAAACAAGTTTCTTTTTATGATTCTGTCGACCATAAATATGGTAAAATAAGCGGGAGGTTGACAAATGAGAATTTACAAAGGTTTTTTGGGGGGTGAAGTTTATTTTTTTGTTTATTTTGTATAAATAGATTGTGGTCGACAAAAAAAGTGTAATTTTGTTATTAGGAACGCTATTATGTCGGACGTGGGTTTTAATAGAAACATTATGGAATGTAAATTATACAATTCTTGTATGGGTTGCGAATCTCGGTTTGTTTTAATAGAAACATTATGGAATGTAAATATAACACCCTTTGTTGAAACTGATTTTTCATATGAGGTTTTAATAGAAACATTATGGAATGTAAATCTTCACTCGGTCAACAAAACTACATTGAGATTATGCGTTTTAATAGAAACATTATGGAATGTAAATAATTACATTTATAATGATGGTAGTGTTGTTACATGGGTTTTAATAGAAACATTATGGAATGTAAATTAAAATGATACTATCATTTTGCAAGCGTATTGTTTGTTTTAATAGAAACATTATGGAATGTAAATACAGAATCTTGATTATATCGAAAATCAACCGAAACTGTTTTAATAGAAACATTATGGAATGTAAATATTATTACAATTAGTAGATTTAGTAATTTGCTTTCGTTTTAATAGAAACATTATGGAATGTAAATATTATTACAATTAGTAGATTTAGTAATTTGCTTTCACGTTTTAATAGAAACATTATGGAATGTAAATATATTACCGTGTACGTGCGATTCGAAACTATCAAGTTTTAATAGAAACATTATGGAATGTAAATAAAATCTGCACAAGCTGTGTAAGAGGTTGTTGATTGTTTTAATAGAAACATTATGGAATGTAAATACAGTTATTAGAATTATGCTATCATTGTTAATTGCAGTTTTAATAGAAACATTATGGAATGTAAATTATATTATCTTATCTGTATTTAATTCTGACATGATGGTTTTAATAGAAACATTATGGAATGTAAATTCATGACAACCATTTCAATGGGAACGGAACAGTTCAGTTTTAATAGAAACATTATGGAATGTAAATATTGATTACCATGAAAAGGATATGCCAGTATCATAGTTTTAATAGAAACATTATGGAATGTAAATTATGGCACAAGGTATTAACCAAATCGAAAGTGCAACGTTTTAATAGAAACATTATGGAATGTAAATTACAATGATAAAAATGTATTCATTATGTATGAACGTGGTTTTAATAGAAACATTATGGAATGTAAATAAGGTCTCCGCTAAAATTTTTGAAGAGTCAAAAGCGTTTTAATAGAAACATTATGGAATGTAAATACAATTTATAGCAAAGTTTTCCCATATTTGAGTGGAGTTTTAATAGAAACATTATGGAATGTAAATATTACAGAATATAACAATATAACAAAAGTGCCTTTTGTTTTAATAGAAACATTATGGAATGTAAATTTACAAATAAGTCTACGCAAGAAATATTTTGGGTTGTTTTAATAGAAACATTATGGAATGTAAAAGGAGTAAGCAATAGAGATAATAACAAGGCCTTGAAGTTTTAATAGAAACATTATGGAATGTAAATTACATCTTCGACCGCGTCATCTGTGAAGCGTTTCGGTTTTAATAGAAACATTATGGAATGTAAATCAAGGTCGTGGAGCTTGGCATTGCCACTTGTTGTACGTTTTAATAGAAACATTATGGAATGTAAATCAGTTTACAGTTACATAATCACTTGTGACCGGATGTGTTTTAATAGAAACATTATGGAATGTAAATTTTCTTGTGTCATTGTAGTGCCTATATTTCCATGCCGTTTTAATAGAAACATTATGGAATGTAAATTGACAACGCTATATGTTTCACACTCGGAGAAATAAGTTTTAATAGAAACATTATGGAATGTAAATATCAGCATAGGCAAGGTTCCATAAATAGAAATACGCGTTTTAATAGAAACATTATGGAATGTAAATGCAAGTGCCTCATGGGTTCCAGTTGCCTTATCCTCGTTTTAATAGAAACATTATGGAATGTAAATTTGAATACTTTAATAAATCCAAACGCAGGACATTCAGTTTTAATAGAAACATTATGGAATGTAAATTTGTAAGTACACTTTGTATTGTATTGAGCAACCCAGTTTTAATAGAAACATTATGGAATGTAAATATATTCGAGCGATAATAAATAGCAATGTAACCGACGTTTTAATAGAAACATTATGGAATGTAAATTTTAAAAATACATTCATATAAGAGGACTGCTCAACAGTTTTAATAGAAACATTATGGAATGTAAATTTGAAATGGTTGTCATGATAGCTTTTGACTCCTCGTTTTAATAGAAACATTATGGAATGTAAATAAAGTAGAGTTTGAGTTGGTTCCAATGCTTACGGGTTTTAATAGAAACATTATGGAATGTAAATTATAATAGTAATTTACAATTAAAACATATTGTAAAGGTTTTAATAGAAACATTATGGAATGTAAATGAAATGTTCTACGAAATAGGAAAATTTGTTGCTAGTTTTAATAGAAACATTATGGAATGTAAATTTTGGTGCCGTCGGAACAAACACGGTCTTTCCCGGTTTTAATAGAAACATTATGGAATGTAAAGATGCTTATGGCTTGACCTAATATTTAACCTCGTTTTAGTTTTAATAGAAACATTATGGAATGTAAAGTACGACAACGTGTTTGAAAGTCGTGTCGAAACTTACGTTTTAATAGAAACATTATGGAATGTAAAGATCATTGAATTGAGTGTTCGCATTACCGCGTCTACAGTTTTAATAGAAACATTATGGAATGTAAAGCGGCTCACAATTGCACTCTATAGTAATTGATCCGTGTTTTAATAGAAACATTATGGAATGTAAATAATGTTGTTATTGAAGATGATGATTATACAGATACGTTTTAATAGAAACATTAAGGAATGTAAATTCAATTTTGTACAACAATTCATATGAGTACAGATTAGCTTGGCATAATGAAGGATGGAATAGACATAATAAAGGTTTCTACCATCATCAGAATGGTGATTTCCGTAAAAAACGGTTTTGAGGTTTCCTAAGTCTGGATAGTAGGGACACGGAATCCTCACTGGGTGATACAAAGCTTATATATGAGTTGCTCAGGCAATTATCTTTAAAACAGGGTAACGGAGTGAATTTCTTTGATCATTATGGGACAATCCGTGAATTGATTGAAGTTCATGGTGTAACATTGGAAGTGTTAAAGCGATGAGCGAATAGAATTAGAAAAATGTTTTTTTCTATCGTCAAGAGAAAAATGGTAAACAGTATGTTGTAGTTCATGCCGGATATATTGAAAGTCTGGAAGGCGCGGACACCGATGATACTTTTGATGCATTAGAAGATTTTTATTTATATGCCAGGGACGATGCCTACATATATGGTGGGTTGGAGCATGGTATCGTTGTAGCCGGGCATACGCCGACAATATTGGTAGAAGAATTGCCATACAATGATGGAAATGTTTACAAATCATATGATGGGACTGATTGAGCTTGCTATTTTTCGTATGTGACAGTACCATGGCTACAGAAAAAGGAACTTGATAAACCGAGGATTATTCGAATGGACAAATGAGGATGAGACATATATGAGTAAAGATGAAACTATTAGCCCAAAATGAAAAAAAGAAAAAATTGGCTAAAAGTCGTGCAGATTCGTCAGGTTTGCATGCTGATGATTATAAAGATGTATATGAGAATTTATCGGATGAACTTCATTACTGGAGGTCAAATCTGTCTTATGATGAAGGTTGGCTGGATGAGATTTGTACAGAAAAAAGAGATGATGAAGAATAGGAGGTGATTTCAGTGCCATTTAAGATAGTACGCAATGACATTACAAAAATGAATACAGAAGCTATTGTCAACACGGCGAATGATCATGTATTAGTTGGCACTGGCTGTGATAGTGCTGTTTACAAGGCAGCAGGCTATGATGAACTTCTGAAATATAGAGAAGAAAAGATAGGATTCGTGCCAGAGGGTGATGCTTTTATCACTCCTGGATTTAATTTAAAGGCAAAATATATCATTCATGCAGTAAGCCCACTTTATATGGGAGGAGGCAAGGGAGAGGAAGAGAAGCTTCGTTCCTGCTACAGAAAGAGTCTGCAGATTGCAAAAGAGAATGGCATTAAGTCGATTTCGTTTCCGCTTATTTCTACCGGAGGATTTGGCTATCCAAAGGAAGAAGGAATGCGCATTGCAGTAGATGAGATGAATGCATTCCTGCTTAGCAATGATATGGAAATCTTCCTTGTAGTTTTTGATACGAAAGCTACACAGCTGGGAGAAAAAATTTTTCCGGAGTTGGAGGCATTCATTAATCATAATTATGTGAAGGAAGCACGTGAAGAGGAGTATGGGGACGCATACTTTGGTTCGGTGCGTCCAAGTGATCCGAAATATGCGAGCTATCTCTTTGATGCGCGCATGCTGGAGAGAAGACTTCGCCACAATGAAGCAAATGACGAGCGCGTAATGAACGCATCTATGCCTATTCAAAGCATGCCTATGGAAGAGATGCTCTGTATGAACATTGCAGGCGATGCTGATTTGGATGAATGTGCGGATGAATGTACGGATGAATGTGCAGATGAATGTGCAGATGAAGATGGAATCGATTTATGGGATGATGAGGATTCTGCTCTTGAACTGGAGAAGAAGCTGAATGAGAGATTAGCACATAAGGCTGATACCTTTTCTGAGTATCTTTTATTTTTGATACAATCAAAAAATATGACGAATGTTGAAGTATATAAGAGAGCATGCCTGACAAAGCAGTATTTTCATAAGATTAATAAGAACAAGGACTTTCATCCGGAAAAAATCAAGGCATTGCTTTTGTGTGTAGGAGCAAAGCTGAATCTGGACGAAACGAAGGATTTACTCGCCAGAGCAGGATATGCCTTATCACCTGCAGATCTGACAGACATTATTTTTACATTTTTTATAGAACATAAGCATTACGATGTCATTGATATCGACATTCAGCTTGAAGAGCATGGACTTCCGTGCATTATTTCATAGAATTTGCGCGAGTAATGAGGAAAATGGATGCTGTGCTTGCACGGACAGACATTTGACGAATACCGCGTCAGCCACAGATTTATCTGTGGCCGTACGGTCGCCCTGGCAGCGACCTTTTTTTTAATTTCGTCGTATATAATTAGCCCATAAGGTAAATCGCAGATACAAAAAAGATTTGAGGAGGGCGAATGTTATGCGTAAAGGATTAACAGAGGTTGTTTTTATTTTGGACAGAAGTGGTTCTATGAGTGGTCTTGAGGCGGATACGATTGGCGTGAGTATTCCGGCTCCCATTGAGTCACCTGTCCGGAGTTTGGGAGCCACCCTTC
>SAMEA3663026__coassemble_444_pt1 | contig 23118 bp, 18 predicted proteins | sample SAMEA3663026__metabat2_low_PE_012 | metagenome-assembled genome bin SAMEA3663026 (sample SAMEA3663026) | pig gut metagenome | biome: pig gut; feature: pig-associated habitat; material: faeces | place: France | collected 2012
TTAATGTTGAACAATTATGGAACTAGGAGGCCATATTACTATGAAGAAATTAGTGTTAGTCACTTCGCCACCTGCATGCGGAAAGACATTTATTTCTAAGAAGCTTGCAAAGGCGTTACCTAATTGCGTATATTTAGATAAGGACACATTGATTGTATTATCAAAGCAGATTTTTGTGGTAGCAGGCGAAGAGTATAATAGATCTTCCGATTTCTTCCAGAGAGAGATTAGAGACTACGAATATTATGCGATTCTTGATTTGGCATTTGAGGCACTTGAGTACAATGATACCGTACTTGTTAATGCACCATTTACATCTGAGATTCGTGATAATGAATATCTTGATAACTTACGAGCAAAGCTTGCCGAAAAGGGTGCGGAACTTTTTGTTGTCTGGGTACACACAGACATTGAGGTATGTCACCAGAGAATGATTAAGAGAGGTTCCGACCGTGATAAATGGAAGCTTGAGCACTGGGAGGAGTATTCTGCTTCGCAGAATTTCCACCGCCCAAGAAATATCCCTGAATTATTTGTATTCCACAATTCTACAGAAGAAGAATACAAATCATCGATGGATGCTGCAGTAAAGGCAATCAGAGGATAAGTATAACACAATATAATATTAGGAGAATAAGATGGCAACGATAAAATCATTTTCAGCATACAGACCAAGAACTGACATTGTAAGTGATGTGGCAGCACTTCCTTATGATGTGTATAATCGCGCTGAGGCGAAAGAGGTTGTAGCAACGCATCCACTTTCTTTTTTAAGAATTGATCGTGCAGAGACTCAGTTTGACGACAGTGTAAGTACGTATGATCCGTGCGTTTATGCAAAGGCAAAAGAGTTATTAGATGAAATGATTGCGAGAGGCGAGTATATTCATGATACAGAGGATATGTATTATATATATGAGCTTGTTATGGATGGACGTGCGCAAACAGGTATTGTTGCATGCGCTTCTATTTCTGATTATGAGAATAATGTCATCAAAAAACATGAGAATACAAGAGCCGAAAAGGAATTGGACAGAATTACGCATGTAGATACGTGCAATGCGCAGACTGGACCAATCTTTTTGGCGTATCGTGCACAGGCAGCTATTGACGCTGTCGTTGCGCGTATAAAGAAAGATACACCAACCTATGATTTTGTTTCTGAAGATGGAATAAGACATACGGTATGGTGTATTTCTTGTGTAGAGGATATTGCGACGATTCGCGATAGCTTTGCGAATCTCGATCAGATTTATATTGCTGATGGACATCACCGCGCTGCATCGGCTGTCAAAGTAGGTCTTAAACGCAGAAACGAAGTAGTGAAATATAATGGTGATGAAGAATTTAATTATTTTCTTTCTGTTTTGTTTCCACACAATCAATTAAAGATTTTACCATATAATCGTGTTGTTCGTGATTTGAATGGATATGATAAGGATACATTCTTAAGCAAGATATCTGAAAGCTTCACCGTCGAAGCTGTTGATTGTGCATATCAGCCGGAGAAGAAGTCTACGTTTGGTATGTACATGGATGGAAAGTGGTATAAGCTTACAGCGAAGGAAGACATTTTGTCAGATGATCCGGTCAAAGGACTTGACGTTTCTGTGCTACAGGATAACCTGCTTGCACCAATTCTTGGTATTTTGGATCCGAGAACAGATAATCGAATTGATTTTGTTGGTGGAATCAGAGGATTAAAAGAGTTGGAGAAACGTGCAAATTCAGATATGAAGCTGGCATTTTCGATGTTTCCGACATCAATTGAAGAATTATTTGATGTGGCAGATGCGGGCTTACTTATGCCGCCAAAGTCTACATGGTTTGAACCAAAGCTTAGAAGTGGAATATTTATTCACAAATTGTAGGAAAGGGGGTCCTACACTATGGCCCAAAGAAAAGAGATATTTGCAATCAACTGGATGGAAGTCGATGCACTTGTACAAGGAAGGCATAACAATCCACATCATATTTTAGGTATGCATGAGTGTCTGGAAGATGTGTATATTAATGCTTATTTGCCGGGTGCCAAGGTTGTATCTGCAATTGACGTAGCTACAAAAAAGAAATATACATTAGTGAGTGAGAGAGTAGAAGGTTTCTTCTCGGTTGTGATCAAAGATAAGGAACGTTTTGATTATAAATTAAGTGTAAAATTCGATGATGGAACAGAAAAAACATATATAGATCCATATGTGTTTGAACCTGTTATTGATCCTATCGATGTCAGCTTGTTTAATGAGGGTATCCATTATGAAATATACGAAAAGATGGGTGCTCATCCAATGACTATGGATGGAATAAAGGGTGTAGCATTTGCTGTCTGGGCACCAAATGCAGAACGAGTTTCCGTTGTCGGCAATTTCAACAATTGGGATGGACGCAGAAATCCAATGCGTAAGATTGATTACTCGGGTATTTTTGAAATCTTTATCCCCGGTGATTTAATTGGTGAAATCTATAAATACGAAATATGCGCAAAGTCCGGTGAGACATATATGAAGAGTGATCCTTATGCATTTAGCAGTGAAGTTCGTCCTGCAAACGCTTCCATGATATGCGACCTGTCATACAATTGGAAGGATAAGAATTGGATGAAGGAGCGCGAAAGCAAAAATGTTAAGGAATCCCCGGTAGCGATTTACGAAATGCATATGGGCGCATGGAAACGTCCGACGGATGGCAGAGAGTTTTTGAATTATAGAGAAATCGCAACACAGCTTGCTGCCTATCTGAAAGAAATGAATTATAATTATGTCGAGCTTATGCCTGTTATGGAGCATCCGTATGATCCTTCCTGGGGCTATCAGGTTACAGGTTATTATGCACCGACATCAAGATATGGTACTCCTGCAGATTTTATGTATTTTGTTGATTATATTCATCAGCAAGGTATTGGTGTAATTATTGACTGGGTACCGGCTCATTTTCCTAAGGACGAGCATGGTTTAGCCAGATTTGATGGTACAGCACTTTACGAACATGAGGATCCAAGACGTGGTGAACATCCGCACTGGGGTACATACATCTATAATTATGGTCGTAATGAGGTTCGCAACTTCCTTGTTGCAAATGCATTGTATTGGGCAGATAAATATCATGTAGATGGTATTCGTATGGATGCGGTTGCTTCTATGCTTTATCTCGATTATGGCCGTGATAATGGTGCATGGATACCGAATATTTATGGCGGAAATGAAAATCTTGAAGCTATCGCATTTATAAAAGAAGTCAATCAAAAGATGCACGAGAAGTTTCCGAGCGTTCTTATGATTGCAGAAGAATCAACAGCCTGGCCAATGATGACACACTCTGTGGAAGAAGGTGGTCTTGGATTTGATTTCAAGTGGAATATGGGATGGATGAATGACTTCCTGGGTTATATGAAGCTGGATCCTTTGTATCGCAAATATCATCATAATGAGCTTACCTTTAGTATGGTATATGCCTATAGCGAAGATTTTGTTTTAGTACTTTCTCATGATGAGGTTGTTCATGAAAAAGGTTCTATGATCACAAAAATGCCCGGTGGATATGAGGATAAGTTCTCGAATTTACGAGTGGCATACGGATTTATGATGACGCATCCCGGCAAAAAGCTTTTGTTTATGGGACAAGAGATTGCACAGTTTTCTGAATTTAATGAAGCTGCTGAAATTGACTGGTCATTATTTGAATTTGATGCACATGTATACATGCAAAATTATGTTAAAGAACTTAATGCTTTGTATGCAAACCAGCCGGCATTGTACGAACTTGATAATAAGCCGGAGGGCTTTCAGTGGATTAATCCAAACAATGCAAATGCAAGCTTGCTTTCTTACATTCGCATGGGCAAAAAGAAAGAAGATACATTAGTCGTAATATGCAATTTTACACCAATCGCACATAAGGCATATAAGCTGGCAACACCATCCGGTGGTAAGTGGGAGGAAGTTTTCTCAAGTGATAATGCGAAATTCGGCGGAGAGGGAATTAACAACAAGATTGCAAAACAGGCAAAGAAAGAAGCGTGTGATGGCTTTGACCATTACATTTCGGTAAATGTTCCGCCACTTTCGATTTCTGTATTCAAAAAGAAAACCGGCAAATAAATATAAAACAGGTTGCTCGTAATTGAGCAGCCTTTTTATAGATTTCCCGGGGCCTTGCCGGCAGTGCAATGAAAAGAATTGCTGATGAAGCAATTCTTTCTGATTCGGTTATGGATGGAGGTTATTATGTATTTAACAGACACATCACCTATGGAAGAACTAAAAAATGTTGATAAGTCAAAATTTGAAGAATATTTCGAGCAGTTCGGAGATTGGCTCGTATCAAAAGCCTTTGATTTACTTATTGCTTTTTTATTTCTGTTTATTGGAACAAAGATTATTAAACTGATTATAAAAATAATAAAGCATTCCTTTGATAAAACAGGTATGGAAACGTCAGTATCCGGTTTTTTACTGTCCTTTATTAAGGGTGTTTTGTATTTTATTGTCATCATTATGTCTGCTTCTATTTTGGGCATACAGGTAACTTCCCTTGTGGCGATTTTAGGTACTGCAGGTCTTGCGATTGGTCTTGCCTTGCAGGGAAGTCTTGCCAATTTCGCGGGCGGCGTGCTTATACTGATTATGAAACCATTCAAGGTTGGCGATTTTATTATCGAGAATGATAAGGGATGTCAGGGAACGGTTGAATCCATTGATATTTTTTACACAAAGCTTCGAACCTATGACAACAAAATTATTGTAATCCCCAATGGGAATATTACCTCACATTCTTTAGTGAATGTTACATCGTCAGGCTCCAGAAAGCTTGATATTTCAGTTTCTGTTTCTTATGAATCAAATATTAAACAAGTGAAAGCTGTTTTAGAAGCATTGATGCAAAATTCAGAATATTGTGATAAAACGAAGGCTATGGAAGTGTTTGTTGATGAATTTCTGGATAGCGGAATGAAAATCTGCATGCGATGTTTTGTAAAGACGGAAGATTACTGGAAGGCAAAGTGGGAGTTGATGGAGCAAATGAAAGAAGCATTTGATGAGAATGGTATTATTATTCCGTATCCGCATATGGATGTTTCGGTAAATGAACACAAAAATATAGAATAAAGTAGGTGTAAGGCAAGATTTCTTTATAGTATTCATATTTGAATTGTGTTATAATTTTATAGGTTTTTCCAAATAATATAAAAGAGGCGATAGAATGGTTTATACGAATGTATTAGATTTAATCGGAAACACACCATTATTAAGTTTGACAGAGTCAACAGGGTGTGAAATATATGCGAAAGCCGAGTTTTTGAACCCGGGCGGAAGTATTAAGGATCGTATTGCACTTAATATGCTTAATGTTGCAGAGGCAGAAGGAAAATTAAAGCCCGGCATGACGATTATCGAACCAACGAGCGGTAATACCGGTATTGGTCTTGCTTTATGCGGTACACGCAAAGGTTACGATGTCATCATTGTAATGCCGGAGAATATGAGCGAAGAGCGTAAGAAGATTATAAAAGCTTTGGGTGCAAAGCTTGTTCTTACAGATCCCGTATTAAGTATTGGCGGTTCTGTCGATAAGGCTACCGAAATATACAATAGTGATCCTGAAAAATATTTTATGCCACAGCAGTTTGTGAATCCGGCGAATCCGGATATTCATTATCGTACAACTGCAAGGGAGCTTACTACACAGCTTGGCAAAAAAATTGATATTTACATTTCCGGTATAGGTAGCGGTGGTACATTACAGGGCATTGCAAAGTATCTGCTTGAGCAAAATCCGGATACAAGAATTGTTGCGGTTGAGCCAAAGAATGTTTCAGCGTTACTAGGTCATGAGCCGGGATTGCATCAGATTCAAGGTATTGGTGACGGATTTATTCCGGAGATTCTTGATACAAGTATTATTACAGATATTGTTGAAGTAACAGACGAAGATGCGATAGAGACAGCACGGAAGCTCGCAAAACAGCAGGGCTTGCTTGTTGGTACATCCTCAGGCGCAAATGTTTGGACAGCAATGAAAATGGCTGAGAAATACGGTAAGGATAAGGTGATTGCAACAATCCTTCCTGACCGCGTAGAACGATATTTTAGTACATCTTTGATTTAGTTGACAGGAGGTTTTTCATATGACAAAGATTGATATTATGTCCGGCTTTTTAGGAGCAGGAAAAACAACATTAATTAAAAAACTGATTGCTGATGCATTCGCAGGTGAAAAGCTTGTTTTAATTGAAAATGAGTTTGGTGAGATTGGAATTGACGGAGGTTTTCTTAAGGAAGCCGGAGTGGAAATTACAGAGATGAATTCCGGTTGTATCTGTTGTTCTCTTGTAGGAGACTTCGGAACAGCGTTAAAACAAGTAATAGAGCAATATTCGCCGGATCGTGTATTAATTGAGCCTTCCGGTGTTGGTAAGCTTTCCGATGTAATTAAGGCAGTTGAGGATGTTAAGGATGCTGTTGATGTAACAATTAATAGTGCTACAACAGTCGTTGATGTTTCAAAGTGCAAAATGTACATGAAAAACTTTGGCGAGTTTTTCAATAATCAGGTTGAAAGTGCCGGTACTATCGTTTTAAGCCGTACACAAAATGTTGCAGATGTAAAATTAAATGATACAGTTGCCATGCTACGTGAACATAACAAGGATGCTGTTATTATTACAACTCCTTGGGATGATATCGACGGCAAGGTTATTGTTGATGCTATGGAGCACACAAATACGCTGGATGACTTGATTGCTGAGGCTGTTAAGATTGCAAAGGAGCACGAACATCATCATCACGAGCATCATCATGAGCATGGAGAAGAATGCACGTGCGGATGTCATGATCACGAGCATGAACATGAGCATGACCATGACCATGAGCACCATCACGACCATGAGCACCATCATGACCATGAGCACCATCACGACCATGAGCACCATCATGACCATGAGCACCATCATGAACATGGAGAAGAGTGTACGTGTGGATGTCACGACCATGACCATCATCATGCAGATGATATTTTCTCAAGCTGGGGTGTTGAAACGTCCGTTAAATTCGATAAAGCGCAGCTTGAGGGCATTTTGGAACAGCTTGCCCAGGAAGAGAACGATTATGGAGTTATTCTTCGTGCGAAAGGAATTGTTTCCGGTAAAGATGGCACATGGTTGCATTTTGATCTTGTTCCCGGAGAATATGAAGTGCGGGAAGGTGCACCTGACTACACAGGTAAGCTTTGTGTAATTGGTAGCGGTTTGGATGAAAGTGCACTTGCTACCTTATTTTCGATAAATTAATTTGGAAGGAAGCATAGATATGGGACCAAAGAATCCAGTGAATGAAATACCGGTATATATGTTTATGGGCTTTTTGGAAAGTGGTAAGACAACCTTTGCGAACGAAACCTTGATTGACCGGGGATTCACAGAAGGAGAACCAACCTTACTTTTAGTTTGTGAGGAGGGTATCGAGGAATATGACGAGGAATATTTGAAAAGCCAAAACATTTTTTTGGAGTACATTGATGAGAATAAATTAAATACAGAATATTTACTTGATTTGCAGGATAAATATAAGCCTACCCGCGTTATGATTGAGTATAACGGAACCTGGAAAATGGATAAGCTGTTTTCCATCCGTGTGCCAAAGGGTTGGACCGTCGTTCAGGTAATTACATTTGTAGATGCATCAACCTTTGATGTATATGTTGCGAATATGAAGTCAATGATGATGGAGCAGCTTTCTACAGCAGATATGATTATATTCAATCGATGTGACGAAAATACAAAGCGTGCGGAGTATCGTCGAAGTATTAAGGCGGTAAATCGTCGGGCACAGGTAATTTTTGAGAATAAGGACGGTCTTGCGGAGGTTGATGACGGTGAACTTGATTTGCCATATGATATTAATCAGCCTGTCATTGAGCTTTTGGATGATGACTATGGTATTTTTTATATTGATGCCTGTGATAATCCCGATAAGTATGTTGGAAAGACAATCAAATTTAAAGCGATGGTGCATAAACCAAAGGAATACAAAATCAACGAGTTTGTACCGGGACGTTTTGCAATGACATGTTGTGCGGATGATATTGCATTTATTGGCTTTAAATGCTATTTTGATGCGGCAAAGCATTTGACGGACCGTCAGTGGGTTATGGTAACAGGTGAAATTGAAAAAGAATTCTATCCTGAGTTTGAAGGGGATGGACCTGTTATTCGTGCGAAGAAAGTTGAACCGGCAAAACCGGCTGAAGAAGAGCTGGTTTATTTTAACTAACATGTAGAATGTCAAGGATTTGTTCACAATTCCTTGACATTTTTTACAAAAATTCATCATATTTACATTTTAGTATTAGCCTATAGCTTAAAACATCACTGAAAAATGAAAGGATGATGATATATGAGTCAGAAAGACGGCAAAAAAAGTATGGTAAAGGGTGCTGTTACGATTGCTTTAGGTGCTACATTGTTTGGCGGTATTTCCGGTGTTACATTTAATACAGTAACCGGTGGTTCGTCAACAAAAAGCAGTATCCGCACATCTTTTGAAGAAAATTTAATCAAAAACGGTTTCCGTATACCAACAAATGAAGATGATTTAGCCGATAACGATTCAGCAGGTTCGGCTATTGATCCGTCCTTTTCACTTCCAACAACAACCTTTGACGGAAGCGATTTAGCAAAAAGTCAAAGTCTGGATGTATCAGACATAGCGGAAGGTGTTATGCCTGCGATTGTTTCCGTAAATGTAAAAGCTACACAGGAGGTTCCCGACTATTTCGGATTTAGTCAGCAGTATGAGGTTGAGGGCTGTGGCTCCGGTATTATTATCGGTGAGACGGAGAACGAAATCTTTATTATTACAAATAATCACGTTGTTGAAGGTGCGACAGAGCTTTCGGTTGGCTTTATTGATGAGAGTTCGTGCTCCGCCACTGTAAAGAATGTTGATGAGGACAATGACCTTGCGGTCGTCATTGTAAACAAAAAGGATGTTTCTTCGGATACCTTAAATCAAATTGCTGTAGCTAAGCTCGGAGATTCCGATACGATTAAGGTCGGAGAGCAGGTTGTAGCAATCGGAAATGCGCTTGGATATGGGCAGTCCGTTACAACAGGTATTGTAAGTGCGAAGAACTGCATGAATTCAACAAATGCAACGGCACTTATCCAAACAGATGCTGCGATTAATCCGGGAAATAGTGGTGGTGCCCTTCTTAACATGAAGGGTGAGGTTATTGGAATTAACTCATCGAAATATGCATCGACCGATGTAGAAGGAATGGGCTTTGCGATTCCGATTTCAAGTGTTGAGAGTATTATTTCTGATTTGATGACACAAGATCCGAAGGAAAAGCTCGCAGATGATGAAAGAGGCTATCTTGGCATTAGCTGTGGTACGATTTCAGAAGAGTATTCTGCGGTATATGGTATGCCTGTAGGAGTGTTGATTACGGATTTTCAAGATGAATCAGCAGCAAAAAAAGCAGGTCTTAAGAAGAATGATGTCATTACAAAAATCGACGGAAAAGCCGTTAAATCAGCGGAATCACTAATTGATAAACTGGAATATTATCCTGCAGGAACAAAGGTAACCATCACATATCAGACGCTCGAAGGAGATGCGTATGTAGAGCGCGAAACGGAAGTTATTTTGGGTAGTAAGCAATAGGAAGTGAGTAATAGAAAGTATAAATCAATTTATAAAACAAAACCCGTGCCGGAATGTTTGGCACGGGTTTTGCTTTATTATTCGTATTTGATTATAAGTTTTTCTTTGCTGTTGCAAGCATGAGCTTGATACGGTTAATCTGGTTAACTTCCGAAGCACCCGGATCATAATCAATTGCAACAATATTTGCATTTGGATATGCGTTGCGCAGGGATTTGATTACACCCTTTCCGACAATATGGTTTGGCAGGCAGGCAAATGGCTGACAGCAGACAATGTTACTTGCGCCACTCTTAATAAGCTCAATCATTTCACCTGTTAAAAACCATCCTTCACCGGTCTGATTTCCGAGGGATACAATCGGTTTTGCGTATTCAGCGAGCTTCGTAATATGTACCGGAGGATGGAAACGCTTACTTTTCTTTAATGCTTTTACAACCGGTTTACGAAGCATTTCAAGTGCTGCAATCAGAAGATTTGCGTTACGGGCAACCTTTTTCGGTTTACCAAGAAACTCATGCTTGTAATTGTTGTTGTAGAAGCAGTACTGGAAGAAATCAAGAAGATCCGGCATAACGGCCTCTGCACCTTCGCGCTCCAACAAATCAACTAAATGGTTATTGGCAGAAGGGAGGAACTTTACAAGAATCTCACCTACAATACCAACTCTAGGTTTCTTTACATCCTCATTTAAAGGAATCGTATCAAAATCTTTAACAATATCATTTACAAGCTTTGTGAATCCACGACCGCCATTTTCCATACAACGCTTTGCAGCATGTTCCCATTTGCGGTGCATTTTGTTGACAGAACCAGGTACCTTTTCATAAGGTCTCGTACGGTATACAACACGCATAAATAAATCGCCGAGTGCAAGTGCCTGCATGGCGCATTTGATCGTTTTAAGACCAAATTTAAAGCCTGAGTTTGCTTCAAAGCCCTGAACGCTAAGCGCTATTACAGGAATTTGCGGATAACCGGATTTTTCGAGTGCACGACGGATAAAACCGACATAGTTTGTTGCACGGCAACCACCGCCGGTTTGTGTCATTACAAGTGCCAGCTTGTTTGGATCATATTTACCGGAGGTTATGGCATGCATCATCTGACCGACTACGATAAGGGAAGGATAACATGCATCATTATTTACATATTTCAGACCTTTATCAATAACCTCTTTTGTTGCATCCGGAAGCATTACAATGTTAAGCCCCATATGCTTTAATGCCGGTTCTAATATGTTAAAATGAATAGGCGACATCTGAGGGACCAAAACAGTGTAATCCTTCATGTCTGTAGTAAATTCTACACGGTTAATATTACTTGGCGCCGGAGTAGGCTTAAAATTATGCTTACGACGTACATTGACGGCGCTAATAAGCGAACGAATACGAATGCGGGCCGCACCGAGATTGCTAACCTCATCAATTTTAAGTACTGTGTAGATTTTTCCTGATTTTGTAAGAATATCATTCACACAGTCCGTTGTTACAGCATCAAGACCGCAACCAAAAGAGTTAAGCTGAATAAGCTCAAGATTGTCACTTGATTTTACATAGTTTGCTGCCTTGTAAAGTCTTGAATGATACATCCACTGGTCAGAGACAATAAGAGGTCTTTCAACTTTAGCAAGATGCGAAACGGAGTCTTCAGTTAAGACTGCAATATCATAAGAGTTAATCAATTCCGGAAGACCATGATTGATTTCAGGATCTAAATGATAAGGACGTCCGGCAAGTACGATACCAAGCTTATCATTTTCCTTGAGGTAAGCGATAACTTCTTCACCCTTCTTTTGAATATCTGTTTTTACAGCATCATCTTCCTTATATGCAGCATCAACAGCAGCTGAAATTTCTTCCGCTGTAACATCTGTATATTTCGAAAATTCGCGTAGTAAACGTTCCTTCAATGCAGCTTTGTTATCAAGTGCAAGGAACGGACGAATATAGGTAATGTCAGGAGAAGTAATCTCCTCCATGTTATTTTTGATATTTTCTGCGTAAGAAGTAACAATCGGACAATTGTAGTGGTTATTTGCATCCGGTGTTTCATTTCGCTCGTATGGGATACAAGGATAGAAGATTGTTTGGATGCCTTGTTTAATGAGCCACATAACATGACCATGTGAAATCTTTGCAGGATAACACTCTGATTCACTAGGAATGGATTCGATTCCCAATGTATAAATATCTCTTGATGACTTTGGCGAAAGCACAACACGATATTTCAGCTTTGTTAAGAACGTAAACCAAAATGGATAGTTTTCGTACATATTAAGAACACGAGGAATACCAATCGTTCCTCTTGTAGCTTCGGCCTCAGTAAGTGGCTCATAGTCAAAAAGACGATGGAATTTGTAATCAAACAAATTCGGAACATTGTTGGCATTCTTCTTGAGTCCGATACCTTTTTCACAACGGTTTCCGGAAATAAACTGGCGGTTTCCGGAAAAACGGTTGATTGTAAGGAGACAATTGTTTGTACATCCTTTACAACGAGCCATCGTTGTCTCATATTTCAAGGCTTCAAGCTCCTCTTTACAGAGCATTGTTGTCTTTTGACCTTCTTCGTATCGATCACGTGCTATTAATGCAGCACCAAAAGCACCCATAATACCGGCGATATCAGGACGGATAGCTTCGCGACCGGAAATAAGCTCAAAACTGCGAAGAACAGCATCGTTGTAGAAGGTACCGCCTTGAACAACAATGTGTTTTCCGAGTGATTTAGGATCTGTTAATTTGATAACCTTAAGAAGCGCATTTTTTATAACAGAATAGGCAAGTCCGGCAGAAATATCAGCAACCGTAGCGCCTTCCTTTTGCGCCTGTTTTACTTTGGAATTCATAAATACCGTACAACGGGAGCCGAGGTCGATTGGCTGTTTCGCAAATAATGCAATTTTAGCAAAATCCTTAACCTCATAATTCAGTGATTTCGCAAAGGTCTCGATAAAGGAACCACAGCCGGACGAGCATGCTTCATTTAGCATAACATTATCTACAACTTCGTTCTTAATCTTGATACATTTCATATCCTGACCGCCAATATCAAGGATACAGTCAACTTCAGGATCAAAAAAAGCAGCAGCAGTATAATGTGCGATTGTTTCAACTTCGCCGTAATCAAGCATAAGCGCAGACTTTATTAAAGCTTCGCCATAGCCTGTTGAACATCCGGCAACAATTGTGACATCCGTAGGAAGCTTTGAATAAATATCATGCATAGCAGTAAGCGTTGTCTTTAGTGGACTTCCGTTATTGCTGCTGTAAAAATCGTAAAGTAAAGAACCGTCTTGTGCAACAAGAGCGACCTTCGTTGTAGTAGATCCTGCATCAATTCCAAGGAAAGCTTTGCCCTTATAGGTTGCAAGATCTCCACGTGCTACCTTGTAAGCATTTTGTTTTTCGATAAACTCGTTGTATGCAGTCTCATTTTCAAAAAGAGGCGGAAGTCTGTCTACATCGACGGCAATTTTGATATCCTGCGAAAGCAGATCAATCAGTCCGTTTAATGAGAAAGTGATATCTTCCTTTGCCTGTAATGCTGCACCAACAGCCGCAAACAAATGGGAATGATCCGGAGCAATAATTTGCTCGTCAGTTAGATTTAATGTACGGATAAAGGCTGCACGAAGCTGATCCAGGAAATGTAACGGACCACCTAAAAATGCAACGTTGCCCTTGATTGGCTTTCCGCATGCAAGACCACTGATTGTCTGATTTACAACAGCCTGAAATATAGAGGCAGCGAGATTTGGTTGTGTAGCGCCCTCGTTAATGAGTGGCTGAATATCGGTCTTTGCAAATACGCCACAGCGGGCTGCAATTGGGTATAACGTGTCATAATTCTTTGCAAATTCATTTAATCCGGCAGCATCTGTTTGTAACAGGGATGCCATTTGATCAATAAAGGAACCGGTACCACCTGCACAAACACCATTCATACGTTGTTCTACGCCATTTGTGAAGTATATGATTTTCGCATCTTCACCACCAAGTTCAATTGCAACATCTGTGTGAGGGGCGTAATCTGTCAATGCCTCAGATACGCAGACAACCTCCTGCTCAAACGGAACACCGATTACTTCGGCAAGCGCAAGACCTCCGGAACCTGTGATTGTCGGAGCAACCGATAAATCTCCAAGAGATTCCCTGGCATCACATAATAATTCCTTTAACGTTTCTCTGATATTGGCAAAATGACGTTTATATTCAGAAAATAGTATTTTGTGTTCTTTATCTATTACTGCAACTTTAACTGTAGTTGAGCCAATGTCGATACCTAATCGTTTCATATGTATGCATATGGCACTTGGCCATACCTCCTTATTAATAGTCAATTTTTTGCTACAAACATTATATAGGAATGTATTTGGTTTTTCAACATGAATTATCATATTTCAGACATTTTTCATTGCCTTTTTCTGGTTGTATTTCATGGGGAAATAGGGTATACTTAATAAGACTGGGTATATGAATAAATGAAAGAAAGATAGGTAGAGAATCATGAATTTTTTGAATAAAATGGAACGCAAATTCGGTAAATATGCAATCCGTAATTTGCCGCTTGTTATTGTTATTTGTTTTGCAATTGGTTATTTTCTGGTCGGTTTTGCACCTGAGATATATTTAAGGTTATATTTTTCGCCATATGACATAATGGTTAACCATGAGTTCTGGAGATTATTTACGTGGGTATTTTCACCACCGGAGCAGTTAACCTTCTTAAGCCTGATTATGTTGTTTTTCTATTATGTCTTTGGACAGGCTATTGAGCGTGGCATCGGAACCTTTCTGTTTAATGTATATATCTTAGGCGGATGGTTATTGAATACATTAACTGCACTTGGCGTTAGCATTTTTTACTATGTGAAATACGGTAATTCACCAGAATTTGAGCTTTGGTCATTTTTTAACAACGGCATGGAAATGATGTCCTTTATGATCTATAGCATTTTCCTCGGCTTTGCACTTGTATATGCAGATTCAATGGTATTGTTCTTCTTTGTTTTACCAATGAAGGCAAGCTGGCTTGCATATATCGATATGATTTATTTGGCATTTCGCTTTGTGGACGCGACAAGCTTATTGTCACGTGTTTCGATTATTGCATATCTTGTCAATTTCTTCATCTTGATGCTGCTTATGCGTAATTACACGAAGAATCGGAGGCATGCATCAAGGAATCAAAGAAAGCATCAGAGAACATATAACAGTCAGGTGATTGAATTTGACAGAGCGAGAGGTATGCGTAATAGTGGCAGTGCGAAGACAATTACACCGGATGGAACGAATGTTATTACGAGACATAAGTGTGCGATATGCGGAAGCAGCGAACTGGATGATCCAAAATTAGAATTCCGTTTCTGTTCAAAATGTAACGGCAATTACGAATATTGCAACCATCATTTGTACACACATGAACATGTCAAATAATCAAATTACAGCTTAGGAGATAAGACGAATGGCAAACAGCAAGAAAATTGTTACAGATATCGGAAGAGGCATTAAACTCGAAGAGAATTTGCCTGTTTATTTGCACCGACTTAACGCGCAGTATAATAAATATGCAACCGTAAAGGGGTGCATGAACTATTACGTTCTAAAAGAAGTCGTGTTAGAACAAGAGGAGCAAAAGAATGATATTAATAAATATTTCTCGGTAATTACGGATTTATTACAAAAGCATATACTAGACAGGGAACCTGTCAATGAAAAGACGTTTGAAGCGATTACATCGGTTCGTTCAAGTGTTGAATATAAAATGAAGAATTTAACTGCGTTCACGGATGGTTACGAGATATATGAGTATGTCCTGAATCGTATCGAGGGAGATGTGACAGGTGTTGTGGATTTTGTTGATACGAACCAGCTTTCTGCCAAGATGTTTCGTTATGTTTTCTCTGACAATGATACGGTTGTCATTAACAGCAAATTACAGCTATTAGTTGCACAGTTACCTGTTCGTATGACAAAGAACAAATTTTTTGATATTGTTACAAATACACTTTCTATTTACAAGGGTGGTGAGCGCTATGCTGTCGATGAGTTTTGCGATATGCTTCGTGCGGCGGTTCTCATCAAAAAGCCGGATGGATTTGAAACGGAATATCCTTATTTATTTAAGGTATATGAGGCACTTTGCAATGCCGATTACAAAGAAATAACCGCAAAGGAATACGACGAGCTTACACAAATGCTGACGAATGCAGCGGCGATAATCAATGCCGAAGCATCCGTATACATGCTTATGCAGGAAGTAATCAATGATACATACACATTATTGCTTACATGTGAAGCATCCGAAGAGAATGACAAGTATGAAGGATATAAAGCAGCACTTACCATTTTGGGCGAATGCATAAAGGCTGATGACATGGAAGTACTTCCTATGCAGTTAGGTGACCGGTTTATGGCACTTGAAGGTGTTCAGGAGGAAGTATACGAAGATATCGTTGTATTGGAGGCCGGCTTCGAGGATGCAAAAAATGTGGACGCAGAGATTCTTGCGAAGCATAATCTTTCGAATAAGATTTGTGATTTGGATAAGGTATCTAAGCTTCTATCAACGAGTTTGTTTGCTGATTTAGAGGATAAGACAGAGAATGATTCTGATACAGCGGACAGTGCGTATATTATGAAGCTTCGCGATGCCATGACGGAAGATTTAAAAACATTATTTGAAGGAAAAGACAGAAGAGTTGTCCGAAGCATAATGAGTAAGCTTTTGTCTAGTATGCCGACCTTTATGAACAGTCAGCAGGAGATTCAAAATTATTTTGATTATACACTTGAAAATTGTAAGGATTCAAGCGAGCTAAGTGCATGCAGCAGATTAGTAAACGAGATTATGGATGAAGCATAAGATTAATATTAGGGGTGGTTTTTTTGCGAGTTTTGGATGCATTATATACATACGGGATTCCCGAAAAAAAGCAAAACCGCATAATTTCTAGAATTAACAAATGTAAGCAAAACAACAACCTTTTTGTTGTATGTTTACCTCTTTCGGAAGATGGAATTCTAGAGATTTATCCATATAAGACGTTGTTACAGCCGTACTACCGGAAGTCGGGAAAAGATATTTCAATCGTCGGCATATCCAAGAATAAAGACGGAGCAATGAAAATTGTACAAGAAATTGTGCAGGATGTTTATGACGCTACAGAAGGAAAAAGTCTTGATATAAGAAGCTTCTTTTGGGCGTAGATTGGATGAGTTTTATGCTAGGAATTCTATTTACAATACTAAAAATTTTATTATGGACAATTCTGGGGATTCTTGGTCTTTTTCTTGTTTTGTTGCTTTTGGTGTTGGTTTCACCAATTCGATACAAGGTCGATTTGGATTATCACGAGAAAGCATACGTTGTTGCGACTGTCAAATTCTTAATCGTGAAAGCTAAAGTAATTTATGACCAAAAAACAAAGGAAATGAAACAAATTATTCGTGTTTTTGGCTTTCGAATAGGTGGTAAAAGAGATTCCTCGTCAAAGGATAATCTCATTGTCAGAAAAGACGGAGTGCAGGAAAACTCTGAATTACCGATTGATTCAAATACTGATACCGATTCGAAAACTGATTCGGAAGCTGATATCCATACGGAATCCTGTGACAAGGAGCAAAATGATCAGTCAGAACATGAAGCAGATGGTTTAGAGAACAAGACGACGGAACAGGAAGATCCGAAGATGGTTGATCCATTATACGATCTTTGGGATGAGGAATTTTCGGAGCCACTTACAGAAGGGGAGAAACATTTTTTTGGACGGGTGATTATACTGCTCAGAAAGATTATAAATGGCATATCCAAGCTGGCACCGTCAAATATTATTACTAAATTTCAGACGAAGAAGGCAATAATAGACAAGAAAATTAATCGTATCAAAAAATTTTGGAATTTATCCTGTACAGTAAAAACAAGGGCATATCTTAAGAAATATCTTTCGAGTGTGTTGAAACACATTTTGCCGCGAAAGGCAAAAGGTTTTTTTCATTATGGCTTTGAGGAACCATATAAGACCGGTCAAATTACAGGATATTTAAGCCTGATGCCATTTATGTATCAAAAGCATTTATCCGTTCAGCCTGATTTTTACAACAATGTAATAGAAGCAGATTTAAGCATAAAGGGCAAAATTCGAATTGGATATTTGCTGCGGATTGCCTTAAATATTAATATTTGGCGTACACTAAAAGCATTAAAACGTATAACAAAGTAAAAAAGTTCGATATATAAGGAGGAAAATAAAATGGCAAATGAATTTAATGATGCACTTGGTGCAATGTTTAAGGGGATGGAGTCAATGCTCACAACAAAGACGGTTGTTGGTGAGCCTACAAAAGTCGGAGACACTATTATTTTACCGCTTGTAGATGTCAATTTCGGAATTGCTACGGGTGCTTTTGCAAAAGGAGCAAATGGCAATTCGGCGGCCGGAGGTATGGGTGGAAAAATGTCTCCTTCAGCCGTACTTGTTATTCAGAATGGTCACGCGAAGATGATTAGTGTTAAGGGTGAGGACACAGTTAGTAAAATACTTGATATGGTACCGGAGGTCGTTGACAAAATAGGCAATCTGATTGGCAAGAATAACAATGAAGAAGAGGAAGAAGCCATTCAGGAAGCAATTGAAGAAATTGCACAGGATGAAATAATCTAAGTTCTTTTTTGTCATGTACATGCATAAACTATACAAAAGCATAGATTTTGCCGTTTTGGAGTAGACATGAGGTCTTTTGTTGGTTTTGCGATGTTATTTATTGCGATCGGCATACTGATATCGTACTTTATCAGTGGATTTGTAGAATTTTTTATCGCAATTTTATTGTTGGCGGGAGCGTACTTGTTACTTTGTCGTTGCTAAGCAAAAGATTAATTCTATGGAGAAAACTATGACAACACAGACTACACCATTTCCTATGCAGCTTGTTCGGTTACTAGAAGGTCATAAGGTTTATTTACAAACACATAATTTTCCGGATCCGGATGCTATTTCGAGTGCATTCGGGTTGCAGAAGTTTCTGGAATACTATGGTATACAATCCAGAATATGCTATGTCGGAAGTATCGACCGGTTTAATACGCGCAAGATGATGGAAGCGTTTGATATAGAGATTTTTTCATATGATGAGATTGATGATATGAAGGAAGAAGACTATATTGTAAATGTTGACTGTCAAAAGCCGAATGCAAACACAACAGATTTACCAGGGAATGAAGTTGCATGTGTGGATCATCATCCGATTTTTGTTGAAACAAAGGAGTACCGGTATCAAGATATTACGATTACAGGTGCTTGTGCAAGTATTGTCACAAATTATTACAAGACGATGAATATTCCTATCGATTGCAAAGTTGCTACAGCACTTGCATATGGAATTAAAATGGATACGGATGATTTGATTCGTGGAGTAAAACAGCTTGACGTTGATATGATTGCATATCTGTATCAATATGCTGATTGGAATTTACTTTCATCTATGTACAATTCTACGATTGAATTTCATGATTTGTCTGCATATGGAGCGGCAATTGAAAATATCGAAGTGTTTGACGATGTTGGTTTTTCCTATATTCCGTTTGAATGTCCGAATTCCCTTGTGGCAATTATTTCAGACTTTATTTTATCCCTTGATGTTGTCGATGTTTCCGTTGTCTATTCGGTGAATGCCGCAGGAATTAAATTCTCTGTTCGAAGTGAAAAGTACGGGGTAGATGCCGGAAAGCTTGTTCGAAAGGCATTAGAAGGATATGGTTCGGGCGGCGGACATGCAGCGATGGCAGGCGGTTTTGTTGGAAATGATATGCTTTCACGGTTTGGAGCGGTGTATCAGGATAAGATTAAAGAGCTGTTCATGGCGGCACTTAAGAGCTAGTTTATTTGCATAACAAGAGGTGGTTACAATGAATAAGGCAACAGATATGGGTCTTGAGGTTTTGGTAAATACAGAAAACCCGGAACAGACCCTGAAAGATATGCAACCATTTATCGACTTAATGATGAATTATGAATGTGCTTTGATGGAGATTGAGACAAAGCTTAAGATATTGAATACGGAGTTTACGCTTCGACACAATCGTAATCCTTTTGAATCTATCAAATGCAGAGTAAAACAACCGATTAGCATTATTCGTAAATTACAGAAAAAAGGGTTGGATATTACAATTGAAAATATTGAAAATAATTTGACTGATATAGCGGGTGTACGTGTAATTTGCTCGTTCCCTGAAGATATTTATACGTTGTCAGATTTGCTTTCAAAGCAGGATGATATTAAGGTCGTGACAGTCAAGGATTATATACGTAATCCAAAGAAAAATGGTTATCGAAGTCTTCATCTGATTGTTTCAGTTCCGATTTATCTTTCAGATGAGACAAAGCAGATGAATGTTGAGGTACAGTTCCGTACGATTGCCATGGATTTCTGGGCAAGTCTCGATCATAAGCTTAAATATAAAAAAGATAATTTAAAGCATCCTGAAATAATAGAGCAGGAGCTCAAAAAATGTGCGGATACTATATCAGCACTCGATTATAAGATGCAAGAAATTCGTAATATGTTGGAGGATTAATTATGTCAAAAGAATTATGGAAGCCGGGGAATATGTTATATCCTGTCCCTGCTGTTATGGTTACGGTAGGAGACGGTAAGGATATTTCAAATATCGTTACGATTGCTTGGACGGGTACGATTAACTCGGATCCGGCGATGGTATCAATTTCTGTACGTAAATCAAGATATTCACATGAATTACTTTGCAAAAACGGGGAGTTTGTTATCAATCTTATTTCCAAAGAACTTACATATGCCATGGATTATTGTGGCGTAAAATCAGGTCGCGATATTGATAAATTTGCTGAAACAAAGCTTACGAAGGGGGAAGCAAAGACTGTATCCGTACCGATTATTGTTGAAAGTCCTGTAAATATCGAATGTAAGGTTACGCAGGTGCTTGAGCTTGGCTCTCATGATATGTTCCTTGCTGAGGTTACAGCAGTGCAGGTTGATGATAAATATTTAGATGAAAAAGGCAAATTTGACCTTGATAAAGCAAATTTAGTAGCTTACTCTCACGGTCAGTATTATACGTTAGGAGAAAATATCGGAAGCTTTGGATACAGCGTCCGTAAACAGTAATAATTTCACGTGCAGATGGCTTTTGTCGTTTGCACGTGTTTTATACATACAAAAGTACCCGGAGAGGTGAAAGGGGTATCTTATGTATGGACAAATAATAAGTTGCTCGCTGATTGGTATTGAGGGTATACCAATTGGCGTTGAGGCAGACGTGAATGAAGGTCTGCCAACATTCACGATGGTCGGTTATCTTTCCTCATCTGTTAAGGAAGCCGGTGAACGTGTTCGAACGGCTCTTAAGAATTCTGGATTTCATTTACCACCCAAACGAATAACAATCAATTTATCACCGGGTAATATAAGAAAAGATGGAACGAGTTTTGATCTACCGATAGCAATTGCTGTTTTAAATGCAATGGGGCTGTTTGGTGAGGTTGATTTTTCGAAGCTTGTTATAATCGGGGAAATTGGTCTCGACGGAACAATCAAAGCAGTTCCGGGAATTTTACCGATGGTACATAGCTGCAGCAAACATGGAATTACACAATGTATTGTGCCTATGACGAATGTTAGAGAAGCTATGCTTGTTGAAAATATGACGGTCATTGGTGCTTCATCCTTAAATGAAGTTGTAGATTACTTACAAGAGCAAATTCTACCGGATAAACAAAAGGAAAATGATACATTTGTAACAAACAAAATAAAGCAAACCATTGATTTTTCAGATATAAAGGGGCAAGAAACACTAAAACGCGGCATGGAAATAGCTGCTGCCGGTTTTCATAATCTTTTAATGACGGGGGCTGCAGGCTCCGGGAAAAGTATGCTTGCAAAGCGCATGCCTACCATTTTGCCTGATTTGACATTTGAAGAACAAATGGAGGTTACAAAAATATATAGCGTAAGTAACCTGCTTACGGATGCAGGAAAGCTTATGACAAACCGACCGTTTCGATCGCCGCATCACACGATTTCGGAACAGGCGTTAGTAGGGGGTGGCTTATATCCCCGACCCGGTGAAATAAGCCTGTCGCATCGTGGTGTATTGTTTTTGGATGAATTGCCGGAATTTAAAAAATCTGTGCTTGAGGTATTAAGACAACCTATGGAGGAACGCAAAATAATGATTTCGCGCGTGAATGCTTCCTATGTATATCCGGCAGATTTTATGCTGATTGCGGCGATGAATCCGTGCCCATGTGGATATTATCCGGACCGAAACCGATGCTCATGCAGTTATCAACAAATCAAAAGATATCAAAGTAAAATAAGCGGTCCCTTACTTGATCGAATTGATATTAATATGGAGGTTCGTCAGATTGAATATAAGGATATGTTCAATGATAACAAACAAAGTTCATCCGAGGAAATCAGAAATCGTGTTAGTTGTGTAAGAGAAATACAGAAAAAAAGATATAAGGAAGATGAAATATGCTTTAATTCACAGCTTGATGGAAAACTGATAAAAAAATACATAAATCTTGGGCTTGAGGAACATGAAATACTGGAAAAAACCTTTAATAAGTGCAAGCTGAGTGCAAGGGGATTGTATCGCATATTACGTTTGACCCGTACGATAGCAGATATGGATCATGAGGAAAAGATAAGTAAAAAACACTTGCTTGAAGCAATATTTTACAGAAACAGTGAGGTGTTAACTGATGAATTTATATGAAGAAACCATATGTGCCCTTTGGCTAAATGAAATAAAAGGTATCAGTCTTCGCAATAAAAAAACGTTAATTGAATACTTTATGTCGTTTCAATCCGTATATCAGGCAACAAAAGAGGATTATGAAAAAGCCGGTTTTTTGGAATGGTTTGATACTATTGAAAATCAAAAAAATTTGGAGTTTGCAAGGCAGCATTATGATAAGCTATACGAGCGTGGAATACAGGTTATTCATTTTAATCATTCTTCCTATCCTGTGAAGCTTAAACAAATTTATGATCCGCCGATTGTTTTATTTGTAAAAGGAATAATACGCGAAAATCTTCGTATACATAATAGATGTATAGGAATTGTCGGAGCCAGAACGCCTTCGGTTTACGGTAGTCAGATGGCAAACTATTTTGCTGAAAATCTTGCGAAACATAATTATTCGATAATCAGTGGTCTTGCGCGGGGCGTTGATGGTATTGCACATAAAGGTGCACTTTTGGCAAACGGTTATACGGTTGCAGTTTTAGGCTGTGGAATTAATGTTACCTATCCGAAGGAGCATGTGAATTTATATGCGCAAATTGAGGAAAACGGCGCGATTATTTCGGAATATGGATTGGATGTTGCACCGCTTACAGCCAATTTTCCTCGACGAAACCGTATCATTAGCGGTCTATCGGACGGAATACTTGTGATTGAAGCCAAA
>SAMEA3663026__coassemble_451_pt1 | contig 22678 bp, 17 predicted proteins | sample SAMEA3663026__metabat2_low_PE_012 | metagenome-assembled genome bin SAMEA3663026 (sample SAMEA3663026) | pig gut metagenome | biome: pig gut; feature: pig-associated habitat; material: faeces | place: France | collected 2012
GGGCACAGAGGAGTGACGTACACGTCGCAGAATATCTGATAGTGGACGTTGCCGTGCAACTGCTCCAGAAGTTTCGGGGCACTCAGCTGGGTGTACATCTTCAGGAACATCAGAGCAACTTTACCCTCCGGGGAGAAGAAGGACTTCCGGCCACGCTTAGTTTCATACGTCCAAGTTCGCTGTTTTCAAACGTAACTCGAAATAAATCATAAAAATCGAACCCTTCGAACGGTATTCGCTTACTTATTCCAGAAAAATGTTGTACCTTTGCCATCGTATCACTTTTGTGATTCCCCCAATTTGTCACTTCCTTAGGGTGATTGGGGGATTTTTCTTATCTTCTACAAAGGTACAAAATTTCTATCACGTTGAGGATTAGATAGTTGTAAACAATCTTAAAATTTAACGACACTCCCTATATTAAAGCCTAACAAACATGAATAAAAACAGAACAGAGAACCCCAATATTGCCTCAGAGAGAATAGATATCCTTGAAAAGGGTGAGATTTTCGTCTTCGGAAGTAATCTTGCCGGTCATCACATGGGCGGTGCAGCAAGAGCCGCTCACAAGAAATTCGGTGCTGAATGGGGCGTTGGTGTAGGACTTACAGGCCAGTCCTATGCCATACCGACCATGCAGGGAGGTGTTGAAACTATCAGACCATACGTTAATCAATTTATAAATTTTGCTGAGAGAAATCCAGATATGAAGTTTCTCGTTACACGTATCGGATGCGGCATCGCAGGTTTCAAGGACGAGGAGATTGCCCCTTTTTTCAGAAAGGCGGTTCCCGTAAGCAACATATACCTGCCTCAGAAGTTCTACGAAATCCTTTTGGAGCCTTACTTGAAGCATTGCTTCTATTATGGCAAGAATGTGCCAGAGGATTGTGGGGCGCATGTAGGACACGCGTATGAGAAATCATGGGTTTATTTTCATTTTGGCAATGAGAATGGTCTTTACAGTGAAACGATATGTTACATTCAGCATGGTCTTGGAGATTTCCATGCTAACGATGGAGTTCCTATCTCTATGAAAGCCATCCTATTCAACCGTTTCTGCCATTGGGGATATGGAGAAACGCCTGATACCTTCAGACGATGGTATGAAAGCATCGACTATACCAATACACGGATAAAGGTTAATGAACCACGCAATGTATCATTGAACTACTATAATCCGCTGTTGATAAGCGCAGTTCTTGGAGACATTGCAGGTAGCATCTATGAGTTCAGTCCAAACAAGAGCACGGACATCGTTCTTCAGGACAGCAGAATGGACTATACGGATGATACCATCATGACCATAGCCGTAGCAGATTGGATTCTGAACGACAAAAAGCTGACGAAGAAAGGGCTGGTCGCCCGTATGCAGGCTTGGGGACACAAATACCCTCATCCTATGGGAGCCTACGGCAATATGTTTTCTGAGTGGTTGCACTCTGACAATCCGAAGCCCTATAAATCCTGGGGCAATGGAGCTGCTATGCGAGTTGCTGCTGTTGGCTTTGCCTTCTCTACATTGGAAGAGACCTTGAAGGTCGCGAAGAAGTCCGCAGAGGTTACCCACAACCATCCGGAAGGAATAAAAGGTGCTCAGGCAACTGCGGCGGCAATCTTCCTGGCACGCACAGGACACACCAAGGAAGAAATACGTCGATACATAGCAGAGACATTCGATTATGACTTGAATAGAACCTGTGATGATATTCGTCCTACATACAGTTTTGACGGTAGCTGTCAAGGTACAGTGCCAGAGTCTATCATTGCTTTCCTCGATAGCAAAGACTATGAAGATGCCTTGCGACTCTGTATCTCTCTTGGAGGTGATGCTGATACGATGGGGGCGATTACGGGTGCCATAGCAGGAGCCTACTACCACCAGATACCTGCTTCTTTATATGAATTTGGCATAAACAAACTGCCCGAGGATATGAAAGATATTATAAATAAGTTCGACAGGGAGCATGGTAGAATCGTGTCATATAAATGGTACAATCCAGAGTTTCCCAAAGAAGATTTGGTCAGAAAGGTCAGGTCTGGTGAAATTTTTATTTGAGGCAAACTTTGATTTAAACAGATGACTCTTGAATCTCTCAACCATCTGACTCCCAATGTTCTAAAACGTAACAATAAAATACAATAAAAACATAATATAATATATTGATAATCAGTAAATAAATGCTCAAAAAAGCTTAACCCGATTTAACGAAAATTCTTGTTTTTGAGAGGCAAAATGATGTACCTTTGTACCGTGATTAGTCGACAAATCATCATGTTTCATTCAAAAAAAACAATATGATAATTACAGAAAAAGAAAAGAGTTTGGCGGTTTTCTCAAGTCTGCTCTTCAGGCACTACCCAGAGTTAAAAGAACAATTGCATGGCGTAATGAGGTCATATCACAAAGCTGTGGGAATGGTCTGTCATACAAAAGACTATTGGGTCAGAGATTTCATGCCTGCACAGGCGGATGAAGATGTGTTCGTGAGGTTCATCTTCAATCCGGATTATCTGCAAGACAAAAAGAAATACATTACTGACGTTGATAAGGTTATCAAGAACAGCCCTTTTGCACAGAAATACAAAATTGTAAACATACCTATCATTCTTGATGGAGGCAACTTGGTGTTCTGTAAAGGAAATAAGGAGCACGAGGAGACTGCATTCGTCGTTATGACCGAGAAGGTGTTAGCTGAGAATCCACAACTCTGTAAAAAGCAGATAGAAATGCTTTTCAAAGACGCATTTCAGGAACCCAATCTGATTATTGTATGGCTCCCTTGGGACAAGGAAGACACTTTCGGACATACAGATGGTATCGTTAGATACGTTGGCTATAATACGTTGGGACGCCCCAAAGTACTGGTTAACCTTGAATTGTATGATGAGGAAATTGCAGAACAAATGTACGATGCTCTCAGTGAACATTTTGATGTTATCGAACTGGAGCTTAGTGAATATGGCGATTTGAGTTGGGCTTATATCAACTGCCTACAGACGCAAGACTTCATCATAATCCCTGGCATAGGCAATACCATCACGGACGCAGAAGCCTTGAAGCAATACAAGGAGTTATTCCCTGAATACAAAGGACATATCTATCAGGTGCAGATGCGTGAGTTCATTGAGGAACATGGAGGTGCATTGAATTGTCTGACATGGACGATCAAGGAAAACTATCAGAAGAATCTTTGCAAGGGTGTACAAATACCATTAGCCAGTCTTGAAGACAACAAGGATTGTCCTCATTATCAGTAAGAGAAAGATGACATACTCAGAGAAAACTTTTCAAAATAAATAAAAAATATATTCCAGCAATGAAAGAATTAATGAAAAGACTCATTGAAGTCAACAAGTCATTGAATGAATCTGAACTTGATGCCTTGTTCCCAAATTTGGCAAAGTTTTTTATGGGTAACTATTGCATCAAAAGTAAGGGCAACAAGTATTTCATAAACGAGATTGAGTTTTACTTCTATGGTGCTAATTATGATGATCTTAGGATAAACAAAAAATCGACCGTTACCTACCCAAGAAATGCTAATGCTGGTTGTTGGTACATACAAGATTATGGCGTTGACTTGACTTTTGAAAGTAATGAGAAACAGAAATCCTCAGTTCTATCATTTTGATTCGCCAGAAGTGCGTGAGCGTATATTATATGCCAACTTCCTGCAAGTTAACCAAGATGTGAAAGATATGATAATGGAGATCCAAGAGTTCAATAAAAAGTAAATGTTAACTTCTCAAAGGGTTGTTTATCTCAAAACGTTCCATCATAAATAAAAAATGGGGCGTTTTTTGATGTGTTCATCCTAAAAAAATGGCCAAAAAGCAAATTATTTGATTTGTAAAACCATATTTTTCTGATTTTAGAACGATAATTGCTAGAAAAACATTATCTTTGTGCCAAAATTTCTATTATTAAACCTAAGAATATGCCTTCATTAAATGATTTTGTAATGCAAAAGCCAAGACCGTTACCTGTTATCGTTGCGGTTGACAGAAGTGGAAGTATGTCTTCAAATGGCAAAATCGATGCCCTTAACATGGCATTGAGAGAGTTTATCAATTCTATTAAGGGAGAAGATGCTCCTGTTGATTTACAAATAGCATTATTTAGTTTTGGTGGTGATAGTGCTAGTTGTGACCTACCTTTGACTTCTGTTATTTCAGTAAATCCAGAAGATTATACATTTTCTGCACAAGGAAGAACTCCTATGGGACAAGCGTTTTATAAGATTAAAGAAATGATTGAAGATAGGTCCATTATACCTTCAAGATCATATAAGCCAACAATTGTACTTATTACAGATGGAATACCTACTGATGATTATAAAACAGTTATGAACTATTTGATACATGAAGGACGTTCTTCAAAAGCTTTTAGAATGGCTATGGCAATAGGAGATGATGCAGATAAAGATATGTTATCAACTTTTGTGAGTAATCCAGAATTTTTGGTAACTGGAGAAAATGCACGTGACATACGGAAGTTTTTTAGATTTGTTACTATGTCTGTAACATCTAGAATGAAGAGCCAGACACCAGACACGCCTCCTTCTGTAGATTATCCAAATGACGAAATTTTGCTTTGATAGATGATTCCATTTAATGTTATATATGCGACTCTAAAAGGACAGTCGACAGAACATCTGTATCAGGATTTTGTGAAAGTTGTTGATGCAGATGAATGCCTTATTGCAATTGTAGCAGATGGTTTAGGTTCAGCAAAATCATCGGCAAGAGGAAGCCAATTAATCTGTGACATAATATCACAATGGGCAAATAACATTGATTGGGAGATTCATGATTTCACAGAATTGCTCAATACTTCTGTTATGGAATGGTACAGGCGTTTGCAACTTAAAAATATAGATACTCGCCAATGTTCAACGACCTGTTCCCTTGTGGCAATTAACAAAAACAATAATCATATATACTTATGCAACATAGGTGACTCTCCGATTTTCTATAGGATTGATAACGAGAAAGCTTGTGCTATTTGCTCAGAAAAAGAGTTTTTGAATGAAACAAACTGTATTGGACCAATTTCTAAACCGAAGTTCAATGTTGTAGAGTCATCGTTTAAGAAAACACTGGCTTTTATTGTTGCTACTGATGGAGTCGGAGATGAGCTTGTCTTGGAGACGATAGATTCCCTTTTCGATTATTTTATTTATAAATACAGTATTATAAAAAAGAAAAAAAGAAATCGTGTCTTAAAAGACGAACTGAAAGATGCAATGGGTGATAAAAATGGAGACGATAAATCTTTAATATTTGGATGGACATGTCAAATGTAGTAGATAGCAATAGAGTAAGTTATAATGTGGACCATCGAATAGGTGAGGGGTCCCAGGGTGAAACTTATTTGCTTGAGGGAGGCAATCACATTGCAAAACTGTTTAAAGGAGCGGTTAATGATACTGAGATCAAATCGAAAATTAATTTTTTAATCAATCTCAATCTCGATAAGCAAATTTATTCTGTTCCTCTTCAAGAGATAATATCACCAAGGAGTGGTTATATTTCTGAATTCGCATCAGGAATGGTTCCTCTGTTAGATTTGAAATATACCCCTTCAATTCAGGATTTTGGAGATTGGTATGTTTCAACAGGTGGTCTTTTGAAAAGATATGGCGTGCTTATAAAACTCGCTATTGCTATAAGAGCACTACATGCTAAAGGATTGGTTTATTGTGACCTGTCTCCGAATAATGTATTCGTTTCAAGCAATCCTCAGAAACATAATGTGTTCATTATAGACATGGATAACTTACGATATAAAACAGGTATCGTTCATAATATTTATACTCCGTTTTATGGTGCTCCTGAAGTTGTTCGTATGATGGCTCCTAATTCGGTTATGTCTGATTGCTATTCATTTGCTGTAATTGCTTATGAGCTTCTTGCTTGCAACCACCCACTTATTGGTGATATGGTTAATGAAGGAGAGCCAGATGTTGAGGAATCTGCTTTAAGAGGTGATTTGCCATGGGTTGAAGATGTGAATGATGACAGGAATTCCCGTTCGACAGGTTTGCCATCTACTTTTTTTATATCCAAGAGTGTAATGTCTTTGTTTCATAGGACGTTTGAAGAGGGATTACATAATCCAATGAATCGTCCAACAATGGGCGAATGGGTTGATGCATTAAATAATGGGCTCAACGAATTGTTAATGTGTGAATCTTGTAGAATTCACTACCCATACAGTAATGCGCATCATTGTCCTTTTTGTGAAAAGGAGCCCGAATACTTGTTATCCATAAAGATACAACGCTGGGAAGAAGAGGAGTCTTATGATAGTTCCTCAAATTCAATTAATAAGCAATTTGTTCTACAGCCCAATGTCATAGATGTCATAACCATTGACAAACGTACTACTAAATATCTTAAAGCATTTCATCTGTTGTCAGTTTTTGATAATTTTGAGACACCTATTGCTCAGCTTACAATAAAGCCAGCAGAAGAACCCAATATGGCTAGACTGATAGTTACGCCACTTGATGATTATGTTATATTCTTTAAGATACCTGAACTAAATATTGAACAGTCTTTTGATAAAGAAAAGAAATTCAAGTTCAATATTAAATCTCATAAAGAAATGCTAATTGGACTGAAGAATTTTTCCACACCTCAAAGAGTTTTAGTTATTTGATATGGCAAGAATTGAAGATATATTAAGCAAATATACAGAGGAAACAATCAATAATGTCATTATAGCGACATTAAAAGATCGTTCTTTGCCCATTAAAAATGGTCGTCCTCTTATTGTTGAACTAATAAAAATAGAAAGCGATGAGATGCTATTTTCTGGTGGAAATAATCATTTTAGGGTTATATGCGATGATACCAGCATGATAAAAACTGAAAAATCTCCGGATGGTGTAGAAAAGTATAATTACCTCTTTTGGATTGATAGCAAAGATGTTCAAAATAAAGATGTTAAGATTAGATACATGAAGACAGGTCGTATGGAAAAACATACTGACTTGGATATAGCATATGGTGATGAAGTGATTTTCTATATTACTCAAAGAGGCAATAAGAGTACTAGTAAAAGCGAAGAGATACCTTCAACGTTATATTCATGGTTTGCTTTTAATTCTGGAACTTCAAGTTATATCTTTATCGAAACCTTTCCCAGTAGCGACCGTAATTTTAGAATTCATGGTTTAAAAAGCTATGTTGATGTCAATATCGAAGAAGGCAAATTGTTTATTCGCAGAATCACAAAAAAGCCTTTTCCATCTAAATATTCGGATTTCATGTCTTTGAATCCTGTTAAATATGAAAACCTCAGTTTTGTAGTTAAGTCGGCGGCCAAAGAAGCTTTGGAAACTATTAATCTCAGAGATAAGACAACAGGCGATACGGTTATTTCACTTTGGGAGAGGTATTCTAAAATAGAAGAAGCGCGTGCAAATAAGTTTAAGACCAGAATGGGCAAGCTTTCTTTTTCTTCTGCCCTACAAAAGAAAGATGGAGTAACTGAAATCAAACTTAATCCTACAGAGGAACAAAGAACAATACTTAAAGAAGAGACAGATGAAGTTTTAAATTCCTCTTTTGATATATTAGGCAGAAATACCAAAATATCCTTTAAGAAATTGGATACTGTAGGGATGTCTGCCACCATCATCGATGATGATTATCCTATACAACAGAATGAATCAGGAGAATTGGAAATAGATATTCGAGGCGATGAGGCTGTTGAAAGAAGAAGAAAGAGGGCGTTGAAAGATTTTAAGGAAAATGCGACCCTAGTCTTAATCAATTTACGTTTTGCAATAGAAGGTAAAGCTCAATCGATGCTTCCTAACCCAAGAAAGTACAAACCACTTTCAGATAGGACAAGAGCTTTTATCAAAAAGCAATTCGGTATTGATGATCTTACCGAAGATCAAAAAATGGCGGTTAATATTGCTATTAATACGCCCGATGTCGCTGTTGTACAAGGTCCTCCTGGAACTGGTAAATCAACGGTTGTTGCTGTTATATGCCAAAGATTGATGGAAATTGCAGAAAAGGAAGATAAGATTGATAAGGCTATTCTTGTATCTGCTTTCCAGAATGATACAGTTGAGCATATTGCATCGAAAATATACACGAATGGACTTCCTACGATAAAGGTTGGTAAGGATGTTCAAGGCATTAAAGCTGAAGAATCTTTTATTTTGAAAATGAAAGCATCCATTGATAATGCTATTTATAATCTAGCTCCTAAAAGTAAGACTATCCGTATATCTAAACAATTATCTGATATACTTGTGATGTTGGATAGTGAAGGAAATGAAAATGAAGTAAAAGAGAGAATTGCACAGATTGTGGCAACGGAAACAATTAGTGAAGATTTGCGTCGAGAATGGGATAATTTAACTCATTCAATTAAAATAGACGCATCCGAAAAAGACAAATTAATTGTTGCCGTTAAGGGAATAAGAACTGATAGAGATTCATATAGCGATGACGGTTTTTTGAAGATAAGGAAGTTATTAAAATCTAGCGTTCCTTTAACAGAAGCAGAACGTCAAATGCTCGAAAATGCGCCAATTGATGGAGCTGATTTAACTGACGATTATTCGGCGAATTTGAAAGTAATTCAAGATAAGTATATGAAGGCTCTTTTGGCTGATTCAAACACAGTTAAAGGAGGTATTAATTTGGCTCTGAAAAGCTGGATTCAAGAAGCCGTTAATGAGTTTCGTGAAAAAGAAGAACTATCTTACGAAGATCCAGACACATTTATATTGGCCACATTAGAATCATTGCGTGAAGAACTTTTCGGAAATACAGAATATATAAAAGAGACTATCCAGCAATATGCTCAGAGTATAGCTGCTACCAATCAATATGCTGGAAGTGCTGATGTAAGTAGTACCAAATATGAGAATGTTATATTGGAGGAGGCTGCTCGTTCAAATCCATTAGATCTTTTGATACCTATGGTTAGGGCATCTGAGAGAATAATTATGGTTGGTGACCAGTTCCAACTTCCACATTTGCTTGAAAATGATATTGTGGATGAAGCTATCAAGGATGAATATGAGCTTAGAAAGAAATATGAAGAATCGTTGTTTGGCATCATCTTTAATAATTTGGAGAAGGCCAATCCTGTTCGACGTATAACTCTGACGAATCAGTTCCGAATGCATCCAGTTATTGGAGATTTTATAAGTAAGACCTACTATAATGGTCTAATTAGCTCAAAATTAGTTGATGAAACAAAAAAACGCCATGGCCTACAATTACCTTGGGCTAAGGACAAAGTGGCTGTTTTTTGTGATGTTCCTAAATCAAAAGGTGCAGAATTGCGCGGAGGTAAGAGTAAAGAGCGTCCTTCTGAAGCGGAGAGAATAGTTCAATTATTACAAGAATTACAGACAGATGATGCTTTTAGCAATTTAAATGTAGGCATTATTACTTTTTACTCAAAACAAGTAGAACTGATTTGTGAAGAGGCTTCGAAGTATGGTTATACAGAATTAGATAGTGATGGGACTTATAAAATTAAACCTCAATATCAGATGACACAAGATGGTCGTGAAAAATTGAGAATAGGTTCTGTTGACTCCTTCCAGGGTAAAGAATTCGATATTGTTATTTTGAGTACAGTAAGATCTAACACTTTTAAGCGAATAGATGAAAACAATTTAACAGTGTTTGGATTCCTAACTCTTGGCAATCGTCTTAATGTGGCTTTTTCACGCGCTCAAAAGCTTGTGATTACTGTTGGAGACAGAGAAATGTTTATCGATGATTTTGCGGAAACATACGTAAAAGGTCTTTATGAGTTTAACAAATTAACATCTGGAGAATATGGCAACAGAATACAATAGAATCATATACAATGTCAAAAGGCCAGGCCCGAAAGCCTTTCTCGTGTCTTTGCCTATGTATATGTACCGTATCAAGACTAAAAAGTTTGAATATGGTTTGGACTTTTTCCAGAAATCTCTCTTGATGTTTAAGACGAGGCCTGGAATCTCCAATTCTACCATTGGTACATGTCTTGGTTTGGATGAGGATTTAATAAATGAAGTACAAGGCGTTTTGGTCCATTCTGGGTGTTTAACTCCAGATGGATTGATCACAGAACGTGGGTTAGATAAAAGGAAAGACATGGATTCTCTTGTTATTGACAAAGACAAAGAGGAACTTGGTTATGTCTTTCAGTATGTTGATAGAGATGATTATTACCCCTTTTACATTAAGGAATTGGGGGAAGCACCTAATTTGACATCCAAAAATGAAATAATAATAGGTACGAAAGGTGATGATCAAGATAAATCTGTAATGCCCATTCTTCTTGATTTCATTGCTGACAAGAAGCGAAATCTTCCAGCTCCTAATGAACGTGTGATATTTGATCTTATCAGCAAAACTTCAAAGCAAGGTGTAAATGCTGAAAAATTGTCTATAGCACAATTGGGAAAGAAATTGTCTTTGTCTTTCCTTAACGCAAAGCCAGAGCCAGTACTGGTTAATGTTTGTACCTATGTCTATCTTCCCCAGAAAGACAATGATTTGTACGAACCAGAATGGCAGATATTAGATCCTTTCGGAAAAGGGAATAATAGTCAGTTGAAATTCTACATAGAATCTTTTGTTGATAGCAATTTCAAAAAGATTCTAAATGACAAGTTTGATGGTGCGGAAACAATTGACAGAAAAAATTTCAGAGAATGTATGGTTTTCTTGGAACATCAAGTAGAGAAAATTAAGGAAGAAGATTTTGATGTCGGGTTTCTTAGGTTAGACAAGAATTTGCAGCAATGTGTTACGTCTGCAATAAGGAATATTTTCGAATTTCGTCAATATCAATATAAAGATTTTGATTCTGGTGATATGTTTATTATAAATTGTCAAAAAGCACTTGAAACGGTCTTTCTTATTGATATGGAGGAGAGAGAAAGGGTATACGAACAGATGAAGTGTGATTATAGTACTCCAGCTCAAGGAAATCGTGATGACTATTGTAAAAAGCGTAAATCTTTTCTTAAAGACATCACGAGGAATCGAATAATTACGATGAGTCAACCAGAGCGATTGATTAGAATGGCAAAAAATATCGAGCCCAATAGAGCAATTTCTCTTAAACATTATGTTTATACTCTTATTCTGACCTATAATTATGATAACAAGTCTCCTCTTTTCAAATTGATTAATGGGAAAATTGAACAGATGTTTGATATTGCTGAATTGAGGAATAAAAAAGGTCATGGACAAACCGAGAGTGAAGGTACAACTTCTGTAGTAAAAAAGGATGTAGCTGAAGCGACATACAGTTTCTTAAAAGAATTTATTAACAATTATATATCATTGGCATTATGAGTAAAAAGAGCAAACAGAAGCAGAAACAAGCAGCAAAGCAAGTTTCTTCAGCTCCAAAAGGTGTTTCTGAAGATGAAAAAAAGGAGATTGAAGCTCTCAACGAAGAGGTGAAAGGCATGGCAGAAAACCTCGGAGTAGAAGATTCACCACTTAATGCAAGTGATGAATCGAAGGTTACTGAAGCTGAAAAGACAGAAGATCTCAAACGTTATTTAAAATACCTTCAGGATATTAACCATAAGCTAAATGGTATGTTTAAATATGCTGAAGATAAAAAAGCAGAGGCCGATAAGATAAAGCAGGAAGCTCAGTCTGAGAAAGATACTGTTCTCGAAGAAAAGAATGCTTTAAACAAAAAGCATGAAGAATTCAATAAACGAGAACAACAAGTCTTAGAAAGAGAGTTACAGTTGGATAATGGTGAATACACGGGTTCTATACGAAGCTTGTTAGGGGCTTTGACCCAATCAGAAAAGGATATTTCTTCCAGTACAAAGGAATTGATAGAATCACTTAAAGAAAAGCATAATTCTTTATTGTCAAAGGAGCGCGAGATGTGTGAACTCTCCTTGAATATCGAAGAAGAGAAACTCAAAGTTGAACAAGTCAAGAAGCAACTTGAAAGAGAAAAAAACAATATGAAAGCCGACATGAAGATCTTTCAAGATGAGACTAAAGAAGAGTTGGAAGCTGAATATAGCGAAAAGTATGATATAGAGAAGTCAAGAGCGGATCGTTTGACAGTTAGAAATGAATTGTTAGAAAAACGAATCGAGGAACTTGAAAGATTAAAGCAAACACTGTTTGTAGCGTTTGGCAGTAGAGAGCCTCAAGATATTCTTAATGAGGTCAGTCGTATTCGAGAGAAAAGTAGTCTTCTTCAAGATTCACTTAATTCCAGACCGACATTGGAAGAATTGGATTGTTTACGAAAACAAATAGATGAGTTAAAGAACGAAAATACTCGTCTTAATAGTCTTGTAACAGAAAAGGAAATATTAGATTTAAGAGCCTTATTTGATAATTCTGATACTTATGTTTTAGAAATTCAGAATTACAAAGATCGTTTAGAGTCCTGTAAAAATAGGGAAGATTCTCTTCGTCGTACAATTGAGGATCTTAAAAGCACTGTAGAACAGTTGAAGGGCGAACATCAAAAGGACGAAGAGGCATTTCAGTTTGCCCGCAAATATGATGCTGATTATTCTTTGCAAAACAAGAGCTTCCGAGATTTTAATCCTAATTCTCTATATGAATTCGCTGTTTATATGCAAAAGAAGATTGCTTCTTCAGACAAACCATTCTATTATGATATAGATACAATCAGAAAATTCATAGCCGGTTTGAACATGTCAAGTATCACTATTTTGCAAGGTATCAGTGGTACAGGAAAGACAAGTCTGCCAAGAGAATTTTCAAAAGCTATCATATCTGAAGCAATTGATTATATAGGACAAGGAAAGGATAATTCACCTAATGCACCATATCGAATTTGCGCTGTTCAATCTGGTTGGCGTGATAATATGGATTTAATGGGATATTACAATTCTTTTGAACACAAATACAAAGAAACTGAATTTTTCAAAGCTTTGTATCTTGCGAACTTACCAAAGTATAGAGATACATTGTTCTTTATCATTCTTGATGAGATGAATCTATCTCGTCCAGAGCATTATTTTGCTGATTTCTTATCACTTCTTGAGCAGAAAGAAGATGAGCATTATATCTCAGTGAATGCACCTGATGAAGTCCTTCCTCAGTTTATTTCTGAGGGAAAGATGCTTGTGCCGGAAAATGTAAGATTTATTGGAACAGCAAATCATGACGAGACAACTCTAGAATTCGCTCCCAAAACGTATGACCGTTCTAATCTGATGGAGATGCCTAAAAATCAGGATAGGAACATATCAACTACAGAAGATTCTTATAATGTTAGTTATCATTGGCTTAAGGAACAATTTCAAAAGGCTAAAACTGCAAATATTTCATATTATGAGAGATTCAAGAAGTTCATCAATACAGAGGAGTTTAAGGATCTTCTTATGGAGAAAGGAATTGGTGTCGGAAACCGATTCGAAGATCAAGCCGAACGGTTTATTACAACATTTATTGAAACAGGTAATTCTAACAAAAAAGAAAAAGAGGTTAGTTTGGCAAAGGCTGTTGATCATCTAATAGCAACTCGTTTGTTTAGGACTCTTCGTAATCGTTATGATTTAGACAAGTCTAATCTTCAAAATTTCAAATCTGAATTTGACAAATTATTTGAGGCAGAATTCCGTCAAGAACCAGTTATTGCGGATGAAATACTTAACTCTGAAATTGACAAAAAATAATGCAGGTATTTGACCGATTAAAAAGTATAACCATCGACTCTAGTAAGCTTCCGAATTATATAGATTTGGGGCGCTATTTCGTTGTGGAATCTGGTCAAGATCTCACAAATCGTGTTGTCAATGTTGGTGTTGACAAGTTTATTAGTCAGGAATTATTAGAGAGTAAAAACAAAAGTCTGCAAGATTTGTTTTGCTACTTTAATGCTGCTCTGATTGAAATTGGAGATAATGATTTCGCAATTATTCCATTGATTCAAAGTGTAAAAGACAAATTGTCTCTTAATAAGTTTGAAGAACTGCTTGAATCAAAGGTGTTTCATCTGGAAGAAATCTTCCGTCAACCACATTACCTCCTTCAAAGAACTATAGAGAAGGTTAATGTGTCCAGAGCTAAGCGTATTCCAGCAAAAAGCTACCAGAATTTGGCTTCTCATACGGAGGATTGGCTACATAAGAGTATCGTTGATTTCAAACCAAGACGTATCTTGAACGAAGAACTTGACTTGCAATATGATGTATACGAAAATCAAGTTACAATTGCTTTGATTGAACGTTGCCTGATTTATTTGAATAGTAGAATTCACGAGGTGCGTGACATCAGTAATTTCCTTGATGATTATTATAAATTTTTAGAGGATAGAAATGATTCTGCTGGCTGGTATAAAAAAATAGATAGAAACCTTTCATTGATTGGATGTGTCTATGAGGACGATAACTACAATGGGAATTCATACAGGATTGGCATTCTTTCTGATACTCGTCAACGCTTGTTGAGTTTAAGTAAAAGGTTAAAGGCACTACAGAGTACTCCTCTTTTTAATGAAGTAAATCAAAGGTCGGTTCAATCTCTCATGTCATCTGGTGATGTGAGGCCGACCAATGTCATATCTAATCACCGTCATTACCGTTATGTTAGGGATTTATGGTTGGCTTTGAATAAGATTGACCACGAAAAGAGTGAAAAAGAACGGATTCAACATGAACAAGATGTGATAAATGGTGTCAGAGGTTATTCAAAATCTATAATAGCATACATCATTAAAAATATTTTGGGGTATGATATAGAGGGAAGTTATTCAAATTGGATGGCTTCACATCCTTATTTGTCTAACATAAGTTTAAAGGAAACAAAAGACAAATGTTTGGCTCTTCAAATAGGTGACTCAAAATTCTCATTTGTAGTGTTTTGCAATCCAACTCCGATTGATGCAAAAGAATTACCTCCAAACCTCTTTGTGCTTTCTTTGTCCGAAGCAAAAGAAAGTGATAGAATTATTGGAATTAGTCCCTATGACGCTGATAGTATTGAAAGAGTCGGAAAAGTAATAAAGTCATATATAGTTAAAGATTTTCTTAGCCAAATTTCAGTCAATTATGAGTATCCTCATGTATTGCGAGATTTTGTGGATTGCATAATATCTGATGATATTGTGTTTCATAAAAACTTCACATATAGCTATAATGGAATTCCAATGGAACCATTGAAAGCACAACATGTAATCGAATTATTGGAACAGAAGGAACTGTTCAAACAGCGTTCTCGCTTAGACAAAGACTCCATAAGGAAAGAAATGGAGAGCTTGGTGAATACTATTAACTATCACGCTGATGATCTTGCAAGTCGTATTGTTTGCCTTGATTGTATGAGTTTAATTCAACGGAGAAATCTACGTCAACTGAGTTATATACAATGCGATTGCGGCTTCGTTCTTGATAGCACTTCTTCATGTGTTATATTTAGCAATAAGGATGGTAAATATAGCAAACTACGTAAAGATGACTGGGGTATGGATTATGTAACTTATTCAAAGTAATGGCAATAATAGATTATAATGAATGGACGCTTCGTCAAAATAACTATTCAGATGTTATAGACGAAATTAGGAAGGAGAAAATGCCTCATTGGGGGTCTTTTCTATATCATGTCTCGATTCCAGGCAAAGATTCTGATGGACGGAAAAATTTGTTTAGGTTTGATATAAGGCAGCTATTTTGCGACAGTTTCTGCGTATCATCAGATCTTGATTATTCTTTCTATGAAAGAGCGCGAGAAAATGCAACAAAACCGAAGGAATTAATAGAGAAGAAACGCCATTACACATCATGTGTTTATGATAAGGTGGCATCTTTTATTATATCTTTGGAAGAAACCCCGCTTGTTGTGTTCGGGCATAGCAATATTTCTTTTTGGTCTGAAATAGACAGTTTCCATTTTGACTATTTGCGTCAATTGTTGATAGAAAATGGTATCATGTTCGTGGACTCTTTATCATTAGACAAATATTTGAAGAACATCAGTTTGCCTATTGTCATTGTTGAGCTTATTTCTAATAATGATAGGATGCTTTTTAATTGTGAGTCCATCTTGAAATCTATACAGACTCCCAATACTATTTCATATATTTCTATATTAAAGGAATATGAACGGGATGAAATGCTTTTCCTTATCAATGAAGAGAAGGAAAAGTTATTAGCCTCGACAAGTGCTTCCGTTGCAATAACAAAAGAAGCATCAAAAGGAAAATCAACAAATTATTCTTCAGACTATGATAAGTTGAAAGTGGAGTTTGATACTCCAAAAGATAATTATGCTGCATATCAACAAATATTGAATGACAATGGAATAACTTATTTATATCATTTCACTGATCGTAGAAATCTATCTTCAATAAAGGAATATGGTGGGCTATACTCATGGAAATACTGTGAATTGCATGGCATACACATTCCATATCCAGGCGGAGATAATAATTCACGATTATTGGATGCTTCTTTCAAGTTAGAAAACTATGTCCGTCTTATCTTCTGTGAAGACCATCCTATGTCTTGGAGATTACAACAACAAGGTTACGACTTAGTTCTGCTTAAAATAAAGGTTGACGTTGCATGGTCACAAAACGCTCTTTATTCAGACATTAACGCTGCAGACCCTCGTCATGTTCATGGCGGTTCTTTAGAAAACCTGAAGTCAATAGATTTCAGTGCGACTAAACAACATTATGTCAGCAGAGAGTCACCTTTTTTCAAAAAGCACCAAGCGGAAGTGATGATAAAGACATTTATACCTGTTGATTGTATAGTTAATTTTGATAATCCAGATACGATTTAATTATGATATACATTGTAAGTGCAAAAAGGAAATTGGAAAACGTGCAGAAATGTTATCCCGGAGCTGCAATATTAGATATAACATCTAATTCTTCAAAGCGCTATGCACAATGGCTTAGTCCATTCTACCCTCATTATAATATTCCAATTCCGTTCACGGATAATCTTTATGCAACTTGTGTTGAATCTGTCTGGCAGGGTCTAAAAGTGTTTAAAGACCATGATGTTGATTTTGCGACTTTCAAGAATGATTCTATGAAGAACCTAAAACGCACAGTCAGAAAATACGGTCCCCCTTTAGGTCATAGAAAAGGAGCATATGGAGCAGAACTGCTTAACTATGGTGATGCCCGTCGATTGATTTATATGCCGACTTATAAATGGGTACTAGATAATGTGAAATATGTTCACGACACTGTGATGAAGATAAAAGAACAGTCGAAGATACAAGATATTGTATTATTAGATTACAATACCTGCACTGATGTTGACGAACTATCAAAGCCCTTGTCTCATGCTAATTTAGTAAAGCTATATATAGAAGAGCATTATCCTGTATGACCTTTTAAACAGTTGCGTTAAACAATGGAATTTAGAATCAAAACATACTAATATGTAAAATAAAGATTTGAACCGGTTAAAAGTGGCGCTTGCAGAGAAAAAGCGCACCAATAAATGGCTTGCTGAACAGTTGGGGAAAGACCCTGCAACAGTGAGCAAGTGGTGTACTAACTCCGCTCAGCCAAACTTGGAGAATCTAATGGAGATTGCCAAGGTTTTGGAAGTAGATGTAAAAGACCTTAGGAACTTCAAACTTCTCCGGGTCTCTGTTGAATAACTGCTCAATAGCAGCCTCGTTATAGTAGTTCAAATGTTTTATAACAAGCTTTGGCGTTTTTGCTTCACGAGTCTTAGCCTGGACATGTTTGGGCGTGACTCCATATTTCTCTGCTATTTGAGCAACAGAAACATAACCTTCTGGAATAGCATTGAGTTTCGGCAGTTTTGCTCTCCGCTCTTTTTCTTTCTCCAGAGAATTTGTTTCCATGCGCTCTTTGATAATGCGGTCAAACTCCTTTCTGTTGATGACCGTAAAACGTCCCTGTTTATGATTGTCTATTTCATAGTTATGGACGTAGTAAGAGATCTGATCTTTTGAGAAATGGTACTTCTCCATGACTTCTGCGTATGTGTAATAGTTCGGATCGATGGATTCACGCTCACCTTTCAGCGTATCAATATGTGCCCTGGAGTAATAGACAGTTCTTCCTTGTGTAATACGTGGTATCTTGTTTCTGGTCACAAATGATAATACAGCTGCATGGCTCATCTTGTATTTCTCCTCCAGTTGCGGAATAGTATAATAGTCACGTAAGTCAATATCCGCAATAAGTTGTGCAAAATGAACATCAACCAGAGCACGGTCAAAGAAGCAGTTGCGACCTTGGTAAACTTTGGGGATATTGTATTTTTCAACTCTGGTCATAATAGCCTTCTTTGAGCATTTGAACTTCTCCATGATTTGCCTGAAAGTGTAGTATTCGCGCTTCTCCTGCTTCTTCTCCGAATGGGACTGATAAGTTGGAGGATTGTCAAACAATCTCTCGATGTCAGCACGGCGGATAAGGGTCTTTCCCTTCATCTGAACAGCCTTAATCAAGCCACTGGCGAGTTCCCTATAAACAGAGGACTTACCAATGCCTAATAATTTTGCTGCTTCCCTTGGTGTTAGGAATGCCTTTCCATGAAGCACGTCCTTGGGGGTATCTTCCTTGTCTTCTGAATGTGCCTCGCAATAGTCAGCAATCTGCTTTTGCCGGAATGCTCTCTTATAGTCCTTGTTATTGCACGAAGGTGAGCAATATATAGTGGTTATCTTATGTGCAATAAAGGATCTTCCACAATACTTACAGCGTTTCTGAATCTCCATATTTGTTGCACTCGTTTGTTAATTTTCGCCAGCTAAAGTGTCTCACATTGTCTCATCACGTCTCATGGTGTCTCACGTTGTACCCTCAATGTCATTTTTGCCTTTTCTCATAGCGTCTCACGCTTGTTTCTACGATGTCATTTAGGTGTGAATCTGACTTTATGTTTTACACTCGCGGTAGAAATACGGTGCAAAAATAACTGGAAAAACTGTAACTAACAAATATGTAACTTGAAGTGTTAAAATAAAAAAATATCCCTCATTTAGAGGGACTTAGTTCAAATTGCTCCTAGTTGTTCAGAGTTGTTTATAAGGGGTCACTTTCCAATACAGAACTTGGAAAAAATGTTTGATAGTACTTCAGGGGTTGTAATTTCGCCTCTTGTAATTTCTGATAGGTAGTGGATTGTTTCTCTTGCATCTTGGGCTATGAAGTCTGATGGTATATTATTGTTTAACCCTTCAATGATGCGCTCAATAGATTCTAAAGAGTGTTGAAGGGCTTCGTAATGGCGTACGTTGTTGACGATTATATCGTTATTAATATCTTCTGATATACCGGCTTTTTCGTATAATAGATTTGTGAGTTCTTCTATGTATTGCTCTTTTTTAGCGGATATCAGTAAGATGTTATTCAGCGTGTCGGATAGATGCTGTTTGATAGTGTCAAGTTGTTGTTGTGTTGCAATATCAATTTTATTGATTACTGTAATTATTATTTTACCGCTCTCTAATAGGTATTGTTTTATATCGTTAATCTTTTCTATTTCGTAGTTGCTACCATCTATTACCCAAATTACTATTTGTGAGTGGTTTATCGCGTTATAACTTCTTTCTATTCCTATTTTTTCTATGGTGTCGCTTGTGCTGCGAATACCGGCTGTGTCAATAAATCTAAACGATATTCCATTGATATTTACTACGTCTTCTATTATATCTCGAGTAGTGCCCGGTATATCACTTACTATTGCCTTCTCTTCTCCTATAAGGTGATTCAAAAGAGTGGATTTACCTACGTTAGTATTTCCGATTATCGACACAGGTATACCGTTTTTTATGGCATTGCCGGTAGAAAAAGATGAAGTTAATTTCTTTATTTCGTTATGTAGTTCATTAGATATTTGAATAAGCTCTTTACGATCGGCAAATTCCAATTCTTCATGATCGCCAAAATCCAATTCAAGCTCTAATAATGATACCAAATGAAGTAATTTTTCTCTTAATAAAGATAGTTTGTTCGAAAATGTTCCTTTCATTTGATTTAAAGCAACGGAATGTGCAGCTTTTGTTTGTGAATTTATTAAATCAGCTACTGCTTCTGCTTGTGATAAATCCATCTTTCCATTAAAAAATGCCCTTTGAGTGAATTCGCCCGCCGTTGCTAATCGACATCCTTTATTTATCAATAAACTTAGTATTCTTTGTTGGATATATATAGAGCCGTGACAAGATATTTCAACAACGTCTTCTCCCGTAAATGAATGCGGGGCCCGAAATAGTGATACTACTACTTTATCTATCTCTTCTTCACATTCATATATTGTTCCATATATAGCTTGATAGGCTGATGCAGTTTTTATTTCTACATCTTTTTTATTTGCTTTAAAAATTGATGATACTATTTCTATTGATTGATTTCCACTGATACGTATAACAGCTATTCCTCCAACTCCCGGAGCGGTGGAAATAGCTGCTATAGTATCATCTTTAAGATGATTTATCATATACTTTATATTTTTAAATTCTGTCTAATACAATCTTTACCAATTCTTCCATAGATCCTTTGTATTCGGTATTCATATTCTTACTTACTCTACCGGCTATTATTGCACATACGGTCATTGCTTTATGCCCTAATAATGCACTCATTCCGGCAAGTGCAGAACTCTCCATTTCAAAATTGGTTATTACTCTATCTTTGTATTTAAAAGACATTATTTTTTTATTTAATTCAATATCAAGAGGTTTTGCTCTTACGTATCTGCCTTGCGGACCATAAAATCCGGGTGCTGAAATAGTTATTCCTTTTATCATGTCATACCCGATTTTGTCTACTAGTTCTCTATTGGCATGCACAAAATATGGGGCTGCTAATCTTCTTCCGAATTGGGTGTGATCACAAAATGCTCTCTCCATTTCCAAGTCAAATACTCCTTCAGGTACTTCGTAATAATTTAATAGTCCGTCAAAACCGACCGACATCTCTGCTACTACATAACTGCCTATTGGACATATTGGTTGTATACCCCCTGAGGTGCCTATTCTAACCATAGTTAGGGTAGTGTGCTCTTTCTTTATTTCTCTAGTGTTGAAGTCAATATTTGCTAATGCATCCAACTCTGTTATCACGATATCCATGTTGTCACATCCTATTCCGTGAGAAACACATGATATCCGTTTCCCTTTATATGTTCCTGTTATAGTATGAAATTCTCTATTAGATACTTCACACTCAATATTATCAAAATGGCTCGCTACCATGGTTACTCTATTCGGATCTCCAACTAATATAATTGTTGTAGCTAATTGCTCAGGCTTTACATGTAAATGAAATATACTTCCATCATTATTGATGATAAGTTCTGAGGCTTCTATTTTTCTTTCCATATCGTTTCTTATTTTTTTGCAAATATACGATTTTTTTTAATTCATTTCTACATTTTTAGGTAAAATTCCTTTGTCAATCCAATATATTCTTCAGTGTAATTATGCCTGCTTATCTCTATTGTCAATATATCTTCAATATATGCTTTTTCTGATTGGTTAATGTACTTTTCTGTTCCTAATATATTCTCATTTTTTTGAAGTTCTATGAGTAATCGCTTTGGCATTGATGTTGGTGTAGGGTAGACTTTTGTAATTCTATTCACTGAAAAATGGTATTGTTTCGCTAGATTAATAAATTCTTTTCCCTCTTCAAATGGTAATATAACAGAAAATATTCCGTTTGTGGAAAGTAATTTATGTGAATAACTCAATAAATCATTATAAGAAAGAGTGTTCGTATGACGAGCAACACTTCTTTGATTATTAGGGCATTGAAGTGAATTATTGAAATATGGAGGATTACTGACTATAATATCGTATTGTTTATTAGGATTATAAGTTTGTAACGAATCATTTATTGCAGATAATCGATTATTCCATGGCGAATAGTTAAAATTATCTTTTGCGTCTAATATTGATGCTTTGTCGATATCAATAGCATCGATATTGACAAAATTATATCTTTGAGCAATAATTAGTGAAATAACCCCGCATCCTGTTCCTACTTCTAATAATTGTTTATCTATTTGGCGTAATTGTGTCCAACATCCGAGCAATACTGCATCGGTACCTACTTTCATGGAAGAATTATCTTGCTTTACAGAAAATTTTTTAAATTGAAAAATACTCATTTCCTTTTACTTTTAAAGAAGTTTTGAAGTAATGTTAGTGCTTCATTGCTCATAACTCCTTTCGTTATCGAAGTTTTTGGATGTAGCAGAGATGGTGAAAAATTACTGAACCCTCTTTTGGGGTCATCAGCACCATATACAATTCTTGATATTTGACTCCAAGCAAGTGCTCCGGCACACATTGTACATGGTTCCAATGTAACATATAAAGTACAGTTTGTCAGATATTTACCTCCAATTTTATTGGTGGCGGATGTTATTGCTTGCATCTCTGCATGGGCAGTAGTATCGTTTAATGTCTCTGTTAAGTTATGAGCTCTGGCTATAATTTTATCGTTGCATACTATGATAGCTCCTACCGGTACTTCCCCCTTTTCATAAGCAGCTTCGGCCTCTTTCAAAGCCTGTTTCATATAGAAATTATCATCCATTTTTTTATCTTTTATTTATTTGCAAAGATAATCTTTTTTATTGATAATACATAGATGATATCGAATGTCAAAAATGAATGTAGATTCACAAACGAAGTGCAAAACCATTCTCTTACCCCATGGGGTAAGAGG
>SAMEA3663026__coassemble_460_pt1 | contig 22071 bp, 18 predicted proteins | sample SAMEA3663026__metabat2_low_PE_012 | metagenome-assembled genome bin SAMEA3663026 (sample SAMEA3663026) | pig gut metagenome | biome: pig gut; feature: pig-associated habitat; material: faeces | place: France | collected 2012
ACGACCACTCTTGTTTCTTGGGCATATTCTCCATTTCACCTCCTCCATACCCACGACGCTTCTGTTTCTCGGGTATATTTCTGAATTTTCCTTCTCCATACCCACGACGCTTCTGTTTCTTGGGTATATTTCTGAATTTTCCTTCTCCATGCCCACGACGCTTCTGCTTCTTGGGTATATTTCTGAATTTTCCTTCTCCATGCCCACGACCACTCTTGTTTCTTGGGCACATTTCTGAATTTTCCTTCTCCATACCCACGACCACTCTTGTTTCTTGGGTATATTTCTGAATTTTCCTCCTCCATGCCCACGACGTTTCTGTTTCTTGGGCATATTTCTGAATTTTCCTCCTCCATGCCCACGACATTTCTGTTTCTTGGGCATATTTCTGAATTTTCCTCCTCCATGCCCACGACCACTCTTGCTTTCTGGGCATATTTCTGAATTTTCCTTCTCCATACCCACGTCGCTTCTGTTTCTTGGGCATATTTCTGAATTTTCCTTCTCCATGCCCACGACCACTCTTGTTTCTTGGGCATATTTCTGAATTTTCCTTCTCCATACCCACGACCACTCTTGCTTTCTGGGCATATTTCTGAATTTTCCTTCTCCATACCCACGTCGCTTCTGTTTCTTGGGTATATTTCTGAATTTTCCTTCTCCATACCCACGTCGCTTCTGTTTCTTGGGTATATTTCTGAATTTTCCTTCTCCATGCCCACGACCACTGCCTCATCCACTCCCCCATTTCCTCCTGTTCTTAATTTCCTTGTATCATTATTGCGCCGAGCTCATCCGTCCTATATATGAACGTTCCCTCCGCATTAAGCCTATCCAAGATTTCCTTATGCGGATGCCCATAGAAGTTATTACGCCCGCACGAAATAACAGCAACATCAAAACGCCAATATAAGTCTTCCACATACGAATATTTTGATCCATGATGTGGGACTTTTAATATTGTTTGTTTCTGTCTGTTTTGCATGAATTTATCTCGCAAAGCTTCTGCTATCTGTATCATTTCTTCAGTGCCTGCGTCCCCTGTAAAAAGTGCAAATAAATTTTTTGATTCATATGTAAAACAAAGCGAATTATCATTCCTTCCCTCAGTCTTTCCAACAGTCTTTTCCTCAGCCTTTTCCTCAGTCTTTCCCACAGTCTTTTCCTCAGCCTTTTCCTCAGTCTTTCCAACAGTCTTTTCCTCAGTCTTTCCCACAGTCTTTTTCTCAGTCTTTTCCTCAGTCTTTTCCTCAGTCCTTCCCTCAGTCTTTTTCTCAGTCTTTTCCTCAGGCTTTTCCTCAGTCTTTTCCTCAGTCTTTCCAACAGTCTTTCCAACAGCCTTATCATCTGCAATGACATCTCTTCCGGAAATACTTCCGTAATTTTCTCCGGAATCCGATAGCTTCGTCTTTGCGGGACCCACACATGTAATTTCGAAATCAGATGTGCCAACAAGCTTGTTTCCTTGTTCCATATAGAGAATTTCGATGTTTCGATCCGTGGCCTTCGACAGAAGCATCTGCGTGTTTTCATCCTGAATCGCGGCCTTCGCAACAACAATATAATCAATGTCAATCTGCGATAATTCACCAGCTTCCAGTATGGCTTCAAGACCGCTTATATGATCCTTGTCCGCATGACTGATAAACCAATAATTTATATGGTGCATTGACTTCGCTTTGATTGCCGGCATCAAAATGTTTTCGCCAAGCTTGTCTATAGATGAAGAACCGCCATCCACGACAATATTGCATCCGCCGTCCGTTCTGATTAAAATGCCATCTCCCTGCCCAACCGCCAAAAAGACAATTTCTTCTTTTAGCATACCTTTGCGAATAAAGGTCAAGGTGCTTCCGGAAAATACAAAATAAAAGATGCAAAAAACAAACAACAACCGACGATAGCTTTGCCTGCTGAGCCATTTGTAAGTAAGCTTATGAATGCTTTTGCAAACCATTTCCCGAAAAGATTTCGATAACACGCCAAGCAAACCTGCAACAAAAACAAAATAAATAACGATTTCCGGAATTGTTATTTTTCCGGTTTGTATTGATGCGATTGGCAGCTGAATTACGAATCTGCAAATAGCTTGAATCAGGGTTAGACATCGTCCACCCATTTGTAATAAGACACCCGCAAACGGAACGTGAAGGCACGCAAACAGCAACCCTAAAAGTCCCAAAATCACAATAATTGTCATAAACGGTACAACGAATAAATTAATCAAAATGGAATATGTACTGACAGAATAATAGACACGCGCCACGATAGGTGCGGTAAATATAAACAAGAAGGTGCCTGTAATCAGCGCCTGAATGAATTTTAAGAATAATCCCTGCCTGAGACTTTTTATTATCGAATTTCCACAAGAATTCTGCGGTCCGCCGCGGTATTTCTGCTTATAATATTTCATAAACGCACGGTTATACACCTGACCGATTGCAATGCCAACAACCGCAAAGAAGCCAAGACAAACGCCACTGTCAAGCAGCAAATATGGGTTTGTTATGCTCATGGCAAGCAACGCAATCGATGCGCTTGTGAGCAAGTCAACCTTTCGTCCAAGCAATTCTCCGAGGAAAACAAGTCCAAGCATAATCGCCGCGCGAACAGCCGAAAAAGACCATCCTGTAAGTGTACCATACAAAAACACAAGTACCCCTGCGCATGGACAAGCGATTATAAAATGTATTCCACACCGCCGTAATAATTTGTACCATGTCATTGCAATAAGAGAAATATGAAGCGCTGAAATTGCCAGAATATGCGATATACCTGCACATTCAAACAATCGTCTTGTATTCTTTGATAGTTCTGATTTGTCACCAAGCAAAATGCCGCAATAAAATGCTGCTGTTTCCTCATCTGCATAACTGTGAAGATAAGATTTTAAATATGCACGAGCATCCATAAGCTGTTGCTTCATACTATAATTTCTTTGAGCAATCTGTAACTTTTCCGCATATATCTTGTAACGGATTCTTCTTGACAAATAATATTTTTGCATGTCAAATTGTCCCGGATTTTCAGCAGCTTCGATCAATGAAATGGTGCCTGTCACAATAATACAATCACCAATTTTATATGTATTCTGCACACATGCCTCACCTTGCATTCCTGATGTTTCCGGCACATCTGCCTCACCTTGCATTCCTGCTGTTTTCGGCACATCTGCCCCACCTTGCATTCCTGCTGGTTCCGACACATCTGCCTCACCTTGTTTTCCTGCTACTTTCGACAAATCACCCCCACCTTGCATTCCTGCTGTTTCCGGCACATCTGCCCCACCTTGCATTCCTGCTACTTTCGACAAATCAACCCCACCTTGTTTTCTTGCTGCTTCCGTTTTTTCCGTTATATTCACAGTAACATATGGTCCAAGTGATTTTGTTTCTGCCACTTCCGCCGTCAGGCTACATTCCAAAACCTTCACCGTCAAAACTGTCATATCAGAAGATACTGATATATTTTTGACCTTTCCGTAAACTGTCACTTGTGTTTTCTCCGGCAATTCCGGCATCATATAAGATAAATCACATCCGAATGAAGCCTTCTGCTTCTGCGCGTACGAATAATAATGATAATTTCCACTTCGAAATGCACTAAACAAACACCCCACCGGCAGCAAAAATGTCAAAATGCCGGCATAGAAAAATGTCAAAACACCGACACGCAAAAAACACCTGCATTTAACTTGAAGCTTTCGCCCGAGCATAAGGCAGATTCCTGCAACGCAAAGAAGCATAGCGAATGCTATGCCTAATTGCTTCCATGTTCGAACAAATAGTCCTGCCACCTCTCCAAGTGCAAACATGACAACTGCCCAGAACACCGGTCTTTTCATTTTGTCTCCAATCTTGAATTATTTGACGATTGTCCCGTCGAAAGAAAGTGCTTTGTTCATATCATCAAAGCCATGATAATTAGAAATTGGTTCCCCATTCACCAGAATGTAGAGTGCGTCAATACCATTGATTTCTGTGATAGAATTGACAAGTGAATAAATGATCAATTTGCCCTCTGTCGACGGAAAGCCTTCCATAAATGTTTTTCCAAAGTCGATATAGCATACGCCGCTAGAGCAATAAATTGTATTCACTGTCGTATTCGAAGGGATAACGCCGCGTGAAGCAAGAACACTCACAATCTGCTCCTCAATCGTTTTATCCTTCTCCTGTCGCACCTTCACAGTTCCACGTGTCAGTGCGTTTCCTTCCTTGTTTGGATAATAAATCGTAAGCTGACGAATATTAACATGTTCATCCTCATTCCCATAAAAATAAAAGGAATCACGTGTAAATGTATTCTCCATAATCACTTCTTCATTTTCGGCCAAAATACGAATCGTAATGTTCTGCAGGTCAGAAAGCTGAAACAGTGTCTGGCATAAGGCTCCATTTGCAAGGAGACTCGTCTTTGTATCCGGAATCTGCTTCGCAAAGAAGTCAAGGGAAAGATTATTGTCTACATCTAACATATAGGTGTGGTATACTACAGAATCATATTCGGATCCATATGGAACTGCCGTAAATGCTGCCATAGTCTCCTCGACTGCTGCTGAAAGTGAATCCGGTTGTTTCACCTGATACAGTTCATCATCTGCAATAATCCCATTTGGGCCCGGACGATAAATCGTTATTTGGTTGTCATTTGGTGTTTCTATTATTGCAATCTGCTCCGTCTTTTTGCCACACGCACAGAGCATTATAAGGATGCAAAAAATAGAAATCATGAAATATTTTTTCATGTCATTTTCTCCATATATACCTACAAATAAACAGTTTTCCTTCGGCTGTATCAACAAAGGTTTTTGACTACCAAATCCGAATTATAACTGCCCCTCGTCATCTTGCTTCAAAGGAATCTTAATTGTAAAGGTTGTTCCTTCACCATACTCACTATAAAGCTTGATTGTACCACGATGCATAAGAATAACATTTTTTGTGATGGCAAGTCCAAGTCCTGTACCACCTGTATCACGGCTGCGGGCCTTATCCACACGATAAAATCGTTCAAAAACCTGGTCCTTGCAGTCCTCAGGAATACCTACGCCGGAATCTGCAACCTTGATGTGGAAATTTTTGTGGTCAGCATTCAAGGTTATCTTAACCCAGCCATTGTCAATATTGTACTTCACCGCATTTTCGATAATATTTGTGAGGGCGAGAGACAGCTTTACCTCGTCAACCTCAGCAAGGACATCACGATATTTCTCATAAGAAATTGTGATGCTACGGCTTGCAGCAATCGGCGTCACACGCTTTATTATTATCTCGAGAAGTGCATCTATATCAACTTCTGTTATGTTCATTTCGGCGGTCTTTTTGTCCATCTTTACAAGTGTCAGAAGGTCTGTAATAATCTGGCTTTCTCGATCAATTTCTTCAACGATGTCTTTCATAAATTCCTTGTACATCGGAAGATCAGCCTCCTCATTTTGGACAAGGGAATCCGCAAGCACCTTCATGGAAGTAATCGGTGTTTTTAACTCATGTGAGACATTGGAAACAAATTCCTGTCTTGTAGAGTCAAGCACCATCAATCGTGTTATCGTCTCGTTATAATTCTCCGTAATTGCACGAACCTCCTGAAATCCGCGAACCGGTATTTTGTCATTCAAGTGACCGTCTTTTGCAAATTCCATTCGCTTATTCACCTGATTGATGCCGCGCACACTTCCTTTTCCGAAGAAATAAGCATGCACACCACAGCACAAAATCAAAAGGGCACAAACGAGTATGTTATCCCATGACCAAAACGTTGTAACCGAACGCATATCCTGTAACGATGCCTGGACAATAATGACACCATACACCGCGCTATCACCAATCGGATAGTATTCATAGTAATATCCATCCTCCGTCACAACAACCTCTGATTTGCTGCCTGTCATGACAGAAATCACATCTTCCTGAATAATGTATGCGTTTTCGTTTGCATATTCTGTATCGCAAACAATCTGATAATTCTCATCAATAATCATGACACGCCCTTTGTAGTGCAGTGCCATATCATCAAGTCCGGCGCGTACATTTGCACCGTAATTCGAATGAATTCCGGTTTGTTTCAAACGCTCCGCAATCGTTCTGCACTCCGCATGAATGTTCTTCTGAAGTGCTTCAACATAATGCTTATATTGCAATTTGCTCGTAATAAATGCATACAAAAACAGGACAATTACAATCGTAACAATATACACAACCGTAACGTAAGAACGCAAGCTGATTCGAAATCCATTTTTAGTTTTGATTTTCTTTTCTTTCAAATCAATATCTCCATTCTGTTTTTAGCCTATATATCATACCACACCCAATCTTTCGCTTCAATATCACATATCAAATATCACATATCAAATATCACATATCACATGTCAAATATCACATGTCAAATATCAAATATCGCATGTCAAATATCACATGTCAAATATCAAATATCGCATGTCAGGATTATAAAGCTATACCTAGATTCTAAAGATGTGTTATACTGTTTTTATAAGTATTGATTTCGAAACGGAGGGCAAGCCTATGGATTATTCTGCAATCTCAAATTTACCGAAAATCGATTTACATTGTCATATCGACGGTTCTTTATCGCCTTTCTTTGTAAAGGAAACCCTGCATCTTAAGGACCACCCTGACGTCGTAGCGCAATGCCTCCGTGCACCCGAAGACTGTCAAAGTCTGACCGAATACTTAAAATGCTTTGATCTTCCAATTAAATGTCTTCAGACCGCCGATGCAATCACAGATGGTATATTAAATATTCTGGAAGCATGCGCGAGCGAAAATATCGTTTATGTTGAGCTTCGTTTTGCACCAACCTTCAGTCTGAACGCCAATCTCTCATATCGTGATATTTTTGAATCCGCGATCAAAGGCTGTAAGTTAGGACGTGTTCGTTACGGAATAGAGAGTAACATCATCGCTTGTGCAATGCGTCATTTACCAATCGAAACGAATATGGCTATGCTACACGCAATGGCAGATTATGTAAACTACGGTATCTGCGCTCTTGATTTGGCAGGCGATGAAAATCTGTTTGCAAACATACAGTTCGCAGACTTATTCAAAGAAGCAAAACGCCTTGGTATTCCTTTTACAATTCATTCCGGTGAATGTGGAAGTGTAGAAAATGTCAGACTTGCGCTTGAATTTGGTGCTCGACGCGTCGGACATGGAATTGCCCTTTTTAAGGATGCTGCACTTATGGAAGCATGCAAAAGCAATCGTTTAGGTCTTGAGCTTTGTCCAACCTCAAACTACCAGACACACGCAATAACACATGATACTGTCTATCCGCTTCGTGCATTTCTTGACTATGGATTACTTGCAACCGTAAATACAGATAATCGAACCGTTAGCAACACGACAATGACAAAGGAGCTTATGCTTGTTTGTGACAGTCTTGAAATTATGGAAAAAGAAATCTCCACACTATATCGCAATAGCGTAGAGATTTCTTTTGCTGATGATACAATTAAGCATCGGTTATTGGAAGCTTATTCGTGGAAATAATATCCAACTCCCCACTTTGTGTGGATATACTTTGGATCTGCCGGCGTCTTCTCGACCTTCTCACGAAGACGACGCACATGAACATCTACCGTTCGTGCATCACCCGGGTAGGATGCTCCCCAAATTGTCTTGAGTAACTGTTCTCTTGAGTATACTTTGTTCGGATTTGTCACAAGCAGATAAACAAGGTCAAACTCCTTCGCTGTAAGGTTTACCTCCTTGTCCTCTATGTATACTCTACGACTATCATAATCAATCTTCAGGCCACGCTTCTCAATCATCGTTGTCTCGGTCTTTTCCTTGCCGGACTTTGTATTACGACGAAGAATTGCTTTGATTCTCGCCTTAACCTCCAAGATATTAAACGGCTTTGTAATATAGTCATCCGCACCATACTCAAGGCCCAAAATCTTGTCCATATCCTCACCCTTGGCTGTAAGCATAATAATTGGTACGTCCGAAAACTCACGAATCATCTGACAAACCTCAAGGCCGGTAAATCCCGGCAACATAATATCAAGTAAGATCATGTCATATGTATTTTGCTTCGCTTTGGCGAGGGCTTCCTCCCCATCATAAGCAACATCTACCTGCATGTCATCCTGCTCCAAACTAAATTTAATACCTTTAACGATCGATTTTTCATCATCGACAACTAAGACCTTTTTCATGATCACACCTCAATCCACAACGATATAATCTTTTATTCTTTGGTAGACTCCGTCTTTTATTCCTGACACATTAAGCAAATCCTCCGGCGAAGCAAACGGACCATGCTCATTGCGATACGAAATAATCGCATCTGCCTTGCTTTCTCCGATGCCCGAAAGTGTCATAAGCTGTTCTTTTGTGGCAACGTTAATATGCACTCTGTCATCCTCTGCAGCATCTCCCGTCATGGTATATATCGGAGACATGCTCTCAATCTCTGATAGCGTCGGAAAATAAATTTGTTCTCCTTCAGAAATGGTTTCTGCCAGATTGACATATTCCAAACAGGCATCCTCGGTAAATCCACCCGCCATCAAAAGTGCATCCTGCTTAAGACTTCCTACAGGCAAATAATAAACACCCGGATTGTTTACTGCACCACATACATATACGGGAATCTGTTCGATGGAGGAATCGGCTTGTTCATCCGCCAAAATCCCTCCGGACGCTTCCTGTATGCCCACATCCGTTGCCGTGTTATCATCCGCACCCGCAGCTTCCTCCGTAGAATCCATGTCGTCCGATACGAATGTAACAGGATTCTTTCCACATCCGTTAATCAACAATAGGAAACCACAAATCAAAACAACAATCACAAGTCTATATTGAATTATATGCATATGAAATACTCCTTTCATAATGATGATACAGTATCCCATATTGCATTACATACATATAGATATATTACTAATTTTCTTTCTGAAATACAAGTCTATATTATTTTTTTTCCCACTTGAAAAGAACAAATCCGGCAATCGAAAGAAGCAAGCCAATAAGCTTCATCCATTCAAATTTTGTTTTTTCTACGCCGAACAAACCAAACAATTCGATTAAATATGCTACCAAAAGCTGAGCAATCACAATGATAAGTACTGCTTTTGCCGGTCCGAGTGACGCCATACTTTTTATGACGGTCCACGTAATAAAAGCACCTATCACGCCGCCCAGGAGCATATATTTATGGTCTACTCTTGCAAGAGACATAATGGATGCATCATTTCTTTCAAATACGAGCCACAAAAAGAATGCCACAACAAAACCTGAGATAGCAACCCATGCCGAGGCAAGCCATGTAGACGTCTGTTTCGTAACTCCCGTGTTAAATACTCCCTGTATGCTCATTAATGCACCGGAAACGATAGCGATTATCCATCCCCACATATAAAAATACCTCCAAGAATTTTATTGCCTTTCGAGCAACTTATTTCATAGAGGTATTATTTGCAAATTCGAATAAATTATACGAACGATCAAATTAGAATAATGGCTCCTTCAGAATCGCTGTTCCGATACCCTTTTCTGTAAAGAACTCAAGAAGCAAACAATGCTCCATACGACCATCAAGCATATGTACACGTGATACACCATTCTTCAATGCTTCAATGCAGTTTGAGAGTTTTGGAAGCATTCCGCCACCGACAACACCGTTATCAATGAATTCCTGTGCCTCATGAATATCCATCTCCGAAATCAGTGTCGACTTATCCGTAGGATCCACAAACACACCTTCAATATCTGTCAGGAATACAAGCTTCTCTGCTTTAACCGCTGTAGCGACTGCACATGCCGCATCATCGGCATTGATGTTGTATCCATGATTGTCTTCCTCGCCTAAACCGATTGGTGCAATAACCGGAATAAAGTCGTTATCAAGCAAGGTGTCAAGAATTGTTGCATCTGCGGATGTAACTTCGCCAACATATCCAATATCCTTTCCGTCGGATAATTTTTTCTTAACCTGCAACAAACCGGCATCCTTACCACTAATACCAACCGCTTTAAGTCCAAGCTTCGTCATAAGGGATACAAGACTTTTATTTACCTTGGAAAGAACCATCTCTGCAACATCTAAAGTTTCTTCATCTGTCACACGAAGTCCGTTGACAAACTCTGATTCCTTGCCAATCTTTTTCAGCCATGCACTAATTTCCTTACCACCGCCATGCACGATAATTGGTTTCATACCTACAAGCTTTAACAAGGCTACATCACGAATAACATTATATTTCAGATTCTCGTCAACCATAGCACTTCCACCGTACTTAACAACGACCTTTTTGCCGTTGAATTTCTGAATATATGGCAGAGCCTCAGAAAGCGTCTGTGCCTTTGCAATGATCATCTCGATTGATTCGTTATTTTTCATTTTTGTTTTCCTTTCCATTTCTAACATCTTCCTTCTATTATGAACGGTAATCTGCGTTAATCTTAATGTAATCATACGTCAAGTCGCAGCCCCATGCTGTTGCTGTCTGATCTCCCATCTTCATATCAGCGATAATGCGAACCTCCGGCTCTGAAAGAATCACTGTCGCCTCTTCCTCTGAATAATCTGTTCCCATACCATCCTTATAAATAAGCATGGAGTTTGTTGCTCCCTGATAGTAAAGCTCCATATTCTCCGGATCAAACTTAGCACCGGAATAGCCGAGTGCGCAAAGAATTCTTCCCCAGTTTGCGTCATGTCCGTAAACAGCGGCCTTCGTAAGAGAAGAACAGATAACGGATTTTGCAAGTGTTCTTGCATTCTCCTTCGTATCCGCATTGATAACTTTACATTCGATTAATGCACAGGCACCTTCACCGTCACCTGCAAGACGCTTCGCCTGTGTCTCATTGATAAAATGAAGTGCTTCCTTAAAATCTTCGTAGGCCTTTGTACCTTCTACGATTTCTTCATTGCCTGCCATACCATTTGCAAGCACAAGCAGAGTATCATTTGTAGATGTATCCCCATCAACGGAAATCATATTGTACGTATCTACAACATCTTCTTTTAATATCTTTGTGAGCACAGCCTTGCTAATCTTCGCATCCGTTGTTACATAGCCAAGCATTGTGCACATATTTGGATGAATCATACCGGAACCCTTTGACATCGCACCAAGTGTTACCGTCTTGCCGCCAATTTCAATTGTAACAGCAAGTTCCTTATTGACTGTATCTGTAGTCATAATCGCCTTCGATGCATCTGTGCCGGAATCTTTGTCTTTTGACTTTGAAATAGCCAACTGATCAATGCCGGCAATAATTCTGTCAATCGGAAGCTGTGCGCCGATAACACCCGTTGAACCAACAAGTACAGATTCGACCGGAATGGCAAGAGCCTTCGATGCAGCCTCTGCTGTCTTCTGGCAATATTCCATACCCTCTTTTCCGGTACCTGCATTTGCGATACCTGTATTTACGATTACAGCTTGTGCATAATTCGAATTTTCAACGATATTCATGTCCCATTTTACCGGTGCCGCCTTTACGACATTTGATGTAAATGTGCCCGCAACAACACATGGCTGTTCCGAATAAATGATTGCCATGTCTTTTCTGTTTTGATATTTTACGCCTGCTTCGATACCTGCCGCCTCGAAGCCGATTGGTGCATTAATTCCGCCATCTATTACCTTCATATTGACTCTCTCCTTTGCTCTATAATACAAGCCCTTTAGCTTCTTCACATCCTAGCACAATGTTCATACACTGAACCGCTGCACCGGAAGCACCCTTGCCAAGGTTATCAAAAATAGCACTAACTAAAATTCTGTCATCGTTACCTGTAATATAAATACGGGCATCGTCTCTTCCTGACATCACATTTGCAGCGAAGAAACCATTTGTTTCTGCCTCACTTCCAAATGGCATAACCTTAATGAACTGCTCGCCTTCATAATAGCTTGCAAATTTCTTCTGAAGCTCCTCTGGTGTAACCTTTTCGTTAAGTAAATGTGTGTAGATTGGCAACGATACAATCATTCCACTGTAATAATCATCTACAACAGGTGTAAATAACGGTTCTCGCTCCAGCTTCGAAATCGCTTTCATTTCTTTTAGGTGCTTATGCTGCTGTGCAACCCCATACTCTCTCGGTGCAAACAAATCTACTGTTTTGTCCTCCGATTCGTAGAGTGCGATAGCCTTCTTGCCGGCTCCGCTATAGCCGGACAACGCTGTAACGCAGACCGGATAATCCGTACCCATAATGCCCATATTAACAAGCGGATATACCATCATTGCAAAGCCTGATGCATAGCAGCCCGGCACTGCAATTCGCTTTCCGTTCTTAATCTTCTCTCGAAAGGAAGGAGCAAGCTCCGGAAATCCATATGCCCAACCCTCATTCGTTCGATGTGCTGTCGATGCGTCGATAATGACTGTATGATCGTTATCCTCATCCACAAGGCTGACCGCTTCAATAGAAGCTGCGTCCGGAAGACAAAGAAATGTAATATCACTTTCATTAATAAATTTGCGTCGTTCTTCCGGATCTTTTCTCTTCTCTGAATCAATCTTCAGAATTTCTATATCATCTCTACCACAAAATCTCTCAAATATTTTTAATCCTGTTGTACCTTCGCTTCCATCAATAAAAACCTTTTTCTTCATTGCAAATCTCCTATCTGCCAAATTGCATATATACTTTCTTTGAAAACTAGAATTGATTATACATCCGACTCACAAAATATGCAACAAAATATTTATATTTCGTGCATTTTCATTAGATTTATTCATTTTTATGAATATTATACGTATTTTTTGTATATTTATTGAATAATACCAGATTTTATGCAACATATTCTTTGCACGCGAGTGCGCATCCTGACACGAAGAGTTTTTTTCTTGCATAGGATGTGTGAAACACTTTCCTATATAGATTAGGATGTCCAAAGCCTCGTGTTCAATTTTGTCCCGGCAGATTACACAAATAAAAAATGTCTGAATAACTTTTTGTGCTATGGAGATGAAACACAAAGAAGTGTGGAAGCCTATATAAGAAAAAGTGATACCCGTAAGATGGGGTACCACTTTTAATCGGAAAGAACTGCTTTATCAACAATTCTTTAACTGCCCTGCCGGCAAAGCCGCAGGAAAACAACTAACGTATCATCTAGAAAAATACGTGATTACCAATAATTGTGTAGGAACTGTAGTTCTCAGGTGTAGCATTCCATGATGGTCTGAAATACATGTAACTTCCAATGTTATTTACACCTGATGCTGCTTCTCTTGCTGCCTGAATACAACTTGCCTGAGGATTTGCCAATGCACTCTCCCAAGCACTTGATGAAACAACGCTAAACTGATAAGGAGAATATACAACATCACTAATTGTACTTCCGTAATATCCTGATAAATATCTTGTGAGGATAACATTTGCTACCGCAAGCTGTCCCTCGTATGATTCACCGCCACACTCAAGTGTCATAACGGACGCCATCAAAAGGATATCCTCTTCACTGAGCGAAATTGCACCTCTGTTTGCAACTGCAATGCTTGTCGGTGCTTCTGTAGTCGGTTCCTCTGCTACAAGCTCTGTTGTCGGTGCTTCTGTTACAGCCGCTTCCATAGTCGGTGTTTCTGTAGTCGGTTCCTGCGTTGTAGGAGCCTGTGTTGCAGGAGCCTGTGTTGCAGGAGCCTGTGTTGTAGATGGTGTCTGTGCTACAGGAGCTGCTGTTGTAGGAGCAGCTGTTGTTGATGGATTATTTACAGAGCCTGACTGAATACCTGCATCTTCCTCTGTATCCTGTGTATCCTGCACTCCTGCTACAAGCTGAAGCTCGTTCGCTTCAACACCCATATTCTCATTTATTTCACCACTTAATACTACACATGAATCTGCGTACATCTTTGGTGCTGATGCTGAATTAATCGTTATTACTTCCTCAACTTCTTCCTCAGCATACATATCAACCGCTACTGTCTCGTTGCCATCAACGACCTTAGCCTTATGTATCTGAGAGAAAAGTGTTCCTGCACCATACATACCGGCAACAAAGGTTGCCATGACAATCAGTGCAAGTGTATTACGTACGATATATTTACTGTTAATCACATATTTACGAAGATAAATTCTAAAGTTGTGAAGTTTAATCTTCATTCGTTTACTCATTTTTTTCACCTTTTTTAACAACTGTTACATATTTGTTACAAAAGGATTGTATCACTTTTAACATTCAATGTCAACTATGATTCTCTAACATATGCAATTGCCACCATTCCGGCTCCGACATGCGTTCCGATAATTGGTCCGATCGGAGCAATCATAATATTTTCTTCACGCATTCCTGCCTCAATCACCATTGCCTTGAGCTTCTCTGCTTCACCAATCGCATCAGCGTGTCCAATCACAGCAATCTGATTTGCCATATCCGATACTTCTTCAACAACCCGATCTCTCAGATAACCAAGTGCCTTAACATTTCCTCTCGTTTTTGCCTTTACGACAAGCTTACCATCAAGATCCACAGACAGAATCGGTTTGATTTTCAAGGCACTTCCCACAACTGCCTCAACTGTGCTTACACGCCCACCGCGCCTTAAGTGAAATAAATCCTCAACCATAAACCAATGACTTACCTTGCGGCATTTTGACTCAATCCATGAAACTAAATCTTCAAAACTCATACCGGCCATTTTACGTTTGGCTGCCTCATAAACAAAAGTTCCCTCGCCGACAGATGCAGCATAGGAATCGATTACTTTAATCTGTGCATCCGGATATTCTTCCTTTACCATTTCAGCAGCATTAATCGCATTTGCCATAGAACCGCTAAGTCCGGATGTAAAGCCCAAATATAAAACCGCTTTGCCGTCCTTAACAAATTCCTCAAAAAACTCCTTATATGCCATAGGATTCACCTGAGATGTTACCGGCATCGCGCCGTTTTTGAGTTTGCCATAGAAATCCGCAACATCGCCATCTCGCTCGTCCAAATAATAATAAATGACTTCATCGCCAATACTATAAGAAAAAGGTAATACCTTTGCATCTAACTGCTTTACAACATCAACAGGCAAATCTGCTGTCGAATCACAAATTAATACGTAATCCATCATCAACCTCCTATTATTGGAAATAGTAATCAAGTCCGTCCGCAATCCCTTTGACCATTGTTTCTTTGTACCAATCTGTCACAAGGTTTGCCTCATCTGTTGCATTACTCATAAATCCAATATCAATAGAAATAACCGGTATTTCACTCCAGTTAAATGCAACCATCTGATCATTTTCATAAATTCCATGATTTGTTATTTCTATATTATTCGTAATACCCTGTAATACTCTCGTCGCAAGCGCATGACTATCACGGTATAACTCACTATGATATGGATTTTTTTCGGATATACACTGTGCCATAACACCTGTCATCTCGGAATCCGTACTCTCACATACCCCAATTCGAATCCAAACCGTTGCGCCGGATGCATTGGCCATCTCCGCACGCTGTTTATTTGTAATATCTGCCTCCTCGCTGTCACGTGTCAAGAGTACCTGATAACCTCTTGCCTGAAGCTCAGTGCGAAGAGCAACGGCATAATCCAGATTGATTTGTGACTCCCTCGTACCATATAAACCACCGACAGAACCGGCCGAAACACCCTGCTTTGTCTGATTGCTGTTTGGTCCGACAGGCTCCATTGTTGTATTGGCCACAAGCTGATTACATGGATCAATTACAATTTTCTTTGCAAGCGTATTTCCGTTTCCGCCATCACCAAACGAGTTTTCCATAACTGCAACCTGTTCCTTGCTGACATAAAAATTCGTAGCATCTATATTAATACGGTAAAACTTGTCATTAAATCCGTTTGTCTCAACCATCTCGCCCTTTGATAAATATCGGAAAATCGGCGATGTCTCATCCGGCGAGATAAGTACATTGGCAAGCTCCGCCGTAACAGTGACATAGCTACGCTCAATATAAAATCCGTCTTCATCCTTTTCCAGATCCAGCTCCGCCTCCGCGGCATCCGTCGGCGTTCCGACATCCGCATCGGATTTTGTAGCAAGCTTAATTTCTTTTTTCTTTTTGCCACATGCGCAACAGCAAATCAACATCGCAAGCAGCATTATATAAAATATTGTTTTTTTCATTTCGTACACTCCATTGCATAAACCGGCATTTTTATTCATAATAAATCAAGATATAGTATAACACCAAAATATAATTGTTACAAGATAATTGATATTTTTAACATTCACGTATATAATACATCATGCACACACAAAATATTGTCCATGTGCATATTATATTACAGTATCATACCGCAACCTCGTTGTACGAAGGGTATGCAACCGGACAATTTCTTCCTGTCCTTCTGATACTGTTCAACGAAAAAAGAGAGGTATCCATGAAATTTATTGTCGATTTAATCAAAGGTGTTTTTGTTGGGATTGCAAATGTCATCCCGGGCGTTAGCGGAGGAACCATGGCTGTTTCATTCGGAATTTATGATAAGCTTCTCTCCGCCATCTCAAATTTGTTCAAGGATTTTAAGAATAGTATCAAAATCTTGCTTCCAATTGCCCTCGGTATGGTCCTTGGTGTTGTTGGTTTTACGATGATTATTCCCTGGCTGTTTACAAACCAGCCATTTATCGCATCCTGCGCCTTTACCGGCCTCATTCTCGGCGGCATACCTATGCTTTGGGGCAATTTGAAAGAAGGATACAAGAAGGACAAAACAAAATCCTTTTCTGTCAACATCATTCTTTTTATTGTTTTTGCGACAATTGCAGCAATTATGCCATTCATAAACGGAAATGAAGAAAGCGGTTCCTTGCTTTCCGTTTCACCATCAACGCTTATCATTATGTTTTTTATCGGTATAATCGCCGCAGCAACTATGATTATTCCCGGTGTAAGCGGTTCCCTCGTTCTTATGATTCTCGGCTACTATTTCGGTGTCATAACAGCGGTAAAGGATTGCATTACTGCACTTAAAAATGTAGATATTAAAGCCTTTATGGAACAGGCAATCATACTTGCTCCGTTTGCCATTGGTTGTATAATCGGTATTTTCTTTATTTCAAAACTCATAAAATGGCTATTTGAGCACTACTCATCTGCGACCTTTAGTGCCATTTTGGGTTTGATTGTTATTTCGCCTCTTTGTATTTTTTACAAGGTGCATCAGGAATACGGATTCCGGCATATTGACGCTTTGCAAATTATTCTTGGCATTATATTCTTTGTGTTATGCACGATTCTTACAATATACATGGGCACATTGGATGCGTCTTCCGAAGATGCCTAAAATACTTTAAAGGACACAAAAATACCCTCCTTACCGACTTGAGGAGTCTCCTCAGATTCCAAAGGTAAAGAGGGTATTTTTGTTTATAATATTTTTATTTCGTTGTAACGGTACCTTTTTCTACTAACTGTATCGGATGATAAGAGAGCTTTGCACTCCGAAGTCCGTCAATCCCAAGGTCTTCTTCCCGATTAATATACTGATATCCCATCAGACTGTGTCGAACAAATTCGCGGTTTATCATCGTATACGCACCCTGTATGTCTGCATATGCCTTTTCAAAATGTACATCAAATACTTTGTCGTTAATCGGACTTCCTAACGTAAATGCGACTACCTTGCCTTCCACACGTAAGAGCGCCCCCTGTACAAAAAGTTTATCCCGATTATACAAAGCGACTTCAATTGCATGATACTCATGCAGATAATCATTTTCATCCGCTTCTTCACTTGTTTTTTGTTTTTCATCTATCCAATACCGCGCCAATTCCAAACACTCCGCAGCATTTTCGTCTGTCACTTCCTCATATTGATAATTTGGACAGTTTTCAAGAAACCGGTTTATGTGATTCCGTTTTGCATGAAGCTTCTTGCCCTTGAGCGTTGCAAGTGCCTCCGGTTCATACAAATAATCTGCATCATCACGGTCGTACGCTAATACATATTTGCCCGGATACCAGGCTTCGATTTGCTCAAACATTTCTTTTTCTACTAAATAAAACGTGACCGGCAAATCTTCTTTCTCAAAGTACGAAACGATTGCATCAAAAGCCGCCCTGGCATCTCCATCTCCTACCGGAAACGTAAATGCGTTCGGCTTACCGTCTTCTGTATGGCAAAAGACAAGCATATCTGCAATTGTTGTATAATACGTATTATAATGTTCCGACCAAAAGACAACATTTGCTAATGAAAGTTGACATCCATAGAACCTGTTATGCTTCAAGTATGAATACAATTCATCCAATCGTTCTATTGTTGGCCTATATAATTCCATGATTCCCTCCAAAGGTATTACATACCTTCAATAAGTATATCCACATCACTCTTACCAAATTCACATAACATTGAATGAATCTGATCAACCGTATAGGAATCTGCATGGAATTCGACAATACCAAAGAGCTTCTCTACATAGCCACACCACTTCTCATAGATTTTTATCAAATCCTGCGTTGATGGTTCCTTCTGTCTTGCCTGTGAATTGTAATGTGCATTTCCGGATGCTAATATTTCTTTCATCGATACCGCTCTCGGTGCAATACCGTATGCAATATATCGAATTTCTTCTGTACGGACAAGTGCACAATCATACATTTCTACTAACAAATCTTCGATAACTTCTTCTGCTTTTTCAAAATAATGATGGTACATTTCCTCTGTCTTATAAGATGGCTTTGCAGCAACATCATTCTTGTTATACCAATAGAATCGATCTGTACTTGGTGCTCCTGACGGTGCCGGCTTAAACTCTGTTTTTTTAGATGACTTCTTCGTCTTTGCAATGGTATCGGCTGTAGCTCCTGCAGTTGCTCCAATCACACTTGCAGAGGTAACGGCTACTGTGTCAGCCATACCTGTCGCAGTTTTGACAGCACCGGCGGTCATGCCCGCAGCCCCCGCTGCAGCTCCTGCCATACCTGTTGCAGCTCCTGCCGCGTCAGAAATCATTCCTGTGACCCCCGCAGCAACGTCAATCATACCGGTTGCAGAATCCTCGATCGTCAAAGGCACAGCCTTAACAGTCTTTGCCTGGGCTGACGGAACCTGCAAATCATCATGGTCCAAATCTTCTGTTTGTTCAGCCTGCTGTTGCAATCTTGCTTTTTCAGCTTCCTGGCGAGCCAACTGCGCTCTTGTCTCTGCCTGAATGCGTGCCAACTGTTCTCTCGCTTTTTCTCTTTGAACGCGGGCCAGTTCTTCCTCCGGCGTAAGCACTTCTTCCTGTGTTGTATTCACAGCTGTCTCCTGCACGGTCTCTGAAGCGTCATCGTTAGCCGTTCCAACCGTTGCCACCTCCACATCCTCCTGACCGGATGTCACAGAATCAAATGCCGAATCTCCAAATGTGGAATCTTCAAATGCCGAATCTCCAAATGCCGAATCTTCAGCCGTAGTTGTCATAGCAGTCTGTTGTGTTGTTGCTGCTGTCTGTTGTGCCTTTGCAGCCTCTTCGGCTGCCAATTGGGCTCTTGTCTCTGCCTGAATACGTGCCAATTGCTCTTCCGGTGTAAGTCCTGCTTCCTGTAGCGCTTTTGTCTCCTGCTCAAAGGCTGTATCCTGTGAAAATGCAGAATCTCCAAACGCAGAATCTCCGAACGCAGAATCTTCAAATGCCGAGTCTTCAAATGCCGAGTCTTCAAATGCTGAGTCTTCAAATGCCGAGTCTTCAATCACAGAATTATTTGCAATCGCACTCTCATTTGGTTCATCAAATGTATTAACATATGTATCATCGGTTACACCAAAAGATATTTCCGGAATCTTGATATCGCCAATCTCATCATCATCATCATCATCATCATCATCATCGTCATCGTCGTCATCATCGTCATCGTCGTCATCGTCATACGACGCATCATACAAATCGTCATTGCGATGTTTACACTTACCGACAATAAACATAATTGTCATAATAACAAGAACGAAAAAGAAAACGGCTATTCCAATGACATATATTGTTGCCAGAAATGATTTGTCCATTTTATCTACCTACCTTTATATTATGTATATTTGAAAATTTTAATTTTAATCGCTACGAAATAGTATACTAAAAATATTATCAATAATCAACTATTCTTATTGTAAATCATTTATGACTTTGCTATAATTTCAAAAGAATTTCAAACAAAATTCCAAATAGAATTCCACAAAAAGGGAGATACAATTATGGCAAAAGTTAGAACAAGATTTGCACCAAGTCCGACAGGACGTATGCATGTTGGTAATCTTCGTACTGCACTTTATGCATATTTAATTGCAAAGCATGCAGGCGGCGATTTTATGCTTCGTATTGAAGATACAGACCAGGAACGAGAAGTAGAAGGTGCTGTTGATATCATTTATAGAACACTGGCTAAAACAGGCTTAATTCACGATGAAGGTCCGGATAAAGATGGTGGCGTGGGTCCTTACGTTCAAAGCGAGCGTCAGGCACAAGGCATTTATCTGGAATATGCAAAAAAACTAATCGAAAAGGGTGAGGCCTATTACTGTTTTTGCGACGAAGAGCGTCTTGCAGGACTTGTAACAGAATTTGAGGGAAAAACAATCTCCCGTTATGACAAGCACTGCCTGCACCTTTCGAAGGAAGAGATTGAAGCGAACCTTGCAGCAGGCAAACCATATGTAATTCGTCAGAACAATCCAACAGAAGGTACAACGACTTTCTGCGATGAGCTTTATGGAGACATCACCGTCCAAAACGAAGAATTAGATGACATGATTTTAATTAAGTCGGACGGTTTTCCAACCTACAACTTTGCAAATGTAGTCGATGATCATTTAATGAACATCACGCATGTTGTTCGAGGCAATGAGTATTTATCTTCTTCTCCAAAGTACAATCGTCTTTACGAAGCCTTTGGCTGGGAGATTCCAACCTACATTCACTGCCCGCTTATTACGGACGAATCCCACAAAAAACTTAGTAAGCGAAGTGGTCATTCTTCATTTGAAGACTTACTGGACCAGGGCTTTTTAACGGAAGCAATCATCAACTTTGTTGCATTGCTTGGCTGGTGTCCGGAAGATAATCAGGAGATATTCTCTTTGGAAGAGCTTGTCAAGGTGTTTGATTACAGAAATATGTCAAAATCTCCTGCCGTTCTTGATATGACGAAGCTTCGCTGGATGAACAGCGAATATATTAAGGCAATGGATCCGGATGCTTTCTATGAGATGGCACTCCCATACATCAAGGAAGTAATCACAAAAGATATGGATTTCCGAAAAATCGCTTCCATGATCCAGTCACGTATTGAAGTTTTCACTGACATTCGAGATCAGATTGATTTCTTCGAGGCTGTGCCTGATTATGACATTGAAATGTACACACACAAGAAGATGAAGACAAACCGTGAGAATTCACTTACACTCTTGCAGGAGGTTCTTCCGATTCTTGAAAATGCTACCGCATTTGATAACGATTCCTTATTTGCAACACTTCAGGCATTTGCCGGCGAGCACGAATACAAGACAGGCTTTGTTATGTGGCCACTTCGTACTGCCGTATCCGGCAAGCAGGCAACACCGGGAGGTGCAACAGAGCTTATGTCCGTACTCGGCAAAGACGAAACAATCGCCCGCATCAAAGCAGCGATTGAAAAGTTACAGTCAATCTGAAAGAATACCTTCATCCGCAATTCTTTTGATTGCACTGCCGGCAGGGCCCCGCGCCACAAGGCTGCGGTAAAATCATAAAAGGCTGTCGCAAATGCGACAGCCTTTTATGATTTTACAAAAAATCTATATCCTTAACATAGATAAATACTTGTTGGTTCTCATCCGTATATTCCGGCGTTGCAATAATCTCTGTCATTACAAGACGATACTCGTCCTTGATACGTCTTCTGTAACGAATGCAGAACTCTCTGTTCCCACGCTTAAAAAATTGACGTAAGGAATCCGTATTCATATGCTTCTGAAAATATTCAACATCCTCATCCGCTACTATATTGGCGCGTATTATCTCTTGAATCATTACACTAAATATACTACTGAAATCCGATAACGCTTCCGATACATGAATATCCTGGTACCTGTCGTTCGTAAGGTCTACCTTGGCAATATGTATGTAGGAATTACAAATTGC
>SAMEA3663026__coassemble_470_pt1 | contig 21397 bp, 23 predicted proteins | sample SAMEA3663026__metabat2_low_PE_012 | metagenome-assembled genome bin SAMEA3663026 (sample SAMEA3663026) | pig gut metagenome | biome: pig gut; feature: pig-associated habitat; material: faeces | place: France | collected 2012
GGAGCAACTAAGCGGAAGCGGTCCCGGAATGGAACCATCACCGTGAAGAAAGCGTACGGGTAAGAATCGTGCCAACAATTCCTTGACGGAAACACCGCAAACGCTACAGTTGTCAATATTTTGGAATTATGCTATGATAATACAAATGACTTAAGGAGGTTTTGCATCCATGAAAAACAAGACCGGATCAACGCTTACAATCAGTGCAGTTGCATTTATTGCAGCTTTGTTAGTTGACATTTATATGATGCTTGTTTACCCATCTTCTGTAGAAGTAATCATTGCCGTATCACTCATTGTCATCGTGGATACGTATTTCATGGTTGATGCAATTCTGGCCAAAATCGACGAGGTCGTTTCACTCAACCTTGACAAACAAAACGAGCTTACCAAAGTTCAAAAAGGTATCTATTCAGTTGCAAAACGCGAGGAAATTGCCCGAAGCAAGGATATGTCAGGCGTTGTAGATTTGATGATTGAAATGAAAAACGAGAACGCCTCTCTTATGAACTCATTAATCGAACAGGATAAGGTTATGACCAAGCTTTCGGTCAAAAAAGATATTGATAACACAACGAAGGTTGTTAACAGCAACGAGCGAATTGCCGTTCTCATTGCGCAAATGGCAACAGCAAATGCCAAGTCCTCTGCAGAGGCACTTGAGATTTTAAATGATATCTGCAAAGAATTAGAATCCAGAAATGGCAAGCTTGATAATACAAATGACTACTCACACTTGCGTGTCATGAAATCAAAAGCAGAATAAAAAGGAGCCCACGATGAACTACATTGTGTTCGATCTCGAATGGAATCAGGGCGGTGGCAGTTATGAACCTAATCCACGTATGCAATTCGAGATAATTGAGATAGGTGCAGTCAAACTGGACAGCAAATTTAATATTATTGATTCATATTCCAGTATCGTAAAACCACGATTGTACAAACGCTTGCAACCGCATGTTCGTGAAGTGCTAAATTATGACGAGACAACGCTTCGTCAAGGTCGGCCGTTTGATATGGTATGTCGAGAATTTTTGAAATGGTGCGGAACCGATTACATTTTCTGTTCCTGGGGTACCATGGATTTATATTATCTTCAAAATAATATGGATTATTATTACATGAAACCACTTGAAGCACCTTTAAAATACTATAATATCCAACAAATTTATGCGGATACGACAGACAGCGAAAAGGCAATCGTCAAACTGGAAAAAGCCGTCGACCATTTACATATTCCAATCGACAGACCTTTTCATAGTGCAGTAAATGATGCATATTATACAGGTCTTGTTTTTTCGCAGATTCATCCTAAGGATTTAGAGGATCGTTACACATACGATATTTACAACAATCCACAGGACAAAGAAACCGAGATAATTTCCAGACACAAGCATTTTATGGAATACATATCCAGAGAGTTTCCGGACAAAAAACAGGCAATGGATGACCGAGATTTAACAGCCACATTTTGCTACAAATGCAACAAAAAATTATCCAAGCGCATTAAATGGTTTTCGAACTCGCCGAACTCTTACACTTCGGTAGGAAAATGCTGGTATCACGGTCTTGTAAGCGGAAAAATAAAATTCAAACAGGCAAAAGACGGCAACATTTTCGTAATTAAGACAATGCAACCGATTGACAAACAAGGGTTAGAAACAATAAAAGCCCGACAAAATGAACTTCGCGTGAGACGACAGGAAAAGCGTCACAACAAAAAAAACATGTAATCCAATATCCGAATTTAAACAAACAGCCCCTTTCTTAGGAAAGGGGCTGTTTGTTTGCCGTACCCGGTTTTCTGGGAAAACTCTTAGGTACCGGTTTCATCTTTTGAATGAATACAAAGCTACGATTGATATCAGAGTCCGGCAAGGTCAAATTTTCTACTCGAGCAAGCTTACCTCCAAGTATTGAAATTGCTTTCTTTCCCTGCTCCAGCTCCTCCGCAATCTTATCTGTTTTGTATGGAATAAAAAATCCGCCAACCTTAACAAACGGCATACAGTATTCTGAAAGAACCGCCATATTGGCAACGGCTCTGGAAACGGCAACATCGTACATTTCGCGCATGTCTTTGTTCCGGCCGCCTTCTTCTGCACGACCATGAATACAATTTACCGTAACACCTATTTCATCTGCAACCTCTTGTAAAAATTTGATTCTTTTATTGAGTGAATCAAACAATGTCACGTTTAATTGCGGAAATGCAATCTTAAGCGGAAGTCCGGGAAATCCTGCACCGGTTCCAACATCAATGATGGAAAGTGGCTTCTTGTAAATGTCTGAATAATATCCGGCAATGGCAAGACTGTCAATAAAATGCTTTAATATGACATCGTCCCGCTCTGTAATAGCAGTTAGGTTCATGACCTTATTTTTCTCAACTAACATAGAAAAATATGTTTCAAACTGCTCCAGCTGTACATTTGTAAGGTCAATTGCACCATCTGTTATGGAATTCACGTAGTCTCTTATTTTTTTCAATTTGTTACCTCTAATTTTTCTTTGCCGTCAAATAAATCATAAGCACCGAAATATCCGCCGGAGAAACACCGGAAATTCGAGATGCCTGTCCAATCGAAGCCGGACGAATCTGTGAAAGCTTTTGTCTTGCCTCCTTACGAAGATTCGACACATCCTCATAATTGATATCTTCCGGAATCCGTTTCTTTTCCATCTTTTGGAACTGTTCAACCTGCTGCTTCTGGCGACTGATATATCCATCATACTTTATTGTGATATTAATCTGTTCCACCTCGTCCTGCGTCAGTGTGCTTCGTTTTGCATCCGGTCCAAACAGCGTAGCATACGCCTTGCCGCGTTCTTCATCAAGAGGAGCAATCCTTTCGTAATCAAGCTCCGGTCTTCGAATCAGTTCTGCAAGAGAAAGTGCTGTACAAAGTGGTGAACTGTCATGCTGTGCAAGAAAAGCCTGTACCTTCTGATTTCCGCCAACCATAATCTCCTGCATGCGTGCAACCTCTGCATTGATAATTCTTCGCTTCTCACAAAATGCGGCATAACGTTCATCATCAATAAGCCCAATCTCATACCCGATATCTGTCAAACGAAGATCCGCATTATCCTGACGAAGAAGTAATCGGTATTCCGCGCGGGAGGTCATCATTCGATATGGTTCCTGTGTCTCCTTTGTAACAAGATCATCAATCAACACACCTATATACGCTTGTGAACGATCAAGAACGAGAGGCTCTTTTTTTGTAATCTTACGTGCAGCATTGATACCTGCCATAATTCCCTGTGCCGCTGCCTCTTCATAGCCGGAACTACCATTAATCTGTCCGGCAGAAAAAAGCCCGTCAACATCTTTAAACTCAAGGTTTGAACGAAGGTGCGTTGCATTAATACAATCGTATTCAATTGCATAAGCATTTCGTACAATCGATACATTTTCGAGTCCCGGAACCGTACGAATCATCGCATACTGGACATCCTCCGGCAAAGAAGATGACATGCCACCCATGTACATTTCATTTGTAAATTCTCCCTCCGGCTCAATAAAAAGCTGGTGGCGGTTTTTGTCCGGAAACTTCATGACCTTGTCCTCTATAGATGGACAATATCTTGGTCCTGTTCCTTCAATAAAACCGGAAAAAAGCGGAGACCGATCAATATTATCTTTGATGATCTTATGTGTTTCTTCATTTGTATAAGTAAGCCAGCAGGAAATCTGCTCGCGTTTGATATCTTCTTCCGTGTTTGTGAACGAAAAAGGAACGATATGCTCATCTCCCTTTTGTTCTTCCATCTTTGAAAAATCAATCGTTTTCTTATCCAGTCTCGCCGGTGTACCTGTTTTAAATCGGCGAATAAATATACCTGCATCCTTCATGGATTCTGACAAATGATTTGCAGCCATAAGTCCATTTGGACCCGTATGATTTACGACATCTCCGTAAATGCATCGTGCCTTAAGATAAGTTCCCGTACAAAGAATTACAGCCTTTGCATAATAGCTCGCACCGGAATATGTCTTTACACCGGAAATGACCTTTCGTGCTTCACCGTCCGTATTGGTTTCTTCATATAAAAGCTCCGAAACCTCTGCCTGTCTTAAGGTAAGATTTTCTGTATTTTGAAGAGTGAGTCTCATCTGCTTTGTATATTCGACCTTGTCCGCCTGTGCACGCAACGAATGGACCGCAGGTCCCTTTGATACATTGAGCATTTTTGATTGAATATACGTCTTATCTATATTTTTTCCCATCTCACCACCAAGCGCATCAATCTCACGCACAAGGTGTCCTTTGGAGCTTCCTCCAATATTCGGGTTACATGGCATAAGTGCCACACTGTCCATACTTATCGTAAATAATATCGTTTTCATGCCAAGACGCGCACAAGCAAGTGCTGCCTCACAGCCTGCGTGACCGGCACCAACGACAACGACATCATATTCTTCTTCAATACAAATATTCTGACTCATGATTTTTCCCTCTTTTACTACAATAAACGCTTATATTATATACTTTTCTGTAGGTATACTCAATCTTTTTTTGCGGATACACGTTGTTTTCATAGGAGGAGTAAAAAATTCCATTTGTTGTTTGTTTTGTTATTTGCTATAATGCTTCATAGTATCGGAACTTTTGGTTCCCGTTATTTCTTTTTTGGAGGTTTGTATGAGCGACACAATAGCTGCTATTGCAACAGGTATGGGTAATTCAGGTATCGGAATCATTCGAATAAGCGGTGACGATGCAATTGCCATTGCAAATCAAATTTTTATTGCTAAAAATAAGAGCAAACAAATTGCGACTATGGAAAGCTATACAGCTGCCTTTGGTCTTATCTCTTACGATGGTGAAATATATGACGAATCCATTGCTCTTGTTATGCGTGCACCCCATACTTATACAGCAGAAGATGTTGTTGAACTTGACTGCCATGGTGGTATTGTTGCTTTAAAACGAATTCTTGATTTAGTACTTCGACTCGGGGCAAGACCGGCAGAGCCGGGAGAGTTTACAAAGCGCGCGTTCCTCAATGGTCGTATTGATATGTCCCAGGCAGAATCTGTTATGGACCTGATTCATGCTCAAAACGAGCTTGCTGCAAAATCATCCCTCCGTCAATTGACAGGCGGTCTCGGTAAGATTATTTCCGATATGCGCGAAACCTTGCTATACAAGATTGCATACATTGAATCGGCTTTAGACGACCCGGAAAATTACTCTCTGGATAGTTTTCCACAAGAATTAAATGAGACTGTGGATAACTTGTTAATAACTGTTGAAAAGCTTATAAAATCAGTCAATAACGGACGTCTTGTTCACGAGGGCATTCGTACAGTCATTCTCGGACGCCCAAATGCAGGAAAATCGTCGGTTCTTAACATGCTTTTAGGCGAGGATCGTGCAATCGTAACAGATATCGAAGGTACTACGAGAGACACGTTAGAGGAGCATATCACAATCGACGAAATATCGCTTAATATCATAGATACAGCAGGGATTCGTGACACAGAGGACATTGTAGAACGCATTGGTGTAAACAAGGCAATGGATACAATCGAAGATGCAGATCTCATTTTGTACATTGTTGACGGAACAACACCGCTAAACGACAATGATTACAAAATCATGCAGTCCATTAAGGGTAAAAAATCACTCACCCTTATTAATAAAAACGATCAACAAACGATTGTGGATAAAATGTTGATAACCTCGCAAATTGATACCGAAATTCTCGATATTTCGGCAAAAGAGGGCACCGGCAAAGAAGAACTCTGTGCCAAACTGAAACAAATGTTTTTTACTGACGAATTATCATACAATAATGAAATATACATTTCCAATATGCGACACAAATCGCTCCTTTATGATACACGTGACAGTCTCAACAAAGTCAAGGAAAGTATCGCAATGGATATGGGCGAAGACTTTTTCACAATCGACCTCATGTCTGCCTATATCAGTTTAGGAAAAATCATAGGCGAAGAATTAGAAGATGATCTCGTTAACAAAATTTTTTCTGAATTCTGTATGGGTAAATAGTTTTAACAATTTCTTTTATGAAAAGTCTTCTGAACACACTTCTTCGCACCAAATGGCTCATCGGAATGGTTTGCACAACGGAATGAAGACATTTTTATTTGTGCAAGCTGCCGAGGCACTGTATCAACAGAGGCTTTTGACACCCGAATCATGAAAAGAAAAAAATCTTAGGCTATGTGAAACAGCCTAAGATTTTTTATTTATAATACTTAAAATATTATGAGTTCTTCTTTAAGTATACGATAACCTTACGATAAGGTTCTTCGCCTTCACTTCTTGTTGCTACATAAGCATCATTTTGAAGTGCTGAGTGAATAATTCTTCTCTCATATGGATTCATTGGCTCAAGTGTGAAAGAACGTCTTGATCTCTTAACCTTAAATGCAATATTCTTTGCAAGGTTCTCAAGTGTATCCTTTCTTCTTGCACGATAATTCTCTGTATCAAGCTTTACACGAATGTAAGATTCGCTCTTCTTGTTCACAAATAAACTAATCAAGTACTGTAATGCATCTAATGTCTGTCCTCGTTTACCGATTAAGATACCCATATCAGGACCTGCAACATCAATATCCATTGTAGACTTGTCTTCGTCATAATCGATTGTAACCTTTGCCTCAATATCCATTGCACGGAATAAATTATCTAAATATTCCTGAATATCATCAAGGAAGGATTCCTTTTTCTTAACCTTAATAATAGCAGGTTTTGAACCAATTCCTAAGAATCCCTTGCTTCCATCATCAACGACTTCAATCTCTAAATCTGTACTGGCTACGCCTAATTCAATTGATGCAACTGAAATTGCTTCCTCAACAGTTTTGGCTTTGAATTCTTTGAATTCCACTGTTTTTCCCTCCATTATTTTTTATCATTATTATATCGCTGCATTACATTTGCCTTTGATGCAAGACTTCCTGCCTTGTACTTTGTAGTACCGGAAGAATTATTCATTGTATTTGAAGTATAATTCTTAAGGCTTGTAGATGCTAAATTGCTATTTACGTGTGCAGAATTTCTGTTCTGTCCGGCATTTGCAGATTCCTGCATTCTTTCCATGAATGTCTTCTTGCCCTTTGCCTTACGTTTAGCAATCTTCTTTGCTGCTTTTTGTTTGCTCTTCTCAACAATTTTCTCTACATCTGTTCTCTTGAAATAAGCATTCAAGGATATAGAAGTAAGGAAAGATAATAATGAACCCATTGCCCAATACAAACCAAGACCGGCAGGAGCTGTAATACTGATGAAGAGTGACATAAAAGGCATTACATTTAGCATTGTCTTCATTGTCTTCATAGTTTGTTCCTGTACAGGGTCTGAAGGAGTCTGCTGTGGTGTAGCATGCATACTCAAGTACTGGAAAATGAATGATAAAATCGGAATAATAAGCGCGATTGTAAGTGCAAATCCCGGAGCTGTTGTAAGATCAATACCAAAGAAATTATATCGATCCTGAATATCCGAAAGATTTTGATTAATTGCATCTACGACTGCACCTTTTCCATTAAACATATCAACAAACTTGTCCCATGTATTCTGGGAGAACTTTGATAATACATCAATAATCGTGTCTGTGTTTTCTTTAGAAAAGCTAATAGACTTTAAAACCTTCTCATTATCATGAAGAGTTTTAAACTTTTCTAATGCAACAGGATCAGTTGCAATTGCCTGTGCAATAGGATTGTACAAATTCTTAACCTGATGAACATAGGCCGGAATATTCTGTATTACATTAAACATTGCCATGAAAATAGGAAGCTGAATTAAGGAAGAAATACAACCGCCTGTCATACTTGCACCATACTTTTCCTGAAGCTCTCTTGTTTCCTGCTGTTGTGCAAGCATAGACTGCTGGTCCTTCTTATTTCTGTACTTCTTTGCAATTTTGTTCATTTCGGGCTGAATGTAATTAATAATCGTTGATGTACGTTTCTGCTTATACATATTTGGAACCATACATAAACGAATGAGTACTGTAACTAAAATGATTGCAAAACCAATATTAATTACACCTAAACTACTTAACCCTTCATAAATCAGGTTGAGGATAGCGCCTAAAAGCTTTGAAATTGGTTTCATGATGAAACCACCCTTTTGTGTTAAAAACATACTGTCCTCCAAATAAACTGTTCAATTTTACGGTAGTGGATCATAACCACCTTTTGAAAAAGGATTACATCTTAATATTCTCCAAACAGAAAGTCGTGTTGCCTTAAAGAAATTATATTTCTGATAGGCCTCCAATGCATATTGTGAACAGGTTGGTGTATATTTACAGCAACCGTATTTCTTAAGCGGAGAAATATTTTTTTGATAAAATCGAATCATCTTAATACAAAATTTTCTCATTATGATTCCTCCGATTCTACGATAAGATGCTTTTTTCTTGCTAAATGCATAAAAGCATCGGAAATTTCCCAATAGTTCTTATCCTTTGCTGCAGGTCTTGCAACAATTACGATATCATATCCATTTTTTAGTTTATCCTTATTCAAACGATAACTTTCACGAATCAGTCTCGTGATTCTGTGTCTGACCACACTATTACCAACTTTTTTACTAACAGAGATTCCAATTCTACTGTAATCTAAGTTGTTGGCCCTTAGATACATCACTAAATATTTATTGGCAAACGATTCTTTGTGGTTATATACCTTGCCGAACTCTCTGCTGTTTTTGAGTGAAACAATGTTTTTCATAATTCACCATTGAAAAAGGTCACAATGACTTGTGACCTACGCTGATAACTGCTTTCTACCCTTAGCTCTTCTTGCGGCCAAAACCTTTCTTCCATTCGCTGTGCTCATTCTGCTTCTGAAGCCATGAACTTTTGAGCGCTGTCTTTTCTTAGGCTGGAATGTCATCTTCATAATCGGTAATCCTCCTTTTCTTAGTTAGTTGTCATTTATTCTGTCTTTCCTTGATGTTTCGAAACGACACCAGTCCATATTATATGTAAAAAAGCTATTTCCGTCAAGTATTTCTTTATGATTCATCTTTTATTCTCGTTTTATCATCCTTCTATTTTTCATTTTTTTGAAATATACATTCGTAACTTATCCACAGTAAACCATAATATATTTACATAATGTTATCCACAAATTGTTATTAACCTGTGGATAACTATCTATTTTATTGTGGATTTATTCACATTTTTACGTTTTTCAACACTTTTTTTTATGTGGATAACTTATAATAAATAGAAATTCACTTAACATAAATATTATCACATAATAAAAAGTAAACAAAAAAATATACAAAAATATGAATAATTTTTTTCTTTCTTCCATCGTAATTGCGGTTACATTTTCAATATTCTCTTTTCGTGTTTCTTCCTATATATAATGTAATTTATTTCACGTTATTTTCTTGATATATTCCCTTTTTTATAGTATATTATATATGTGTGCGCTTTTACACATTTTTGACTTTTAACACTTTTATTTTCCTATGTGGAGGAATATATGAAACAACTTATTGAAAGTAAATGGGAAGAAATTTTATCTCTTCTGGAAACTCAATATGATATTTCCAGCATTATGATTAACACATGGATTCGCTCTCTTAAAATTCATGAGGTTAAAGATAATACTGTTTATTTTTATGTAGATGAAAAGCTTGGTGAAAATGCTGTTAAATTTCTATACCGTAAGGAATTTGATATTTTTCTTCTTTCTTCTATCCGTGAAACATTAAATGATATCAACATTGAAATTGTGATTGATGAAAAGAAAAATTATATTTCTGAAGAACCGGAAAAGAAAGTAATTAATTCTTCCTTTATGGATGCAATCAGCAGAAGTAATCTCAATCCGAAATACACCTTTGAGACATTTATCGTTGGTGACGGTAACCGACATGCACATGCAACATGTCTTGCGGTTGCAGATTTGCCGGGACAGGATAATTTTAATCCTCTGTTTCTTTATGGCAATGCCGGACTTGGAAAAACACATCTTATGCAATCTATCGCTCATTATATTTTAGAGCGTGATGTTAACAAAAAAGTTCTTTATGTTTCATCTGAAACATTTACAACAGAAATTATCGATGCCATACGTAATCACACACAAAATGAATTTCGTGAAAAATATCGTAAGGTCGATGTTCTTTTAATTGACGATATTCAGTTTATTATCAACAAAGAAAGTACTCAAACTGAATTTTTCAATACTTTCAATGAACTATATAACGATAATAAACAGATTATTCTTTCTTCTGACCGTCCGCCAAAAGAAATGAAGTCATTGGATGAACGTATCCGTTCAAGATTTGAATGTGGTGTTCCGATTGATATTCACGAACCTGATTACGAGACTCGTATGGCGATTCTTCGTAACAAGGCTGAAATATCTCATATAACCGGTATTCCTGATGAAGTTTTCCAGTATATTGCTGAAAACGTTACAAAGAACATTCGTGATCTTGAAGGTGCTCTTAATAAAATCTCGATTTATTCCAAGCTTCTTAAGAAAGAGGTAACGTTAGAGATTGCTATTGAGTCACTGAAGGACATCATCAGCAAGGACAGTTCACAGACAATCACACCTGATCTTATTGTTAAGACTGTTTCCGAACACCTTAATATTTCTTCAGATGATATTCGTTCAAAGAAACGTAGTCAGGACATCGCAACTGCACGTCAGATTGTTATGTATCTTTGTCGTCAGCATACAGTTCTTTCTCTCCAGACAATCGGAGATGCTGTCGGAGGCAAGGATCATGCCACGGTAATGAACGGAATTAAGCGAGTTGAAAACCGAATTAAAGAAGATTCTTCCTTTAAAACCTTAATAGATACGATTGTCAAAAAAATGAACGCTATTTAATCATTACAGTATGATAATTTGATAATAATTTGTGGATAAGTTGTTTATTTATTACTTGATTCATGTTGATAGTTATTGTTACATAAGTTTTAATTTTAGTTAACCTTCAATTTTTCCCATTTTATCCACAGTAATTTTTTGAATTAACAACATAGATTTGAATATCATTTTTTGAGTATTAGAGCCATTTACAGAGGGTTTTCACATATCAACACCCCCTACTACTAATACTACTATTTATTATTATATAATGATAATCAGGCACCCGCCCGAAAGGAGATATCAACAAATGAAAATTCAATGTTTAAAATCTAATTTGCTTTCTGCTCTTAATACAGTTTCGAAAGCAGTTTCTACTAAGACTACAATGCCTATTCTTGAATGTGTTTTAATTGAAGTTTATTCTGATTCAATTAAGCTTACCGCAAATGATCTTGAACTTGGTATTGAGACTTCTCTTGAAGGTAAAGTAATCGAAATGGGACGTATCGCAATCGAAGCAAAGATTTTTACTGATATTGTTCGTAAATTACCTGATAGTGATATTTTTATTGAGTCTACGGAGGACTATAAGACAATTATCCGTTGTGAAAAGGCGAAGTTTGTTATTTCTTCAAAATCCGGTGAAGATTTTACAGAGCTTCCTGAAATAGAAACAAACAACAAAATTTCTATTTCTCAGTTTGCATTAAAGGAAGTGATTCGTCAGACCATTTTTTCAATTTCTGATAATGAGAATAACAAGCTTATGACTGGTGAATTGTTCGAGGTAAAGGACGGAAAATTAACAGTTGTTTCATTGGATGGTCACCGCATTTCACTTCGCAATATCGAATTAAAGGAAGCTGCAAACAATATACGTGTTGTTGTTCCGGGTAAAACATTAAATGATGTTTCAAAAATAATAAGCGGCGGAGCAGAGGATATGGTTGATATATTCTTCTCTGATAAGCATATTGTATTTAAGTTTGATAAAACAACAGTTGTTTCCCGCTTATTAGAAGGAGAATACTTCAAAATCGTTCAGATGCTTTCCATGGATCACAAGATTAAGGTTAAAGTCAACAATCGTGAATTTTTAGATTGTATTGATCGCGCTTCCCTCTTAATTAAGGAATCTGACAAAAAGCCAATCGTTGTAAATATCAAAGATGATAATAATATGTATTTAAAGGTTGATACGATGATGGGTTCCATGAATGAAGAAATCGAGATTTCAAAGGAAGGTGAAGAAATCATTATCGGATTTAATCCAAGATTTTTAATGGATGTTATGCGAGTAATTGATGACGAAGATATTTATCTTTATATGCGTGATGCAAAATCACCATGTATTATAAAGGATGATGCCGAGAGCTTCATTTATGTTGTTCTCCCGGTAAATATTAATGCAGGAGCTTATTAAGATGCATATTTTAAAATTACGCGAAGGCGAAGAATTTATCAAATTAGGACAGGCCTTAAAGGCAACCGGGCTTGTTGATTCCGGAATTGATGCCAAGGAAGTTATTATGCAGGGATTGGTTCTTGTTGACGGAGAGGTTGAAACTCGCAGAGGCCGAAAGCTTTATGATGGATCAGAGGTTGAATTTGACGGAGACAAGATAAGCATCCAGCAATAATTTTATAGGATGATTGGATATGTATATAGATACATTAGCACTTCATCAATTTCGAAATTATGAAAGTGCGGAAATAACATTTTCAAAAGGTATTAATATTTTATACGGTGATAATGCACAAGGAAAAACGAATATTTTGGAAGCCATTTATCTTCTTGCAACGACAAAGTCACATCGTGGAAATAAGGACAAGGAAATGATTGGTTTTGGATATGACGAAAGTCATATTCGGGCAAATATTAAGAAACATGATATAAATCATCGTATAGATATGCACCTTCGCAAAAGCAAAAGTAAAGGTGTTGCAATTGATCTTGTACCAATTAAACGCAGTGCTGAATTATTAGGACTTGTAAATATTATTCTTTTTTCGCCGGAGGATTTATCAATCATCAAAAACAGTCCTGTTGAAAGAAGAAGATTTATGGATGTGGAATTATGCCAATTAAATCGCATATATTTCAGTGATTTATCCAATTACAACAAGGTTTTGAATCAGCGCAACAATTTGTTAAGACAAATATCATTTGATCATTCAATGGAGGATATGCTTCCTGTATGGGACAGTCAGTTAATTGATTACGGAAGAAAGATAATTAAGGAACGCTGTAAATTCATTGATAAGCTAAATGATATCATATATGAAATTCACAAAAAACTTTCTGCAGGAAAAGAAGAACTCCGTCTTGTCTATGATTGTGATATAGAGGAACAATTATTTGAAGAGGAGCTTCTTTCAAAGCGAGCGGTTGATTTGCGATATCAAAGTACACAAATTGGTCCGCACCGGGATGATATTTTATTTATGGTGGGGGACATGGATGTCAAAAAATACGGATCACAGGGACAGCAGCGAACAGTTGCTTTATCCCTTAAGCTGGCAGAGATTGAGTTAGTGAAACAGATTATTCATGATAATCCCATATTACTGTTAGATGATGTAATGTCGGAGCTTGATTCGAAGCGAAGAGATGCTCTTCTTGCATCCATACGTGATATTCAGACAATTATCACGTGTACAGGATATGATGATTTTATAAAGGAACGCCTTAAAATAGACAAGATTTATAAGGTTGTTTCCGGAAAATTAGAGTAAATCCGCAATTTAATGTTTAATATCAACATTTTTCTTTAGATGTTGATGAAGTATAGGAGGAAATAATGGGTAACGAAGCAAATTATGATGCGGAACAAATCCAGATTCTTGAAGGATTAGAGGCTGTAAGAAAAAGACCCGGTATGTACATTGGTAGCACATCTACAAGAGGCTTACATCATTTGGTGTATGAGATTGTAGACAATGCTGTTGATGAAGCACTTGCCGGATTCTGTACAGAAATCAAAGTATTCATTAACGAGGATAATTCTGTAACTGTAGTTGATAACGGTAGAGGTATTCCGATCGGTATTCATGAGAAGGCTGGAATCCCTGCTGTAGAGGTTGTATTTACAATTTTACATGCCGGCGGTAAGTTTGGCGGTGGAGGATACAAGGTATCCGGAGGCTTGCACGGTGTAGGTGCATCTGTAGTAAATGCGCTTTCTAACTGGCTTGAAGTAGAAATATCAAGAGAAGGTAAGGTCTACAAACAGCGTTATGAGCGTGGTCATGTAATGTACAAGCTCAAGGAAATCGGAAAGACAGATGAAGTAGGAACAAAGGTAACATTTATGCCGGATGATACGATTTTCGACGATGTTATTTTTGATTATGATACACTGAAAACAAGACTTCGTGAGATGGCATTTCTTACAAAGGGTCTTAAGATTCATCTTGAAGACAAACGTGAGAATAAGGAGCGTTCAGACGATTTTCATTATGAAGGCGGTATTCGCGAATTCGTAACCTATTTGAATCGTCACAAGACAGCTCTTTATGATAAAGTAATTTATTGTGAAGGTGCGAAGGATGATATTGTTGTAGAAGTTGCTTTGCAGCATAATGATTCCTACAATGAAGTAACCTTAAGCTTTGTTAATAACATTAACACACCGGAAGGTGGTATGCATTTGACAGGTTTCAAGAGTGCACTTACTAAGGTATTTAATGATTATGCACGTACAAACAAGATTTTGCGTGACAAAGAAGAAAACTTATCCGGTGATGATCTTCGTGAGGGACTTACATCGGTTGTAAGTATTAAGATTCCGGAACCACAGTTTGAGGGTCAGACAAAGCAGAAGCTCGGAAATGCAGAAGCAAGAACAGCTGTTGAGGGACTTGTTACAGAAAAGCTTACATATTTCCTTGAGCAAAATCCTCAAATTGCAAAAGCAATTGTCGGAAAGGCTGTTGTTGCACAGAGAGCCCGTATGGCAGCCCGTAAGGCACGAGATGTTGCTCGAAAGACAAATTTAGAGGGAAATATGGCACTTCCGGGTAAGCTTGCGGATTGTTCTGATACAGATCCTAAGAAATGCGAGATTTACATCGTAGAGGGAGATTCTGCCGGCGGTTCGGCAAAGACAGCCCGTGACAGAGCAACACAGGCGATTCTTCCGTTACGTGGTAAGATTTTAAATGTTGAGAAGGCTCGTATCGATAAGATATTGGGAAATGAAGAAATCAAAGCTATGATTACAGCCTTTGGTACCGGCGTTCGTGAGAACTTTAACATTGAGAAGCTTCGTTATGACAAGATTATTATTATGACGGATGCCGATGTCGATGGTGCGCATATTGCTACACTTATGCTTACGTTTTTCTTCCGTTTTATGCCGGATCTTATCCGCCAGGGACATGTATACCTTGCGCAGCCACCTCTCTATAAGCTGGAGAAAAATCGTAAGACCTGGTATGCATATAGCGATGATGAGCTTGCGAAGATATTAGATGAAGTCGGAAGAGACCAGAATAACAAGATTCAGCGTTACAAAGGTCTTGGAGAAATGGATGCGGAGCAGCTTTGGGATACAACAATGGACCCTGAAAAACGAGTATTGCTTCGTGTATCAATCGATGAAGATATGGAATCTGAGCTTGATGTTACATTTGATACATTGATGGGTGAGAGAGTTGAACCACGTCGTGAGTTCATCGAAGCCAATGCAAAATTCGTTAAGAATCTTGACATCTAAGGAGGTAAACAATGGATAACGAAACAATTTTTGATAAAATCCATCCCGTCGATTTAAGAAAGACGATGGAGGAATCTTATATTGACTATGCCATGAGTGTAATTGCTGCACGTGCCCTCCCTGATGTAAGAGACGGTTTAAAGCCGGTACAGCGTAGAATTTTACATTCCATGGTTGAGTTAAATAACTATCCTGACAAGCCTCACAGAAAATGTGCACGTATTGTCGGTGATACAATGGGTAAATATCACCCACATGGTGATAGCTCAATTTACGAAGCAATGGTTAAGCTTGCACAAGATTGGAATACAAGATATCCGCTTGTGGACGGACACGGAAATTTTGGTTCCGTTGACGGTGATGGCGCAGCTGCCATGCGATATACAGAAGCAAGACTTTCTAAAATTTCTATGGAAATGATTGCTGATATCAACAAAAATACGGTTGATTTTGTACCAAACTTTGATGAGACAGAGAAGGAGCCTACGGTACTTCCTGCCCGTTATCCGAATCTGCTTGTAAACGGTACAACCGGTATTGCGGTAGGTATGGCAACAAATATTCCGCCTCACAACCTTAGAGAGGTTGTAAATGCGGTTGTAAAAATTATTGACAACCGTGTAATGGAAGATCGTGAAACAGATATTGAAGAAATTCTTGATATTATAAAGGGACCGGACTTCCCAACCGGCGCGCAGATTCTTGGTACAGCCGGCATCAATGAAGCATACAGAACCGGTCGCGGTAAAATTAAAGTACGTGCCGTATCTGAAATAGAACCAATGTCAGGCGGCAAGCAGCGTATTGTTGTCACAGAGCTTCCATATATGGTTAACAAGGCGAAGTTAATTCAGAAGATTGCAGAGCTTTGTAAAGAGAAGAAGATAGATGGTATTACGGCACTGCGTGACGAATCTTCAAGAGAAGGTATGCGTATTGTGATTGAGCTTCGTAAGGATTGCAATGCAAATATCATTATGAATCAGCTCTATAAGCATACACAGATGCAGGATACATTTGGTGTAATTATGCTTGCTCTTGTTGACGGACAGCCAATGGTTCTTAATCTTCTTGAGATGCTTGGATACTATCTGAAGCATCAGGAAGAGGTTGTAACAAGAAGAACACAGTATGAATTAAACAAAGCAGAAGAGCGTGCTCATATCTTGGAAGGTTTGTTAATCGCTCTTGACAATATTGATGAAGTAATCAAGATTATTCGTGGTTCAAAGTCTGTTGCAGATGCAAAGCTTTCATTGATGGAAAGATTTGGTCTTACAGAAATACAGGCACAGGCGATTGTAGATATGCGTCTTCGTGCACTCACAGGCTTGGAGCGTGAGAAGCTTGAGCAGGAATACAGAGAACTTATGGAGCGTATAGCAGAGCTACGTGCTATCCTTGCAGATAACAAGAAGCTTCTTGGTGTTATCAAGGAAGAAATTTTGATTATTGCAACGAAATACGGTGATGACAGAAGATCAACAATCGGTCTTGATTTAGATGATGATATTACCGTTGAGGATTTGATACCGAAGGAAAACATTGTAATTGCCATGACAAAGCTGGGCTATATCAAGCGTATGACAATTAACAACTTCAAGAGCCAGAACAGAGGCGGTAAGGGTATTAAGGGAATGCAGACAATCGAGGAGGATTTCATCGAGAATCTGTTTATGACTACAACGCATCATTACATCATGTTCTTCACAAATCAAGGACGTGTATATCGATTGAAGGCATATGAAATTCCGGAATCCAGCCGTACAGCCAGAGGAACAGCAATTGTAAACCTGTTACAGTTGCTTCCGGACGAAACGATTACAGCTGTTATTCCGATTCGTGAGTACCATGAAGGAAGATATTTATTCATGTGTACAAAGAATGGTATTGTTAAGAAGACGAAGATTACAGAATATGCAAATGTTCGTCGTTCCGGCCTCGCAGCGATTACGCTCAAGGAAAATGATGAGTTAATTGAAGTTAAAGCAACAAATAACAAGAAAGATATCATTCTTGTTACAAAGCAGGGTATGTGTATTCGTTTCAATGAATCGGATGTTCGTTCAACCGGTCGTACATCGATGGGTGTTATCGGTATGAATGTTGCAGATGGTGACGAAGTAGTTGGTATGCAGCTTAACACACAAGGAGAGGCAGCACTTATCGTTTCCGAGAATGGTCTTGGTAAGCGAACCGCCATTGAAGAATTTACACCTCAAAGACGTGGTGGTAAGGGTGTTAAGTGTTATAAGATTAACGAAAAGTCAGGCTGTGTAGTTGGCTTTAAGGCTGTTGATGATGATAGCGAGATTATGCTTATCACAAATCAGGGTATTGTAATCCGACTTCTTTGTAAGGATATTTCTATGCTTGGAAGAATTACAACCGGTGTTAAGCTCATCAATATGGATGTTCAGCATGACATCAGTGTTGCAAGTATCGCTAAGGTGCGTCAGAAGTCAGCAGACGAATCAGAGTCTCTTGTTGCAATGGAGCAGGAGATGGAGGATGCAGACAATGAAGAATGCAATGTAGAAGAAGCCATTGATGGTGAAGAAGAAACAACGGAAGAATAATTGAGGTGATTTTATGTCAGGAGATAAAATTAAAGATGGCTTGGAGGGCCTCAGCAAAATAGACGGAATTTCTGATAAATTGTTTGATGCAATATATTGGATTGCGGTCATTTTTGTCATATTTTTCATTGTATATTTATTCTTTGCAATTCGCTGCTTTGTCATCCGTACAAAGAAGGGTGTAAAGCGGTCGGATGAGGATGATTTCTTAGACGATTAGAGTTATTTCACTGTAATAACGTAAGAAAAAAGGGAGTTAAATATGATTTCATGTTTATGAAATATATTTAGCTCCTTTTTGTAATGTTGAAATATTATGTCATTTGGAAAATAAGAAAAACTGGAATTGGGTATATGATTATTATGATAAAATAAGAATAAAGTATACAATGAAATATAACAAGAAATAGGAGAAAACGAAAATGAGTTTTGTGTATGAAATGGTTGGTGAAGAGAATAGAAAATTGTGGGAATCAATTGGATGGAAGAACTGGTTTGCAAAATCTCTGATATTTAACAAAAAAGGCTATTGGTCATATGATCTGCAAAGAGAAATTTATTTAGTTGAGATAGGTAGATATATAGAAACACCGCGATATTGGGATATGTGTTATTGGGGGCGAATTATTAGGATGGAGATTGGCGTGGATACGAAAGGGGATCTAGATGTAGGCGTATCTTTTTTATGGAAAGTAAATAATATATATATTCCAAAAGCTATTTGGATGGAAAAAGAAAATATATTAAATGCTGTGCAGGAGGCCTTTTCTGTTGTGAGAAATCTAGTGCCAGAAGATAAAGTCATAGAAATCAATGTGGAAATAATGTGTGAACCTAAGTGTGTGGAGACGGACTATAATGGAAGATAAATTAGAAAATAATTTAGAAGTGATATTAGATTGGTTAGAGGATTGGAGAGAAAAACATGGAATTATATAGACAACAATACCTCTAATATATTGTTACAATTACTTTTTTCTGATATGGCATGCTGCCACTTGGAAAATAAGGAAAAATGGAACTAGGTATATGATTATTATGATAACGTAAGATTAAAATATACAACAAATTATAACAAACAACATGAAATGGGAGGAATTAAAAATGAGTTTTGTGTATGAAATGGTTGGAGAAGAGAATAGGGAATTGTGGGAATCGATTGGATGGAAAGATGTTTTTAAATCCCCTAAAAGATTTTATAAAAAAAGTTATTGGTCATTAGATAGGGCAAATGAAATTTTCCTAATAGCAATAGGTAAATATATTGATACGCCAGATTATTATGATATGAGTTACAAGCACTGCATTATAAGGATGGAGGTTGCGGGAAATGCTACACGTGATATAAATGGCAGAGTGAGTCTTTATTGGAATATACATAACATTTATATTCCTAAATCGATTTGGTCAGAAAAAGAAAATATACTAATAGCAATACAAAATGCGTTTTCTGTAATAAATCAGAATGTGTCAGAAGAAGAACTAGAACAAATAAATGTGGAAGTGACATGTAGTCCACAATGCGTGGAGGTAGATTACAATGGAAAATAAGATAAACAATTTAGATGATTTATTAGAATGGATAAATGAATGGAGAAAAAAACATGGAATTATATAGACAACAATACCTTTAATATATTGTTACAATTGCTTTTTTCTGGTATGGCATGTTGTCATTTGGAAAATAAGGAAAAATGGAACTGGGTATATGATTATTATGATAACGTAAGATTAAAATATACAACAAATTATAACAAACAACATGAAATAGGAGAAATTAAAAATGAGTTTTGTGTATGAAATGGTTGGTGAAGAGAATAGAGAATTGTGGGAATCAATTGGATGGAAAAATTGGGGAGAAAAACCGTTGCTTTTTTATAAAAGGGATTATTGGTCAAGAGATAAGCAAAGAAATATTTTTTTAGTCGGTTGGTCTTATGTCAAGATTTAGTACAAATTAAAATGAGAGGTTCCGCCAGCTAAGCAGCCGGCAGAACATTCACCCTTTCATACAGTTTTTCGAATTCGTCAGGGGACATATAGTCACAATGACTATGAATCCGGACGGTGTTATAGAAGGTTTCAATGTATTCAAAGACAAGCCTGTATGCATGGCTATAGTTTCTGATGTTGAACCTGTTTAGCCATTCTCTTTTAATCAAGGAATGGAAGGATTCAATACAAGCATTATCGTAAGGATAACCGCTATGAGAATAGCTTCGCTGCATTGATTCAGTGGCTTCACGCCAGGCATTTGAAACATACTGGCTGCCACGATCTGAATGTATTATCAAAGGTAAATCGGTATTACGACGAGCCTTAGCTTTATTAATGGTTTCAATAACAGTAGACACTTCCATGGTGTCCGCGAGAGTCCAGGCAATGATTTTCCTGGCAAATAAGTCCATAACGCAATTGAGGTAAACAAAGCCGTCTTGAGTCCAAATATATGTGATATCGGTGCACCAGACAGCGTTAGGACGTTCAGGGTTGAATTGCTCATCAAGGATGTTGAGAAGCTCATTGCTAAAATCAGAATCTCTGGTTGTAGTAGTCCAAGGCTTAATCCACTGAGCTTTAATGCCCATTTCACGCATGTATTTACCAACAGTGCGTTCAGCAATGGTTTCGCCGGATTTACGAAGTTCCTGGGTTATTTTAGGGGCGCCGTAATTCTGTTTAGAATCATTATAGATGGTCTGGATTTTCTTTTTCATAGCTTCCTTGCGTTGCTTGGTAGCAGAGACTGTTCGGTTAAGAAAAGAACGATATCCAGAGCGAGACACACCTAAAAATTTCAGCATTCCGGAAGTAGAGACGCGGTGACCAGTAACTTTAGACGCCTCTACCTTTGCAGAAACTTCTGTATAGATAGCTTCCGTTAATCTTTCCCCAGAATGCTGATGGCTTTTTTTAATACATCAAGCGCATCCTGAGCATCACGGAGCTCACGTTTAAGACGAGCAATTTCCTTTGCTTCGTCTGATTCATAGTTACCTGATCCTCTTACTGGGATGTCACCATCACAGTCTCTGAATTGGGCTTCCCAGCGAGCCAGGGTACTGACTCCTATACCGAGATTCTTGGCTATTTCTGTTTGAGTTAAGTCGGGATGTTCCTTGCGATAGTTGATAGCATCCAACTTGAACTGCTTGGTGTGTTGTGGCTTTTTACGTGACATAATGAGTTCCTCCTCTTGTATTGATTATATAATACATTTAAGGGAATATCTCATTTTATTTTGTACTAATTAGATGCTAACACTA